>Ga0247825_10000922_pt1 | contig 19059 bp, 18 predicted proteins | sample 13C_Vanillin_Day_FD_194413 | JGI IMG/M metagenome (GOLD analysis project Ga0247825, IMG submission 194413) | Soil microbial communities from agricultural site in Penn Yan, New York, United States - 13C_Vanillin_Day48 | ecosystem: Environmental > Terrestrial > Soil > Agricultural land | place...
CGCAGCTGCTCGAAGTTGTCCTCGTTGCTGAGCGCCGGGTTCTTGTCGAACCACTTCGGCGCCAGCAGCTCGGCGGCGACGCCCTCCGATTGCTTTCCCTGAAGCTCGATCCGGGCGCGCACGAACGCCTGCGGCGCTTCGGTCATCGTCACCACGCCGAAGCGAAACGGCATGCGCAGGCGCACCGGCCTCTCGAAAAAATCCACTTCTCGGATCGAGAACCGCATCGCTACGAGGGCCGTTCCTCCAAAGCCTCGAGGATGCCGCGCAGGTAGCCGATGGCACGCGCCGCCGCGCCGGGGCCGTCGGGGACATAATCGAACGGTTCCACGGCGATGTCCCCCGAATAGCCATGCCGGAGTAAAGATCTAAAAAGCGGCGCGAAACGCTGCTCGCCCTGGCCCGGGCCGCGGCGGTTGCGGTCGTTCACCTGCACGTGCGCGATCACGCCCTTCGGCACCCAGCGCTCGATCAGCGCGCCGAGCGGCTCTTTCTCCATGCGGCCGGCGGCGCTGCAATCCAGCATGGTTCTCACCGAGGAAGAATTGATCTGGCGGACCATCTGCGCCGCTTCTTCGAGGGTGTTGATGAGCGGCGTCGATTCGGCGGCGAGCGCCTCGATGCAATAGAGCACGCCGGCTTTCTGCGCGCGCTCGGCGATCGCGGCGAAGCTCTCCTGCGCGCGCGCCATGGCCGCGGCGCGCGTCTCGCCCGGATCGACGCGGCGCTGCTGCGGCGAGCCGTGCACCAGGTATTTGCCGCCGAGCTCGGCGCACAGGTCGATCAGCGCCAGCATCACGTCGATGGTTTTTTCCCTGGTTTTTTGATCCTTGCTGCTGATGGAGAGACCAGCGGGCTTGACCAGGAGCCAGTGCAGCCCGGTCACCGCGATGCCGGCATCCTCGGCCGCCGCGCGCGCCGCGGCGATGCGCGCCGCGCCCATGCGGTGCGGCTCTTCGGACAGCGTGTAGGGCGCGATCTCGAGGCCGTCGTAGCCGAGCTTGGCGGCGTACTCGCATTGCGCCGGAAACGGCATCGGCGCGATCACCTCGTTGCACAGCGCGATACGCACGCGCTACTCCCGCGTCACTTCAGTCCGCGAACACCCCGGTCTTCTTGATGATCGGGCCCCACTTTTCGACTTCCGACTTGAGCAGGTTGCCGAGCGATCCGGGGTTCGCCTTGGCGAGCGGCACCGGCTCGGCGCCGAGGTCGGCGAGGCGCGCGCGGAACGCGGCGGACTGCACCGCGGTCTGCAGCGCGGCCACCAGCTTCTCGACCGCCGGCCTGGGCATGCCCTTCGGGCCGAACAAACCGTTCCACACCACGAGGTCGAAGCCCTTCAGGCCCTGCTCGTTCAGCGTCGCCATGTCGGGCATGGAAGCGAGGCGCGACGCCGTGGTCACGCCGTAGGCTTTCACGTTGCCCGACTTGATCTGCGGCACCGTGTTGGTGGTCTGGTCGCACATGAAATCCACCTGGCCGCCGACCAGGTCGTTCATCGCCGGGCCGGTGCCCTTGTACGGCACCATGGTGAAGCTGGTGTCGATCGCGCTCATGAACAGGATGCCGCACAGGTACGAAGCGGAGCCCAGACCGGCGTTGGCGTAGGTGAGCTTGTCCTTGTTGGCCTTCGCGTAGGACAGGAATTCGGCGAAGGTGTTGGCCGGCGTGGCCTTCTTCGCGATCAGCATCATCGGCACGTCGGCCACCTGGCCGATGTAATCGAAGTCGTTGAGCGTGTCGTACTGCAGCTTGCGGTACAGCGCGGGCGAGGTCGCCATGCCGATGTGATAGAGCAGCAGGGTGTAGCCGTCGGGCTTCGCTTTCGCCGCGCGGTTGATGCCGATGGTGCCGCCGGCGCCGCCGACGTTCTCGATGATCATCTGCTGGCGCAGCGCCTCGCCCATCGCCTGGGCGAGCACGCGCGTGAGCGTGTCGGTGGGACCGCCGGCGGCGGCCGGCACGATGATGTTGATCGGCCGGGTCGGATACTCCTGGGCAGTCGCCGCGGCGCCAAGCAGGGCAAGGAAAATTCCGAGAACGAATCGATTCATTTCACGCCTCCCCAGGACTTCTGCCAATCCTCGCCGCGGAAATCGGTCACGCGCCCGTCGCGCGCGAAGAACTTGTTCGGGATCTGGAACATGGCGAGGAACAGGCCGCCGTTCGGCCCGGCCCACGCCTCGTGCCGGCTGCCGGCGGGGCGCCAGACGAACTGCCCGGCCTTGCAAATGCCTTCGCCGCAGTGCAATTCGCCGTCCAACACATACGTCTGCTCGATCTTCACGTGCTCGTGCTCCGGCAGCCGGGTGCCCGGCGCCATGCGCATCAGCGCGGTAATCAAACCGGTCTGCTTGTCGACCAGCAGCGTCTTCTGCTCGATGCCCGGGTAGGCGGTCTTTTCCCAGGGAAGACCCTCGACATCGACGAACCGGGAGGCGAGCTCGGCAGCGGGTGAAAAAGGCAGGTTCATGATTTGCGGTGCTCCCCGACCTTGACGATCTTCATGGTGTTGGTGCCGCCGGCCTTGCCGATCGGCTCGCCGATGGTGAGCACGATCAGGTCGCCTTCCTTGACCACCTTGCTCGCCACCAGCGCCTTCTCGGCCTCGTGCAGCAGCTCCTCGCGGTCGTGGCCGACGTACTTGACCATCAGCGGGAACACGTCGCGGAACAGCGCGCAGCGGTAGCGCGTGCTGGTCTGCGAAGTGAGCGCGTAGATCGGCACGCCGCAGTTCAGGCGGCTCATCCAGAGCGCGGTCGAGCCCGACTCGGTGAGCGAGGCGATGCACTTCACCTTGAGGTGGAACGCGGTGAACAGCGCCGCCATCGCGATCGACTGGTCGACGCGCGTGAACACGCGGTTGAGGAAATCCTGCTCGAGATTCAGCGGCTGGGTCTGCTCGGCCTCGACGCAGATGCGCGCCATCGCCTCGATGGTCTCGACCGGATAGCGGCCGCTCGCGCTCTCGGCCGAGAGCATCACCGCGTCGGTGCCGTCGAGCACCGCGTTGGCCACGTCGGACACCTCGGCGCGCGTCGGCACCGGGCTCGAGATCATCGACTCCATCATCTGCGTGGCGGTGATGGTGAGCTTGTTGTGCTCGCGCGCGAGCCGGATCATCTTCTTCTGCAGCGCCGGCACCGAGGCGTCGCCCACTTCCACCGCCAGGTCGCCGCGCGCCACCATGATGCCGTCGGAGCCGCGCATGATGTCGATCAGCGCGCTTTCGCCCACCGCCTCGGCGCGCTCGATCTTGGCGATCAGGAACGCCTTGCCGCCCGCGGCGCGCATCAGCTCCCGCGCCATGTACATGTCGGCGCCGCTTTTCGGGAACGACACCGCGAGATAGTCGGCCTGGATCCTGGTGGCGGTCTTGATGTCCTCCATGTCCTTGGAGGTGAGCGCCGGGGCGGTCAGGCCGCCGCCCTGGCGGTTGATGCCCTTGTTGTTGGAGAGCACGCCGCCGTGGCGCACCACGGTGTGCACCTCCTCGCCGCGCACCGCGGTGACGTCGAGCACGATCTTGCCGTCGTCGAGCAGCAGCACGGCGCCCGGGCCCACGTCGCGCGGCAGCTCCTTGTAGTCGAGGCCGGCGCGGCCGATGTCGCCGATTTCGATCCCCGCATCGAGAATGAAGGGGGCGCCTTTCTCGAGGATGACCTTGCCTTCCTTGAACTTGCCGACGCGGATCTTCGGTCCCTGCAGGTCGCACAGGATGGCGACGGTGCGGCCGACCTTGCTCGCGATCTCCTTGACCAGCGCGGCGCGCTTGAGGTGATCGTCGGCGGTGCCGTGAGAGAAGTTGAGCCGCACCACGTCGACCCCGGCGCGCACCATGCGCTCGAGCACGGCCGGCTCGCTCGACGAGGGCCCAAGGGTGGCAACGATTTTTGTACTGCGCAGCATGAAGGACGTCCTCGAAAGTTTAACCGATCCAGCCGCGTTCGATGACCGGCTCGCCGCGGGAATTCCTGGTCTCGAAAGTGATTGCGTCACCTTCGCGCGACGCGTGCACGGTCAGCGTGCTCGGCATCGTCACCATGCCCGCGAACCGGCAGCGGATGCGTCGTACGCTTTTCATTCCAAGCCTGGAAACAGACAACGCCAGCGTCGCGGTGCCGTGCAGGATGATGTCGGGCAGACCCGCCGCGCGCGCATAGTCGACGTCGGTATGGATCGGGTTCCAGATGCGAGCGCATTCCGTGTAGACGTGCGCCGCGGTCGCGGCGACCTGGATCTCGCCCACAGGTTTCAGCGCCTGCGAATGCTTCGGCGGATCCTCGACCTTGTCGAGCGCGCGGTCGGCGCCTTCCAACTGCGCGCCGCGATAGAGGGCGCTGAAATCGGTGGTGCTGACCGGCTCGCCCTTCGCATCGCGGGTCTCGAAGCGGTACACCACCAGCACGCCCGGCTTGCGCTGCAGTGCCGCGACCACCTTGCCGGAAATGAACAGCGTTTCTTCCCGCGGCGGGCGGTGAATGATCAAGTCGTGCTGCGCGTGCACCAGCCGTGCATCGATCGGCACCAGCCCGGCGCGCTCGCGCAGCAATCGCGTCGCCGGCCATTCGTAGCACACCGGAAACAGCGCATGCGGATAGGCGGTCTCGCCGAGGCCCGCGCTGTAGGCCATGAGCCAGCGCTTGTCGACCTGCTGCTGGTCGGCTTCGATCGCCCGACCGACGATTTCCGCCGCGATCTTCAAGCGCCGACGTGCACCACGATCTCGCGCGCCGAGCCGCGGCGCCGATGCTCCCAGAGGTAGATGCCCTGCCAGGTGCCGAGCGCCAGCTTGCCGCCGGCGATCGGAATCGAGAGCGAAGTCGCGGTCAGCGCGGCCTTGAGGTGCGAGGGCATGTCGTCCGGCCCCTCGGCGTCGTGCGTATAGAACGGATCGCCTTCCGGCACCAGGCGGTTCAGCCAGCGCTCGAGGTCGCGCTTCGCGCTCGGGTCGGCGTTTTCCTGGATCACGAGGCTCGCGGAGGTATGCCGCAGAAATACGGTGCAAAGGCCTTCCTCGATCCCCATTTTCCGCACAGCTGAAACCACCTGCGACGTGATTTCGTGCAAACCCTGCCCAGGCGTGTCGACGCTGAGCTGGCTAATCATTCGCGCGGGCTTCGAGCGCCGCCACCGCCGGCAGCGTCTTGCCCTCGAGGAACTCCAGGAACGCGCCGCCGGCGGTCGAGATGTAGCCGATGCGCTTGTCGATCTTGAACTTGTGGATCGCGGCGACGGTATCGCCGCCGCCGGCGATCGAGAACGCCTTCGAGCCGGCGATCGCCTTGGCGAGCGCCTCGGTGCCCTTGGCGAACGGCTCCTTCTCGAACACGCCGACCGGGCCGTTCCACAGGATGGTGCCGGCTTTCTTCAGCGCCGCCGCCAGCGCCTTCGCGCTCTCCGGGCCGATGTCGAGGATCATCTCGTCGGCGGCGACCTCGCCCACCGGCTTGGTCTTGCCCTTGGCATCGTCGAGCGATTTCGCCACCACCACGTCGGTCGGCAGCGGCACCTGGGTCTTCTTCATGATGCGCTTCGCCTCGCCGGCGAGGTCGCGCTCCGCCAGCGACTTGCCGATCGGCTTGCCCGCGGCGAGCAGGAAGGTGTTGGCGATGCCGCCGCCGACGATCAGGCTGTCCACCTTCTCCGCCAGCGCGCCGAGGATGGTGAGCTTGGTCGAGACCTTGGAGCCGGCGACGATCGCGATCAGCGGCCGCTTCGGATCGGCGAGCGCCTTGCCGAGCGCGTCGAGCTCCGCGGCCATCAGCGGGCCCGCGCACGCCACCTTGGCGAAGCGCGCGGCGCCGTGCGTGGTGGCTTCCGCGCGGTGCGCGGTGCCGAAGGCGTCGTTCACATAGACGTCGCACAGCGCCGCGATCTTGCGCGCCAGCCCCTCGTCGTCCTTCTTCTCGCCCTTGTTGACCCGGCAGTTCTCCAGCATCACCACCTGGCCGGGCTTCACCTCTACGCCGTTCACCCAGTCGCGGATCAGGGGGACCTTTGTCTTCAGTAAAGAACCCAGGCGCTCCGCGACCGGCGCCAGCGAGTCTTCCGGCTTGAGCTCGCCCTCGGTGGGCCGGCCGAGGTGCGACGTGACCATCACCGCGGCGCCCTGCTCCAGCGCCATTTTGATCGCCGGGACGGAGGCGCGGATGCGCGTGTCGTCGGTGATCCTGCCGCCCTCCAGCGGGACATTCAGATCGCTCCGGATGAAGACGCGCTTCCCCCGGAGGTCGACCTCCGACATACGGCGAAACTTCATCTACTTCGCGGCGACGGCCCCGACCTCGGCGAACACGGCGGCGACGTCCAGCATGCGGTTGGAGAAGCCCCACTCGTTGTCGTACCACGAGCAGACCTTGACCAGCGTCCCGTCGGAGACGCGCGTCATGGTCGAATCGAAGATCGAGCTCGCCGGGTTGTGATTGAAGTCCGACGACACCAGCGGCTCGGTGCTGTACTCGAGCACGCCCTTGAGGTCGCCGTCGCACGCCTGCTTCACCGCGCGGTTCACCTCCTCGACGGTGGTGGGCTTCTTCGCGACGAAGGTGAGGTCGACGAACGACACGTTGATGGTCGGCACGCGGATCGAGAAGCCGTCGAGCTTGCCGTTCAGGTGCGGCAGCACCAGCCCGACCGCGGCGGCGGCGCCGGTCTTGGTCGGGATCATGTTGTGGCCCGCGGCGCGCGCGCGCCGCAGGTCCTTGTGGAACACGTCGGTCAGCACCTGGTCGTTGGTGAACGAATGGATCGTGTTCATCAGGCCCGAAACGACGCCGATGCGGTCGTCGATCGCCTTGACGAGCGGCGCCAGGCAATTGGTGGTGCACGAGGCGTTGGAAATGACCGCGTCGGAATCCTTCAGCGTCTTGTGGTTCACACCGAACACCACGGTGCGGTCGACGTCCTTCTCGCCCGGCGCCGAAATGATCACCTTGCGCGCGCCCGCCTGGAGATGCGCGCCCGCCTTCGCCTTGCTGGTGAAGAGACCCGTACACTCGAGCACCACGTCGACGCCGAGCTGGCGCCACGGCAGCTTGGCCGGGTCGCGCTCGGCGACCACCTTGATGCGGTCGTTGTTGACCACGATGCTGTCGCCGTCGACGCGCACGCTGGCCGGGAACTTGCCGTGCGCGGTGTCGTACTTGAGCAGGTGCGCGTTTGTCTGCGCATCGCCCAGGTCATTGACCGCGACGAACTGAATCTGGTGCCTCTTGCCGCCTTCATAGTGGGCGCGCAGCACCATGCGTCCAATACGTCCAAAACCATTGATGGCTACTTTGATCATTTAACTATGCTCCTGACCGCTTTGATGACGTTGTCCGGGGTAAAGCCGAAGTGCTTGAACAGGTCTCCGGCCGGGGCCGATTCGCCGTACCGGTCGATGCCGACCACGGCACCGTCGGTGCCGACGTACTTGCGCCAATAATCGCCGACGCCCGCCTCGACCGCTACCTTTGGGAGTGCCGCAGGCAGCACCGAGTTCCGGTAATCGGCGTCCTGGCGGTCGAAAACACTGGTCGAGGGCATGGAAACCACCCGCACCGGGACGCCGGCGCCGGCGAGCTGCTTCTGCGCCTCGATTGCAATAGCCACTTCGGAGCCGGTGGCTATGATCACCGCCCGCGCCCCGGCAGCATCGGCGAGGACGTACCCGCCCCGCGCGATGTCTTCTACCGATTGTCGCTTCTGAAACGGCACGTTTTGCCGCGTCAACAATAGAGCGGCCGGACCATTTTTGCGCCGCAAGGCGGCCGCCCAGGCCACGGCCGTTTCCACCGTGTCGCACGGGCGCCAGACATCCATGTTGGGCATCAGGCGCAGCGTGGCCGCATGCTCGATCGGCTGGTGCGTCGGGCCGTCCTCGCCCAGGCCGATCGAGTCGTGCGAGAAGACGTAAATGGTGCGGATACCCATCAGCGCCGCCAGGCGCAGCGCGTTGCGCGCGTAGTCGGAGAACACGAGGAAGGTGCCGCCGTAAGGAATCAGCCCGCCATGCAGGGCGAGGCCGTTCATCACCGCGCACATGCCGAATTCGCGCACGCCATAGAAGATGTGGTTCCCGGAGAGCGTCCCGGCTGAAACCGTCCTGGATGACTTCGACCAGGTCAGGTTGGAGCCGGTCAGGTCGGCCGAGCCGCCGACCAGCTCGGGAAGCGCCGGCACCAGGGCGTCGAGCACGTTCTGCGAGGCTTTGCGGGTGGCGATGGTTTCGGCTTTGTTGTTGCACTCGGAAACCAGGGTCTGGATGGTTTGCTCGAAGCTGGCCGGCAGCTCGCCCTTTGCCCGCCGCTCGAACTCGGCAGCGTCGTCCGGGAACGTCGCCCGGTAGGCCTTGAGCAGCTTCTGCCAGCGGCGCTCGGCGCGCTTGCCGGCTTCGCGGGCGTCCCAGCCGTCGTAGACCGGCTTCGGGATCTCGAACGCCGGGTGCGGCCAGCCGATCGCGGCGCGCGTGGCGGCGATCTCCTCGGCGCCGAGCGGCGCGCCGTGCGCCGCGCCGGTGTTGGCCTTCTTGGGCGCGCCCTTGGCGATGACGGTCTTGCAGCAGATCAGCGTCGGCTTGGCGCTTTCCCGCTTTGCCTTGCGGATCGCCTTGTCCACCGCCTCGATGTCGTGGCCGTCGACGTTGGGAATCACCTGCCAGCCGTACGACTCGAAGCGCTTGCGCACGTCGTCGGTGTACCACTGCTTGATCTGGCCCTTGTCCGAGTCGATCGAGATGCCGTTGTCGTCGTACAGGGCGATCAGCTTGCCGAGACCCAGGGTGCCGGCGAGCGCGCAGGCCTCGTGCGAGATGCCTTCCATCATGCAGCCGTCGCCGAGGAAGACATAGGTGAAGTGCTCGACCAGCTCGTGCCCGGGCTTGTTGAAGCGCGCCGCCAGCAGCCGCTCGGCGAGCGCCATGCCGACCGCGTTGGCGATTCCCTGGCCCAGCGGCCCGGTGGTGGTCTCGACGCCCGGCGCGCAGCCGCGCTCGGGGTGGCCGGGGGTCCTGGAGCCGAGCTGGCGGAAGCGCTTCAGCTCCTCGAGCGGCAGGGCGTAGCCGGTGAGGTGCAGCAGGCTGTAGAGCAGCATCGAGCCGTGGCCGTTCGAGAGCACGAAGCGGTCGCGGTTCGGCCAGTCGGGGTTGGCCGGGTTGTGGCGCAGGTGGCGCGTCCACAGCGCCACCGCGATCTCGGCCATGCCCATCGGCATGCCCGGATGGCCGGACTTGGCGGCTTCCACCGCGCGCGAATGGAATTGGCCAGCTCGGCCTCGGTTGCTTTGGCCGTTACGGAGGAGTCCATCGGAAGGCGCAAATTATACTCAGCGCCAAGGTGACCAAAATGAGTGAACTCCCCTTCCGCGCGCCGCTGCAGTTCGAAGCCGCGTGCTTCGCCGAAAACCTCGGCGAGGGCCACTGGTTCGTGTTCGCCGGCGACAAGCTGCTGGTCGAGCTCGGGCCGCCCGAGCGCCCGAGCGACGACCCGCGCTTCCGCGCGCGGCCGACGTTCGCCCGCCTGCCGTTGCGTAAAAACCACAATGTATGGGGGTCAGACGCGACTCGTACCCTGTATTTAGGGCGCCTGGGCGGCGTGGATTGCTGGGCGGCCGAGCTGCCGGCGGACGCCGCGGCGCCCGCCGGCCTCGCCTGGGAGGGCCTGCGGCCGCTGTTCTCGGTGCTCGACGACGACCACTTCGCGCTCGCCGGGCGCGCGCTGCAGCTCCTGCAATGGGACCGCGACCACCAGTTCTGCGGCCGCTGCGGCACGCCGACGCTCGCCAAGCGCGACGAGCGCGTGCGCGTCTGCCCCGCCTGCAAGCTTTCGGCCTACCCGCGGGTGGCGCCGGCGGTGATGGCGCTCGTTCATAGGGGAAATCAGCTCCTGCTGGCGCGCAGCCCGCACTTTCCGGCCGGCATGTTCAGCGCGCTCGCCGGCTTCGTCGAGCCCGGCGAGTCGCTCGAGCAGTGCCTGGCGCGCGAAGTCGCCGAGGAAGTCGGCGTGCGCATCGGCAACAGCCGCTACTTCGCCAGCCAGCCGTGGCCGTTCCCGCATTCGCTCATGATCGCGTTCGTCTGCGAGTGGCAAAGCGGCGAGATCCGTCCGCAAGCCGGAGAAATCGAGGAAGCAAATTGGTTTGATCTATTGCATTTGCCGAAACTTCCGAGCAAAATCTCGATCGCTCGGAGATTGATCGACGCGGTTTGTCAAGAGATCAAGGAGCAAAACTGATTCACTAGGAGGTTTTGAACGAGTTGAGCGCGAATATTGACGAGCGCTGTGCGCCGAAAGGCGCGAATGGAAGGCGTGGCCTGGAATCCCGATACGCGGCAGGCTGCGCCTTCGCATTTTGGAGGGTACGGAAATGAACGGTCTGCATCTCATCGGTGACCTCACCGGCTGCCGCTGCGATCCGCAGCTACTCCTCGACGGCGAGAGCTTTCGCGCCAAGTGCCTCGAGATGGTGGCCGCGTCCGGTCTTACGACCATGGACGCGACCTTCCACACCTTCGACGGCGGCGGCTTCACCGGCACGGTGGTGCTCGCGGAATCCCACCTGGCGATCCACACCTGGCCCGAGCGCCAGGGGCTGACGCTCGACGTCTACGTCTGCAACTACAGCGCCGACAACTCCGGCAAGGCGAGGAAGCTGTTCGACCAGCTGGTGGACTACTTCCAGCCCACCGAGGCCGCGCGCCACGAGGTCGACCGCGGCGAGCACCTGCTGATGGAGCCGCTCAACGAGTCGACCGGCTTCTACATCAAGGCCGGCAAGCAGCTCGGCGAGTGGCAGACGCGCTTCCAGAAGCTGGCGATCTACGACACGCCGCACTACGGGAAGATCTTCCGTCTCGACGGGTTCAACATGACCTCCGAGAAGGAGGAGTTCGTCTACCACGAGAACCTGATCCACCCCGCGTTGACGGCCCATGCCGCACCTAAGAAGGTGCTGATCATCGGCGGCGGCGACGGCGGCTCCTCCGAGGAGGCGCTCAAGCACCCCTCGGTCGAGCAGGTGACCATGGTGGAGATCGACGGCGACGTGATCCAGGTGGCGAAGGAGCACTTCCACGCCGTCCACCAGGGCGCCTTCGACAACCCGAAGCTGCGCGTGCTGGTCGACGACGGCATGAAGTTCGTGCGCGAGACCCAGGAGAAGTTCGACCTGATCGTGCTCGATCTGAACGACCCGATGGGGCCGGCGGAAGCGCTCTACTCGACCGAGTTCTTCCAGCAGCTGCGCGCGGCGCTCGCGCCGGGAGGCGCGCTCACCCTGCACATCGGCTCGCCGGTGGCGCGGCCGGAGCGCGTGGCCCAGCTCGCCCAGCGCCTGAACACGGTGTTCCGCATCGTGCGGCCGTACACCATGTACATCCCGCTCTACGGCTCGCTATGGGCGATGGCGGTGTGCTCGGACAAGCTCGATCCGAAGGCGTTTACCGCCGACGAGATCGACCGCCGCATCGAGGCGCGCAAGCTCGCCGACCTCAGGTACTACAACGGCGAGACCCACGAGGGTGTGTTCGCGCTGCCGAACTTCGTCCGGGACCTGGTGGTCCCGGCGAGGTTGAAACAGCCGGCGCGTGGCCGCCGGCTTGGCGTAGTCCGCGCCGCGGCGAAGTAGCCTTACTTACCGCCCTGAAGTAGCCCGAGCATCGCGGCGTCCTTGCGCTCGCGCGCGATGGAGAGCGCCGTCTGCCCGCCAGGGCCGGCGCGCCGCGGGTCGGCGCCGGCCTTGAGCAGGGCCTGCGCGATGGCGGTCTCGCCGATCTGGGCGGCGACCATCAGCGGCGTCATGCCGCTGCTGTCGGTCTTGTCGGGCCACTTGCCGAACGCGAGCAGGTCGTTCACCGCGCCGGCGTCGCGGTAGAGCACCGCGGTCATCAGGTCGTTGAAGCGGATCTTGCTCTCGATCACGGGTCCGGCCACCACCTGAATCCGGGGAGCCGGCGCGGCGTCGTCCTGCACCGCCGCGCGGATGACCGGGGCCGGCTCGCGCTCCATCTTGGCGGGCGCTTCGACCACGGGCGCCGTTTCGGCGACCTTGACCGGAGCAGGCGCTGACTTCGGCGGCTCCGGCGGCTTTGCGGGGGCGGCCGGTGCCGTCGCGACCGGCGCCGGCTTGGGCGCCTCGGCCACAGGCTTGGGCGCCTCGGCCGCGGGCTTGGGCGCCTCGGCTGCGGGCTTCGGCGCTTCCGCCGCGGGTTTCGGTGCTGGCGCCGCCGGCTTGGGCGCTTCGGCAACCGCAACGGGTTTCGGCGCAGCCGGCGCGGCCGGGGCTGCCGGCTTGGGCGCCTGCGCCGCGGGTTTCTGCACTGCGACCGGGTCCTCCAGAAGCGCCGCCATCGGTCCGAGCACGGAGGTGAGGGCGCCGGCGCCGAACATCGCCACCGCAATGGCCGGCGCGAACAACGCCAGCACCGCGAGCGCCACCGCCGCGAGCACGCGGCTCGGGCCTTCGCGCACCACGTAGGTGCTGGCGACGAAGTCGTGCAGCGCCTGCTTGTTGCGGGTGAAGGCGGCGATGACGAAGCCGATCAGCATGGTGAGCGACGAGATGATCTTCGCCGCCTCGCGCCCGAGGGCGCGCCCGACCGAGATGCGCTCGCCGTTCGGTCCGCCGACCTTCAGGCCGCACAGCGACTTGCCGATCGTGGCCTGGCGCTTGGACGACTGCATCAGCGCCCAGTACAGGATCGCGAGCACCAGGAAGATGATCTCGGCGCCCGCGAGCTCGAGGCCCATCGCGCTGATCAGCAGCATGACGCCGACGAAACCGATGGTGACGATGAGGCTGTCCACCAGGTACGCGACGAACCGGATCCAGAAACCGCCGTAGTTCATTTTCTTATCCCCCTTCCCTTTCGCGCTCTCTCAGCGCATGTTCAACTCACCGAGCGCAACATCGTGGTTACGCAATCGAAGATCTGGTCGATCTGCGCCTTCTCGACGATCAGCGGCGGCGACAGCGCGATGGTGTCGCCGGTCACCCGGATCAGCACCCCGGCCTCGAACGCCTTTACGAACACTTCGTAGGCGCGCTTGCCGGGCTGGCCGGCGCGCGGCTCGAGCTCGATCGCCGCCATCAGGCCGCAGTTGCGGATGTCGATCACGTGCGGCAGGCCCTTCAGCCCGTGCGCGCGCTCTTCCCAGTGCTTCTCGACGCTCGCCGCGCGCGTGAGCAGTCCTTCCTCCTCGAACACGTCGAGGGTGGCGATGCCGGCCGCGCACGCCAGCGGGTGCCCGGAGTAGGTGTAACCGTGGAAGATCTCGATTCCTTCCGGGCCCTGCATGAAGGTCTGGAAGATCTCGTCCTTCACGAACACCGCGCCCATCGGCACGGTGGCATTGGTCAGGCCCTTGGCGGTGGAGAACAGGTCCGGCATCACGTTGAAGCGCTGCGAGCCGAACGGCTTGCCCAGGCGCCCGAAGCCGGTGATCACCTCGTCGAAGATCAGCAGGATGCCGTGGCGCGTGCAGATCTCGCGCAGGCGCTCGAGATAGCCGACCGGCGGCACCAGCACGCCGGCCGAGCCGGCGACCGGCTCGACGATCACCGCGGCGATGGTCGACGGGTCGTGCAGCACGCACAGCCGCTCGAGCTCGTCGGCGAACTCCACGCCGTGCCTGGGCTGGCCTTTCGAGAACGCGTTGCGCGCCGGGTCGTGCGTGTGGCGGATGTGGTCGACGCCGGCCACGCCCGGGCCGAAGAATTTCTTGTTGGCGGTGATGCCGCCCACCGCCATGCCGCCGAAGTTGACGCCGTGGTAGCCGCGCTCGCGGCCGATCAGGCGATAACGCCCGGCGTCGCCGCGCGCGCGGTGGTAGGCGAGCGCGATCTTGAGCGCGGTGTCGGCCGACTCCGAGCCCGAGTTGGTGAAGAAAATGCGCGAGAAACCGCTCGGCGCGACGCGCGCGAGGCGCTCGGCGAACTCGAACGCCGCCGGATGGCCCATCTGGAAGGTGGGCGCGAAGTCCATCTGCGCCACCTGCTTCTGCACCGCCTCGACGATCTTCGGCCGGCAGTGACCGGCGTTCACGCACCACAGCCCCGCGGTGCCGTCGAGCACCTGGCGGCCTTCCGGCGTCCAGTAGTGCATGCCCTCGGCGCGCGCGAGCAGGCGCGGCGACTTCTTGAACTGCCGGTTGGCAGTGAACGGCATCCAGAAGGCGGCCTGCTCGAGGTCCGCCGTGCTGATTGCACCCGCGTCGGCGCGTTTGTTCATGCGGGGAACATTACACCGTTCCGCATGCGGCGGCGCGGCAATGCCGTGACGTAATTACTACAATGGCTAGGCCGAGTAGGCGACTACCTTCTGACGCTGCTCGCCCAGGCCCTGGATTCCCAGGGTCATCACGTCGCCCGGCTTGAGGAACACCGGGTTCGGCTTGATGCCGAGGCCGACGCCCGGCGGCGTGCCGGTGCAGATGATGTCGCCCGGCATCAGCGTCATGTACTGGCTGACGTGCGAGATGATCTTCGCGCAGTTGAACACCATGGTGCGGGTATTGCCGCTCTGCATGCGCTTGCCGTTGACGTCGAGCCACATGTCGAGGTTCTGCGGGTCGCGGATCTCGTCGGTGGTGACCAGCCAGGGCCCGATCGGGCCGGCGGTGTCGAAGCCCTTGCCCTTGTCCCACTGCGTGGTCGCCATCTGGAACGAGCGCTCGGAGACGTCGTTCACGATGCAGTAGCCGGCGACGTGGTTCAGCGCCTCGCCTTCGGTCACGTACTTGGCCTGGGTACCGATGACGATGCCGAGCTCGACTTCCCAGTCGAGCTTGGTCGAGTGCCGGGGCTGGATCACGTCGTCGTTCGGGCCGCTGATGCAGGTGGTCGCCTTGAGGAACACGATCGGCTCGGACGGAATCGGCAGGCCGGCTTCCTTGGCGTGGTCGGAATAGTTGAGGCCGATGGCGACGAACTTGCCGATGCCGACGTAAGGCACGCCCATGCGCGGGTTGCCGTTCACCGGCGGCAGCGTCTCGGGCTTGATGCGCGTCAGCATCTTGAGGCCGCGCGGCGAAATCTCGTTCGGCCCGATGTTCTCGGCCACCTTGGACAGGTCGCGCAGCCGCCCCTCGTCGTCGATCACGCCGGGCTTCTCGAAGCCCGCTTTGCCGTACCGGCACAGCTTCATATCGTCATCCCCCCATCGATCGAATAGGCGTTGCCGGTCGCGAACAGCGACTCGTCCGAGGCGAGGAACACCAGGATGCCCATGATGTCCTCGACGGTGCCGAGCCTCCCCATCGGCTGGCGCGCCACGAAGTCCTTGCGCGCCTGCACCGGGTCGGCAAACGCGTTGATTCTTCCCTGCAGCGAGGGCGTGTCCACCGTGCCCGGGCAGATGGCGTTGCAGCGGATGCCCTTGCCCACGTAGTCGGCGGCGATCGACTTGGTGAGGCCGATCACCGCGGCCTTGCTCGCGCCGTACACGAAGCGGTTGGGCAGCCCGCGGATCGAGGACGCGACCGACGCCATGTTGATGATCGAGCCGCGGCCCTGCCTCAGCATGCCGGGCAGGAAGGCGCGCGACACGAGATACATGGACTTCACGTTCACCGCGAACGCCTGGTCCCAGTCGCCGGGCTTGGCGTCGAGGATCGAGCCATGGTGCACGATGCCGGCGCAGTTGAAGAGCACGTCGATGTCGCCCACTTCGGCGGCGATCTTCTGGATCGCGGCCTCGTTGGTCACGTCGAGCGTGCGCGTCTTGATGCCGTCCTTGCCTTCGATCTCGCCCACCGTCTTGGCGTTCATGTCGCTCGCCCAGACTTTGGCGCCTTCCCTGGCGAACGCGAGCGCGGCAGCGCGTCCCATGCCCTGCCCGGCGGCGGTAATGAAAGCGGTTTTTCCTGCGAGGCGGCCTGACATTGGAAGGCCGCGATTATACTTCGCGTTCCCATGAATAAACTCGATTTCGCGGGCCGAAACGCGATCGTCACCGGCGGCGCGCAAGGCATCGGCGCCGCCATCGTGAAACGCCTGCGGGATTCGGGCGCGCAGGTCACGGTGTGGGATCTCGACGGCTCGCCCAGGGTGGACGTGTCGGATCCGGCTTCGATCGAAAAAGCCCTCAAGGGCATCGCGAAAGTGGACGTGCTCGTCAACAACGCCGGCGTCGCCGGCATGAACAAGCCGACCGTGGACTACCCGATCGAGGAATGGGAGCGCGTGCTGCGCATCAACCTCACCAGCCAGTTCCTCTGCTGCCGCGCGGTCGCGCCGCTGATGGTGAAGGGCAAGTACGGGCGCATCGTGAACATCGCGTCGATCGCCGGCAAGGAAGGCAACCCGAACGCGGTCGCCTACTCCGCTTCCAAGGCAGGCGTCATCTCGTTGACCAAGAGCCTCGGCAAGGAGCTCGCGCAAAGCGGCGTGCTGGTGAACTGCGTGACGCCGGCGGCGGCGAAGACCGCGATCTTCGACCAGATGACCGAGCAGCACATCAATTACATGCTGTCCAAGATTCCGATGAACCGCTTCGTCACGGTCGACGAGGTGGCTGCGCTGGTGTGCTGGCTGGCGAGCGAGGACTGCTCGTTCTCCACCGGCGGCGTGTTCGACATCTCCGGAGGGAGAGCTACCTATTAGTAACCAGAAAAAGCCAAAGCAACGCTCGATCCAGTGGTTCGGGCGGCAGGACATTTACGGCTTCATCTACCGCAGCTGGACCAAGAACCGCGGCGTGCCGCAGGACCAGTTCGAGGGCCGCCCGGTCATCGGCATCTGCAACACCTGGTCCGAGCTCACGCCCTGCAATACCCATTTCCGCGTGCTCGCCGAGCACGTGCGCCACGGCATCCTCGAAGCCGGCGGTTTCCCGCTCGAGTTCCCGGTGATGTCGCTCGGCGAGACGCTAATGCGCCCGACCGCGATGCTCTACCGCAACCTCGCGGCGATGAGCGTGGAGGAGTCGATCCGCGCCAACCCGCTCGACGCGGTGGTGCTGCTCGCCGGCTGCGACAAGACCACGCCCTCGACCATCATGGGCGCGGCGAGCGTCGACCTCCCGACGATCCTGGTGTCGGGCGGGCCGATGCTGTCGGGCAAGTACCGCGGCACCGACATCGGCTCGGGCACCAACGTGTGGTCGATGTCGGAGGACCTGCGCGCCGGCAAGATCAGCCTGGAAGAGTTCCACGAGGCCGAGTCCTGCATGCACCGCTCGCACGGCCACTGCATGACCATGGGCACCGCGTCCACCATGGCCTCGATGGCCGAAGCGCTCGGCCTCGGCATGCCCGGCAACGCCGCCTACCCGGCGGTCGACGCGCGGCGCAACGTCATCGCGCGCATGGCCGGGCGCCGCATCGTGGAGATGGTCAAAGAAGGTCTTTCCATTTCAAAAATATTGAATAAAGAGGCCTTCGAGAATGCCATCCGCGCCAATGCGGCGATCGGCGGCTCCACCAACGCCGTCATCCACCTGATCGCGATCGCCCGGCGCCTCGGCATCGAGCTCACGCTCGACGACTGGGACCGCGTGGGCGAAGGCGTGCACACGCTGGTGAACCTCATGCCGTCGGGCAAGTACCTGATGGAGGACTTCTGCTACGCGGGCGGGCTGCCGGCAGTTCTCCGGGAACTGGGGGAAAACAATTTGTTGAATAAGGACTCCCTGACGGTCAACGGCAAGACCATCTGGGAGAACAACAAGGACGCGGAGTGCTGGAACCGCGACGTGATCCATCCGTTCAAGAAGCCGTTCAAGAAGAACGCCGGCATCAAGGTGCTGCGCGGCAACCTGGCGCCCGACGGCGCCATCATCAAGCCCTCGGCGGCGACCCCCGCGCTGCTCAAGCACAAGGGCCGCGCGGTGGTGTTCGAGAACATCGAGGACTTCCATACCCGCATCGACGACCCGAAGCTCGAGGTCGACGAGGACTGCGTGCTGGTGCTGAAGAACTGCGGCCCCAAGGGCTACCCGGGCATGGCCGAGGTCGGCAACATGCCGCTGCCGCCCAAGCTGCTGAAGAAGGGCATCACCGACATGGTGCGGGTTTCCGACGCACGCATGAGCGGCACCGCGTACGGCACGGTCGTGCTGCACGCCTCGCCCGAGGCCGCCGCCGGCGGGCTGCTCGCGCTGGTGCAGAACGGCGATCTCATCGAGCTGGATGTTTCCAGGGGCGTCCTTCAGCTGCACGTGGACGAGAAGGAGATCCAGAAGCGCAAGGCGAAGTGGAAGGCGCCCAAGCCCGCGCTCGAGCGCGGCTACTGGCGCCTGTATCACGACCACGTCAACCAGGCGCACGAGGGCGCCGACCTCGACTTCCTGGTCGGCAAGAGCGGACCGTTCGTCCCGCGTGACAACCACTGAGTTCCGTCTTTATTGTTTCGCCCAATCCGGGAATGCCTACAAGGCAGCGCTGACGCTGCAGCTCTGCGGCGCGAAGTGGCAAGCGCGCTTCGTGGATTTCTTCAACGGCGAGACCCGCACGCCGGAGTACCGGGAGAAGGTCAACGAGATGGGCGAGGTGCCGGTGCTCGAGCACGCGGGCAAGCGGTTGTCGCAATCCGGCGTAATCCTGCATTACCTGGCCGAGCATTTCGGCAAGTTTCAAGGTGAAGACAAGCGCGAGGTGCTGCGCTGGATCCTGTGGGACAACCACAAGCTCACCAGCTATATCGCCACGCTGCGCTTTCTCGTCCAGTTCCAGAAAACCGGCGAGACGCCGGTGACCGAATTTCTGCGCGGGCGCATCAAGGGCTCGCTTGGTATTCTGGAGAAGCATCTGGCGACGAATGCTTTCGCGGTAGGAGATCAACCCAGCATCGCCGACTTCTCCATGTGCGGCTACCTGTACTGGCCGGAGGAATTCGGCGTATCTTGGTCCGAGTACCCGCGCATCGGCGCGTGGCTGCAGCGCATCCGCAAGCTGCCCGGCTGGGTGCATCCGTACGAGCTGATGCCGGGCCATCCGCTGAAGAGGACGAAGGAGTAACGCCTATGCTGCAAGCTGTGGAGCTCACCATCCGCCTGCATCCCGACGACGACGTCGTGATCGCGCGCATCGAGATCCAGACCGGCACGCTGGTTTCCCGGGAGAACGTGCGCGCCGCGGT
>Ga0247825_10000923_pt1 | contig 19036 bp, 16 predicted proteins | sample 13C_Vanillin_Day_FD_194413 | JGI IMG/M metagenome (GOLD analysis project Ga0247825, IMG submission 194413) | Soil microbial communities from agricultural site in Penn Yan, New York, United States - 13C_Vanillin_Day48 | ecosystem: Environmental > Terrestrial > Soil > Agricultural land | place...
GCTTGGCATGCTGATCCGGGCCGGTGTCGACGATCGCGACATCCTCGCAGCATCGGGCGTGCGCATCCAGTACGTGTTCCTGGCCGTGTTCGCCTTCGGTGCCGGCATGGCGGGCATGGCCGGTATCGTCGGCGGCACGTTCCAGTCCCTCTCACCGGGCGAGGACACGCGCTTCCTGCTCGCCTCGCTCGTGGTCGTCATCGTAGGTGGAATGGGCTCGATCCCGGGGGCCGCGCTCGGCGCCGTCATCATCGGCCTTGCCGAGCAGGTCGGCCTTGTCTACGCGCCCACCTATTCGGTGGTCTTCACATTCCTGATCATGGCTGCCGTCCTTGCGTTCCGTCCGCAGGGTCTTCTCGGGGCCAAGCACTGACATGGCGCAGGTCCTGCCCGTAACCGCACCGGCAAGGCTGATGGTGTTGGAGGGGATCCCGGCGCCGGTCTGGGTGATCGGTCTGTTGCTGTTGTTGATGCCGGCCTTGGCCAGCAACTTCGTCCTGTTCCAGATCTTCGGCTGGAGCTTCATCCTCGGAATGATCGCCCTGTCTCTGATGGTGCTGGCCGGCTATGGCGGGATGGTGAGCCTGATCCAGATGACGGTGGGGGCTCTTGCCGGCTACGTGGTGGCGATCCTTGGCACCAGCGGCGTGCCACAGATCAGCCTGGGTTGGCCGTGGTGGCTGCATATCCCGCTCGCGATCCTGGTCGCGACCCTGTTTGGAACGCTGGTCGGCGCCCTCGCGGTTCGCACCGAGGGCATCTACACGATCATGATCACGCTGGCGATCGCCGCCGCGTTCTTCTACTTCACCCGCCAGAACTATGGGATCTTCAACGGCTACACCGGGTTCAACAACGTCGTCCCGCCGGCCCTGTTCGGCGTCGACTGGCGCCAGCCGGTGCCATTCTACTATCTGACGCTCGGCTGCGCGACGCTGTCCTATCTGGCGGTGGTGTGGATGGCGCGCACACCGTTCGGGCTGGCACTGCAGGGCGTGCGCGACAACCCGCGGCGCATGAGTGCGCTCGGCTTCTCGGTCACCGCCCATCGCATACTGGCCTACTCGTTCGCGAGCGTCATTGCCGCGGTCGGCGGCATCCTGCTCGTCTGGCAGAATGCCCAGGTCGTTCCCGGAACGGCCGGCATCCCGCAGGTGATCGACATTCTGGTGATTGCCGTCGTCGGTGGTCTCAAACGTCCGATCGGCCCATTCATCGGGGCGCTCATCTACGCGCTGCTCAGCGTGTTCTCGTCCGACATTCTGCTGGCGTTCGGGATGTCAGGAGAGCGGTTCAAGCTCGTCGTTGGGTTGGGCTTCCTGGCTGTCGTGTTCTTCTCCCCGGATGGCGTGCTGGGGTTGTGGGAGCGCTGGCGTGCGCGGCCGCAGGGGAGCGGCCGTGACCTGCGGCCCGCAAACAGGGAGGCGCGGCCATGATGCCCTCTGTCGCCGAGCGCCTGAACGCGGCGGGCTCCGCCAACGCCCTGGAGCTGCGCGGTGTCACGCGCCTGTTCGGCGCGCTCGCTGCACTCACCGATGTCACCCTCAATGTGCGTCCAGGCGAGCGCCGCGCCGTTCTCGGCTCCAACGGCGCCGGCAAGACGACGCTGTTCAACTGCGTCACCGGCGACTTTCCGCCAAGCTCGGGTACCATTCGCTTCTTCGGCGAGGATGTGACGAATTTTCCGCCGCACGAGCGCATCCGCCGAGGCCTTCGTCGCACCTACCAGATTTCCGCGCTGTTCACCGGCCTGTCGGTGCTCGACAACGTCTATCTCGCCTGCCGCGGCGTCTCGCGCGGGCGCTTTTCGTTGATCCGCCCGCGCGCCGGCGACACCCTGCTGCAATCGGCAGAAGGCCTGATCGAGGCCGTGCACCTGCAGGACGTGCGCGATCGCCTGGTGGGTGAGCTGAGCCATGGCCAGCAGCGCCAGCTCGAGATTGCCTTGGCGCTGGCCGGCGCGCCGCGCTTCATCCTGTTCGACGAGCCGGCCGCGGGCCTGTCGCCCAAGGAGCGGGCGGAGCTGATCGAGATACTCACCTCGATGCCGGCGCACATCGGCTTCATCATCATCGAGCACGACATGGACGTGGCGCTGCGCGTCGTCGAGAGCGTGACGATGCTGCACAACGGCCGCATCTTCAAGGAGGGCCGCCCCGAGGAGATCGAGTCCGACGGCGAGGTGCAGGAGCTTTACCTCGGAGGCGGTCATGGCTGATCGCATCGGTGCCCGCCCGGGTGGCACGCCTGTGCTGGAGATCAGGGGCCTCAACGTCTTCTACGGTCGCTCGCACGCGCTGCAGGGCGTCGACCTCACGCTCCGGCAGGGTGCCCTGTCTGTGGTGGGCCGCAACGGCATGGGCAAGACCACGCTGTGCAAAGCCATCATGGGGCTGGTGCGCGCCTCCAGCGGCTCGATCCGCTTCGGCGGCGAGGAGTTGATAGGCCGCGCGCCGACCGACATCGCCCGCCTCGGCATCGGCTACGTGCCGCAGGGTCGTCGCCTGTGGCGCACGCTCACGGTGGACGAGCACCTGCGGCTCGTTGCCGGCGAGCGCCGCGGCGCCTGGACCATCGAGCGCATTTACGACACCTTCCCGCGGCTCGCCGAGCGCAAGTCCAACGCCGGCTCGCAGCTTTCGGGCGGCGAGCAGCAGATGGTGGCGATCTCGCGCGCTCTGCTGCTCAACCCTCGCTTGCTGGTAATGGACGAGCCGACCGAGGGCCTCGCCCCTGTCATCGTCGCCAAGGTCGACGACATCCTGGTGCGTCTCGCCGAGGACGGCGAGATCGCGGTGCTTGTGATCGAGCAGAACATCGGCGTCGCCACCGAGGTTGCCGACACCGTTGCCATCATGGTCAACGGCCGCATCAACCGGCTGATCGAATCGCGCGAGCTGGCGGCGGACCGCGAGCTGCAGGAGCGTCTGCTCGGCGTCGGCCGCCACGGCCACGAGGACACGCCTGCGGCCGGCGCCACAACGGCACTCGCCGCGCCCGCGCTGGCGGGCGCCCCGCCGCCTGGCCCCACCCGCATCTACATGTCGAACCCCAAGCTGCCGACGCGCTGGTCGCAGCCGGTGCCAGCCGCCCAGATCGAGGCGCAGGCCCGCACCACCTCGGCCGCCGTGCGCCGCGTCGCCGAATTGCCGCAACGCGGCGCCGCCTCGGCTTCCACCGCCGCAAGCGAGCCCGTCGTCGTCGTCGCCGGCACGCTCGACACCAAGGGCGACGAGCTGCGGCTGATCCGCGATATCCTGAAGGAAGCGGGTCTGCGCACGCGCCTCGTCGACCTGTCCACCAGCGGCAAGCCCTCGGGCGCCGACGTACCGCCGATCGAGGTGGCGCTGCACCACCCGCGCGGAGCATCGGGCCTCTTCACCGGCGACCGCGGCACCTCGGTGGCGGCGATGGCGCAGGCGTTCGAGGCCTGGATCAAGCGCCAGACCGGGGTCGCCGGCATCATTTCGGCCGGCGGCTCTGGCGGGACCGCCATGGCGGCACCGGCCATGCGCTCCCTTCCGATCGGCGTGCCCAAGGTGCTGATCTCCACCGTGGCGTCGGGCAACGTGCAGGCCTACGTCGGCCCCTCCGACATCATGATGATGTACTCGGTCACCGACGTGCAGGGGCTCAACTCCATCTCGCGCCAGGTGCTCGCCAACGGGGCGCAGGCGATGGCGGGGATGGTCAGGCAGCGCCTCGCCGAAGCTCGCACCGCGGCCCAGCGCCATGCGGCAGCAGACCTGCCCGCGGTCGGTCTCACCATGTTCGGCGTCACCACCACGTGTGTGCAGCAGGTCACCGCCCAGCTCAAGGGCGAGTACGACTGCCTCGTGTTCCACGCCACCGGCATCGGCGGCCAGTCGATGGAGAAGCTGATCGACTCGCGGCTGCTGTCGGGCGTCATCGACGTCACGACCACCGAAATTTGCGACTTGTTGATGGGCGGCGTGTTCCCCGCCACCGAGGACCGCTTCGGCGCCATCATCCGTGCGCGGCTGCCTTACGTCGGCTCGGTCGGTGCGCTCGACATGGTGAATTTCGGCGCCCCCGAGACGGTTCCCGAGCGCTACAAGGGCCGCACGCTCTATCCCCACAATCCGCAGGTGACGCTGATGCGCACCACCGCGGAGGAGAACGAGCGCATGGGGCGCTGGATCGGCGAGCGGCTGAACCGCATGGAGGCCCCGGTGCGCTTCCTGCTGCCGGAGGGGGGAGTCTCCGCGCTCGACGCGCCGGGCCAGCCCTTCCATGATCCCGTCGCCGACGCCGCGCTGTTCAAGGCGCTGGAGGAGACATTGCGGCGCACCTCTAGCCGGCAGCTGATCCGCCTGCCATACCACATCAACGATCCGCAGTTCGCCGCGGCACTAGTCGATGCGTTCCGCGCCCTGCACGGCAACGGCCGGCAGCAGCGCCGCCGGGTGGGGGGAGGGCGCTCGTGATGATCGGGACACCCGCACCGTGGCGCTCCACGGACGTCATCCCGGCGCCGCATGCGCCCGGCAGGGCGCATGCGGGACCAGGCCGGGACCCAGACACCTTGCACCTTGGGCTGCGTCGCGGGATTGAGCCCCGCCGGTCCATGCATGCATCACTGCAGCGGAGCCTGCGGACACGGCGCCTTCTGCGCGACGACCAGGGGCGCCCGAGGAAGGCTGCATGGGTCCCGGCCTGGTCCCCCGTCCACCCTACGGGCAGACGCGGCGCCGGGATGACGGGAGGATAAGGCCATGCCGCGCTTCGAGCGATCCGCCCTGCTCGACAAGTTCAAGGCCATGGTGGCCCGCGGCGAGCCCATCGTCGGCGGCGGCGCGGGCACGGGCCTCTCCGCCAAATGCCAGGAGGCCGGCGGCATCGACCTCATCGTGATCTACAACTCGGGCCGCTATCGCATGGCCGGCCGCGGCTCGCTCGCAGGGCTCCTGGCCTACGGCGATGCCAACCAGATCGTGGTCGAGATGGCGGCCGAGGTGCTGCCCGTGGTCAAGCGCACGCCCGTGCTGGCCGGCGTCAACGGCACCGACCCATTCCGCCTGATGGACGTATTCCTCGACCAGCTCAAGGGCATGGGGTTCGCCGGGGTGCAGAACTTTCCCACCGTTGGCATCATCGACGGCAACTTCCGCGCCAACCTGGAGGAAACCGGCATGTCCTACGGGCTGGAGGTGGACATGATTGCCGCCGCCCATGCCAAGGACCTGCTGACCACCCCCTATGTGTTCAGCGCCGACGAGGCGACCGCCATGGCCAAGGCCGGCGCCGACATCGTCGTCTGCCATCTGGGGCTGACCACCGGCGGCTCGATCGGGGCCGAGACGGCTCTCGGGCTGGAAGACTGCCCCGCCAAAGTCGATGCCTGGGCGGAAGCCGCGTTGAAGGTGCGACGCGACATCATCGTGCTGGTGCACGGAGGACCGGTATCGAGCCCCGACAATGCGGCCTTCATCATAAGCAATACGAAGAACTGCCACGGCTTCTATGGTGCGTCATCAATGGAGCGCCTGCCCACCGAGGCGGCGCTCACCGAGCAGACGCGGAAGTTCAAGGCCATTGGACGTCAGCGAGGGTGAGGAAGGAAACGGCTGGACGGGGCCCGGCGGCGGGCCTCGTGCGAGTGGAGTGAGTACATGACTGCACAACTGATCGGGGCCATCATCCTGTGGCTGATCGTGGCGATCATCGCGATTGCGATCGTCGTCTATCTGGTCAACTGGCTGTACCGGCGCTCATCCAAGGAGGTGTCGTTCGTCCGCACCGGTCTCATGGGCGAACGGGTGGTGATCGACGGCGGCGCCTTCGTGCTGCCGATCATCCACGACATCACGCCGGTCAACATGAACGTGCTGCAGATGAGCGTGGCGCGCGCCAAGGACGATGCGCTCATCACCAAGGACCGCATGCGCGTCGACATCGACGCCGACTTCTACGTGCGCGTGGCGCCGACGCGGGACGCGGTGGCGCTGGCCGCCGCCACGCTGGGTCGGCGCACCATGGAACAGGAGCGGCTGCACGCGCTGCTGTCCGGCAAGTTCGTCTCGGCCCTGCGCTCGGTCGCCTCCGAGATGACCATGGTGGAAATGCACGAGCAGCGAGGCACCTACGTGCAGCGCGTCAAGGCGGCGGCTGCCGAGGCATTGGCCCAGAACGGCCTCGAGCTCGAGACCGTGGCGCTCACCGATCTCGACCAGACGGATTTGCAATTCTTCAATCCCTCCAACCGTTTCGACGCTGAAGGTCTGACCAGGCTGATTGGCGAGATCGAGGATCGCCGCAAGCTCAGGAACGACATCGAGCAGGACTCGATGATCAAGATCCGCGCACGCAACCTGGAAGCCGAGAAGCAGGCCCTCGACATCGAGCGCGAGAGCGAGGCCGCCCGCCTCAACCAGGAACGCGACGTCGAGGTCAGCCGCGCCATCCAGCGTGCCGAGCTGGCGCGCGAGCGGGCGCTGCGCGACACCGAGGCCGAGCGTGCCCAGATTGCCGCCCGCGAGGAGATCGAGAAGTCTCGCATCGCCAACGAGAAGGCGATCAGCGAGGCCCGCATTGCCTCGGAGGGTGAGGTCCGCCAGCGCGAGATCGAGCGCCAGCGCACGGTCGAGGAGGCCGAGATCGCGGCCCGCGAGCTGGTGGAAAGGGCCAGGATCGCCCAGGAGCGCATCCTGACCGAGGCGCGCATCGCCAAGGACGAGGACAACCAGCGACGCGAGATTGACCGCACGCGCACTGTGGAGCAGGCAGATATCGCCGCGCGCGAGGCGACCGCCAAGGCGCGCATCGCCCAGGAGCTTGCCGTCAACGCCGAGCGCATCGCGTCCGAGAAGAACGTGCGCAACCTCGAGATCGAGCGCAATAAGTCGCTCGAGGAGGCCGAGATCGCCGCCCGCGAGGCGGTGGAAGCCGCGCGCATCGCCCAGGACAAGAACATCGCCGCCGCCCGCATCGCCAGCGAAGAGGCGACCCGCGACCGCGAGATCGAGCGCGGCAAAGCGATCGAATCGGCCGAGATCATGGCCCGTCAGGCCGTCGAGAGCGCGCGCATCGCCCAGGACGGAAAGGTCGCCACCGAGCGCATTGCCCGCGACGAGGCCGTGCGCCAGCTCGAGATCGAGCGCAGCCGTGTCATCGATGCGGCCGAGATCAAGGCACGCGAGATGGTGGAGGCGGCCCGAATCGCCCAGGAGAAGGCGGTGCTGGCAGCGCGCATTGCCTCCGAGCAGGAGACGAAGACGCTCGCCATTGCCCAGACCGAGGCGCTGGACGCCGCCGAGATCCGCAAGCGTGACGCCGTCGAGCGTGCGCGCATCGCCGCCGAGCTGGAGCTGGAGAAGGCGCGCATCGCCTCGCAGCAGAGCCGTGAGGTGCTGGAGATCGGCCAGAAGAAGGCGGTCGAGATCGCCGAGGAACAGCGCTTCATCGAGCTGGCCGGCACCAGGGTCGAGCGTACCGAGGCCGACCGGCGGGTCAAGCAGGCCGACGTCATCGCGCGCCAGGAGGTCGAGAAGACCGAGGTTGGCCGCGAGCAGGCGCTGGAGACCGCCCGTCTCGCCCGCCGCCGCGCGCTGGAGCAGATCGAGGTCGCGCGCGCCCAGGCCCTGCAGGAGGCCGAGATCGCCGCCCGCGAGGAGATAGAGCGCGCGCGCATTGCATCCGAGCGCGGCCTGGACGAGGCGCGCATCGGCCGCGACCTTGCGCTGCGCAGGCTCGAGGTCGCGCGCGAGCGCGACGTGGAGACCGCGCTGATGGACAAGGCCATCGCGCTTTTCCAGAAGTCGCTCGAGGAATCGGCGGCCAAGGTGGAAGCCGAGGCGCTGCGCGCCCGCGCCGCCGAGGCCGAGGAGCGTGTCACCACCGCGCGCGACAGCGAGGCCGCCAGGCGCCGCACGTCGATCGAGGTCATGCTGGCCCAGAAGGATGCCGAGGAGAAGCGCATCGCCGCCCAGGCCGAGCAGGTGCGCGCCGCAGTGGCCGCGGAGGCGCAGAAGCTGCTCTACGAGGCTGAGAACGTGCTGACGGACGGGGCCCGCTACGGCCTGTTCCGCCGCCGCCTGCTCGACCGTATCGAGGGCATCGTGCGCGAGAGCGTCAAGCCCATGGAGAAGATCGAGGGCATCCGCATCCTGCAGGTCGACGGCCTGTCGGGCGGTGGAGGCGGCCGCAGCGATGGCCGCAGCCCGACCGACGAGGTGATCGACTCGGCGCTGCGCTACCGCGTGCAGGCTCCCATGATCGACCAGGTGCTGAAGGAGATCGGCATCGAGGGCGGCAGCCTGTCGAGGCTTGGCGGGCTGATGCGCGAGGCAAGCGACATGCAGCGGGTCGCCAAGGAGGCGGGCGCCGGCGCGCCGAAGGAACAGGCGCCGTCGCCGGCCGGCTCGGGTCCGCCCCCCGAGGGCGGCGACAAGGGTCGCGGATAGTCGCAAAGCACGATGGCCAAGGTCTACACCTCCAGCGTCGTCAACGCCCCCGCGGCCAAGGTCTGGGCGCGCGTGCGCGACTTCAATGGGCTGCCCGGCTGGCATCCGGCCATCGGCGAGAGCCGCATCGAGAACGGCGAGCCGGCCGACAAGGTCGGCTGCATCCGCGACTTCCGCCTGCGCAATGGCGACCGCATCCGCGAGCAGCTGCTGGGCCTGTCGGACTACGACATGTTCTGCACCTACTCGATCCTGGAATCGCCCATGGGCGTGGAGAACTACGTCGCCACGCTCAGGCTCACCCCGATCACCGACGGTGCGCGCACGTTCCTGGAATGGACTGCCGAGTTCGACTGCGCGCCCGAGCGTGAGGCGGAGCTTGTCTCCAACATCGGCACCGGCGTGTTCCAGGGCGGCTTCGACGCGCTCAAGCGCCAGTTCGGGGGCTGAATCGGCATGGCGCGCGTGGTCAAGAGTACGATCATCGACGCGCCCGTCGACCGCGTGTGGGCGATCCTGCGCGACTTCAACGGCCACGACCGCTGGCACCCGGCAGTCAAGTCCAGCGCCATAGAGCGCCATCTGCCGTCGGATCTCGTTGGCTGTGTGCGCCGCTTCCAGCTGCAGGACGGGTCCGAGCTGCGCGAGCAGTTGCTCGCCCTCTCGGACCTGGAGATGACCTTCAGCTACTGCCTGCTCGATACGCCGATCCCCCTCTTCAACTACGTGGCGCACGTACGCCTGCTGCCCGTCACCGACGGCAACCGCACGTTCTGGCACTGGGAGTGCCGTTTCACCACGTCGGCAGGCCGCGAGGCCGAGTTGGCAACAATGGTCGGCGAGCAGATCTACGAGGCTGGCTTCGAGGCGATCCGGCGCCACGAGGCCCTGGCCGCATGAGTGCGAGATGACGGTTCAGGTCAAAACCTTCGGCTCGATGAGCGAGGCGGCCGCGGCGCTGGCCTCCGACCGCGCGGCACGCTTCTTTTCCGGCGGCACGCTGCTGATGCGCGCCATCAACGAGGGCGACACGACGATCGCCACGCTGGTGCGCTCCACCGATCCTGGCTGCCGCCAGATCCGCAACGAGGGCGCGCGCGTCGTCATCGGCGCAGGCGTGCGCATGGTCGACATCCTCGCCAACCGCGATCTGGCCATCCTGCATCCCGTGGCGCGCGTGGTCGGCGGCCCCGCCGTGCGGGCCATGGCGACGGTGGGCGGCAACCTGTTCGCGCCGTCTCCCTACGGCGATCTCGCGGTCGCGCTGCTGGCGCTGGACGCCACGGTGATGGTCCAAGGTGCCTACGGCGGCGCGCAGCAGACGCCGCTGGAGCAATTCCTGGCCGGCCGTGACCGGGCTGGCAGCAGCGGCCTGGTGATGGCGGTCTCGGTGCCGCGCCCGGCCAGTCCCGACGCGTTCCGCTTCCGCAAGGTGGCGCGCGTGAAACCCAAGGGCGTGTCGGTGCTGAGCATCGCGGCACATTTGCCGGCGACGGGCGGGCGCATCGCCGGTGCGCGCGTCGCCTACGGCGCCATGGCCCCAACGCCCATCCGCGCCCGTGCGGTGGAGCGCGCGCTGGAGGGTCGCACACTGGATGCCGCCGGCATTGCGCCCGCATTGGCGGCTGCCGCCGAAGGCATCAGCCCTCCGACCGATGCGCTCGCCACCGCCTGGTACCGCCGCGAGGTGGTCTCAGTTCACCTGCGCCGCCTGCTGCTCGGCGAGGGAAGCTAGGCCATGGCCAAGACACCGGTGCAGTTCCGGCTCAACGGTGCCGACAAGGCGGTGTTCGTCGACGGCGGGGAGAACCTGCTCAATGCCCTGCGCCGCGGCGTCGGCGACATGTCGACGAAGTTCGGCTGCGGCCAGGGCACGTGCGGGGTGTGCACCGTGCTTATCGACGGCGAGCCGCAGCTGGCCTGCCTGACGCTGGCCGAGACCTGCGCCGGACGCGGAATCGAGACGGCGCTTGGCCTCGCCGACGGGCCCAACCTGCATCCCCTGCAGACCGCCTTCATGGAGCACTTCGCGGCCCAGTGCGGCTTCTGCACGTCCGGCATGCTGATGGCCGCCAAGGCGCTGCTCGACCGCAATCCCTCGCCGACGCGTGAGGACGTGGCCGAGGCCATCTCCGGCAACATCTGCCGCTGCACCGGCTACGAGCCGATCATCAACGCGATCCTGGACGCCGCCTCCAAGCGCGGCGGGCAGGCAAGCAGAGAGCAGGGCCATGCTCGAGTTTAGGAAAGAGTACTTCAAGGACGAGCGCGACGACCGTCTCAACGAGGTCGGCCAGCCGCGCCAGCGCCAGGACATGCTGGGCCACGTCACCGGCCGCACGCGCTATTTCGACGACCATGCCTTCGAGGGCCTGCTGCATCTGAAGGTGCTGCGCAGCCCGCATCCGCATGCGCGCCTGCGCGCCATCGACGTGTCGGCGGCCGAGCGCTCGCCCGGCGTCAAGCGCGTGATCCGCGCCGCCGACGTGCCGGTCAACAAGAATACGCTTCTGAGCCTCATCAACTTCGGCAAGGACGACGAGCCGCTGCTGGCCGTCGACAAGGTGCGCTACAAGGGCGAGCCGATTGTGGCGGTGGTGGCCGAGAGCGAGGCCGCGGCCTACGAAGCGCTCACCAAGATCCGCGTCGACTACGACCCGCTGCCCGCCGTGTTCGACGTGGAGGAGGCGATCAAGCCCGGCGCGCCGGTGGTGAACGAGACCTACCCGGCCAACACCTTCGAGTACCACGAGAAATACAACCACCAGAAGCTGCGCTTCGGCGATGTCGAGCGCGCGTTCGCCTCGGCTGACTTCGTGGTCGAAGAGCGCTACCAGATGTCGCCCATCGAACACGCGCCGACCGAGACCAACGGCTCCATCGCCGCGCCCGAGACCAACGACCGCTTCGTGGTGCACACCTGCACGCAGGCGCTGTTCTTCTCGCTCGGCACCGCCGCCAAGCTGCTCGACGTTCCCTCCAACCGCCTGCACTTCATCGGCGGCACGGTCGGCGGCGGCTTCGGCGGAAAAGTCGATTCACTCACCGAGCCGCTGTCCATTCTCGGCGCCATGCTGACCGGGCGGCCGGTGCGCTACGTGCTCGGCCGCGAGGAGGAGATGCAGTACGGGTGCCCGCGCGGGGCCGAGCGCCATTACATCAAGGACGGCGTCATGCGCGACGGCCGCATCGTCGCGCGCAAGGTCACGAGCTACTTCGACGCCGGCGCCTACACGCGGCTCTCCAGCTACGGCGCGGTGAAGTGCATTGCGCATGTGCCCGGGCCCTACACCATCCCCAACGTGCACGCCGATTCCTACTGCGTCTTCACCAACCGCACTCCTGCGACCGCCATGCGCGGCTTCGGCATCACCGGCGTCGATTTCTCGCTCGAGGTGCAGATGGACAAGCTGGCCCACAAGGTCGGCATGGACCCGATGGAGTTCCGCATCCTCAACGCCTACCGGGACGGGGACATGAAGGCGCACCGGCGCGAGGCGCACAACTGCGCGCTTGTCGAGTGCGTGCAGGTGGCGGCCGAGAAGGCCGGCTGGCCGATCCGCGACGAGTACCGGCGCATGAACTCGCTGACCGGAGGCGGCGGCGAGCGCGCTGCGATTCCCGCCACGGCGACCGACGAAGCCGGACGTATCGGCGCGGGCCGGCCGGCAAGCACGACGCCGACTCGCGTACCGGCGATGCCGATCCCGCCCCCGTCGCGCGAGCCGCAGCCCGCTGCCGCGCCGCCGCGAGTCGCACCGCCGCCCAGGTCCGCGCCTCCGCCGGCGCCATCACCACCGCCGCCCGCCGCGCCGGCACCCCGCGAGCAGCCCAAGCCCGCCGCCCCCGCCCCACAGCACGGCGCCACACGCTTCTCAAGCGTGTTCGGCACCCGCAGGAGGTAGTCATGGCCAGGCATCGCGGACGCGGCATGGCCGCCATCAACTACCCGATCGGCATGAACCTCGGCGGCGACCCGAGCCAGGCGCTGGTGCATTCAAACCCGGACGGCAAGTTCACAGTCACGCTCTCTGCCATCGATCTCGGCCAGGGCATGAAACAGGTCACGCGCCAGATCGCGGCGGAGACGCTGGGGGTGCCGATCGCCGATGTCTACGTCGACACCGCCGACTCCGACACCGGCCCGCACGACATGGGCAGCTTCGCCTCGCGCGGCACGCATCGCGTCGGCAACGCCGTGATGGTGGCTGCCAAGGAAGCGCGCGGCGTCATGATGGAGGCCGCCGCCGAGGAGCTGGAGGTCAACGCCGCGGACCTGGAGACGGACGGCCGCGGCAACATCCACGTGCGCGGCGCGCCCTCGCGGGCGATCGCGGTCAAGGACGTGGCCATCGCCGCCCAGTTCAGGCAGGGCAAGACCATTGCCGGCCGCGGCATCTTCCTGATCCCGCTGTCGGAGGTGAACGCCGAGACCGGCGAGATGAGCCCCGTCTCCTGCTATGCGCACGCCTGCCTCGTCGCCGACCTCGAGGTGGACGACGAGACCGGCGAGGTCACCATGCTCAAGATGACCAGCGCCTACGAGCTGGGCCGCGCCATCAACCCGAAGATGGTGGAGCAGCAGCTGGTCGGCGGCGCCTGGATGGGCATGAGCCACGCCCTCTACGAGACGCCGGAGCCCTACTATCCCGACACCGCGCATGGGCCCCGCGACTTCAACGAGTACGTCATGCCGGGCCCCGGCGACATCTGCCCGCACGACATCGCCGTGCTGGAGCGGCCCGCGCCGGACGGCCCGTTCGGCGGCAAGGGCCCCGGCGAGATGTGCGCCAACCCGGTGCTGCCGGCGGTCGCCAATGCCATCTTCAATGCGGTCGGCGTGCGCATCGACCAGCTGCCCATCACGCCCGAGAAGGTGCTGCGCGCCCTCAAGGCGCAAGGCGGCGCGCGCCCTCAAGGCGCACCGGGAGGACGGCGCTAGGCCATGGTCGTGCGCGCCAAAGTCGCCGGCATCGACAGCCCCGAGGCGCTGGCGCATGCGCTCACCAGCGCCTTCTATCTGGCTGACGACAGCCTCGCCACGGCCGCCTACCTGGCGCTGGCGCTGGGGAAGCCGCTGCTGCTCGAGGGCGCGCCGGGCGTCGGCAAGACGGAAGCCGCCAAGGCCATCGCGGGCGTGCTCGCGCGCCGCCTGATCCGGCTGCAGTGCTACGAGGGCATCGATGCTGCGGCTGCACTCTACGAATGGAACTACCCGCGCCAGATGCTGGCCATCCGCCAGGCCGGCGACCAGCCGGTCGACATCTACCGCGACGAGTTCCTGATCGAGCGGCCGATGCTGCAAGCGCTGCGCGCGCCCGACAGCGCCGTGCTGCTGCTGGACGAGATCGACCGCTCCGACCACGAGTTCGAGGCGCTGCTGCTGGAGTTCCTGTCCGACTTTACGATATCGATCCCCGAGCGCGGCACGCTGTCGGCGCGCGAGCGCCCGGTGGTGATCCTCACCTCCAACCGCACGCGCGAGCTGCACGAGGCGCTCAGGCGCCGCTGCGTCTACCATTTCATCACGTATCCCGCGCCGGAGCGGGAGGCGCAGATCATCATGCTGCGCGCTTCCACCGTGGCGGAGGAGACTGCGCGCGCGGTCGTCGCCGCCGTCGGCCGGCTGCGGCGCGAGCCGTTGGCCAAGCCGCCCGGCATCTCCGAGGCCGTCGACTGGGCGGAGGCCGCGACCGTGCTGGCGAAGGGGGGCGCGTCCTGGCCGGATGCCTTCAAGCGCTCCATCGGCGTCGCCATCAAGGACGAGGAGGACAACGTCCATATCGCGCCCAGGCTCGACGCCATCATCACGGGAGCCGCCGCATGAGGCCCGCCGCGCTCCCTGATGCAGTCGCGCCGTTCGTCGCATTCGCGACGCTGCTGCGTGCCAACGGCTTTGCCGTGGCGCCGGAGCAGACCACGACGTTCCTGTCCGCCATAACCCTGTTGGGTCCGCGCAGCCTCGACCACATCCGCCGCGCGGCCCATGCCGCCCTGGCGCCGCCGCCCGAGCGGCATGAGGAGTTCAACGCGCTGTTCGACGCCCACTTCCTGGGCGCGGTCGAGCTGGGTCGGGAGATGGCCGAGCCCGACCCGGACGACATGCGCGTGCAGGAGGACCGGCGCGGCGGCTTCGAGCCGCCCGCCTCCGACGACATCAACGAGGCGGGCCAGGCCGCCACCGCCGCTGAGGCGCTTTCTGCTCGCCGCTTCGGCCCTGCGGACGAGACCGACACCCTGCGCCGCTTCCAGCGTGCATTGCCGGGGCGCCTGCCGCAGCGGCGCGGCTATCGGCGCGTCGCGGCCAAGCGCGGCCCCGGCCTCGACCTGCGCCGCGCCATGAAGGAGGCGATCCGCAACGACGGCGAGATCTTCCGCCTGCCGCGCCTCGTGCGCCGCCTGCGCCGCCGCGCCATCCTGCTGCTGATCGACGTGTCGGGCTCCATGAAGGCGCGCACCGACGCCCACCTGCGCTTCGCCCACGCCCTGGTGCGCGCGGCCGATCGCATCGAGGTGTTCACCATCGGCACGCGGCTCACGCGCGTCACGCGGGCGCTGCGGCTCAGGAACCGCGAGCAGGCCCTGGCCACCGCGTCCGGCCTCGTGTCCGACTGGGATGGCGGCACGCGCATCGGCGATGCGCTGCAGGCCTTCCTCGCCGTGCCACGCTTTGCCGGCGCGGCGCGTGGAGCCGTGGTGCTGATCCTCTCCGACGGGCTGGAGCGCGGCGACCCCAAGGCCATGACAGATGCGGTCAAGCGCCTCGCCGCGCGCTCCTGGCACCTCTCGTGGATGTCGCCGCTCGCCGCCGAGCCCGGCTACCGGCCGGAGACCGCGGCGCTGAAAGCGATCCTACCGCATCTCGATGCGCTGGCCGACGCCGGCTCCACCGAGCGCCTCTGCCATCATGTCCTCAACCTCGCGCAGCCGAGGGCGGCCCAGTCCCTTCCTCTCCCCGCGGAAGGGCGGGGAGAGGGGATTCTGAACTAGGAAGGACCACCATGCCTCTCGAAATCAAGATCCTCGACTACGGCGACATCGAGCTGGAAAGCAGCTTCCTGGTTCTGGGGCGCGGCTGCGGCCGGACGCGGCGGGTGCCGACGCTGGGATTCCTCATCCTCGGCGGTCCTTGGCCGATCGTGGTCGATACCGGCTACCGCTCCAACCAGATCATGGAAACGCTGGGCATGCGCGGCCTGCAGTTCCACGAGAACATGATCGAGAACCAGCTCAAGCGCCACGGCGTGCGCATGGGCGACGTGCGCTACGTCATGCACACGCATCTGCACATCGACCACGCCGGCAAGGACGACCTGTTCCCCATGAACACCACGGTGGTCCTCAACCGGCGCGAGCTGGAATACTCGGTTTCGGGGCTGATGCACCCGCAGTACCCGCTGCCCGACATCAAGCACTTGATCGACCGGCTGCACACCAAGGGCGCGCTGCGCTTCCTCGATCTAGAGATCTCCGGCCCCACCGAGATCTGCCCCGGCGTCTACTGCGAGATGGCCGGCGCCCACACCGAAGGCTCCATGAACGTGCACGTGCACACCGCGGAGGGCATCGCCACCATCTGCGGCGACGTGATCTACGACTTCCACGACCAGATCATCGAGCCTTTCCACGAGATCGGCTGGATGGAGCCGCGCGTCACCGGCAACCACGGCGGGAGCAAGCGCGAGGAGAAGGCGCAGATCAAGAAGCTGCTGAGCAACGCCAAGTTCCTGCTGCCCGTGCATGACCGTCCCGCCAAGGTGGAGGGCAGCCAGATCGTGGGCCGCCTGCAGGACGCCGTGCCGGGGCCGCTGACGCAGTCGCTCGCCCCGCGCAACTGGTTCCCGGCTTGAGGGCGGGCGCCATGTCGCACGTCGTCGTCAAGCGCGCGTTCGAGGAGCTGATCGACAGCTGGGCCGCAGTCGGCCAGGTCGGCACCGGCTTCACCTTCACCGAAGGGCCGATCTGGCACCCGGTCGAGCACTACCTGCTGTTCTCCGACATGCCGGCCGACGTGCGCCGGCGCTGGGACCAGCGCGGCGGCATGCGCGAGGTCAAGCGCCCCTCCAACAAGTGCAACGGCATGACCTACGATCAGGACCTGAACCTGATCGTGTGCGAGCATGCCACCTCCAGCCTCGTGCGCGAGCGCGCCGACGGGCAGCGCGAGGTGATCGCCTCGCACTTCGAGGGCTACGAGCTGAACAGCCCCAACGACGTCGTGGTGAAGTCCGACGGCGCCATCTACTTCTCCGATCCCTGGTACGGGCGCATGCCCGTGTACGGCGTCGAGCGGCCGCGGCAGCTCGGCTTCCAGGGCGTCTACCGCGTCCCCCCCGGCGGGGGCGCGCCGGAGCTTATGGTCGACCGCCACATGTTCGACCAGCCCAATGGGCTCTGCTTCTCACCCGACGAGCACCGGCTCTACGTCAACGATACCGTGCAGGCGCTGATCCGCGTGTTCGACCTCTCCACCTATGGCTCGCTGATGAACGGGCGGGTGTTCGCCAGCGGCCTGGCGTCTGAGCGCGAGCCCGGCCTGCCCGACGGCATGAAATGCGATTCACGCGGCAATGTCTGGTGCACGGGACCCGGCGGCGTGTGGGTGTATGCGCCCTCGGGCGAGCTGATCGGCAAGGTGCGCGCGCCGGAGATGGTCGCCAACCTCGCCTGGGGCGGGCCGGACTTCCAGACGCTCTTCATGTGCGCCACGCACTCGGTCTACTCGGTCAAGACCAAGGTCGGCCCGCGGCGCGAGCCCTACATGAGCCCGCGCTCTGGCGGCAACCCGGCGCCCAGCTCCAGCTACGAGACGCCCCGCCCGTCTCCCCCAGCGCCGGCAGCTCCGCGGCCACCGCAAGCCGCACCGCCCGCGCTTAAGTCCCTCGACCGGCTCGACCCCAGCCGCTGTGCGCTCATCATCCAGGACATGCAGAACGACGTGGTGATGGACGGCGGCGCCTTCGCGTCCTCCGGTTCGCCGGCGCACTGCAAGCAGCAGAACGCCATTGCCAACGCGATGCGCCTGGCGGATGCGTGCCGCCGCCGTGGTGTGATGGTCATCCACGTGTGGTTCATCGTCGAGCCGGGCGCGCCAGGCGTTACGCTGAACGCGCCGCTGTTCGAAGGGCTGGTGGAGGCCAAGGCGATGGTGCGCGGCACCTGGGGCGCGGCGCCGGTATCGGGGCTGGAAGCCAAGCCCGGCGACCACGTGGTCGAGAAGATGCGCATGAGCGCCTGGGAGGGCTCCAGCCTGGAGACCGTGCTCAAGAGCGGGCGGCGCGACATCGTCATCGTCACCGGCGCCTGGACCAACATGTCGATCGAGCACACCGCCCGCACCGGCGCCGACAAGGGCTACATCATGATCGTGCCCGAGGACTGCTGCTCCACCATGAACGCCGACTGGCACCGCGCGTCCATCAACTACGCGCTGCAGAACGTGTCCGCGGTCACCAAGGCCGACGACGTGATTGCCGCGCTCGGCTGAGCAGCGTGCTGACATCCGAGAATTGCGGGCGCCAGCGGATGGAGATCTTCTGAAGGAGTTGTCGGAAATTTGTGCGGCAGCGCTCGATATTGCCTTGTCCGGTCAGTTTGATCGGCAAGCCCTCGCCGGCATCGCGGCGCTGGAGGTAGTCGTGGCGCTGCTGGTCGACCATGGTTCGCGGCCTGTGGACCTCGGTCACTGGGTCCCGAGGGATTCCGGGTTCCTACGGCGCTGGGTCGCAGTCTCGCGGGGTCGCAAGAGGGTTGTTAAGCAGAGGGAGAGCAGGTAGGGAATCGGCGCCGTGGCGGACTGCGGGAGCGAGCAATGGCTCGATACCAAGGAAGCCGCGCAGCGGATTCGGCTCGAGCCCAAGACCCCGCAGGAGATGCGGGTAGCGGGGACAGGGCCGAAGCTCTATAAGCTCGGGCCCGGCCGCAACGCCTGTGTGGTGTACCGGTCTTCCGATCTGACAGCGTGGATCGAAGGCTTCGGTTATCGGTCAACGTCGGAGCACAAATGACGGCTGGCGCGCTATCCCGGCGCTATGCCAAAGGAGAAGAGGGAGAAGGACGAGACGGCATAGAATATTGAAGTACCTACAGAAAGCCCAGGTAGCTCAGTTGGTAGAGCACGTGACTGAAAATCACGGTGTCGGTGGTTCGATTCCGCCCCTGGGCACCACTCGCTATCCGCGGGTGTTGCTGAAGTGCCGAGTGTAGTCCACGTCAGGCGCCCGCGATAGGTCAGAGTGTCGCCTGTTGCAACGAGGGCCGGTCTGCGGTTGACGGCGGTCAGCCCACCATCGCGCGCGCGACTTCGACGCTTGCGAGCTGTGCACCGGCTGCGCGTCCCTGTTCGGGTAGAGCAAGGTGATGCACGTTCGGCTAGGCGACCTCGGTGGGGGTCACTCGCAGGCACCAAAAATTGCGCGCTGCGGCGGGCCGAGGAAAGTCGGGCTCTTGAGATCTGGGCGAGCGAGCTGCGCGGATCGTCGGAGGGACCGTCACAGCGCCGCGTTCCATCGCTCTCCAAGGGTCCAGGCCAGTGTCGCGGCCAAGACATTACAGGGCCCATTGGCTGGCGCCCGCCGCCCTCACCCACAGGCCGATGACTTGGCTCCGTATAC
>Ga0247825_10000924_pt1 | contig 19024 bp, 11 predicted proteins | sample 13C_Vanillin_Day_FD_194413 | JGI IMG/M metagenome (GOLD analysis project Ga0247825, IMG submission 194413) | Soil microbial communities from agricultural site in Penn Yan, New York, United States - 13C_Vanillin_Day48 | ecosystem: Environmental > Terrestrial > Soil > Agricultural land | place...
GTGCTTGAGCCGCACCGCGGAGCTTGGTGTAGAAGACGCCGGCGTCGGTGTCGATCAACACCGGCCACGAGCTGCCGCCCCGGTCGGCGCGAAGTACCCGGCGAGCTCGATACGTCTGCACCTCGAGGGGGGACGAGTCGAGCTACGGTGCGGCGCAGACGAAGTTGGCGGCCTCGTCCGTGCTGCCCATCCCCTTGTATTTCGCGACTTGGGGGAACGGACACAAGGGCCGCGTCATCGGCGTCAGCCCGCTTCGGCCCGCGTTGCGTGACGCGGTGATCTGCGCCGGCGCCACGCCCTCCTCGCGCCAGCGTTCCATTGCGCCGAGGAAGTCCGCCTGATCGGGCCCCACTCCGCCGCCGCAGTGCGCGACACCTGGCATCAGGAACAACCGCATCCAGTCGTCCGGCGATCCGCCAGATGCCGTCGCTGCTTTCGAGTAGTAGTTAATGGTGTTCTCAGGAGCGGGCCCTGGGTCGGCCCATCCATGCCATAGCAGCAGCTTCCCGCCTCGTGCCTTGAACTTCGTCAGATTCGGATCGCTTGCCTCGATGATGGCCCCGTTCTTCAACGTGAGCTCGAGATCCTTTTCGAGATCGAACGACATCGCATCCCAGTTGGCGTCGCGGTGGCCGACGAACCTTGGCATGTCGCCCCACAACGGACTCACAGGCTTCCCAGCCTCCGGGATACGCGCCGCCCATCCCGACTCGACACCGGGCGAGCGTCCGGGATAGACGACGTAACCCGACTTCGTCCTGACGGGCGCGTACAGTTGCCGCGCCGATTCCACTTGGCCTGCCGTCAAACAATCGGGCCCATCACCAGCCTTGCACGCCAGCACGCCGGGATCGAATTTGCACGCACGCGGATTGCTAATGATGTCGTCCTTGACGCCATCGTTCGGGTCGCACGCGGCGGTTGCGGCGTTCGCGATAAGTGTCACCTTGTTCGGCGGAACGATGCGCGCAAGGTTTTTCAACATTTGCACCTGCAGCGCTGTCTGCGACACGTTGAGATGCACCATGTTGTAGACGGGTGCTCCGGCGACGATCGCGTCGAAGTCGTCAGGGAACAATTGCGCCTCCATCATTCCTTGCCGACCACCAGTCGAGCAGCCCTGGTAGTACGACAGCCGCGGCGGACGGTTGTAGAACGCACCGACGATCGATTTCGACTGCACGGTCATCGAGTGCATCGCGCGATACGCGAAATCGATCAACTTCTCCTGATTGAGCGCGAACTGGGCGCCCGCGTCGGAGTGACCGGTGTCGTTCGAGGCTGCTGCGTATCCGCGGCGAAGACCTGCCGCAACCGCATCCAGCGAGATCGTTCCCGCCCATCCACCGTTGCCAACCGCCAGGAACTTCCCGTTCCAGTTCTCCGCGGGCAACCAGATCTCCATCTGGATCTGCGAGTCAGGCGATGGCGTCAGCGTCGCTGCAACGCGGCAGAAGGCAGGCAACTGCGCGTAGGCGGCGGCCCCGCGTCCTGCATTCGGCGCCTTGAATGCACCAGCCGCGACCAGTTCCGCACTCGTGATCTTCGCGGAAGGAAGCGTGAGCGAACCGAGCGACTCACATGACCGTCCGCTCGTCGATGCGGACGCAGCCGGCGCGCTGCGCTCACCCGTCGATTGCGCATGTGCTGGCGCAGTTCCGAGAACAGCAAGGGTGGTGGTGACGGCGACGATTCCAGCCTTCGTCATGTTTCGATTCCCTTCGGAGACAATCCGCGGATTCTATAGCGTTTTTCAATGCTGTGTAGCGGCGGCTCACCGGGCGTGCCTGGGCGCGGCTCCCGGCTCGTCGGTGGAAATCGGGTCTTCCGGCGAACGTGCTAACGATGACGCGTCGCCTGGGAATCGTTCGTAGGCCGGGTCAGGATGCTGGTTCGATCCGCAGGAGGGCGCCATCGTCTTCATCGGTCAGGAGGTAGAGCAATCCATCGGGACCCTGACGCACCTCCCGGATGCGCTGCCGCAGCTCGTTCAACATCGACTCGCGGCGCAGTTCTTCGGTCTTCGCATTGAACACGATCCGCTCCAGGTGGCCCGTGCCAGCGATGCCGCCCGTGCGCATGCTGCCGACGAAGACGTTGCCTTTCCACGCCGGAAAACGGTCGCCGGTGTAGACCGTCATACCGGCCGCCGCGATCTGCGGAAGCCATGCGACGAGCGGCGACTCCATCCCTTCGCGCGTCGGATGCTCCGAGACGCGCGGGCCAGGATACTCGCGCCCGAAGCTGACGACCGGCCATCCGTAATTGCGTCCCGGCTGAATGACGTTGATTTCATCACCGCCGTTGGGGCCGTTCTCGTTGTTCCACAGCACTCCGGTCTCGGGATGCACGATCAGCGCGAGCGTATTGCGGTGCCCGAGCGTGTAGATCTCCGGCCGATAGCCAGTACGGCCCACGAATGGGTTGTCAGGCGGAACAGAGCCGTCGTCGCGCAGGCGAAGGATCTTGCCGCGCAGGCTCGCCGGGTCCTGCGCGACCTTCCCGATGTTCCCGCCGGTAGAGAAATACACCATGCCGTCGCGGCCGAACGCGACGCGACCGTTCAGTCCGCCATTGCCTTCGTACGCGTCGGGCACCAGCAGGTCCTTGACGTCAGTAAGAGTGCTGCCTTCGAGGCGACCTCGTGCCAGTGACGGCGTCCCTTTGCCGTTCTCGACCGGCTTGGTGTAGGTGAGGTACACGAGCCGGTTCTCGGCGAAGCGGGGATGGAGCGCGACATCCATCAACCCGCCGTTGCCATCCGTCCTCACGCGCGGGACACCCGCAATCGGTGTCGGATCGAGAACACCGTGCTTGACGATGCGCAGCCGCCCGGCCCGTTCGGGAATCAGCATGGACCCATCCGGGAGAAACGCGATGCTCCACGGGTGGGAGAGCCCCTTGGTGACGACGGTGACGCGGATCTTGCCCTGTTCGGCCGCGTCGAACAGAAATGGTCCGTTGCCAAGCGGAGGCACCGGCACGCCGATTTCCTGCTGCGCGTGGCCGACAGCCACGACGCTGAGCAATATGAACGCGACCGCACGAAGGAAGGGGCCGATCGTCATGCGACTCTCCAGATGAATGTCTGTTCGTCGCGAGTATACGGCGGTGCGCCCTCGAGCATTGACGCACAGCGTAGGGCGGGTCTTGCCTTGTAGACCCGCCGGGTCCACCCCTCGACATTGCCCGGGGTGCCCTGAGCATCGTCGAAGGGCGAAGAACAGGACCCGGCCTACGATCGAGGATTAACTACTGCCGAAGAACGCGCCTCAGGAGCAACGTGCTGCAAGCCCAGGAACTGATCACGTTCATGGAATGCAAAGACCAGAAGCATCGACTACCGTGGTCCGCCTCGCACCGGCCACACCCGCAACAGGAGGCCGTCCTTGGCGCCGTCGGCGTTGTCGACGCGGCCGCTGAAGAGTCTCGCGTACCAAGCGTTGAACGGGACGTCCTTGTCGGTGGAACTCGACCAATAGTTGACCAACGCCTCGCCCTGGGAGAAGGTTCCCGCTAACCGTCACGCTCGCGCCGTTGGTGCCATTCGTACCGTTGGTCCCGTTGTGCCGTCAATCCCATTCGTGCCGTTCGTCCCGGGCGCGCCATTCAGTCCGTTCACTCCGTCTTTGCGGCTCACCCTTCGGACCTTGAAGACCAGTGGGCGGGCGTCTCGGCCGCGATCGCGGGCGAAGCGATACACGCGCCGCTCACCCCGACCACGCGGGCAATCTTGCTGACGTTGCCAATGCAGGCGTGCACCACGTTCGAGTCGTGTTCCCCGCGTGCGCGCTCGCAAGCGTAGGGATCGCCAACCCGGCGACCACCATGCCGACCACCGGCCAGCTCGTCGACGCCCTCGAGGCCGCGCACGCGCGAGGCATCGTGCACCGGGACTTGAAGCCGGCCAACATCAAAGTCACGCCCGATGCGCGCGTGAAGGTACTCGACTTCGGGCTGGCGCGTGCCCTGGCGGTCGATGAGTCAGCAGGGGGTCTCGCCAACTCTCCGACGATGACTGCGCGAGGCACCCACGCCGGCGTGCTGCTCGGCACCGCCCCTACATGGGCCCGGAGCAGGCCCGCGGACGCGCCGCCGACCGGCGCGCCGACATCTGGGCGTTCGGCTGCGTGCTCTACGAGATGATGACCGGCCAGCCGCCCTTCGAGGGCCACGACGTGGCCGAAGTGCTCGCCAACGTGCTCAAAGCGGAGCCCGACTGGAACGCGCTGCCTGCCGGGACACCGCACGCGGTCAGGCTGTGCCTGCACCGCTGCCTGCAGAAGGACGCTCGCGAGCGGTTCCACGACATCTGCGACGTGCGGCTTGCGCTCGCCGGGGCGTTCGACTCGCCGCCAGGCGAGCACGTGTCCAGGACGCTGCCCCGTTGGGCGTGGGCCGGTTGGGCCGCCACGCTCCTCGTCACCGTGGCAGCGCTGGTCGTTCTGCTTACAACGACGCCGCGCCCCGCGGCGGACATGCCGGAGACCCGCCTCGACATCGTCACGCCTCTCGGCGTGGACGCGTGGTCGATCGACATCTCCCCGGATGGCCGCAGCGTCGTGTATGAGGCGATCGAAGGGACAAGGTGGCTTCTCTGGCTCCGGTATCTGGATTCCACCGACCCACTGCCGCTTCCCGGAGCGGACTTTGCGACGATGCCGTTCTGGTCGCCCGACAGCCTAATCAACGACATTGAGCGTTGGAAGTTGGGAGTCTGATCAGCTACTCGCGGCTCAGACCCAACGCCCGGATGCGCTTGTGCAGGTTGGTTCGCTCGACGCCGAGGATGCGGGCCGCCCCGGACACATTCCAGTTCGTCTGCTCGAGGGCCTCGACGATGCGCTCGCGTTCTGCCGCGTCGCGAATTCCTTGCAGATCGATCGGTGTTACCGACGGTGGGAAGCGAATCTCCATCGGAATCGAATCGACCGTAAGACGATTCCCCGACGAGAGGATGGCCATCCGCTCGACCGTGTTGCGAAGTTCTCGAACGTTTCCCGGCCAGTCGTAGCGCTCCAGGAACGGCATCACGTCATCGTCCATCGACCTGGGCCTGAAGTTGTTCCGCGCGCAGAACTCTGCGAGGAAATACCCCGCCAGCTCGCGGACGTCCTCGCGTCGCTCTCGCAGCGCAGGCACTCGAAGGGGTACCACGCTGAGTCGATAGAACAGATCCTGCCGGAACTTCCCGTCGGCGATCAGCTCGTCGAGGCGACGATTGGTGGCGGAGATGACGCGCACCGACACGCGAATCGGCTGTTCGCTTCCGAGCCGCTGAAGCTCGCCGTCCTGCAGCACGCGCAGCAATTTCGCCTGCGACGCCTCGTGCAGATCGCCGACCTCGTCGAGGAAGATGCTGCCGCCGTCAGCCAGCTCGAACTTCCCGCGCCGCAGCGCCGCCGCGCCCGTGAAGGCGCCTTTCTCGTGGCCGAACAACTCGCTCTCGATGAGCTCGGTCGGAATCGCCGCGCAATTCACTTTGATAAAGGGGCGCGAGGCAAACGGGCTTTCACGATGAATATGCTCGGCGAGCAGTTCCTTGCCAGTCCCCGATTCGCCCATCAGCAGCACGCCAGCATCCGATCGCGCAACCTGTGTCGCCTGCATGACGGCATGCTGGAACGCGACGCTCCGCCCGATCATCCGCGGACCGTCGCCAACCATCTCGCGGTAGCGCTGATTCTCGAGCTGCAAATCCGATCGCTCGAGTGCGTTCTTCACGACCAGGAGCACGCGATCGCGCGCGAGCGGCTTCTCCAGAAAGTCGAACGCGCCACTGTGCGTGGCCTCGACTGCGTCGCGAATCGTTCCGTGGCCCGAGATCATGACCGCAGGCGTCAGATCGTCGCGCTGCCTGAGCGACCGCAGGAGATCGATGCCGTTGCCGTCAGGAAGACGCACATCCAGCAGATACAGATCGACAGGCCCCAGGCCACGCAGCGCGTTGAAACGCGACACAGAGTCGCAAATCGAGACGCGATATCCCTCGCCCTCGAGAATCAGGCGCAGCGACAGGCCGATATTGGATTCGTCATCGACGACGACGATGTGACGTTTGCGGCTCATACGGCGGCGGCCGCCCGTGATTCTGGCGCAGACGGCAGCGTCACTCTGAATCCTGCGCCGCCAAGCTCACCTGTCACCAGCGTGATATCTCCACCGAGCAGCAATGCATTCTTGCGGGCAATCGAAAGCCCCAGACCCATGCCTCGCTTCTTGAACGTGATCGTCGGCTCGAACAGTGTGCGGCGTGCTTCGTCGCTCAGCCCCGGCCCAGAGTCGTGCACTTCGACCACCACCTGCCCGCCCTGCGAGTGCGACACCGTCATGACCGATCCGCCATGGCCGGCAGCTTCGGCAGCGTTCTCGAGCAGGTTCGTCAGGATACCTTTGACCAGGTCCGTTCCTGCATGGACGCGCGGACCGCACACATCGAGCCTGAAGCTGTATGCCGTATCCGGATGCGCCGGCTTCAGCAGCGCCACGCGCTCGGCGATCAACACGTTGAGATCGAACACCTCCGGGTTCACCGGCGGCTCGCTCGCAAACTCGGAGAACGCGCGGACGCGACGCTCGAGCGTCTCGATCTCGCTCACGACGATCTGAACGGCCTGATCCATGAACGCCCGATCCGCCAGCGGCTGCCTCGCGAGCATCTCCTCCACCGTGAGCCGAATCGGAGTCAGCGAGTTCTTCAACTCGTGCGCCGTCTTGCGCGCGAGCGACTGCCAGCTGGACATCTGCGTCAGGTACACGAGCCGCTCACGGCTCCTCCGCAGCTGTTCGGCCATCTCGTTGAATGCATCGACTGCCTGCCCGACTTCATCGTCACGGCCTTTCTCGAGCCGGCGATCCCATTGGCCTGCGGCGAAACCGGTGAGGCCGGCGGTGAGTTGCCGGATGGGGTTGCTGACGCGATGCGCGATGAAGAGAATCGGCGCGAGCGAGACGATCCAGACGAGCGCGACGAGCAGCAGCAGCGTGAGCGTGAAGCCCCGTAGTAGATCTCGCGACTCGAGTGATCCGACGAGCTGACGAGTGCGGCGGAATTCCTCCGACAACTCCTGCATCCGGATACCACCGAGGTCGCGGCGATAGACATCAACGCCGCCCGCTCCCTTGCGCATGAAGTCAAGATGATCGCCGCCAGGGCCGGAGAGACTCGAGCGCTCCGATTCGCCGCTCTCCCAGAACGCACGAACCTCCTCGGGCCAGGCCGAAACATTCGCGACGGCATACGACGTTGGATCGACCCGGCCGTCGATCGCCTCACGCTTCAACGAGTCTCGCTCTCGCTGATAGAACTCCCTGATGGTTCCTTCGAGCGAGCGCGACAGCCGATCGAGCTCCTCCGTCGTCGCATAGCCAAGGCTGCGCTCGAGGAGCGACGTCGTGATCCAGATCGTCGCACCCAGCGGCATCAGCGTGGCGATGATGAATGCCGCGATCAGTTTCGCGCGCAGGCTACGCATTTAGGGAGGATCCAGTAATTCACAATACAGATGCAAAATGCGAAATGGCAAACGACGTTTACAGTGCAGTTCGCCATTGCATTTTGATTTTTGCATTTTGCATTGCCGCAGCCATCGCTACGGCAACCGGAACGGTCCGCCACTTACTGATTTTGCCAAATCGGCTTCCTCCCGGCGTCGGCTCAATCTGTCGATCAGCCCGCGCAGCGTATATCGTTCGCCAGGGTCCTCGGTGACCGGAGCCAGGTCTTGCACACGGTAGACCAGGCGGAGCCAGAACGGCGTGTCGCGACCGATCCCCAGCGACGAAATGGACATGGTCAGGTTCTCGAGACACCAGCTCTCGGCGTCATTCGCGCGCAGGTGAGAGATCGAGCGGGGCGGCGATCCCGCGCGTGACACGGCGAACCGCTCCTCCCACAGATCGAAGCTCAACGTGAACCCCTGTACGGTCTGCTTCACGATCGGGCCTTCCGGCTTCGACAGGACCGTGAGCTCGAAGTCGACGCGCACAGATCGCCCCTCTTTCAGGCGGGTGAGCACCGGCCCCTCGAGGAAGGCGAAGTTGCGCGCCTCTACCCGCAACGCGTCACCCGCGGCGTTGACGGTCAGCGACTGCGCCGCAAGACCGCGCGCTGAGAAAAGGACGATGAGCGTCAGTAGTCCCATCTGCCGCAGCGACGCCCGACGAGCCGCGCGGCTCAAAACCGTACTCCCGCCATGAACGTGGCGCCCGCATTGTCGCTATTCAGCGGAAAGCCCACGGTCAGGAAAGAGTTGTCGCTGTGGACACCGAACCCGGTCGAATAGCGAAGATTCATGTCCGCGTTTCGATCCCACACCGACCCGGCATCGAAGAACACTCCGATGTGCCAGAGTCGATACTCGACCGACGAATGGAACATGCGCTCTCCGCCGAGAGGCGCGATGTCGTACTTGTCCCAGCCGCGCAGCGTCAGTGAGTTGCCCAGCGAGAAGCGCTCGAAGAGTGGTGCGTTGCCACTGATGTAGCCCAACGAGAGCGACGCGAGCACCGTGCTCTGGCGCTGGTCGAACCGATAACGCGCCTCCCCCAGGTGTCGCTTGTAGACGAGATCGCTACCCAGTCCGTCCAGTGCGGCCCGCAGCTGATAGCTGGCCTCCACTCTCTGATCGATGTGGGCTGTCGACTCCCAGCGATGGTCGGCACTGACGCCCGCAACCCACGCGTTCGCCATCTGCGAACTGGGCGCGTTCGTGAGCGACTCCAGCTCGGTGATGCTCAGGCCGCCATTGATTCGGACGTTGGGAGTGAACGCGAACGTCGCGGTCGGCTCGACGGTCAGGCGACTCCGATACAGTTCAGGGAGGCCGGGGCTCAGCGCAAACGCTGAGAGCGTCGCGTCCTCCCACGATTGTTCGTAGCGAGAGAACTCGAACCTGGCGCCGAACCTCTCGGTCCCGATCATGCGGCTCTCGAACGCGAGCCGGAACCCGGAGTACTCCTCGATCAACTCGTCGATGTCGTTGAACGCGAGGCCGGCGGTGAATCGATGACGGCTGCGTGAGCGGCTCATCGGGATATCGAGCACGCCGCTCCAGCCCTGCTGGGCGTGATAGACCAGCTTCGATCGCGTCGGGGCAAAGCGGATCCACGGCTCCTCGAAGATCTCGAAGACGACGCGAATCATGCCGGGCTGAGACCCTTTCGAGATTCGGCGCGAAACGTCCCGGCCGGGGAGTTCGTCCTCCAGGCGATCGCGCAGCTCCCCGGCTTCGTCCGAGTCCAGACGCCTGCCAACGAGCTTCTGCAGATCGTCGCGGAGCTGCTGACTGACCTCGCTCGACGGCCCCTCGAGATCCACGCTCTCGACGACGTAGCGGGCGTTGATGTTTTCACTGAGATCGGTGTCCTCGCTGATGCGTGCGACGAGGAAGATCACGTGCGCTTTGCTGTCGCGGCGGACGACGCTGCGCACCGCCGCGACCATTTCGGGTTGCTCGCCTTCGATGCGCGAGACGAGCTGATTGAGTCGTTCGCGATTGAGCGGCGAACCGACCAGCGAGTCGAATTCTTTTTGAAGTCCGGGACTCAGGCTGTACGGCGAGAAGCCTGACATCTCGACGGAGTCGATGATGGCTCCCTCAGGTGCGTCCGCTTCCTGGGCGTTGGCCTGCACGAATGACAGGCCGAGGAGAAGAACCAGCAGCGCGAGTGTTCTCATGTCACGACGCTTGAGGCAAGCGGCGCGCCATTGTACAAGTGGCTGATGGTGAAGGAGATGATTGGTTCGACCCTGTGACGCGGATTCACACCTGCGGGAGCGTCCGTCACAGTGCGACGAGGGAAGGGGTCTGACCCCTTCTCAACACTGCAGACGATGAATCGAACCCGGCCGGCCGCGCGCGCGCTCAGAGCCCAGAAGCAGAGTCGTCGAATCGAGATAGTCGATCGCTTCTCCTTGCGGCTCGACATCGCCGAGCGAGCAGGACTCCCCGATGTCCTCCCAGCGAGTCTGCCCTCGGCGCGTCACCAGTTTGAAGAAGTGCACCTCGTAGTACGTCCGCACCGCGAGCGTCATACCATCTGGCGCCACGGCAGCTGCCGTCACCAGTCGGCCGATCCGCGGGTCAGGTTGAATGCCGGTGTTGCCCGCGAAGATCGCCGTGATGATCTCGCTCGATGCGATCGCCTTCGTCACGCTCGCCGCAGGGATGCTGTAAAAGTCGATCGTGCCGCTGCGCCCCTTCGAGACAATCGTGAGATCACCATTCGGCCTCACGCCGAGTGCCTCGGCATCTGTCGGCCCTGACGGATAGCGATACCGCAACGCACGCGCGGTCACACTCGCCTCCTCCCCTGCGTCGCCAACGCGAGGTTCGACGACGATGTAGATCGAGACGTCGGGGCGGACCTGATCGTTATCACCGGTATCGGCGATGAAGAGACATGCCGATTTCCCAGTCGGCGCCGGCGTGGACATTTCCGCGGGACACGGACCACTCGAGATATCTTCCCAATCACGCGCCGTCGCACCGTTCACGCGGAACACGCCGAGCAACTTTCCTGAGATGTCGATCGCGTAGAGTCGGGGACCATCACCGGAATCGTTGTGCGACCAGAGCACGCCAGGCTGTGTGCGGCTGATTGCGAGCCCCGAGCTCTCTTTCAGTTCGTCCGGGACGGCGCCCACTTTTACGAGCATGCGCGGAGCGGAGCTCTTTCCTGCTCTCAAGCCGGCGGCCAATGCTCGCTGTGATGACGAGTCACTCAGCAGGTGGCCTGCGAGCAGTCCACTCCCCACGATCACGACGCTGGCGAGCGCAGAGACTGTCCTGGTCAACGGTGTCCAGATCATATCCGGTTCATCCTTGACTATCCCACACGTAAGGCGTAAAAGCCGGGACGGCACACCCAAAGCGTTCACTCGCGGACATCGGTTCACGCGCTCAGCCCAACACGTTTCGTCGCCTGTTGGAGCAGAAGGAGATCGACATGCGCAGACTGACTCACGCGGTAGTACTCCTGACGTGTCTGGTGTTGGTTCCCTCGTGGTCGTCGGCCCAATCCTCCATCACCGGAGTCGTCAGAGATACGTCGGGAGCAGTCCTGCCCGGCGTCAACGTCGAGGCCGCCAGCGACGTGCTCATTGAAAAGGCTCGCTCAGCCGTCACGGATGAGACGGGTCAGTACCGAATTCTCGAACTGCGGCCGGGCAGCTATACCGTCACCTTCACCCTGACGGGATTCAACACAGTAAAGCGCGAACAACTGGAGCTGCCGGCAGACTTCGTGTCAACCGTCAACGCCGAATTGCGTGTCGGCACACTCGAAGAGACGGTCACGGTGACCGGCGAAAGCCCGATCGTCGATGTGCAGAGCGCGCGTCGACGCCGGACGCTCGACGAGAACCTGATCGAGTCGATTCCCACGGCGCAGGGGTACGCGGCGGTCATGGTCTTGATGCCGTCGATGGTTCAGAGTAACGGCGGCAATAACAATGTTTTGCTAAGCCCGGGGATGATCGTCTTCGGCGGGCGCGGCGGACGGGGAAATGAAGGAGTAGCCCAGACCGACGGGATCGGCACGGGGGCCGCCATCAACGGAGGTGGTGTATCGGGTTACGGCCGGCTCGACACGACAGAGGAGGTCGTGCTGACCGCCAGCGGCGGCCTCGGTGACGTCGAGGTCGGCGGCCCAATCGTCAACCTGATCCCGCGCAATGGCAGCAACCGGTTCGAGAATCGCTTTCAGGCGTCAGGCTTGACCGGCGGCATGCAGGGGGACAACTTCACGCAGGAGTTGAAGGACGCCGGCCTGCGAACACCCGCGAAGACGAATTACCAGTGGGACTCGAGCCTGATGAACAGCGGCCCGATCATGCAGGACCGTTTCTGGTTCTTCTACGCGACCAGGTACTCAGGGAGCGGGAACGATCTGCCGGGCATCTTCTACAACAAGAACGCCGGCGACATCACGAAGTGGACCTACGATCCGGACCTCACTCGCCCGGCGAATAACAGCTCGTCGGGTTCGATCACTCCGACGCTTCGACTGACCGCGCAGCTCAATCGCCGCATGCAGGTGGGATTCTTTGTCGATGGCGGAGCGTTCAGACTCAGTGATTACCCGCAAATCGGTGTTGTCGGGGCGGTCCCACTGGCCACGCCTGAGACCGGCACGGTCGGTGGAAGTGGACGCTCTCCGATGTTTCAGTACAAGGGGTCCTGGACCGTCACGAGCAGGCTTCTGCTGGACGCGAGCTACGGCTCGTATCACCAGGATTGGAACGGGCGCGAAGTGCCTGGCAACAATCGCGACCTGATTCGCATGACGGAACAGTGCACGGCCGGCTGCGCGAACAACGGCGGCGGCGTCCCGGGCTTGACCTATCGAGCGCAGGTGTGGAACGCCGACTACATGGAGCCGAACCGCTGGCAGGCGGCGGCGACCTACGTCACCGGCGCTCACAACATGAAGGCCGGCTATCAAGGCGTCTTCCACTGGCAACAGACTCACCCCCACGGCAACAACTACAACCTCGATTACCGGGTCAACAACGGCGTGCCGAACCAGCTCACGCAGTTCGCAAGGCCGTACTTCACGGACTCGCGTGTGCGATACGACGCCTTGTACGCACAGGACCAGTGGACTCGCGGAAAGTTCACCGTTCAGGGAGCCATCCGCTACGACCACGCCTGGAGCTACTATCCCGAGCAGCAGATCGGGCCGACGCAATTCATTCCGCAGGCGCTCGTCTTCCCGAAGTCCAAGGGAGTGATCGGCTATCACGACATCAACCCACGGTTCGGCCTCGCCTATGACGTGTTCGGCAACGGGAAGACCGCCGTGAAGTTCAACACGGGCCGGTACCTCGAAGCCGCGGTGAACGGCAACGGAAACTACTCGGCGTTGCAGCCGAGCAACCGCGTTCCAACAAGTGTCACGCGGTCGTGGACCGACGCCAACGGCAACTTCACCCCCGACTGCGATTTGCTGAACGGCGAGGCGCAGGATCTCCGGTCGCGCGGCGGCGACAGCTGCGGCCGGTGGAGCAACCTGAACTTCGGCAAGAACGTGTACAGCCTCTCGTATGACGAGGCGATCCTCAAAGGTTGGTACAACCGGCCGTCCGACTGGCAGATCGGCGTGACGGCGCAGCATGAACTGCTTCCGCGCATCTCTGTGGAAGTGAGCTATCTGCGCCGTTGGCTCCAGAACTTCACCGTGACGGACAACCGCGCGGTGACGCCTGCCGATTTTGCGGCGTTCAACGTGGTGGCCCCGCTCGATCCACGCCTTCCCGGCGGTGGCGGCTACACGGTTGGCCCGGTCTACAACGTCAACCCCGACAAGTTCGGGGTCACCGACGACTACCGCACCTATTCGCCCGCCTACGGCAACGTGTCCCAGGGCTACAACGGCGTGGACGTGTCCGTGAACGCACGCCTGCGGAACGGCCTGCAAGTGCAGGCGGGAACGAGCACTGGACAGACGGTCGTCGATGCCTGTGAGGTGCGGGACAAACTGCCCGAGCAGGTGTCGGGCGGTGCTCCTTCAGCCGGCGGCATTCCGTACAACCCGGCGAACCCGTACTGTCACATCGCGCCCGGCATCACGACGCGGTTCACCTCCGCCGGCTCGTATATCGTTCCCAAGCTCGACGTGCAGGTGGCCTTCACATTGACGAGCAGCCCTGGGGTGCCGCTCGAGGCGAACTGGAACATACCCAACGCAGTCGTCCGGCAGTGGCTCGGACGTGATCTGGCTGGCGGCGCGCCCAACCTCGCCGTGAACCTGCTGGCACCCGACCAGATGCGGAGCGATCGGATCAACATCCTCGACTTCCGGGTCGGTAAGGTGATGCGCTTCGGAGGTCAGCGCGCGCTCGTCGCGCTCGATCTCTTCAACGCGCTCAACCTCGACACTGTGCTTGTCAACAACTTCACATTCAGCCCGGGAGGTGCATGGCTGGTTCCGCAGGAAGTGCTAACAGCGCGCACGGCGAAGATCACTGTGCAGTACGACTTCTAAAATTGCTTGTGCAGTTCACGGTTCACGGTTCACGGTTCACGGTTCACGTCGGCTGTGAACTGTGAACTGTGAACCGCCTAGTTCTAGGCAGTCGACGTATTCGCCGGCACCCGCTGTTCGATCCACCCGCGGATGACGTCGAACACCTGACGCCGGTTGTTCTCGAACATCGCGAAGTGGCTGTTCCCGAGGATGCCGCGATCCTTGAGATCGATCAGTTCCGCTTTGGCGCCCGACTGCGTCAGCGCGTCGATGATCGGACGTCCGTCGCGTCCGCCGCGCTCCGACAGCAGATACATGATTGGCATGTTCTTCAGATTCGGCAGCGCCGTACCCGCGACGCCGCCGGGACCGACGAGTGGCGCCGTCGCGCCTTCGAACGACACCACCGCCTTCACCAGGTTCGGCCGCTCGTTGGCGACAAGCCAGCCGAACGGACCGCCGGCGGAGTGCGTCATGATGATGGACGGCCCCACGCGATCGATCAGCTCCGCGCCGTACTGCTTCCACAGTGCTTGGGCCAGCTGCGTGTCGCGCGGCGCCGAGTTGGCCGCGGCGACGAGTTGATCGACGAGCGGATCACCGACGTCACCCGTCGTGCCAGGCCACTGTTTGTTCGGTGCATGCGCCGACGTCACGGTGTCGCGCGTGAGCAGGTCGTGCGTCACGAGCGGACCAATCTCGCCGAGCGCGTCGGGGTGATAGAGCGATCGACCGTGACCCGGACGGTCGACCAGGTACACCTTGTAGCCCGCCTGAACGAAGTGATGCGCCCAGCCCGACATCCCGCCGAGGCCGAAGTAGTGCACCATCTGGCCGCCGCCGCCGTGGACGAGCACGACCGGCAGCGAATGGCGCGATTGAGCGGGCTCGAAGTACTGCACGTACATCGGCGCCTGATGGATCGTGCCGTACGGCATCTTCTTGGTGTTCGACGTACCCACCCAGAACATCCCGGCGTCACCAAGCTTGAGCGCGAGTGAGTCGTTGCCCGTTCGCCGTGGCGCAGGCGCCTGGCTGTTGCTCCCCGTCACGTTCTTGTGCATCCAGTCGATGAGCGGCTGAAGCACTTGACGGCTGTTCTTCTCCATCATCATCGCGTGGCCGTTGCCGTTCATCCCGAGCTTGCCCCAGCGCAGCTCCTCGGCCTGCACGCCGGCCTGCTTCAGGAACGCGACCGCACCGGGACTGCCCGGCGACGCGAATGACGACTCGGCTGTCGCGATCAGCACCTTCGTGTTCTTCAGATTCGGCAGCTTGCGCGCCGGCTCTTCCTGTAGGTAATAGCCCGCGACGCCAGGCTCAGGATCTGCCACCCACTTGGTTTTGATCTCTGCCGGATCGTTGACCGGCGGATCGTACGTGACGGGAATCGTCGAGAGTCCCCACCGGCTGCCGAATCCGAATGCACCGCCACCAGCGCCCTCGATGATGATGGTCGCCCTGACGAGATTCGGGCGCGCTTCAGCGACGAGCAGTCCGAATGGACCACCGGCCGAGTGCGTCATGATGATCGCCGGCCCAATCTTGTCGAGCAGGTCCGCGCCCGCCTGACGCCACGTCAGATGCTGCACGTTGAGTGCGCCAGCCGGCTGCTGATTCGCTGGCTGCGGTGGACCTGCCGCTGCTGCTCCTCGTCCACCACCCTGGCCGCGTCCACCACCTGCACCAGGAGCGCCCGGCGCTCCGCCTCGTCCCGCCGCAGGCGCAGGCTGCACGACATAACTGCCACCCATACCCGCGGTGAGTCGGCCGAGATCGTCGGAGCCAACGTTGCCGGGGCCGGGCCACTGGTTGTGATTCTTCTGATACTCGTTCGGGACGTTGGCAGGATTCGCGGCCGGCGGCGTGAATCGACCCGCGATGCTCTCGAGCGTCAGCGCCTGCGCGGGGAATCCGCCATGCAGCTCGGGGTGAATCGGCGATCGTCCGTGCCCGGGACGATCGACGACGTAGACCTTGAAGCCTTCGGCAACGAGGTACTGGAACCAACCGGGTCGGCCATCAGGCGTGCCGAGCCAATCCGTTCCCTGTCCGCCACCACCGTGCACGAGCACTACCGGGAATGGATGACGCACCTGCGTGGGAATCATGTACTCGACGTACATCTGCTGCCCGCCGACGAACGCGCCGCGCGCCGTCTCGGCGCGCTTGACGTTGACCCACATGTAGCTCCACTCGGCGACATCGAGGGGAATCTTGGTGGACGCGGCTGCTGTCTGTTGCGCAAAGACTTCAGCCGGCGCAGCAAGCGAGCCGAGCGCGGCGGCTGCCGCACCAGCAACACCCATCGCGGTGGCTCGCCGCATGAAGTCGCGACGGCTGAGGTGGCCCGCCGCGAAACCTTCGTACAACTCTTTCAACTGCTGCTCGACGTGGAGGTTGTTCAATTCGCTCATAAAAGGCGCTCCGGCTGGCACAGGATACAACTCTTCGACTATTCGGCCCAGATGACGCCCGATCCGCCGGCGTGCAGATGCTCGACGTGCATCGCCCGCCGTTCGAGGACCGCGCGCTGATTGATATACCCCTTGTCGGTGATCTCGCCTTCGTCGATCGACGGCGGCAGATCGAGCACTAGCAGACGCGACGGTGCCGTTGAACCGCCGGTGGAGCCAAGACGCAGCGCGGCAAGTGCAAGCCGGAGACGCGCCCGGACCGCGGACTCGTCCAGACCAAGCGAGCGCGCCGCCGCATGGTTGACCCACACCAGTGCTCCCACTTCCGGCTTGTCGTGCCCGGTGATGACGGCGTCCTGAATCAGCGGGTTGCAGGCCGCGATGAGGCTCACACGAATGGACCCGGCATGCACCCAGGTGCCGGACTGGATCTTGAAATCTTCAGCGACACGACCGTCGAAGGCCAGGCCCTTCGCGGCATCTTCTCCATCGACGAACCGCATCGCGTCGCCGATCTTGTAAAAACCCTCATCGTCAAAAGCGTCGCGCGTGAGATCGGCACCGCCGTAGTAGCCCGGCGTGACGTTGGGTCCCTTCACCCGCACTTCGAGCTTGTCGGCTGATGGCACGAGCTTCAGTTCGACCCCCGGCGCCGGGTTGCCGACGACGCCCGCACCGTCGACTGGAAAGTGCACACAGGTTGCGAGCGGTGCGGTTTCCGTAGAGCCCCACCCGGAAAGCATGCACGTGCGCCGGCCCGGCGCCGCGGGCACCAGAGCCAGCAGGCGATCGTAGAGATTCTGGGGCAAGGCAGCCCCGGCGTAGAACAGCGCGTCGAGACGCGAGAAGAAAGACTCACGCAGCTGCTCGTCGGCCTCGAGGAGCGGCAGCAGCAGGTCGTAACCGCGCGGCACGTTGAAGTACAGCGTGGGCGACACGTCACGCACATTGCGCGCTGTGGTCGCGATCAAATCAGGCGTCGGCTTGCCGCCATCGATATAGAACGTCCCGCCGTTCCTCAACGAGAGATTGAACGTGGCGTTGCCGCCGAACGTGTGATTCCACGGCAGCCACTCGCAGAACACTGGCGGGGCCTCTTCGAGAAACGGCCACACCTGCGCCCAACTCTGTTGATTCGAGCAGAGCATGCGCTGCGTGTTGATGACGCCCTTGGGCATGCCCGTGGAGCCCGACGTGAACAGGATCTTCGCCACGGTATCCGGTCCAATCGCGTCAAACGCTTCGTCGGCGCGGTCGCGATGATCGATGTCGAGCAGCGATCCAATCGGCGTCGCAGTCGCGCCAACGGCTGCGAGCGCTGGCGCGAACCGCTGCTCGTCCTCGGCAAACACGAGCCCCGGTCGCAGCAGCTCGAAGATGCTCTTGAGCTTGGCATGATCCTTCGAGAGCAGCGAGTACGCTGGCGAGATTGGCGCCGCGGGAATGCCGACGTGCATGGCGCCCAGCGCAAGCAGCGCGTGATCGATGGAATTGTCAGAGAGCACCGCCACCGGCGTCGCCGCCGTCAGGCCACGCGCGAGCAATGAGGCACCAATGCGACGAACCGCATCGATCGCCTCGGCGTAGGTCACCCGGCGCCAGTCGTCGCCGGCGCGTTGCGCCAGGAAGCAGCGCTCAGGCGCGCGCGATGCCCATTGCACGAGCCACTCGCCGACGGCGCGTGCGAATGGACGAAGCGGGTCCGGGGAGCGCAGAAGCGTCGAGCCATCGGAGCGCCGTTCGACATCCACCCGCTGTGGGGCAAAACGTGGACCTGCGACCGCACTGGACATGTGGTCGCGGATTATATGCTCGCGCTCCCTTGCGGGGCATTTCGTTGCGCATTACCATCCGGCCCATGTTCAAGCTGTCACAGATCGGGCTCTCACTGGTTCTCGTCCTCACGATCGCAACATCCGGATTGGCCCAGGGGGCAAGAACCAGGTTCCACCTCGAAGAGGCGACGGTCGCCGGCCTCCAGAGCGCGATCAGGGGCGGACAGATCACAACGGTCGGCCTCGTGGAGCTGTACCTGAAACGCATCAAGGCCTACAACGGCACGTGCGTCAACGAGCCAACGGGCATCCTTGGACCGATCACGACGATTCCGAATGCGGGCCAGATCAACGCGCTCTCCACGCTCAATCTGCGACCGGCCACGCGGACGAAATGGGGATTCGACGATCGCAAGGCGCGTAGCCTGACCGATCGCGCTGACGACAGTCGATCGATGCCGGACGCGCTCGAGGTCGCCGCCGCGCAGGATCGTCAGTTCAAGCAGACCGGCAATCTCGTCGGCCCACTCCATGGTGTCGTCATGGCCATCAAAGACCAGTACGACACCTTCGACATGCGCACGACGTCTGGCGCCGACGCGCAATACGCAAACGATCGTCCGCCCGACGATGCGACGTTCGTTCGGCGATTGCGTGACGCGGGCGCGATCATCCTGGCGAAGGCGAACCTGGCGGAGTACGCCGTGGACGGTGCGCGCAGCTCGTTCGGCGGTACCTTCTGCAACCCGTACGACACCGAGCGCGAGCCCGGCATGTCGAGCGCGGGCTCGGCCAGCTCGGTTGCCGCCAATCTCGTAACCTGTGCGATCGGCGAGGAGACGGTGGTGTCGATCCGATGGC
>Ga0247825_10000926_pt1 | contig 19017 bp, 19 predicted proteins | sample 13C_Vanillin_Day_FD_194413 | JGI IMG/M metagenome (GOLD analysis project Ga0247825, IMG submission 194413) | Soil microbial communities from agricultural site in Penn Yan, New York, United States - 13C_Vanillin_Day48 | ecosystem: Environmental > Terrestrial > Soil > Agricultural land | place...
CGTGTGGACGCGCGCGGTGCCGCCAACCGCCTCCATCACCTGCTCCTGCAGGACGCGCAGCACCTTGGCCTGCGTCTTCAGGCTCATGTCGCCGATCTCGTCCAGGAAGATCGTGCCGCCGTGCGCCAGCTCGAATTTGCCGCGGCGGTCGGCGACGGCTCCGGTGAAGGCGCCGCGCACGTGTCCGAACAGTTCGCTCTCGATGAGCTCCTCGGGTATCGCCGCGCAGTTCACTTCGACGAATGGCCCGGCTCGCCGCAGGCTCAGCCCGTGCACGTTGCGCGCAACGAGCTCTTTGCCGGTGCCGTTTTCGCCGAAGATGAGGACGCGGCCGTTGGTGGGCGCGGCCATTGCCACCTGTTCGCGCAGCCGCATCATGCCCGCGCTCTCACCCACCATCGTGTGCCGCGCGTCCACGCGGGCGCGCAGCGCGCTGTTCTCGGCCTCCAGATGCCGCTGACGCAGTGCGTTGCGCACGGCGAGCACCGTCTTCTCCAGCGACAGCGGTTTCTCGACGAAGTCGAACGCGCCCATCTTGATGGCGCGAACGGCGGACTCGACGTTGCCATGCCCCGAGATGATCACGACCTGTGAGTCCACCTGACGCTCGCGCATGCGCGCCAGCGTGGCGAGCCCATCGATCCCGGGCAGCCAGATATCGAGCACGACCACGTCGAATGCACGGCGGCCGAGGCGCTCGAGACAGGCTTCCCCGCTGTCGACAGCGTCGACGTTGTAGCCTTCGTCGCGCAGCACGCCCCCCAGCGCACTGCGCACGCCCGGCTCGTCGTCAACAATGAGAATCGAGGGCATCCGTGACGATTCTACAGTTCACGCTTCCGGGTGCTCACTTCCCAGTTCGTGTTCGAGTTCACAAGCACGGCAGCCCCGAACTTCGAACCGAACGTGAACACGAACCGAGAACGTCGAACATGGAAGTGTGAACAGTTAGCAGGGCAGCTCGATCGCGAAGCGCGTCCCGCGCGGCAGGTTATCGCTGACGTCGATGCTGCCGCCGTGCTCGGCGACGATGCGGCGCACGATCGCCAGGCCGAGACCGCTTCCCCGCTGCTTCGTGGAGTAGTACGGCAGGAACAGCTTGTCGCGCTCGGCCGCGGGAATGCCGGGGCCATCGTCGGCCACGACGATGCGGACCAGGCTGTTACCGGCGTCGTGCTGCGTCTCGATGTCGATCGCGCCGCGCCGATCGACCGCCTCGATCGCGTTGTCCACGATGTTGATGATGACGCGGCGGATCTGCTCCGGGTCCGCGGAGACCCTCGGTAGCGAGTTCGCGAAGTGCGTCCGAATCTCGACATCGCTGAACAAGCCGCGATACAGCGCCAGCGCGTCGTCAAGCAATCCGTGAAGGTCGGTCGGCGTCGCGCGGGGCGCGGGCATCCGCGCGAACTGGGAGAACTCGTCCACGAGCCCCTTCAGCGACTCCACTTCCGTCACGATCGTCGAGGCGCACTCGTCGACCAGCGCCCGGGTCGCCTCTGGCGCTCCGGCAAAATGCCGCTGGAGGCGCTCCGCCGACAGCTGAATCGGTGTCAGGGGATTCTTGATCTCGTGCGCGAGCCGCCGCGCCACCTCGCGCCACGCCGCCACTTTCTGCGCGCGAATCAGCGGCGAGACGTCGTCGAACACGATGACCACGCCGTCGGCGCGCCCCTCGGCCCGGCGCAGGGGCGTCACCATCACCAGCAGGTGCAGCTCCCGACCGTCGCGTGAGATTGACACCTCTTTCGGCATCGAGTCGTCGCGTCGCTGGTCGCGCTCTCCGATGAGACGCGCCAGCGGCTCGAGTTCCGGCGATCCGAAGACCGCCGCCGCCCGCAATCCATCGACGCGCGAGTCGATGCCGAGCAGGCGCGTCGCTGCCGAGTTCCAGGTGCGAATGCGGCCGTCGTTGTCGATCGAGATGACGCCGGTGGCAATGCGATCGAGAACCGTCTCGACGTACTGGCGGCGCCCTTCGACCTCCTCGTGCCGCCGCTCGAGATCCTCCGCCGAGCGCTCGAGCCGTTTCCGGCTCGTTGCGAGATCGCCCGCCATGCGATTGAACGCGTCGATGAGCGAAGCGAACTCGTCGCCAACCTTGGTGTCTACGCGATGGTCGAGGTGACCCGCGCCGATCTCGTCGGCAGCGGTCGCGAGCATCTGAACGGGACGGGTAATCCGTTTTGCCAGGTACAGGCCCATCCAGGTGGCCGCCACCAGGATCATCAGCGTGAGCATCCAGAAGAACGACAGGTAGACGCTGGCAAGCGCGGGCTTCTGGACTTCGAGCTGACGATAGTCCTCGTAGGCGCTGGTGAGGCTTCTCGAGCGGGATGCGAACTCCCCGGTCAGGAAGTCGCTGGCGATCAGCACGCCGCGAAGGGGCCCGTCGCCCGATCGAATCGGCATCGCCGTGCGCACCAGGTCGCCTCCGTCAGGAACCCGAAGCTGCTCGACGCCTTCCGCCGATCGCCCTGTCCGGACGACTTCGAGTGCAAGCCGTTCCGCTTCGCCTCTGGCGTAACCCTTCGGGATAACCGGCGCCGCCACTTCCACGACAGTCGACGGGCTCAGGCCGGTGTTCCCGGTGACGACGTACACCTCGACGAGATCGATGCGCTCCTGCGCCACGTCGGGTGCGACCAGATCCCGTGCTGCGGCCGCGTCCCCGGTCAGGTCCACGTTGCCGAGGCGCCGCGCCAGGCGCTGCGCCACCGACGACACGACGCGCTGGCGCTCACGGTAGTAGTCGCTCGCGATATCGCGCGCCGAGGACACCATGTTGGCCATGGGCGTGTTGAAGAACTTGTCGATGTTGTTGCGAATGAGCTCGCTGCCGACGATGAGCACCAGCAGCGCCGGAATCAGCGTCATGCCCAGCAGGGCGATGACCAGGCGGGTTCGGAAGCGGGCAAACGGAATCGCGCGGCGCTGCTCGACAACCAGCTTGATGATGTTCCGCGCGAGCACGAAGAGCAGCGCAAGGAGAATCGTGAGGTTGGTGGCGGACAGCGCGTAGAGGACGACCTCGGCCAGGACATCCGGCGCGAACGCCGACGATCGGGTCGCGAGCGCCAGCAGCGCGGCCAGCACCGCAATCAGCGCGCCGATCCCGGCCAGGATCAGCTTTGTGTTGTCGAGAAACGGCTTGCGTCCAGCCACGCGACCGTCCTAGTCCTTGGCGCTGAGGAGATCCTTGAGCTCGCTCATGAACTCGCCGACGTCGCGGAATGAGCGATAAACCGACGCGAAGCGCACATAGGCAACTTTGTCGAGGCGCTTCAACTCTTCCATGACGATCGCGCCGACTTCCTCCGTGCCCATTTCCTTCTCGGGCCGGTCCTGCAGGCGAGCTTCAATCTTGTCCGCTACCGACTCGATGGCGGCAATGCTCACGGGACGCTTCTCGCAAGCTTTGAGGAGGCCAGCAACGAGCTTCTGCCGCTCGAAGCGCTCGCGGGTCCCGTCCTTCTTAATCACCATGTACGGGATCTCGTCGATCCGTTCGTAGCTGGTGAAGCGGCGCCCGCAGTCGAGGCACTCGCGGCGCCGGCGAATCACTTCGCCTTCCTTGCTCTCCCGCGAATCGACGACCTTATCGCCGAGATGAGCGCAAAACGGACACTTCATCGGACTGGCTCGCCTTTTCCTGCTCGCGCGCGGTTCCCGCCATCGCTTTCAGACTGCCCAGACTGAGACCATCCTGCGCCATGAAGATCACGCCGAGCAGCAGTACCGGCATGAACGAAATGGCATGGACGACAATGGCGGCGGCCACCGCCAGATCGTTCGGCGCACCGAAAAAGGATGTGACGCCGAACCGGTACAGCTCATGGTAGCTGCCGACGCCGCCCGGCGTGGGCACGGCAACGCCCACCACCAGAAACAGTTGCAGCAGAAACGTTCCGGTAAAGGGGAGCTCGATGTCAAAAGCGCGGGTCACGGCCCATGTTTCCGCCGCTATGACCACCCAGAGCGGAAACGACCAGGCCAGCGCGAACAGGAAGGCACGCGGCTCGCGGGCCACGGCGAACCCAGAGCTGAAGGCACGGGCCAGTCCACCCAGCCGGAGCGCCACTCGCCTCGGCAGCACCCGATCGGTGGAGTGCACGAGGGTCTCGATCCGCTCGGGATGCGAGGCCAGCACCCACATGATGACAAGCAGCACCAGCGCCGCGGCGCCACCGACAGCCGCCGAAATCTGGGTCATCGCCAGCAGGCGCGGCTGCCAGCCGGACGTGTCGGCAAATCCCCATACGTACAGGGCCATGAGTGCCAGCACGGCGACGAGATCGAGCACGCGCTCCATCACGATCGTGGCGAATGTAGATGTGAACAGCAGCCCTTCCTGCCGGGCAACCAGATATGGGCGGAGGAGGTCGCCTACTCTGGCTGGCAGGATCGAGAGGGCCGCAAAGCCGATGACGCCGGCGCGAAAGACGATGCGGAATCTGGTCGGCCCAATCGGGCCGAGCAGCTGCTGCCAGCGAAAGGTCCGGATCCACAACGTGGCAAGCACGAACACAAGCGCCAGGACCAGCAGACCTACATCCGCGCTGCGCACGTGAGTCCAGACGTCGCCGAGGTTGGCACCGCGGAGGAACCATCCCAACAGGGCAATCGCCAGAAGCGACACTGAGGCCGTACGAATTCGAGCAGTCAATATGGGTTCCGGGAAGCTCACACAATATATCAGGCTGATCACAGGCGACGCCCGTTCCTCTTGCGTACGGTTGCGACGTGCGAGGCGTCTCGCTAAGATGCCCGCTTCCCAGGAAGACATTGCCTCTCGCTCCTCCCCTTCTCGAAACACGCCTGACCGGTCTTGCCCCGCATCGCCAGGGCAAGGTGCGCGACATCTTCGATCTCGGCGATTCGCTGCTGATGGTCGCAACCGATCGGATTTCAGCGTTCGACTACGTTCTTGGCTCGGGTATTCCTGACAAGGGGAAGGTTCTCACCCAGCTTTCCGCGTTCTGGTTCGAGAGAACGGCGCAAATCGTTCCCAATCACCTGCTGACCACCGATGTCCAGCAGTATCCGGCGTCCATGCGCCCCCACGCCGAGATGCTGGCCGGGCGGTCGATGCTCGTGAAAAAGACGAATCCCGTGCCGATCGAGTGTGTGGCGCGCGGGTATCTCGCAGGGTCCGGGTGGAAGGAGTACCAAGCTGGCGGGGCGGTCTGCGGCATCACGCTGCCTGCCGGTCTGCGGGAGTCCGATCGTCTGCCGGAGCCGATCTTTACGCCGGCGACGAAAGCCACCAGCGGCCACGACATCAACGTGAGCGAGTCCGAGGCGGCACACCTGGTCGGCGAATCGCTGGTCCAGCGGCTGCGTGCGCTGACGCTGGATCTCTACCGGTTTGGCGCCACATTCGCGGAATCTCGCGGCATCATCCTTGCCGACACGAAGTTCGAGTTCGGCCTCACCGACGCGAACGAGATCATCCTCATCGACGAAGTGCTGACGCCCGACTCGTCCCGGTACTGGCCGCAGGATCAGTACTCGCCCGGGGGGCCTCAGCCCAGCTTCGACAAGCAGTACGTGCGCGACTACCTCGAAGAGATCCGATGGAACAAGCGGCCGCCTGTACCGTCGCTGCCCGAGGACGTCGTGATGCGCACCCGTCAGAAATATATCGAGGCATATCAACGCTTGACCGGGAAGGAACTCGCGTGATGGCGCTCAAAGAGCAGCTCGAAGGCCTGATCGATGCGATGGTGTCGAAAGGAGTGCGCTACACGGATGCGCAGCGCGAGTTCGAGAAAAAGTTCATCTCCCACGTCCTCTCCCAGTCCGATGGGAATCTCGGCAGGGCGGCCGAGGTTTTGGGCATTCACCGCAACACCCTGACCCGGAAGATTTCCGAGTACCGCCTCCGCAAAAGCGCCTGATTCCTGGACGTTACCCAGCCCCTACCGTCAAAAGTGCTGGTTGACAGTCCTTTTTTGCGGTCATTAGAATTAGCAGTTGTGCCTGAGGAGTGCTAGCACTCTGTTGGGCACACGCGACAAGACGACCTGTCGCCAGCGTCGCGGCCAGTCGATTCCGGCGTAGGGCCGCGCCCATCACCTCACAAGTTCGGAGCCGAGGAGACATGAAAGTCAGACCGCTACACGACCGCATCATCGTTCAGCGCCTCGAGGAAGGCGAACAGAAGATCGGCGGGATCATCATCCCCGACACCGCCAAGGAGAAGCCGCAGCAGGGCAAAGTCGTCGCCGTCGGCAAGGGCAAGGTGAAGGAAGACAACACCCGCCAGCCGCTCGACGTGAAGGACGGCGACACGATCCTGTTCGGGAAGTACTCGGGCCAGGAAATCAAGATCGACGGCGAGGAATACCTCATCATGCGGGAGGACGAAGTCCTCGCCGTGCTCGACAGCAAATAAGCGGAGTCAAGGAACAATGGCAAAGCAAATCATTTACGGCGAGCAGTCCCGGCAGGCGATCCTGCGCGGGGTCAACCAGCTGGCCGACGCGGTGAAAGTCACTCTCGGCCCGAAGGGGCGCAACGTGGTCTTGGACCGGAAGTTCGGCTCCCCCACCATCACCAAGGACGGCGTGACCGTCGCCAAGGAGATCGACCTCAAGGACCCGCTCGAGAACATGGGCGCGCAGATGGTGCGCGAGGTGGCGAGCAAGACGTCCGACACGGCCGGTGACGGCACGACCACGGCCACCGTGCTGGCCCAGGCGATCTACCGTGAAGGCGCGAAGAACGTCGTCGCCGGCGCGAACCCGATGGAACTCAAGCGCGGCATCGAGAAGGCTGTCGAGGCGATCGTCGAGGAAGTCAAGAAGATGTCGCGTCCGGTCTCAGGCAACATGGTCGCCCAGGTCGGCACAATCTCGGCCAATAGCGACGCGCAGATCGGCAAGATCATCGCCGATGCGATGGACAAGGTCGGCAAGGACGGCGTCATCACCGTTGAAGAAGCCAAGACGCTGGAAACGTCGCTGGACGTCGTCGAGGGCATGCAGTTCGACCGCGGCTACCTCTCGGCGTATTTCGTGACCGATGCCGAGCGAATGGAAGTGGTCCTCGAGAACCCGGTCATCCTGATCCACGAGAAGAAGATCAGCTCGATGAAGGACCTGCTGCCGGTCCTCGAGCAGGTGGCGCGGCTCGGCCGTCCGCTGCTCATCATCGCGGAGGACATCGAGGGTGAAGCGCTGGCGACCCTGGTCGTCAACAAGCTGCGCGGCACGCTGCAGGTGGCCGCGGTGAAGGCGCCCGGATTCGGCGATCGCCGCAAGGCCATGCTGGAGGACATTGCGATCCTCACAGGCGGACGCGCCATCACCGAGGACCTGGGCATCAAGCTCGAGAGCATCAAGCTCGACGACCTCGGCAAAGCGAAGAAGATCACGATCGACAAGGACAACACGACGATCGTCGAGGGGGCGGGCACGACAGCGGCCATCGAAGGGCGCGTGAAGCAGATTCGCGCGCAGGTCGAGGACACCACCTCGGACTACGACCGCGAGAAGCTGCAGGAACGGCTCGCGAAGCTCGTCGGCGGCGTCGCCGTCATCAAGGTCGGTGCGGCCACCGAAACCGAGATGAAGGAGAAGAAGGCGCGCGTCGAGGACGCGATGCACGCGACCAAGGCGGCCGTCGAGGAAGGCATCGTGCCGGGCGGCGGCGTGGCGCTCGTTCGCGCGGGTAAGGCGCTCGAGAAGCTGAAGCTCGAAGGCGATCAGAAGGTCGGAGCCGAGATCATCAAGCGGGCGATCGAGGAGCCGATGCGGTGGATCGCGACCAACGCCGGCCAGGAAGGCTCGATCGTCGTCTCCAAGGTCAAGGAGCAGAAGAACGTCGACGAGGGCTTCAACGCTGCCACCGATACCTACGAGGACCTCGTGAAGGCGGGCGTCATCGATCCGGCGAAGGTCGTCCGCAGCGCGCTGCAGAACGCCTCGTCCATCGCCTCACTGCTGCTCACCACCGAAGCGCTGGTGTCCGAGATTCCCGAGGAGAAGAAGGAAGCCGCGGGCGGCCACTCACATGGCGGTCCGGGCGGAATGGGCGGGATGTACTAAAGTCGTTCGAATCGTTCGGGTCGTTCAAGGGCGGCGTCGCAGGACGCCGCCCTTTTTCGTTTTACAGAATCGCGAAGATGTCCACGACGACGCCGTGGTTGTAGATCACCGCGTGCCCCTCGAACACACCGCGGGAATAGCCTTCCGGCAGCGGCAGCAGCGCACGGTCAACGCTCGCCGGGAACGGTTCCATCTTCTTCTGCCAGCCCGGAGGCAGCTGCCCGCCGCGCGCTACTTTCTTCTGGAGCCCTGGAGGCAGGCTGCGGTACTGCGGCGCATAGTGCGCACGGATGACCTGAACCTCACGCGGCGACCATACGAGCTTCGCGCTGACGACGACATCGACGTCACTTGCACGTTTGTCGATCGACTTGGCAACTTTGAAATTCGGGTTACCGCGCCCCTGGCCCGCATGAACGGACACACTCCCTACGAACAGGCCGGTAATCACGAGACAAATCAACGCTTTCATAAATGCCCCTCCAAGGCAGTGTCCGCTTACCTCTGCAGGAGGGCTGCCGCCGGAAGTCGTTCGGATCGTTCGACATACCCGTGTCGTTCGAGTCGTTCTCCTGCACACCATCGCACACGGCAATGAACTGCGAACGATCCGAACGACTCGAACGATCCGAACGATTTAATGGAGCGCGAACGTCACGGTGACGCTCATGATCACTTGGACGGGCACTCCGTTCAGCAACGTCGGCGTGAAGCGCCACTGACGCACCGCATCGACGGCTGACGCATCGAGCAGCGGCAGCGACTTCAGGACCTTCACCTCACGCACGGATCCGTCCTCGGCGATCAACGCCTCCAGGATCACCATGCCCTCGACTCGTGCGGACTGCGCTATCGCCGGGTATGTGGGCGCGACGTGGTGGATCTTCTGCGGCGCGCGAACGATTCCACCGACTTTAAGTGGCTGCGCCGGTGGCGGTGGCGTCACGACTCGTCGCGCCGGCGGCGGTGGCGGACCGAAGGGATCGCCATCGGGAACGCCTGGCCCGACAATCAGGACCGCTCGGTCCGGGGGAACGACATCCGAAATGTCAGTCGGCAGCTCCGGCGCGATCGCAGTCGGCGCTTCAATCGGCACGATACTCGGACTGACAGCCGAAGCCGCGGCCTGTTGCCGAGGCGCTGGGGGAGGCTGCACCTCCGGCACTTCCGCGGCAGCCATCATGAACGACGTCGATCGGGGGGGATCCGGGAGCTCGGTCGCGGCAAAGAGACGCACGACCATCGCCGCACAGAGCACGATGGCGTGTACAAGGAACGACAGGACAAACGTTCTGGTCCGCATAGCCCTCTCCTTCTCATGAAGGTGTCAGGGCTCGCCGGCGGGCCGTTATGTAACGTTCGACACCGGGTACGTGTGTGTGTTCCGTTGATTCTGCCGCCGACGGCTCAGCGCTTGAGTTCCGTGCTGGTCGTCTGCACGGGACCCATGCCGATGATCTGCACGATCACCTCTTCGTCTTTCGCGCCGTCGTAGTGATGGAAGCCGGCCGGATGCAGCATGAAGCCGCCCGTCTTGACCGGGGTGGTCTTGGCCGGTTCGAAGACGTCGCCTTCACCGGTGTACCAGGTCCCCTTGATGACCGTGACCAGCCGATCCTTGTCGTGGACATGCGGCCGGCTCATCTCGCCAGGCGTGAACTTCCGCCGAATGGCGTAGAGTCCGGGTTTCGCCGGATCGCCGAACACGATGACCTGAACGTCCTTCCCGAATGCGGCCTCCGCGGCTTCGGGCTGGAGACGGAGGCGTGAGGCGTCAACCAGCGCCGGCGCCGGTTGCTGCGCGCCGCCGATCGAAGCCGTAAGCGTGAGCGCCGCGACGAAGACGAACAACCTGGTATTCATCGTTCCTCCTATCGGGCGTGTTTCCGGCGCACGACTCGGCTATCGAATCGGTTGCGGCACCGGCTGTGGCTCTTCGACGACCAGCTCCTCGAGTGGACGCCCGCGCGTCTCGAGGCCACGCGCCGCAACGGCGATCGCCGCGACCGCCAGCGGAATCGACACCAGCAGCGCGGGCCGCATCATGCCGGTCGAGACGCTGATCACACCGGTCACTGTGCCGATGGCGCCGAGCAGACCGCCCAGCTTGCTGCTTCCTGCCGAGAGACCGCTGCCCGTCCCGCGCAGCCGCGTCGGAAACACTTCGGCGGTGTACGGCGACAGCATCGCGATGACTCCGCCGGTCGCCGCATACAGCAGCGCGAGCATTCCGACGATCACCGCGCGGTTGCTCGCGGCCGACGGCGCGATCCACGCGAGTCCCAGCGCGCACACGATGGACGCCAGCGCAAACACGATCATGCTTCGCCGGCTGCTCCACATGCCGTAGGCGTAGGCGACAAGCACGGTTCCCGGGATCGCCACGATCGCAGAGAGGAACAGCAGATACGACGACGTCGCAGCGCTGAAGCCGGCGCCGCGCAGAAAGGTCGGCAGGAACGAGATGAATCCCCAGTTCACAATCCCCCACGCCAGCCCGTAGGCGAGCACCACCAGCGTCTGGGAGCGGAATGGTCTGCGGAACAGCGCCAGCACCTCGTTCCAGTGGAGCGGCTGCCTTCGCGTCTTCGGCTCACTCACCGCTGGCGGGCCCAGCTCGATGACGACGCCGTAGCGCGCCATGACAGCGCGCGCCTCGTCGACGCGGCCCCGATCCAGCAGGTAGCGCGGCGACTCAGGAATCCACCGGTTCAGGATCAACATCAGGATTCCCGTTGGCAGGTTCATGAGCCACAGGGCACGCCAGGACCAGGAAGGCTCGAGGAGCGCCGCAAAGCCGGCAGCCGCAAGCGTCCCTCCGACCGTGCCCATTCCGCCGTGCAGCACCACCAGCCAGCCACGGGACTTCGCCGGCACGGACTCCGCCATCAGCGCATAGACGATCGGCAGCATGCCGCCCGCGGCGAGGCCCATCAGGAAGCACATCAGGAGGTTCGCGGCAAACGACGGCATCGCTCCGCAGATGGCCGTGCCGATGAACATCAGCGACGCGAGCAGGATCGCGGCTCGCCGGCCAAGACGATCCGCCATGATGCCCCACAGCACTGACCCCAGCGTGGTCCCTGTGAGCGCACAGATCAGCAGCCACGCGGTGCGCGCGCTCGTAATTCCATATTCCGACGACATACCCGGGATGACGAATCCGAGCGTCGCAGGCTTCATGACGTCGATGACCAGCGCCACGCCGAGCACGAACAGCAGGCCCCAGTGCGCCCCCGTCAGCGTGGCGTCGTCTATCGCGCGCAGCTGATAGGTCATCGTCCGGTGCGTGGCGGCCGACGCAGGCGGCAGCAGCCCCCAGGTCGCAAGCACCATTCCAGCCGCCACCAGGAACATCCCGGCGATCATCACGCGGCCCATCGGCATCCCCGCCATGTGGAAATGCATGTCGCCGGCGGCGATGTAATCCGGCAGATGGGCCAGGACGCCCAGCGTTACGAACGTGGCGCCGGTCCAGAAGGCGACGGGCCGATGGAAACTGATGCCTTGGGTCACGGGAAGTGATTATGACGGGGGTCGGTGCAAGAGGCGCAATAGTGGAAAGGTGTTAGGGTGCGAGGCGCGAGAGGTGCGGCTTAGAAATAGTCGGGCGCGTTGCCTCGCTTCCATTTGATGTTGCAACCGACGCTCCCCCTCTGATCCTGGGTAACCGAAGTCCCTGCCAGCACGGCATCGACGGCTGCGCGGATGTCTCGACCGGTGACAGGCATCGGAGGATTCGTCCGCGGCCTGCTGTCGTCAAATCGCCCGCGATAGACCAACGTCCGGTCCCGGTCGAACAGGTAGAGGTCCGGAGTGCACGCGGCGCGAAACTGCTTCGCGACGCCCTGGGTCTCGTCGAAGAGATACGGGAACACGTATCCGGCAATCCTGGCCTCGTCGCGCATCCCGTCCGGACCGTCCTCGGGAAAGGCCTCCACATCATTGGAGTTGATGGCAACTATCGCCAGTCCCCGCGCCTGATACTCCCGCGCGAACTGCGCGAAGCCGTGCCGGATGTGCGTGACGAACGGGCAGTGTCCGCAGATAAACGCGACCAGCAGGGCTGGCGCATCCGCAAAGTCGTCGCTCGAGACGACGCGTCCGTCAAAATCCGGCAGCGCAAACGATGGCAACCGCGTTCCGAGCGGAAGCATCGTCGAGGGCGTCAGTACCAAGTTCTAGCGGAGGTTGAAGTCGAGCTCGATCTGTATGCGGACAGCGACCGGCTCGCCCTGTTTCGTGCCTGGACGGAAGCGCCACTGCGCGGCGGTCTTCTTGGCTTCCTCGTCGAGGCCGAAGCTCTGATCGAGCGACCGCGTGATCCGGATGTCGGACACCGAGCCATCCGCCAGCACGACGGCGGACATGACAACGGTCCCCTGCACCTTTGCGCGCATCGCGTCCGCCGTGTACTTCGGCTGAGGCTTGAAGATCGGGACGGGTGACGTCACGCCGTTGCCGATGTTGTAGATGCCGCCGCCGGTCCCGCCGCCGCTGCCTGGACCAAGTCCTGAGCCCTGACCCGGGCCTACGCCGGATCCCGTTCCGCTCCCTCGCGAGTTCGTATTCGCTACTCCTGTGATGGCGCCCACCGACGTGTCCGGCCTGGCGCCAAGGTCCACGAGAGGAACGTTCAGCAGTTGGTCGGGCAGTACATCCGGAACCTTCTCCGGCTCGGGAATTGGCACCGGTTCAGGCGGTTTCTGCGCCGGGACGTTGATCTTGTCCTGCGCCTTCACCTCCGCCTGCTTCGGGGGGTCGGGGCTCTTGTTGCCGCCACCGCCGCCGCCACCGGGGCCCGGCTCGACCAGGTACACGATGTCTTCGAGACGGTTGGGCAGAATCGATTCGTAAACCTTCTCCGGCAGCATCCTGACTACGAGGATCAGGAGAGCGATCGCTGCCACGTGCACCACGGTGCCCCCCAGCGCACGGGCCTTACTCGTTGGCTGGTCGGCAAACATCGCACGAATGTCCGCACCTTCCCCCTCGGGCCGGAGGGTGATGTGCGTCGTCGGTCGTGCCTGACTGTGCGCGTGTAAAGGGCTCATATTCGCGCTATGACTCGGGTTAATTCATTGTCCCCGAGCCGTTGCGGGGTGACAAGGTGCAAAAGAAATACCTCGCCCAGAATTGAGATCCGGGTCGCAGCGCATGTTGAATGCCAGATCACTGTTCACCATCACGGGCCACCGGCTCACCGCATCCCGTTGCCCCACTGTCTTTTCACCCAAGGGGGGCGGGATCCGCCGAACGCATGCCCCCTTAGACACCCGACCTCGGCCGGTGGACTGTCCGGGTTACTGGACCATTTGACGGAATCAGTCGCTCCAGGTTGCCTCGGCGATGGCGGCGGCGCGATTTCGGGAAAAGATGTCACGGGCGGGGGCAACGGTTGCGGCATCGACATGAGCGCCAACCAGGATCGCGCCCTCCTCGATTCGCTGTTGCCAGCTGTCCGCTTCCCCGCGGTCGAGGCCGGCCTGCCGGAGCGCTCTGGCGATACCCCCAGCGACATGACCGGCCGCTTCTCCCAGCCCGGCGGCCAGGGGCCCATCCGCCACAATCGGACCGATGCCCGGAAGTACGAGCGCGATTGCGGCAAGAAGGTGGGCGCTGAGCTCTCCCAATTGGGACGCCCTTCGCGAATCCTCGATCTCGGATCCCGGCGACGCGCCCGAGGCTTCGGCGAGCGCGCCTTCCTCATCATGAGACCGCGCCACCACGGAGACTCGTTCCCTCGCAATGCCGAGAGAACGCAGACCTCGCGCAGCCGCTGCCGCAGACGACGGATCATCGAAGAGGGCGAGAACGAGAGGGTGCATATGGAGACTTTACTCCGTCATGTACCCGTCACGCGCCCTCACCCGCAGACCCGGACGCTTCGTTACGACTTTGATCGATCGCCATTCGCGTTCACCGCGCTCGATCGCCTTTGCCGGCGTATAGCCGAGCAGGTACTGGTATCGCAGCTCCCGCGCCACGGTCGCGAGCGTTTTTTCCAGCTCTCGTGCGTCTCGCAGCTGAAACGAACGTCCACCGGTCAAGACCGCGAGCTCTGACAGCAGAGCCGGCCGTGTCCGGCCCAGCGCAATCGGGTAGATCAGCGCATTGGACCGGCGCGCACGCTCGAGGACTTCTCCAGCTTTGTGCTCGCTATATCGATCGGCCCCGTCCGAGAAGACGACGACGGCCTGGCGGCCGGCTTCCGGCTCGAGGCGATCGAGCGTGACGATCAAGGCGTCGTGCAGGGCGGTGGTGCTCCATGCGTCGAGCGCAGTAATCGCACGTGACTGGGCCGGTCGATCAGCCGAGAGTGGCGCGATGATTTCCGCTTCGTTGCCGATGGCGACGACCATCGAACGGTCGCCAGGCTTCAGCTCACGGAGGAAGGCCTGCGACGCCTGTTTCGCGAGGCGCAGCGGCTCCCCCGCCATGCTGAAGCTGCGATCGACACCGAGCGCCACCGTCAGTGGGAACTCACCGGCGGCAAACGCGCTGACGGTCTGCACCGAGCCGTCTTCGAAGACGTCGAAATCGGATTGAGTCAGCCCGGTCACGAGCTCGCCCTTCGCGTCGGTCACGGTGGCATACACCTCGACGAGCTGGACGCTGGACGAGAACTGCGGCACCTGCTCCTGCGCCAGCGGCGCGGCCAGCGCGGAGGCGATGAGAATGGGCGCGAATGTCCGTTTCATATTCAGGCCTCAGGCCGGCGCGTTCAAAAGGCGTTCCCAGAACCGCATGGTACAATTACGGTTGCACTGGGGCTCCGGAGTTGCCGGCGTCCACACCAAGACACAGCACAACAGGTGATTTATGTTCGGCAAGCTTGGCATTCCAGAGCTGTTGATCATTCTCGTGATCGTGATTCTGATCTTCGGCGCCAACCGGCTGCCTGAGATTGGCCGCGGGATCGGGCGCGGGATCCGGAACTTCAAGGACGCGACCAAGGACGGCGGCGGTCCGGATAAAGCCTAGCGCTTTCCTTTTCTCGCCTTTCGTTCCCGCCGTCCAGGGCGCTGCGCCCGCTTCTTCTCCTCCCTTTTCGGCTTCGTCTTGCTCCGAATCGTGCCGCGCGGCCGCTCGTCGCGCCGCACCGCCTCCAGGATCTCGACTATGCCGAGATCGATCTGCCTGCGCTCCATATCCACACGGACGACCTGCACGTTGACCTTGTCGCCGAGCCGGTAGATCTTTTTCGTGTTCTCGCCGCGGAAGATGTGCTGCTGCTCGACAAAGCGGTAGTAGTCGTCGGCCATGCTCGAGACGTGCACCATGCCTTCGACGTAGTGCTCGATGAGCTCGACGAACAGGCCGAACGGAGCGACTCCGGTGATATAGCCCTCATATTCGTCGCCGACCTTGTCGGCCATGAACCGGACCTTCTTCCACTGGAGCAGCTCGCGCTCGGCCTCATCGGCCCGGCGTTCCATCTCTGACGAGTGCTTCGCGACTTCCGGCAGCTCGTCCTCGAGCTCCTCACCCCGCGCCGGCGTCAGCTTGCCCTGCCGCGCCATGCGCAACGTCCGGTGGACGATGAGATCCGGGTAGCGGCGTATCGGTGAGGTGAAGTGCGTGTAGTGCTCCGCCGCGAGCCCGAAGTGACCGAGGCTCGACGCGTCGTACCGTGCCTTCTGCATCGTCCGCAGCATGAGCGCCGCAATCGGCCGCTCCTCGGGCGTGCCGCGCATGCGATCGATCAGTCGCTGGAAGTCCCGCGGCTGCGGCGTCTTCCCGCCAGCAAGGCCGTATCCCATCGTTGTGATGAACTCCTCGAAATCCATCACTTTCTTGACGTCAGGGGGCTCGTGCACGCGGTGCAGCGACGGGACCGCGTGCTCCACCAGGTGCGACGCCACGGTCTCATTGGCCAGGAGCATGAACTCTTCGATCAACCGGTGCGCGACATTCCGCTCGCTCGGAACGATCGCCTCGATCTCGCCATACTCCGAGAGAATCACTTCCGTTTCGGGCAGGTCGAAATCGATTGAGCCGCGGCGGCGCCGGCGCTGATTCAGGATCTCGAAGAGCTCCCGCATCATGTCGAACATCGGGACCAGCGCCCGATAGCGTTCCGTCGTTTCAGGGTCGTGCTCGGTGAGAATCGCGTTGACGGCCGTATAGGTCATCCGCTCGTCGCTGTTGATGACCCCGTCGTGAATCTCGTAGCGCACCACGTTGCCCCGGCGGTCCACTTCCATGAGGCACGATTGCACGAGCCGATCGACATGAGGATTGAGACTGCAGAGCCCCGTGGCGAGCTCGGACGGGAACATGTGGACCGCCCGTTCGGTGAAATACACCGACGTGCCGCGGTCGTACGCCTCCTCGTCGAGGGCGCTCCCTTCTTTCACGTAGTGCGACACGTCGGCGATGTGCACCCCCAGCCAGTAATGGCCGTTGGGCAGGCGTTCGATCGTGATCGCGTCGTCGAAGTCGCGCGCGTGCTCGCCGTCAATCGTGACGGTGGTCACGGTCCGGAAATCGGTCCGGCCACGGATATCCCGCTCGTTCACGGCGGTCCCGATCCGGCGCGCCTCGTCGACCGACTCCGGTGAGTGCGCGTCAGGAATGCCGAACTTCCGGATGATGATCTGCGTGTCGACGCCCGGATCCTCGATGCGCCCCAGCACCTCGACAACCCGCCCGACCGGACCGCGCGTCGCGGTTGGCCAGCGCGTGATCTCGACGAGAACCATCTCGCCCGCTTCTGCCGAAGACGACTGGCCGGTCGGCACCTGGATGTCCGTCAGTACGCGGCGGTCGAACGGAACGACGTAGCCAAGCCCGGTGCGGTCCGACTCGAAGCGGCCGACAATGGTTTCGTTGCCACGCTCGAGAATCTGGACGATGCGGCCTTCCAGGCCCTTTGGCGTTTCACGCTCGACGCGGGCGACCACGCGATCGCCGTGCATCGCCTCGAGCAGGTTCCCCCCGGCGATATAGATGTCCTTCCGCTCCCCGGGAGACGCGTGCTCGGGCACGACGAAGCCGAACCCGCCCGGGTTCGTTGACAGCTTGCCGACGACCAGGTCCATCCGGTCGCGGACGCCGAAACGGTTTCCCCTGATCTGGACAAGCTCGCCGGCGGCGACGAGGGCTTTCAGCTGACGTTTGAAGGAAGATCGCTCGTCGCGGGGGATCTTGAGGATCTGGGCGAGCTCTCGAGCTGTGGCGGGGTGATGAACGCGGTCGCGGATGAGTTGGAGTAGCGCCGACATCAACCCGCGAGGATAACCTGCAAATCGCCGACGTTCGTTGCCGTCGGCCCTGTCTTGATCAAATCTCCCAACCTTTCAAAAAATTCATAGGTGTTGTTGTCGTTCAGAAATTCGTCCGGTGCGAGGCTCGCGGCGCGCGCGCGCTGCAGTGTGAGCGCGTCGACAATCGCGCCGGCCGCGTCAGTCGGCCCGTCGATTCCGTCGGTGCCGATGCTCGTCGCCGCGACATGCTCGCCAAGCAAGGCGAGCACGGACGCCATAGCCAGAGCGAACTCCTGATTCCGTCCTCCCTTGCCGCGGCCGCGTACCGTGACGGTCGTTTCGCCGGACGAGATCACGCAGACCGGCCGCGGGAGTGAACGGATCGCTGCGGCGACGCGCTCGACGTGCGCCACGGCGCTGGTCCGCGCTTCACCGGTGACCGGCTCCTGAACGACGTGCACGTGGTAGCCGAGCCTCCTCGCCACAGACTCAGCCCCGTCGATCGCGCCGCGCTGTGGACCGATCACGCGCGCCATCGAGCGTCGCAGTCGCGCATCACCGGTCGCCGGCGTTTCCGCCCACGCTCCGGCCACGCCCTGTCGCAGCCGCTCGACGACTGCCGCGGGATACGCCCCCTCTCCACCGTGTGCGCGCAGAATCTCGAGAGCCTGCGCGTACGTGCTCTCGTCGGCGACCGTCGGCCCGGACGCGATTACGGAGAGATCGTCACCGACGACGTCGGACACGGCGAGCGTGAGGACCTGACCGCGGGCGGCGGCGGCGAGCTGACCGCCCTTGATCGCTGAAAGGTGCTTGCGCACCGTGTTCAGCTGATAGATGTCCGCGCTCTGCGCCATCAGCATCCGCGCCGTCTGCTGCTTCTCGGCGAGGGCGATGCCCGCGGCGGGCAGCGTCATCAGCGCCGATCCTCCACCCGACAGCAGGACCACCAGCAGATCATCAGGTCCGGATGCGCTCGCGATCTCCAGCGCCCGCCGGGCCCCGGCGACACTTCCATCGTTCGGAAGCGGATGCCCACCGCTCTGCCACTCCGCATCTTCCGGCAGAAGCGCCGGCCGGTGCGGGCCGATGCCGAGCACACGCCGGAGCGGCACTGCGGTGGAGGACTCAAACGCGTTCAGCATGACGGCCGACGCCTTGCCGGCAGCAATCACGTCCACCGAGCGTGCGCGCTGCAGCGGATCGATCACGTCCGGGTCGTCGAGCGCACGACGTACCAAGCCTCCGGCGTCCACGCCGTCGATTGCGGCGCGCACGATTGCGGCGAGGTCCTCGCGGAGCCTGTGGTCGAGCTGTGTCAGATGAGTGTCAGTTGACGTGCCGGGGATCGGTCCAGGCCGAGAGCCCGGTCACGATGTCGAATTGCTTGAGGAGGCGGCCGACCACTTCGTCGGCGTTGCCTTCGGTGCAGAGCCGGTCGAGCTGTGCGATGACTTTCAGCAGCGCCTGCTCGACGTCGTTGATGGCGCGCTCGGAATAGAACTCACGCTGCTGCTCGAGGCACCGCTGGCGTTTCAGGAACTCTTCCCTGTAGAAACTGGAAACGGAATAGATGACGGGCTCGGCCGGCAGACGCGAATCGGTCAGGAAGCGTGTGAAGCGGTTCCGCGTCGCGGGCATATCCCTGATTCGATCCAGTCTAGCTACCGTACTGAGGACCTGTCAATTAGTGCAAACCGCTGGTCCAAAAGTGCCATCTCAGCCCGGCCCTATCCGGCGTGCCGGGCTGAGATGGC
>Ga0247825_10000927_pt1 | contig 19014 bp, 17 predicted proteins | sample 13C_Vanillin_Day_FD_194413 | JGI IMG/M metagenome (GOLD analysis project Ga0247825, IMG submission 194413) | Soil microbial communities from agricultural site in Penn Yan, New York, United States - 13C_Vanillin_Day48 | ecosystem: Environmental > Terrestrial > Soil > Agricultural land | place...
AAATAAACTAACATATTCCCGTGCAGCCCTTACTGCATAGTCGAACGGGGAGGGCCGAAATCGACATCCGCTTTCAGCGAATTCCGTACCCCGCGCCATCGTGGCGCCGAAAGCAAAAGTCGATCGTCATGCCGCGCGAGCTAGCCGGTCATCTGCTGCATCGCCCGCTCAATCTCAGCCGAGCTGAGATCCCGGACATGCGTCGCGACCGACCAGTGATGGCCGAACGGATCCTCGAGCTTGCCATAGCGGTCGCCCCAGAACTGGTCCGCGACCGGCATGGTGACTTTCGCTCCCGCCTTCACGGCGCGGTCGACGAACTTGTCCACGTCCTCGGTATAGATGTGGATGGTGACCGGCGAGCCTTTGAGCGACTTCGGGCCGAGCGCGCCCCACTCGGGCATTTCGTCGACCAGCATCACGGGCGAGCCGCCGATGCGGATCATGGCGTGCATGATTTTGCCGTTCGGCGCGGGCAGGCTTCCCTCGTCGACGGCGCCGAACGCCTTCTTGTAGAACTCGATGGCGTCGGCGGCGCCGGCGCAGACCAGGTGCGGCGTGATCGTGTGCATTCCTTCCGGTATGGACTTTACTTTCGGCATGGTTCTCTCCAATTGATCGGGTTGCGGGCGGAATCCGGCACTACTTCCTGTTGCTGCCAACCTGCTCGTAGACGCGCTGCGCTCGCTCTCTTGCCTCGGGCGAAAAGTTCTCGGCGAAGTCCTCGGCCTCGAACAGCTGCCGGATCTCGATGTCGGAATCCTCTCCCGGCATCGGGTTCGGGCAGCGCTTGACCCAATCGATCGCTTCCTGCAGCGACTTGCACTGCCAGATCCAGAAGCCGGCGACGAGCTCCTTGGTTTCCGCGAACGGACCGTCCACGACCGAGCGGTTCTTGCCGGAGAACCTGACCCGCGCGCCCTTGGAGCTCGGTTGCAGGCCGTCGCCCGACAACATGATGCCGGCCTTGGCCAGCTCCTCGTTGTACTTCCCCATCTCAGTCAGCAATTGCTCGCTCGGCATGAAGCCGGCTTCCGAGTTCTTCGTTGCCTTGACCATGACGATGAAGCGCATTGGTATAACTCCTTGAATTTAATTTCAAATTTATCCGGATTCCCCGGGATGAATCATCTCTATGCATTCATTAGTCGTGCGGTGGGCGGCCGAATCGACATCCCGTCTGGAACGTCGTGATAAGTGATAGGTGATAAGTGATAGGGCCCAGGCTTAAAGAAGAAAGACACCCGGCGCGCGCCGGGAGTTCTTATCACTTATCACCCGTCACGCCTCATGCTTTGAGCTCAGCGAGCCGGCGCTCGAGGAAACGCCGCTCGGGCTCCTGGCGGGAGAGGGCGAGCGCACGCTCGTAGGAAGTCCGCGCCTCGGATTTTCTGCCGAGCCGCCGGCACAGGTCCGCCCGCGCCGCGTGCGCCAGGCGGTAGTCGTCGAGCTCGCCGCGCGCGAGGAGGGCGTCGACCAGCACAAGCCCGGCTTCGGGTCCGTCGCGCATCGCCACGGCGACGGCACGGTTCAACTCCACGACGGGCGAGGGCTCCAGCCGCGCCAGCACGTCGTAGAGCCCGACGATCTGCTCCCAGTCGGTCGCGGCGGCGTCGCGCGCTTCTGCATGGACGGCGGAGATCGCGGCCTGCAAGGTGTACGGCCCGATGCGGCGCGAAGCCAGAGCTCGTTCCACCAGCGCCGATCCGTCGGCGATCTGGTCGCGGTTCCACAACGAGCGGTCCTGTTCGTCGAGCAGGATCAGGTCGCCGGCCGGCGAGGCGCGCGCGGCGCGCCGGGACTCGTGCAGCAGCATCAGCGCGAGCAGCCCCATCGCTTCCGGCTCCGGCAGCAGTTCGACCAGCAGCTGCGCCAGGCGGATCGCCTCGCCCGAGAGGTCGTGCCGCGTGAGCGAGGGTCCCGATGACGCGGCGTAGCCTTCGTTGAACACCAGGTAGATCACGCGCAGCACGCTTTCCAGCCGGTCCGGAAGGTCGCGCGCCGCCGGCACCTGGTAGGGAATCTTCGCCTCGCGGATCTTGTTCTTGGCACGCACGATGCGCTGCGCCAGAGCGGGCGGCGCGGCGAGGAAGGCGTGCGCGATTTCCTCGGTGGTAAGGCCGCAGACTTCACGCAGCGTCAGCGCGACCTGTGCGTCGGACGGCAGGGCCGGGTGGCAGCAGGTGAAGATGAGTCGCAGCCGGTCGTCCTCGATGTCCTCGCGGTCCCAGTCTTCCGGATTGTCGGGCGAGACGAGTGTTTCCTCGGCGTCCTCGCCGAGCGGGTCCATGCGCGCGTCGCGACGCACGGAGTCGATGGCTTTGAAGCGGCCGGCCGACACCAGCCAGGCACGGGGATTCTCGGGCACGCCGTCGCGCGGCCATTGCTCGAGCGCGGCGCGGAAGGCCTCGTGCAGCGCTTCTTCCGCGAGATCGAAATCGCCGAGCAGCCGGATCAGCGTGGCGAAGACGCGCCGCGACTCGACGCGGTAGATGGACTCGATCGTCGCGCTTGCCGTCGCGGTTGCGCTCTTGCTCATGAGACGACGATCAGGGATGAGGGATGAGGGATGAGGGCGGAGGGATGAGGAGTTAACTCGACCTTCCTCTACGTCCTCTGTGGTTCACCGCTGTTGAGACTATCGGCGTTTATCTGCGTTCATCGGCGGTTGCTTCTGGCCGCTCAGGTGCGCAGCGCGAAGTTGCCGACCGGCAGGTCGGTGCCCACGCCGCGCTCGCGCGAGAGGGCGACCGCTTTCGCGCCGATCCAGAGGTCCTGCGCGCCCATGCCGTGGGATTCGTAGAGCGTGATCTGCTTCGCCGAGGTCCGGCCGGGCGCCTTCTTCGTGATGACCTCGCCGATCTCGGTGAGATGGTCCCAGCGCAGCCAGCCTTTTTCGACGGAGGAGAGCAGGTCGCCGCACTCGTTGCGCGCGGTGCCGCGGCCGTCGACCGTGATCACGTCGCACTTCTTCACGGTGGCGTCGTCGATCTCACGCCGGGTGAGGGCATTGGAGCCCGCCGCGTTGACGTGCTGCCCGGGCTCGAGCCATTCGCCCTTCAGCACCGGCTCGGAAGACTTGGTGATGACGTTGACGACGTGCGATCCGCGCACCGCGGCTTCCGCGCTTTCCGCCGGCCGCACTTCAACGCCGGTCATCCTGGACATCTTCTCGCAGTAGGCGACGAGCTTGTCCTTGCTGCGCGCGAAGACCTTTACCGCTTTGATCTTGCGCACCTTGCATACCGCTTCGAGCTGGCTGATGCTCTGGTAGCCCGCGCCGATCTGGCCGAGGACGCTGGCGTCCGGGTTGGCAAGATGGTCCGTGGCGACGCCACTCGCCGCGCCGGTGCGCAGCATGCTCATCCAGGCCGCCTCGATGATCGCCTCGAGATTGCCTTCCTCGATCCGCATCAGGTGCACGTAGAAGCTGCGGCCGGTCGGCCGCGAATAGTAGTACTTGAAGCCGATGTAGCCGAGCTCGGGCGCCGCGGCCTGCAGCACGTGCTGCGTGCCTTGCCGCAGGTGGATACGCGCGCGCGGGACGTCGATCGCACGTTTCTCCGCAAGCGCCTTGTGCACTTCCTCCATCGCTTGAAGGGCGATGGGCATCGTCAGGAGCTTCTGGACGTCGCTTTCGGTCAAATATCGAATCATTCTTTCGTTCCGACTGCGTGGCTGGTGGTTCGTGGCCAGTGGTTGGTGTCCAAAGCTACAAGCTACAAGCTACAAGCTACAAGCTATAAGCCACTAGCCACTAGCCACTAGCCACTAGCCACTAACCACCAGCCACTCACTACGCTTTCTTGTTCTTCAGGGCGGCTGCCCTGATGGCAGAAAGCGTAGTGCGCGTGGTAATCGCCTCGGGATCCACGCGCAGCTCGAGGACGGAGGCGGTCTTCGCCTTCCACGCGCGCTCGAACGCGGCCTCGAAGTCCGCGGTCCTCTCCACGATCTCCCCGTGCAGGCCGTAGGCGCGGGCGAGGGCGGCGAAATCGGGATTCTTGAGCTCGGTGCCGCTGACGCGGCCGGGATGCTCGCGCTCCTGGTGCATGCGGATGGTTCCGTACATGCCGTTGTTGACGATAATGAAGATGACTTTCACGTCGAACTGCGCGGCGGTTGCCAGCTCCTGTCCAGTCATGAGGAAATCGCCGTCGCCGCAGACGGCAATCACCGGCCGCTCGGGATGGACCAGTTTGGCCGCGATGCCGGCGGGCGCGCCGTAGCCCATCGAGCCCGCGATTGGCGCGAGCTCGGTGCGAAAGCCGGTGTACTGATAGTAACGGTGCACCCAGCCCGCAAAATTGCCGGCGCCGTTCGTAATGATCGTCTCCGGCGGCAGCCGCTTGCGCAGCCACACCATTATCTTGCCGAAGTCCGCAGTTTCAGATGCGGCGCCGGGGACGGCGGTGGGCTCGATCCAGGCCTCGTATTCCTTGCGCGCCGTTTTCGTCGATTCCTTCCACGCGGAGGAGTCCACCGGTTTTAGTGCGCGCGCCATCGCGGCGAACTCCGGCATGCCTGAATTGATCGGCAGGTCCGCTTCGTAGACGCGGCCCAGCTCCTCGGCGCCGGGGTGCACGTGCACGAACCTCTGCTTCGGACGCGGAACGTCGATCAGCGTGTAGCCGCCGGTGGTCATCTCGTCCAAGCGCGGGCCGACCGCGATCAGCAGATCGGAGCTCTTTACGCGCTCGGACAGGGCAGGGCAGACGCCGATGCCGACGTCGCCGGCGAAATTCGGCAGGCGGTTGTCGTAAAGGTCCTGGCGCCGGAAAGCGGTGCCCACCGGCAGGTCGTTCGCTTCCGCGAAAGCGCGGATGTCCGCGCAGGCCTGCGCGTTCCAGTCGCCGCCGCCAAGAATCATGAACGGGCGCTTCGATTGCGCCAGCATGTCGCGCAGCTTCTTCATGTCGCCGTCACCGGGATTCGCCGCGACGCGCTTGTAACGGCCGGTGTTGGCGACCGCCACGGCTTCGGTGAGCATGTCCTCGGGCAGCGCGAGCACCACCGGGCCGGGCCGGCCGGACGTCGCCGTATGGAAGGCGCGGTTCACGTACTCCGGCACGCGGTCGGCGCGGTCGATCTGCGCCACCCATTTCGCCATCGGGCCGTACATGCGCCGATAGTCGATCTCCTGGAATGCCTCGCGCTCGACCATGTCGTTGCCGACCTGGCCGACGAAGAGAATCATCGGCGTGGAATCCTGGTACGCGACGTGCACGCCGATCGCGCCGTTGGTCGCGCCGGGACCGCGCGTGACGAAGCAGATACCGGGGCGGCCGGTGAGCTTGCCGTAGGCCTCCGCCATATAGGAAGCGCCGCCTTCCTGGCGGCAGATCACGAACTGGATCTTTTCGCGCGCGTCGTGCAGCGCGTCGAGCACCTCGAGGTAGCTTTCGCCCGGAACGCCGAAAGCCAGGTCCACTCCATGGACCACCAGCGCGTCGACAAGGAGCTGGCCGCCCGTGCGGGCGAGGGCCGTTTCCGCCTTCATGCATCCTCCTTTTTGGAAGGCGAAGCCTAGCATACCCGCTCTATGGCGGATGGCGGATGGCGGATGGCGGAAGGAGTCGAGCTGAAGCGTTCACGGCGGTATTACTTCCGCCGTGTCGCGTCAGCATTCGACGTAAACAACGTCGCCGTCGAGGCGAGCGGGAAACACTGGGACGCGGACCTGCGGATCCTCCAGGCACTGGCCGGAGGCGAGGGAGAAATGCTGCTTGTACACTGGAGAAGCGACGACGACTTCGCCCTTGATATCGCCGACGATGCCGCGCGAGAGCACGTTCGCGCGGGAGAACGGATCGTGATTGTCGATCGCGTAGAGCCGGTCGTCGTCGAGGCGGAACACCGCGACCTGGCGACCGTCCGCCAGTGCGCATACGCCGGTGTTGGGAACGATGTCGTTGAGCCGGCAGACCGCAACCCAGTTGCCGTCTGCCGGCGGTGGCTGGTGGCTGGTGGCTAGTGGCTGGTCGCCCGCGCTGCGGAGATCATCCTTCATTCCCCATTCCCCATTCCCTAGACGGCCTCGAGAGCCGACTCTCGTTCGTCGGCTCGAGCAGGCCGTATTTGGCCGCGCTCGGCGACGAATACGACGTTCCGGTCCGGCTCGTCGCTGTTCACGAAGTGGCGGAAGCGCTTGAGCGTTTCCGGATCGTTGATCGCCTTCTTCCATTCGCACTCGTAGGAGTCCACCAGCTTCTGCATGTCTGCCTCGAGCTCCGCGCCGATGCCGAGTGAATCCTCGCAGACCACCTTGCGCACGTAGTCGATGCCGCCCTCGAGGTTGTCGAGCCAGTTCGAGGTGCGCTGCAGCCGGTCGCCGGTGCGGATGTAGAACATCAAGAAGCGGTCAATGAAGCTGACCAGCGTGCGGTCGTCGAGGTCCTTCGCCAGCAGGTCGGCGTGGCGCGGCTTGATGCCGCCGTTGCCGCACACGTAGAGGTTCCAGCCTTTTTCGGTCGCGATGATGCCGACGTCCTTGCCCTGCGCCTCGGCGCATTCGCGCGTGCAGCCGGACACTCCCATCTTGAGCTTGTGCGGCGAGCGCAGCCCGCGATAGCGGTTCTCGACGTTGATGGCCATCAGCACGGAATCCTGCACGCCGTAGCGGCACCAGGTGCTGCCGACACAGGATTTCACCGTGCGCAGCGCCTTGCCGTAGGCGTGGCCGGACTCGAAGCCGGCATCCACCAGCTCGCGCCAGATGAACGGCAGCTGCTCCACGCGCGCGCCGAAGAGATCGATGCGCTGCGCGCCTGTGATCTTGGTGTAGAGGCCGTACTGCTTCGCCACGCGCCCCAGCACTATCAGCTTCTCGGGCGTGATCTCGCCGCCCGGGACGCGCGGCACGATGGAGTAGGTGCCGTTCTTCTGCAGGTTGGCGAGGAAATGGTCGTTGGTGTCCTGCAGCGGAGCATGCCGCGGCTTCAGGACGAACTCGTTCCAGCACGCGGCGAGTATCGAGGCCACCGCCGGCTTGCAGATGTCGCAGCCGCGGCCTTGCCCGTGCTTCGCGACGATGTCGTCGAAGGTTTTCAGGCCGCCGACGCGGGTGAGATGAAACAGTTCCTGGCGCGAGTGGGGGAAGTGCTCGCACAGGTGGTTCTTCACTTCCACGCCGCGCTTCTTCAGCTCCGCGTCGAGGATCTGCTTCACCAGCGGCCCGCAGCCGCCGCAGCTGGTAGCCGCTTTCGTTTCTTTCTTGAGCGCGCCCAGGCTGGCTGCACCCGCCGCGATGGCGTCGCAGAGGCCTCCCTTGGTCACGCTGTTGCAGGAGCAGATCAGCGCGGTCGCGGGCAGCAGATCCACGCCGAGACCCTTGCCGCCGCCTTCGCGGGCCGGAAGGATGAGGTCCTCGGGATGCTCGGGCAGCGGAATGGCGTTGAGCGCCATCTGCAGCAGGCTGCCGTACTCGGCCGCGTCGCCCACCAGGATCGCGCCCAGCAGCCGCTTGTCATTGGTCGAGACGACGAGTTTTTTGTACACGCCCTTGAGCGGGTCGGTATAGACGTAATCGAGGGCCCCGGGCGTGGTGCCGAGCGCGTCCCCGATCGACGCGACGTCCACCCCCATCAGCTTGAGCTTGGTGCTCATGTCCGCGCCGGTGAACCGGCTCGCGGTGTCGCCGGCGATATGGCGCGCCGCGACTTCGGCCATCTGGTAGCCCGGCGCGACCAGCCCGAAAATGCGACCGCTCCAGAGGGCGCATTCCCCGACCGCGTAGATATCGGGGTCGGAGGTCCGGCAATGGTCGTCGATGACGATGCCGCCGCGCTCGCCGACTGCCAGCTTCGCCGCGCGCGCGAGCTCGTCATGGGGCCGGATGCCGGCCGAATACACGATCAGGTCGGTCTCGAGTGTGGTTCCGTCGGCAAAGACCATCCGGTGGCTGCGCTCGCTGCCGGCCACGATCTCCTTCGTGCTCTTCCCGGTATGGACGTGGACGCCGAGCGCCTCGATCTGGCGGCGCAGCACCCGTCCGCCGGCGTCATCGAGCTGCACCGCCATCAGGCGCGGCGCGAATTCGACGACGTGCGTCTCGAGGCCGAGATCCTTCAGCGCCTTTGCGGCTTCGAGCCCGAGCAGGCCGCCGCCGATGACCGTTCCGATCCGGGCGCGACGGCCTGCGACCCGGATGACCTCGAGGTCCTCGATCGAGCGGTAGACGAAACATCCGCGGCGGTCGCGTCCCGGAATCGGCGGCACGAAAGGATAGGACCCCGTGGCCAGCACCAGCTTGTCGTAAGGGACCTCGCGATAGCGGGAGGAGCGGACGATCTTGCGCGCGCGATCGACCTCGGACACGCGGTCGTTCAGGCGCAGCGTAATCGCCTGCTGCTCGAAGAATCCCGCCGGCACCACGTTGAGGTCGATGGCGGATTTGCCGGCGAAGAAGCTCGTGAGCTGCACGCGGTCGTAGGCCGCGCGCGGCTCCTCGCAAAACACCGTGATCTCGAAGGCGTCGCTGGTGACGCGGTTGGTGAGCTGCTCGAGGAAGCGCTGACCCACCATACCGTTGCCGATGACGACGATTTTTTCCATGTCCGGCCTCAAGCAGCTGCTTCCGTGCCGCCGGTGGCGCGGGCGGCGGTGCGCGCGTGGCGCACGACTTCGCCGACGACCAGGATCGCGGGGCTGCCGATGCGCGACGCGGCCACGGCGGCGGGGAGCTCCGCGAGCGTCGTCACGACGTCGGCCTGCGTTTCGAGGGTGCCGTTCTGCACCGCGCATGCAGGCGTGTCGGCGGGGAAGCCCGCGTCCCGCATGCTGGCGACGATCGTGGCGACGCGCTTCACGCCCATGTAGATGACGAGCGTGGTTCCGCTTGCGCGGAGCGCCGCCCAGTCGGGGTTGCCGCCGTCGCTCGTGTGGCCGGTGACGAAGGTCACGCCGCGCGCGGCGTCGCGATGGGTAAGCGGGATACCGAGCACCGCAGGCACGGCGATGCCGGCCGTGATGCCGCTGACAATCTCGAACGCGACGCCCGCCGCCCGCAACGCCTCGACTTCCTCGCCGCCGCGGCCGAAGATAAACGGGTCGCCGCCCTTCAGGCGGGCGACGGTCGAGCCGCGCCGCGCGAGCCGGACCATCAGCTTCTCGATGAACGCCTGAGGCGTGGAGGCTCGGCTGTTGATGCGGCATCCGCCGCGCTTGCCGACTTCGACGATGCGCGCACTCGGGCGCGTATGCACGAGCAGCCGGCGATCCACGAGATCGTCCACCAAGACCACGTCCGCCACGCTCAGCGAGCGGACGGCCTTCAGCGTGATCAGCTCCGGGTCGCCCGGACCGGCGCCGATGAGATAGACCTTGCCTTGCGCGATGTACGAGCGCTCATCCCTCATGCCCTGGCTCTCGCAAGCCCTGTGCCACCCTCGGTTTTGTTAAAATATGTTTTTAATTCAAATAGTTATGTAAATTTCTATCGACGCGACCCCGATTCTCCTGCACTAAGTATGTGCGTGCCGGAGCGCTTTGCACCGCGTAGTGGCGTGGCGGTCTAGGCAGTCCGCGGGCTTGGAGCGCTACCGAACAGCGGCCGCCAGGTGACCGCGATCGAGTAAACAAGGCCAAGCCACAGCAGGATCGTGCCGGTCATTTGCTGATCGTCGGCGAGGTAGGCGAGGCACAGGCGCTCCTCGGCCGCGAGATAGCCCCAGCCGAATCGAAGCAGCGTGGCGATCACTTCCAGGTGAACCACGGCTTTCGCGATAACCGGCAGTCGCGGCCACGACAGCGCGATCGCGAGCCCGGCCAGCGGAACGGCGATGAACTTGATCGCGTCGGCGGCAGGATCGAGCCGCGCCGCGTCGAGAAAGCGCGGCAGCATCCATAGCACCATCACGAAGCTCGCGGCGATGATGCCGGTGACGCCGCCGGCGTTGAACGGTTGCACGCAGCCGAGCGCGCGCCCCGCGATACCAGTCGGCCCCGAGCGCAGCCAGGCTTTCCCGGCGACGTAACCAATCACCGCCAGCAGCGGGAGTTGCGCCAGCATGTGCAGCGTCATGCTCGATTCGAGCCACGCGCGTAGCGACGGGGTGGCGAGCGCGAGCCAGAGGCCGCAAGCGGCGAGCGCCGCGCGCGCGGGATCAATGCGCGGAAGCATGGATGGTCCTGCCGGCGCTTCGCGCCGCCTTGACGATGCCGTCGATGTCCTGCGGGTCGAGGATGGCGACGAGCTTGCGGTTCGGCCCGACCACGTGAACGGCCGCGTTGTGCGCGTAGCCGCCGAGCCGGTCGGGAATGACGACAACGCCGAACGCGGCGAGCCAGCCCGCCGTCTCACCCGGCCACGCCGGCCGGCCGAGGTCCCAGCCCGCCGGGTCCGGGCTGTGACGCGCGCGGTAGCCGCGCAGCTCGCCGGGGCCGTCGCGCGCGGGATCGAACGTCACGGAGACCAGCCGCGCCCGGCCTGCGGCAATCTCGGGCGCGAGCTCGCGTTGCAGCCGTGCATAGACCGAACCGAGCGCGACGCAGTACGTCGGGCAGTTGGTGTAGACGAAATCCACCAGCAGGACTTCTCCCGGCAATTCGGAGAGCCGGGCGCGCCCGCCGTCCGCAAGATCGAGCGTGAGCTCGGGCAGCGGGGCAGGAGATCGCAAGGCCGCGAGCCGCCGGGCGGATTCGAGCGTGTACGCTTCGAAGCCGTCGGTGACGGCGTGCGTCACCGCCAGCCCCGCCGCGAAGACGGCGGTCGCTGCAATGGTGGTTTTTAGCCAGCTCACGCCGAGAGCGAGGCGCGCGGCAGGCGCGCGAGCAGCCGCACGCCGAGCACCACGGCGGCGACCAGCACCAGGGTCGCGGCGAGGGTGCCGATCTGAGCGAAGGAGAGCCATGCTCCGTCGTGCACCGCGAAGCGCCGCGGCACGCCTTGCCAGCCGGCGACCAGGAAGGCGAAGCAGAACACGGCGCCGGCGACGCCGAAGGTCCAGAACGAGGCGCGGTCGAGCGCGGTCTCCTTCCACTGGCCGCGGGTGCAGGCGTACAAGAGCGAGCCCAGCAGCATCGGCACCAGCCCGAGCAGCAGGTAGAAATGAAAATGCCCCGGCACCCATTGCGTGTTGTGCATGACGAGGTTCACGCGGATCACGCCGTCGATGATCGCGGGAATCACGCCCGCCGCCCAGCCGAACAGCGAGAACAGGATGAGGCGCAGCGGCAGGTCCCATTCCAGGCCCGAGCGATGGATGTTGGTGAGCGCGCCGTAGACGGTCACCAGCAGCACGGGGATCCCGCTCAGGTACGACAATACCTGGCCCGTGACGACCGCCCACTTGGGCATGGCGTAGTCCATCAGCAGGTGGTGCGGATAGACCGCCATCACGATCAGCGTGACCGCCGCCCACGAAGCGAGGAACGGCCGGCTGATCATCCACGGGCGGCCGGTGTACTTCGGCACGATCTCGTAGACGCCGATTACGGCCATGTAGATGGTGGCGTTGATGAAGACATGGCCGAAGAAGAAGATCAGGTTCTTCATCAGCAGCGCGTCGAACGCCACGCTCGGGACGTAGAGATTTACCAGCGTCATCACCAGCACCACTGCGCCGGCGAGGATGCCGAGGATGTTGATGATGACGACCATGGTGCTGGCGACGACCGTGGGCGGCAGCGATGTGTCCACCGGTCCGGAGCCGAACAGCCGGTCGAGGCCGAGCGCCTTCACCAGGCTGCCGTAGCGGCGGATGAGAGCGATTGCGCAGTCGAGATAGAACAGCAGGAAGCCCACCCCGATGAACACCAGCCCGCCGACGAAGGCCGCGGCCGCGTGCGTGCCCCAGATACCCATGCTCTTTGCGGGCAGGGGGTAGAGGAAGGTCCAGCCGGCAGCGAAGCGGCCGATGCCGATCGCGCCGAGGATCATCACCACGCCCACCAGCGAGAGCGCGAGCATCGTGAGGAACATCGCGGTCGAGAGCGCGACGTAGCGGCGCAGGAAGTACCACATGACGGCGGCGCCGGCCAGGCCGGAGACGCCGACCATGCCTGCGCCGTGCAGCGTCATGATCTCGTAGGCGTAATTCGCCGGGATCGGCAGCCAGGTCGCCTGGATCGCGCGGAACGCCGCGCCGGCGATCATCATCAGCAGGAATACCGCGATGCCGATCGCGATGTAGAGCTGGAATGCAAGCTTCGCGGCGGGCGTGTCGGGAGACTGCATGGCAGTTGTATTCATGGCTCTCTCCTCAGGATCCGGCCCGCACTTTGATCACCGCGCGCATGGCATGGTGCGCGACCCCGCAGTACTCGAGGCACAGCACCTCGTAGTCCCCGGGCTCCGTGAAGCGCACCTGCAGCTTGTTGACGTAGCCAGGCATGGCCTGGGTCTGCGCCACCAGGTGATGCTTGTTCTTGTAGATCGCGAACCCGTGATTGACGTCCGCGCTGGTCAGCTCGAACTCGACGAGCTGGCCGGCCTGGACGGTGTCGCGGTCGATGGCCCAGCGGAACTGGTGGGCCGTCGCGCGTATCACCACGTCGGGTTTCGGCGCCGCCGCGGCGTGGCCGGCGATCGGCCAGTCCCACAGCGTCGCGAACGAGATCGCGACGCCTGCCGCGATGATGATCCAGAACAGGCGGTCGCGCCACAGCCGCCCCGAGCGGGCGATCGCGTCGGCGTCACGGCTTGCGCTGCTTGCGCCGGCCACCACCCACAGGAACACGGCGGCGATCGCCGCCATGAATATCAGGCTCAAGGCCCAAGCTAGGTTTTGCATCGGTTCTCTCCCTGGTATGTTCGGTCTATTTCACTATGGCCATCATGTACTCGACCGCCGACCTGACCTGGTCGTCGGTGAGCTTGTCGTTGCCGCCGCGCGGCGGCATTTGCGTGCCTTTCGGGCCGGTGAGCCCGCCGAGCGCGCTCTTATAGAGCGCGTCCCGGCCCTTCGCGAGCCGCGGCGCCCACGCGGCCTTGCTGGTGACGAGCGGCGCGCCCGCCACGTCGTTGGCGTGGCAGGCTTCGCAGGTCCCGAGCCAGATCGCGCGCCCCTGCTTCAGGCGCGCGTCCGGGAACTCGGGGAATTTCTGCGCGCCCGCGGGCGAAGCCGCGAGCGATCCGAATACGAGCGCCGCGGCAAACGCCTCCGCGAGGGGCGCCGCCCGGCACAAACGGCTGACGAGACTTTCCATGCCGCCTACTTCATCGGGATGCGCAGCACCACGCCGCCCATGGCCTGCCCGATCTTGAAATCCTTCTTCGGGGTGTCCTTGTGCTCGTTGTGACAGGTGACGCAGGCGGGCGCGATCGCCTTGTCGGCGTAGATCGCGGTGAAGTACTTGGTCTTGCCCAGCGTCTCTTCACCGTAGAACGGCTTGGCCGGGTCCTTCGCGACCGCGTCCAACCCCTTCTTCTCGAGCGCCGTCTTCGGCATGTTCTGCTTGTTGATCGGCCACAGGGACTGCAGCGAGTAGCTGAAGCCCATCTTCTTCTGGGCCACCATCTCCGCGCCGAAGCGGAACATCTGCGCCGGCAGCGGCAGCGCCTTGTCGTCCTTGAAGTGCTCGCTTGCCTTGATCACCTTTTCCTCGTTCTGCAGGCGGTTCACCACCATGCGCGTGTACACGGTACGATCCGACTCCATCACGGCGTGCAGTGCATCCGCCATGTCCTTGTAGCTGACCTGCGCGCTGGCGGATGACGCCAACGCGAGCCCTGCCGCGGCCCACGCCGCCTTCATCGTCTTCCCTGTCTTCATTGCATGCTCCTTTTCAAGGTTGAACTCCCCGCTGTTACTTTTTTGCGCCGACGTTCTTCTGCCGTCGCCCTTCTTCGATCTCCTTCAAGCGGTCCGCGACCATGTCGAGACTCTTGATGCTCGCGCGCGGCTTGCCGAGGAAGTTGTCCGCGACGAGCTTCGCGTCGGCCAGCGCGTCGGTGGCGAAGCCGAGCCCGTGGCAGCTCATGCACACCGGCCGGAGCATCTTCTCGCTCGGCCGCAGGTTGTCATTCTGGTTGTGCTGCACCAGCACCCGCTTCACGGATCCGCCGGGCTCGCGGTATTCGTCGCGCGGCAGGTGGCAGCTCGCGCAGGACACGCCGCCGCCCGGCGGCAGCTCGCCCGCGAGCTCCTTCTTCCACAGCGCGTAGTGGGGCGACTTCTCGTAGGCGGCGGTGTGCCCGTCGCGGTGGCAGCCGGTGCAGGCCTCGACCGCCGCCTTTTTCGTGTCGAAGCGGTGCGCGCCGTGGCAGCTCGTGCAGGAGAGCTCCGTGCCGCGGACTTTCGAATGCATGGGCTGGCGCGCCTGGCCGGGCGTCATCGGCGACAGGCCCTCGGCGAGCCGCATGCCGTGCTTGCCGGCGAGAAAGCCTTTCGCCTCCGGCTCGTGGCAGGTCGCGCATACCTTGTGATCGGGCTTGCGCACCCAGAACTGCTTGCCCGCGGTCTCGGCCTCGTGGCAGCCGCTGCAATTCACGCCGGAGCGCGCGTGCGCGGTCGCGAGCCAGTCGGCGGCGGCGTCCTTCGATTTCATCAGCTCGACCGGCGCATCGGGCACGGTCTGCGGCTTCAGCGGGAAGCGGTCCGCGGGATAGCCGGGAAAGTCCGCGGCGACGTCGCGGAAATTGCGCTTGGGCAGCGTCGTGCGGCCGAGCACGGCGGGCTCGCCGATGTGCTTGGCGAGGAAGTCCTCGTAGAGCGCGCGGTTGTCGTGGAATTTGTGGCAGCCGGCGGAGTTGCAGGTGTCGAAGCCCATGCCCTTGTGGCTCGGCCGGTCCTTCGCGATGTCCTGGTGGCAATGGAAGCAGAAATCACCGGCGAGCGTGACGCCCATGGGGCGCGTGATCTCGGGACGGTGCTCGACGTGGCAGGTGACACACAGCGTGGCGTCGAGCTTCTCCGCGAGCTCGGCATTGCGCGGGTCGGTGAACTTGCTTTGCGGGTGCTTGTCCACCGCGTCTTTCAACTCCTGGCCGTGGCAGCGCACGCAGGCCTCCTGCAATGCCTCGCGCCCCGCGAACGGCTTCGCATGACAGGATTCGCAGGCGAGCTCGATCTGGTAATGCCCGTGGGAGGTCTTGCCGGGCAGGAGCATCGAGCGCGCCGGCGAGAGCCAGGGATTGCCCGCCGCGCTCTTCAAGAGCAGTCCCGCGGAGAGGTAGCCGGCGACCGTCACGGTCAATATTCCCCACCAGATCCAGAAGATCCTGCGGCTCTTGGGCGTTGCCATGCGCTAGAAGTAATAGGTCTTGAGCACATGGAACCCGAGCAGTACCGGTATGGGCCAGGCGATCAGGATGTGCGACCACAGCCAGGTGCGGCGCAGGCGGGCGCCTTCCGCGCCGAGCCTGTGTTCGAGCGCGATCACGCCGCCCGCGATGGCGCCCAGGACGACGACGCCGAGAAACGCGCCCATCAGCATGAGGTTCAGGTTGGAGCCCAGGCGCCCGCCGGTGTGCACGATAAGGCCGACGAGGGTCAGCGCGCCGAGCACGGCATGGGCGACGCGCCACAGGGAGAAGTCGCCGAGCTTGATGCGCGGCACGCGCTTGCGCAGCGACATTGCCAGCAGCGCGGCAGAGAACCCGAGCACGGTGAATCCGCTCACCTGCTTCCAGAAGCTCTCGCGCCACAGCAGGTCCCATTGCCACTGCACCTGCACCGTCTGCGCGTACGGGATCACAAGCGCGATTGCGATGACGGCGGCGGTCTTGAGCGCGAAGCTGCTGGTGCCGAGCAGCCACTTCCAGGCGCGCACCGGCGCGGCGGGCCCCGCGTTGCCGGCCAGCTCGGCGAGCAGCGGACGGCACGAGCCGCACACGGTCGAGGCGCCGGTGCGTGCCGCCAGCGCTTCCACCGTGCAGCAGCCCTCGGCAAGCGCGCGGCCCAGTTCGCCGCGAGTGACGCCGGTGCAATTGCAGACGGCGGCCGTGGCCGGCCAGGCGAGCACGCTTTCCACCTCGGCTTCGGGCCACATGGCGCCGGTCTGGTTGAACCGCAGCAGTTGCCACGGCCACACGCGGCGCTGGCGCGTGACGGCTTCCTGGAGGCGGTTTAGCTCGGGGCATTCACCTACGGCGATCGCGCCGACCAGCCGGCCCCGGAACGTGACCAGCTTGCGGTAGACATCGCCTTTCCTGAAAACCCAGGTGCGCGCGAAATCGGGGGTCTCTTCCTCGGTGACCGGGCCCATGCTGAAAACCGGGAGATCGACTACTTTCAGGCGCGTGGCGACGGTCGATCCGCGGTAGCGCGTGCGACCCCCGGCAATGACGTGAGCCGCGACCGTGGCCTGCTCCAGTCCCGGCGCGACGATGCCGTAGACGCGATTACGGTGCTCCGCGCACTCGCCCACGGCGTAGATGCCGGGGTCCGAGCTTTGCATGCTGTCGTTGACCTTCACGCCGCGGCCGATATGCAGGCATGCCGCGAGCGCGAGCTCGGTATTGGGAATGATGCCGGTGGCGACCAGCAACGTGTCGCACTCGATCACGCGGTCGTTGCGCAGCTGGATGCCGGTGACCGCGCCGTCGCCCAGCACGCGCTTGACGCCGTCACCCAGCACGACCTCGATGCCGAGCGCGGCGACGTGGGCGGCGAGCTCGCGCGCCGCGCCCTGGTCGAGCTGGCGCATCATGAGCCGGCTGTAGTGCTCGACGACGGTGACGCTGGTATTGAAGCGCTGCATCGCGCGGGCCGCTTCCAGCCCGAGCAGACCGCCGCCGAGCACGACCGTGCGGCGGCTCCTTACGCGCCGCGCGAGCAGGCGGTGGGCGTCGCGCACGTCGCGGAAGGTATAGACGCCCGGCAGCCTGATGCCGGGTATGTCCGGCACGTGGGGGCGCGAGCCGGTGGCGAGCACGAGGCTGGAGAAGGGCTGCACGCAGCCGGTCGCGTCGCGAACGCAGCGGTCGACGCGGTCGATGGCGGTGACCCGGCAGCCGTAGCGGGTCTCGATGTTGGCGCCCGCGGGCAGCGTGGAATCGCGCGTCAGCGCCTGCCAGCTCGTTTCCCCGACCAGGAACGAGGACAGGCGCACGCGGTTGTACGGCTCGGACGCCTCGTCGCCGTAGAGCACGACCGGCGTGGCCGGATCACGGCGTGCCAACTCCTGCGCGAAGCGCATGCCGACCGGGCCCGCGCCGACGACGACGACCGGCACGGCGGCCGCCGTTTCGGCCGGGGCCGCATGCACTCGCTGGGGATTTGCCGCTGCCAAGGTTCCGTTTCGCGTTCCGTTGCCTGTCCGCGCGACGCGCAGACTTTGGTGCAGCATTCAGCAACGGTCGTGCCACAAGGGGAGGCGTTGATGTATTTATTTGATTTAAAAATAAAAAGAGCAAAATTTTTGGCCCGAACACACGCTTGGCGTGATCCGCTCATGCGCCGCATTGGTGCAATGCGACATGAGGTAGCACCAATACGTGGCGGCCACCGTATAGTTACGTCTCCAACAACGGCGGCAGGAGGATCGGGTGAAAGAGCTATGGAAATTATCGGCGCGCGAGGCGGTGAGCCTGTTGAAGCGCAAGAAAGTGTCGCCGCTCGAGCTGATCGACGCGGCCGCGGCGCGGATCGAGGCGACCAATCCCAAAATCAACGCATTCGTGACGCTGTGCTACGACCGGGCGCGTGCTCACGCGAAGCGCCTGATGAAGAAAAAGCCGGCGGGCAAGCTGCCGCCGCACTATCTCTACGGCCTGCCGATCGGGGTGAAGGACGGCACCGACGTGGAAGGCGTGCGCACCACGTCCGGTTCGCGCATTTACAAGGATCGCATCGCGCCTTCCTCCGACGTCGTCGTGCAGCGCCTGGAGGCGAACGGCGCGATCGTGATCGGCAAGACCAATCTCCCCGAGTTCGCCGCGGGCGGCAACACGTTCAACGATGTGTTCGGCGCCACGCTGAATCCCTGGGACGTCACGAAATCGGCGAGCGGCTCCTCGGGCGGCACCGCCGCGGCGCTGGCCGCGGGGCAAGTATGGCTTGCGACTGGCGGCGACTTCGGCGGCAGCATCCGCACCCCGTCGAGCTTCAATTCGATCACCGGGCTGCGCCCGAGCCCGGGCATGGTGCCGCGCACATCAAAGCAGCCGTTCAGTCCGCTGTCAGTGGAAGGGCCGATGGCGCGCGATGTCGCGGACACGGCGTTGTTTTTCGATTGCGAGGCCGGCTGGCACCCGCTCGATCCCCTGTCGCAGGTGGGGCCGCACCCGAGCTTCTCGAAAGCCGCGGCGCGACCGGTGAAGCCGCGGCGCATCGGCTTCAGCACCGACCTCGGCATTGCGCGCGCCGTGGACAAGGAGGTGCGCGCGGTGAGCAAGGCCGCGGCGGAAAAGCTCGGACGCTCCGGCGTCAAGGTGGAGGAGGCGCACCCGGATCTCGCGGACGCGGAGAAGACCTTTCACACGCTACGCGGCGCGGTGTTCATCGCGCGCCACGGCGAGCTGATGAAGCAGTACCGCCATCTCTACAAGCCGGAGATCATCGGCAACCTCGAAATGGGGCTGGCGTTGAAGCCCGAAGACATCGTCGCGGCCGAGATCGCGCAAGGCGAGATCATCCGGCGCGTCGCAAAGTGGTTCGAGAGTTATGACGCGCTGCTCTGCCCGGTGATTACCTGCCCGCCGTTCGACGTGAAGCTGCGCTATCCCACTCACGTGGACGGCGTCGCGCTGGAAGGCTACATGGGCTACCTGGTGCTGACCTGCGCCATCACGGCGACCGCCTGCCCCGTGGTGTCGCTTCCGGGCGGTTTCACGAAAGGAGGGCTGCCGGTGGGCCTGCAGCTCGTGGGCCCGCCACGCAGCGAAGCGCGGTTGCTGTCGATGGCTGCCTGGGTCGAAGCGTGTCTCGATGTCTCTCCCAAGACACCGATAGATCCACGGTGACGAGGTGATGAAGTGACGGGGTGACGGAACAACGGCAAACGCCGCGTGTTCGCGTCACTGCGTCACTGCGTCACTGCGTCAGAGTCGCTTCCCGACCTGGTAACCAACGATCCCGCCGACCGCGGCACCGGCAGCGGTGCCGCGGTCGGCGGGATCGTTGGTTACCAGGT
>Ga0247825_10000928_pt1 | contig 19004 bp, 12 predicted proteins | sample 13C_Vanillin_Day_FD_194413 | JGI IMG/M metagenome (GOLD analysis project Ga0247825, IMG submission 194413) | Soil microbial communities from agricultural site in Penn Yan, New York, United States - 13C_Vanillin_Day48 | ecosystem: Environmental > Terrestrial > Soil > Agricultural land | place...
GGACAGTGATTGGCGGCTACGCCGTGAAGAAGACCTTCAAGTTGAAGGACATGGTGTTCAAAGGGGCGCTGGCACTCTAGGCGCCCCGATAGCTCTTTCGTTCTATTCTTCCGCCCATTTCGCCGAATTCCAGCCCAAAAAGCGTTCGGTTCCAGTCGTCGCGGCGTTGTTTACATCAAAGATGCCGTGCGAAGGCTCGCGTCAGCGGATAGACTTCTAGCGGCTTTCACAAAATATTTTCTGCGGTCCCTGAAGGAGACGACGATGGTTGCCGTTCCCCCCCGGTCGAACCCTGCGCGCTCGTGCACGGCTCTGTTAAGCGCTGTCGCCGTGACCGCTTACATCCTCGTGCTGCCTGTCGCGGCAGAGGCACAAGGGCTCAAGTTCTTCAAGAACTACTTTCACACCGGTGGCCATTTCGCGGCCGGTGTCTCGCTGAACGGAACCGGGTCTGGCGGCTTTGCCGAGAAGACGATCACCATCGACGCCGATCCGAGTGGAGTCACGGGGTTACCTCCCAATGCTGACATCCTGGCGGCGTTCCTGTACTGGGAGACGGTTACGGATGCTTCGGGTAACGGCACTATCGGCGCCAAATTCAACGGCCACCCGATCGGCTGCCCGCCGAGCGGACCTTGTTCCCCGGAGTTCAAACTCACGCGCTTCCTGAATCCATCCGGCACGCCGCCGTGCTGGAGCACCGGCGGTGCGACGGGCGGGGGTTCTGGTGCGAAGCAGATGAAGTCGTATCGCGCCGACGTCGCCCCGTTCCTCCCAATGATCGATGGCAAGCGGAGAGGAATCGGCACCCATACGGTCCGGCTGCCGGATATCGGCACAGGCAACGTCGTTCCCGCCACTGCAGGCGCAACGCTCCTTTTCATTTACAGCATTCCGGGCAATCAGACGCTCAAGTCCACAGTGATTTACGACGGCGGGTTCACGATGAACCAAACAAATCCGTCGCATACGGTGAATTTGAGCGGCTGGTATCAGGCATCGACATCGAGCCCGAGTGCGTACATGACGCAGATTGTCGGGAACGGTCAGACGAACTTCGGCGAATTGGTCTCGTTCGGCGGCGGCGCCGCGGCCACTGCTTCAGTCATGAATCCGTTCACCGGTCAGTCGGGCGCGTCGGACAACCAACCCGGTGTCTGGGACACTTTTACGACGGGCATAACCCTCAACGCGGGGGCTGACTCTGCGAGCGTTACAACCTCGCGCGGCAGCGGCAACGGATCGTTCGACTGCCTTTCCTGGGGCGCTATCATCCTGACGACCAACGTCCAGGACAACGAGAAAGACAATATCGTCGACATTCTGGAGTCTTCGTCGGCTCCGGTTACGGATCCGAACACAGGCGAGAAGGTGCCGGACCTGTACGCGATGGGCGCGCGGACGTGGAACAGGGACATCTTCATCGAGATCGGGTTCATGAGGAGCAAGGCAGGATACGGGCCGAATGCGCTCAATCAGACCATTCCCGCCAACCACACCCATCTTCCCGATCGCGAAGCGCTGAACATGGTGGTCACGTCCTTCAATGCGCAGGGGATCAAGCTTCATCTCGACGTCGGCGACAACTACCAGAAAGCCTGGTCCTCAGGCGACTGGTCGAAGTGCTTTCAACAGACCAACCCGACCTGGAGCGCTGATTGCGCGATCATTCCGACGATCGTTCCCGGGACCGGCACCGGTAATCCGAACACGAATCCGCCCATCCCGCTTGCGGATGGCGGCGAGTACATCGAGGAAACGGTCTGTTCGCTCAGCACCCAAACGTCGTGCCTCTTTCAGGACTATCCGGGACCAGTGCAGTGCGGCAGTCCGCAGTTGAATTTTGCGTGCCGATTCACCAGCGTTCCTGGCACGGTGGTCTGGAAGAGTGGCTTCCGTTATTACCGGGATGAGCCGATTTCGCAGTTGCACCGCATTACGGCGAGCGGATTGGATAAGGGGCCGGACGAAGCCGCCTGCATACTCGCGGAGACGGACGGCAATCCAGGAACAGTCTGCAAGCGGCGATTCGCGCGCAACCGGAACGACTGGTTCCGCTATTCGCTGTGGGTCCATGCCACCGGCATCCCTCGGGATCCTCCGAACCAGGCGACTCCACGGAACGTGTCCGGCATCGGCGACTTCCTGGGAGCCGACCACCAGGTGTCGCTGGGCCTGTGGGATTTCGCCAGGGGCACGACGTTCACGCAGGCCTCCACGTTCATGCATGAAGTCGGTCACGGGCTGGGCCTCCGCCACGGCGGCCCCACGCTGGAGCCGAACTGCAAACCGAACTACCAGAGCGTCATGAACTATCTGTTCCAGGTTCGCGGGCTGATCAACGACCTGGGCATCGCCGAGATCGGTTATTCAAATCAGGTCTTGAAAGACCTGAAAGAGGACGACCTGAACGAGTCTGTTGGCCTCAAGACCACCGACAACCAGACGATGCAGTGGCGCACCCGTTGGTACACGGATTGGCAAACCAGCTTTATCGACAACGCCGGAGGTCTCAATATCACCCCGGTGGCAAAGCGGTGCAACGGGGCACCGAAAGCGAACGAGCTGATGGCCCGCGTCGACGGCACCAGCACGACGGGGGGCATCGACTGGAACGCAAACGGCGCAATTACGGGGGTTGTCTCTCCGCTCCTGACGTCGGACCTCAACTTCAGCGGGCAACTGACCACGCTGGCCCAGGGGTCGAACGACTGGCAGAATCTCAATCTGCAGACGATCGGCAGCCGGCGCAACGTTGGAGGCTGGTCAGCGGAGTCCGGCTACTGGGACACAGGGTACTGGGATACCGGAAGCGACACTGGTTATTGGGACACCGGCTATTGGGACACCGGAGCCCCTGGAGAGCTCGACTTCGCGTCGGGGTATTGGGACACCGGCTATTGGGACACCGGCTACTGGGATACCGGCTACTGGGACACTGGCGCTGAAAGCGAGAGCCTCCTGGTGCCGAAAGGCGAGATCGACCTTGATACCGCGGCCTCGATCGGCAACGCGCCGAACGCCGTCGCGGCAGCGATTCCTCCGGGGGCGAAGGACCCCGTCGTGTCCTGGTTGCCGCCGCACGTGAAGTCGGACAAGGTCGGGTCCTATGAGGTCTATCGCGTCGAGGGGACATCGGCAGCGATGATCGTCACGCCGACCAACTTCCTGAATCGCGTAACGATAAACAACAACGTCCCCGCGAATCAGCTGTCGGTGGTCGATACGACGGCAAAGAACAATGTTTGGTACATCTACATCGTGATGGCACAGTTCACTGAGAACAGTCCGATCACCAACGCCGCCGTTCGCAGCGGCATCGCGGCATCGCAGCCGTTCAGGAAGTAGAGAGAACGACTCAGCGTCCGGGCTGCGCGGCAACGCGGGCCCGGACGTCCTTCAGGGCGGGGTCCTCGCCCGCCTTTTCCCGCAAACGCAGATATCGGCGATAGAGATCGGCGTAGCCGACGCTTTTCGCCGCTTCGCGCGCCTGGCCCTGCAGGTAATAGACAGCAGGCAATAGACCGTACGTCGGTTCTTCGTCCAGGAAGAGCTCGCCGCTGCGCGTAATGCAGCGGTCGAACGCCGAATCGGCGGGTGTCGTCCGGCCCGCCGCCAGGTACGTCCGTCCGAGCTCGAACTGGCCGATCCACGTATCCAGGATCTTCTCGTTCGCTTCTTCCAGGGTCGTGGCGGCGGTCGCGTAATCGCCTTTGCTCCGCGCGATTGCCGCGTCGATGATCCTCGCCGACGCCCGCGCCTCCGCCGGGGACTGGGCGGCAAAGCGCTTCGCGATGCCTTGAGCGGTCGCGGCGTCTCCGGCGTCCACCAGCACGAGCGCCGCCCGCAGGCTCGGACGAAGGCTCTCGCTCGTCGCAAGTGCCGCCTTTGCCGCAGCCACCGCCGCAGCACGCTGACCTCGCTGGAGCTCCGCGTAGGCGATTCCTGCCAGCTTCGCCGCCGCACGATCCTGTCCGTCCTTGCGTTGACGGTCCGCCTCCACGCCCCGCCCGTAAATTGCAATCGCCTCTTTGAAGCGTCCTTCAAACACCGCGGCGTCGCCGAGTCCGGACATCGCGATCGAGGCGCCCTGCGGGTTCGTTTTCAACAGCGCCTCGTAGGTTGCGATCGCTTCCGGTATTCGCTCCTGCGCCACGTGCGCGTAGGCCAGCGGCTGCGCGCCGAGCGCATTGTTGAGATCGAGCGTCGCCCGCGCCTCCGTTTCCGCGTTGGTGAAATCGCTGGCGTAGGCCAGATACAGCGCCAGGTTCAGGCGGTAGAGGGCGCGCTTCGGCAGAATCGTCACGGCGTTTCGCAGCGAGGCCACGGCGTCCGGCATGCGCCTGAGCTGCGTCTGGCAGTACGCAACGTTGTTCAGCGCGGCGACGTCGGCGGCGTAACGCTTCAACATGTCGCCGAACTGCTTCAGACATTGGTCGTACTCACCCGACGACATGTAGACGAGGCCGCGCGCGCGGTACTTTTCGCGCTCGGTCATGCGGTCCACGTGGCGCGCCGCCTCAATCGCGTACTGCTCTGCCTCTTTCGGCCGCTCGAGGTTGCGCGAGGAGCTGGCCATCCCGGCATACGCCAGACCGAAGTTCGGATCGCCGTCGAGCGCCTTCTGGAAGCTGGCCAGCGCGTCCTCGAAGCGGCCGTCCGCCTGCGCTTCCATCGCGGCGGCGTAGTGGCGCACCACTTCTATCGAGGTTGTCGACAATGTGTCGGCAGCGAACCGGCGCGTGGAATCGGACGTGTCGTCGCCGAGCGCCTCGCGCACGTCAACCGCGGAGTCGGTTGCTGCAGCCAATACCTGATCCCGCGACCGCACCCGCTTTCGCACCGTTGTCAGTTCTTTGCCGGTCACCGTCTCGACGGCCCTGACGATCAGCTCGTACTGGCTTCCGCTTCGCGAGATGGAGCCAGCCAGGACGACGCCAACGCCCTGCTTCGCCGCGGTGTCTGTCGCGGTGCGCTCATCCAGGTTCTCGGGCGCGGGGACGGACAGCCGGGCGCGCATCTGCGTGCGATCGATCGCCGTAATGAAACCCGCTTCCTCGAGCGACAACCGGATCATCGGTTCGAGCGTGTGATCGAGCGCGGAGTCTCCCGTCGTGTTCGTGAAGTCGGCGATCAGGACGGTGACGGGGTCATGCGTCACCACCGGAGGCTCGCGGAAGTACCACCAGCTGCCTCCGAACACGAGCGTCAGCAGGGCCACGACGGCCGCCATCAGCGGCAAACCGATCGTCCGTTTGATCGGGATCAGCTCGCCCTTGTCATCGAGGCGATCCAGTTCGGCCGCGACTTCCGCCGACGTCTGGAATCGCTTGTCCGCTTCCGGCTCCACGCAGCGGGCGACGAGCGCGGCGAGCGGCGCGGGAATGTCTGACGACAGCGCCTGCAGCGGCGGCGGAGGCGCGCTCATCCTGCGCTGCAATTCCTCGACTGCCGCGGCGCCGGACGAGGCACGCCGCTGACCGAGAAGGGCATCATAGAGAATCAGCCCGAACGCGTAGACGTCCACACGTTGATCGATGGTCTGCCCTCGGGCCTGCTCCGGTGCCATGTACTCGACCGTGCCGACGATCGAGCCGAGCGTCGTGGCGGCATGGTGCGACGCGGCGCGTGTCAGGTGCTCCGGGACGACACCCACGCCCGGCTTGGGCGCCGTTCCGCCATCGCCCGTGGAGTGGGCAATGCCGAAGTCCATGATCAGCGCCTCGCCGTCCTTGCTGATCATGATGTTGGCCGGCTTCAGATCGCGATGCACGACGCCGGCGCTGTGAGCGGCTACCAGTCCGGCGACGACCGATCGGGCGATCCCCAGCAGCTCGGGAGTCGGCCGCTTGCCGTCCTTCTTCAGAATCGACGCGAGGTCCGTCCCCTCGACGTACGACATCGTGATGTACTTGATGCCGTCGATGTCGCCGATGTCGTGAATGCGGACGACGTTCTTGTGCGTGACCTGACGCGCGAGCAGCAGTTCACGCTTGAAGCGGCGGCCGACTTCCTCGGCGGTTGCCGGATCCTCCATCACCTCCGGGCGGATAACCTTGATCGCGACAGCGACGCCCAGCTCGGCGTCCCACGCCTGATACACCGCGCCCATGCCGCCGGCGCCGAGCAAGCGAATGATGTGGTAGCGCGGACCAAATGACTGGCCGACTTCGAGCGGTCCGGCATTGTTGGTCCTTCTGTGGCGGCGCGCGCCTGAAGCGGTCGACGTCACCGGCGCGGCGACGGTCATTGCATCGGCAGGGGAGTCGGCCCCCGCAACCGTCAGCGCATCCTCCGCCGGCGCAAAACGCGTGAGGTCTTCGGATGCGTCTGACGAGGCGGCAAATCGGGTGACGTCTTCGGAGCTGTCTCCCGGCGTCACGATTCGGGTCACATCGTCCGCGGACTCCTCCGGCCCCACATAACCCTTAACGTGGACCGAGGGAACAGCGAACTGGGTAACCTCGTCGGTTGACCCGGCCGGCGACGATGGTGACGGTGTGGGAAGCGGGGTATCGGAGAGGACTGTCAGGCCGTCTTCAACAGGCGGGCGGCCACATTGCGGGCAGCGATCGACTGCCGGGGGGACGGTGCTGCCGCAGAACGGGCATGTCGTTGCCGACTGCGCAGCGCGCCAACCGCCAGGGGTGTGACCTGGTCCATCCATGGGCAATCTCTACCGAGCCGCTGCGATTATCGCAGATAGCGATAACGGCAGCGGCCGGATTGCCCGGAAGGCGGGATTACCAGCGTGGCTCGCTGCGCCGGCCCCCGCCGCCGCTGCCGCCGCGGCCGTATCCGCCGCCGCCGCCGCCCCCGGAGCGCGGCGTCTGCGGACGCGCTTCGTTGACCGTCAGGCGCCGGCCGCCAAAGGTGCGATCGTGCAGCTGCGACACGGCAGCCTGGGCGGCTTCGTCGGTGGCCATCTCGACAAACGCGAACCCGCGCGCGCGGCCCGTTTCGCGGTCCCGTACGACGTTCACGGACTCGACGGCGCCGGCCTCGGCAAACAGCTCCTGCAGATCGTTTTCGTTCGTCTCGAACGGAATGTTGCCGACGTACAACTTGCGACTCATGACACTGACTCCTGCATCCTGTGGATGCGATCACGGTGGGCGAATAAGTGAGAAGACTCGGCCTGAGCGGGAATCGCTCGGCTAACCGGCATGCAGGAGATCTGAAACATCGATCGGATGCAGAGGCGAGAAGCGGGCGGGCTAAGCTCTCAGACCTGAGGAGTATAACAGTTCACGCGGGGAGCCGGTAGCGGCCGTCGGGCGTCCGCCGGAGGAAGCCCTCCCGTTCCAGAATGCCGAGCACGCGGCGGCATTCGTCCATCGACAGGTCGAAGAGCCGGGCGGCCTGCTCGATGGTCGGCGAAAAGCCTCGCATCTCGCTGAATTCCCCGCGCACGCGCGTCACCGCGTCCGGGCGCCGGTAGTCGAGCGAGCGGATGGACAGCGCCTTCGGGGCGACCTCCAGCGCAGACGACGGCATGGTTTGTCGTGGCTCTGCCATATCGACCTCGCACAGACAGAGGATGTCGCGCTCAATTTCACGTTACGCCCGCGCCCTGCGATGGTCAAGAGCGTTTCCGGCATTAATGGGACCGGCCGAACCGCAGGCGGCGTCTCAGGAATAGAATGATGCGATTCCAGGAGGCATGAATATGGCGATTCGGCTCGGGGATGAAGCCCCGGATTTTGCTGCACAGACGACTGAAGGGCCCGTGAACTTCCACGAGTGGAAGAAAGGGAAGTGGGCGGTCCTCTTTTCTCACCCCAAAGACTTCACGCCGGTCTGCACCACCGAGCTGGGAGCTGTCGCGAAGCTCAAGAGTGAATTCGAAAAACGCAACACCAAGGTGATCGGACTCAGCGTCGATCCGCTCGATTCGCATTCCCGGTGGGCGGGAGATATCAAGGACGTCACCGGCGCGGATCTGAACTTTCCGCTGATTGCCGATCCCGACAAGTCGATCGCCAACCAGTACGACATGATTCACCCGAACGCGAGCGACACGGCAACCGTCCGCTCGGTGTTCATCATCGGCGCCGACAACAAGGTGAAGCTCACGCTGACCTATCCGGCCAGCACGGGCCGCAACTTCGCCGAACTGCTCCGCGTCATCGACTCGCTGCAGCTCACCGCGCAACACCAGGTGGCGACGCCCGCCGACTGGAAAGCCGGCGAGGACGTCATCATCGTCCCGGCCGTCTCCGACGAGGACGCGAAGAAGCGGTTCCCCGGATTCGTCGCCAAGAAGCCGTACCTCAGAGTGACGCCGCATCCGAAGACCCCAGCCGCGGTGTGAGGATTGGGTAGCCTGGGTGGCTGGGTTGCCTGAGTGGCCTGGGTACGAACGCAGGCAACCGAGGCAACCTAGCGGAGCTCAGGCGGAAGCGGGGTCCCTTCCGCGGACTCCGTGATCGCCCCGGGCGGCACGCCGAGGATGTTGCGCAGCGTGTCGCCCTCCATCACTTCCACTTCGAGCAGCTGCCGCGTGACCTTCTCGAGCATGTCGCGCTTGCCGGTCAGGATGGTCGTGGCCCGCATATGCGCGTCGGTCATGATCCGCTTGACCTCGGCGTCGATGAGGCGGGCCGTGTCCTCGGCGTAGTTACCGCGCTCCGGCCCGATCTGGATGTCGAGGAACTTGTTGCGCTTGTGACCGTCGTAGTTCACGGCCCCCAGCGCGTCGCTCATGCCCCATTCGGTCACCATCGCGCGCGCGATATCGGTGGCGCGCTGCAGATCGTTCTGCGCGCCGGTGGAGATCTCGCCGAGCGCGAGCTCCTCCGCCGTACGGCCGCCAAGCAGCACCGCCAGCTGATCGAGCAGATCCTGCCGCTGCATCAGATAGCGATCCTCGAGCGGCAGCTGCATCGTGTAGCCGAGCGCGCCGAATCCGCGCTGCACGATCGAGATCTTGTGCACGGGATCCATGCCGGGAATGACGGTGGCGACGATGGCGTGCCCGGATTCGTGGTAGGCGACGATCTCGCGCTCCTTCGTGCTCATGACGCGCTTCTTCTCGAGCCCGGCAATCAGCCGATCGATCGCTTCGTCGAAGTCTTTCATTTCGACGGCGGTCTTGTCCTTGCGGGCGGCCAGGAGCGCCGCTTCGTTGACGAGATTGGCAAGGTCGGCGCCGGCGAAACCGGCCGTGCGCGCGGCGACCACGCGAAGATCGACGACCGGAGAGAGCTTGACGTTCTTGGTGTGAATGCGCAGGACTTCTTCGCGGCCCTTCACGTCCGGTTTATCGACCAGGACCTGGCGATCGAAGCGGCCGGGGCGGAGCAGGGCAGGGTCGAGCACTTCCGGACGGTTCGTGGCGGCCATGATGATGATCGCCTTGCGCGAGTCGAACCCGTCCATCTCCGCGAGCAGCTGGTTGAGCGTCTGCTCGCGCTCTTCGTGTGAGCCCATCGGGCTCTGCACGCGCGCCCGTCCAAGCGCGTCGAGCTCGTCGATGAAGATGATGCACGGCGCCTTCTGTTCCGCCTGCGCGAACAGGTCGCGGACGCGGGCCGCGCCAACGCCGACGAACATCTCGACGAACTCCGAGCCGCTCAGGCTGAAGAACGGCACCTTCGCTTCGCCCGCCACCGCCCGCGCGAGCAGCGTCTTGCCCGTGCCCGGTGGACCGACGAGCAGCACGCCCTTCGGAATGTGTCCTCCTAACGTCGTGTACTTCCGCGGGTTCTTCAGGAACTCGACGATCTCCCGCAGCTCCTGCTCCGCCTCTTCGACGCCCGCCACGTCGGCAAAGCTGACCTTCACGTCGTCTTCGGCGAAGACGCGGTGCTTGCTGCGTGCGAAAGACATCACGCCGCCCTCGGCGCCGCCCATGCGGCGGAAGAAGAAGCTCCAGAGAGCGAACAGGATCAGCAGCGGGATCACCCAGCTCAGGATCTCGGGAAGCCAGCGGCTGACGAACTCACCGGTGTATTTGACGCGTGCGGCGTCCAGCTCTTCGAGCAGCTTCGGGTCTTCGATCCGCGTGGTATTGAACTTGTTCGTCCCGTCGCGCTCGGCCTTCATCGTGCCGTGAATCGCCTGCTCGCCGACGTAGACCTCCGCCACCTGCCCGCTGCGAACCGCCTGCTTGAAGTCGCTGTACGACAGGGTCTTGCCGGCCGGCTGCAAGTACCAGACGTTGGCGAGGGCCATCAGCATGAGGAACCCGAGCACGTACCAGACGGCCCCGCCCGGCCGGCCCGTCGAGCCGAAGGTACGGCGGTCGCCGGTCCGCTTTTCGCGCGGGTTCATGCCCGGGGGATTCGGAAGGTTCGCCATCTATTGATTCACTGCCGTCTGTTTCTTGAGGAACGTCAGTGCATTGTCCCCTACGTCGACGACCACATGGTCGCCCTCGCGGAACTCGCCCTCCAGGACGCGCAGCGCCAGCGGATCCAGGACACGACGCTGAATCGTGCGCTTCAACGGACGGGCTCCGTACATTGGATCGTAACCCTCGGACACGATGAAGTCCTTGGCCGGGCCGGTGAGCTCGACGTGGATCTTCCGCTCCTCGAGCCGCTTGAGCAGGCCCCGCACCTGGATGTCGACGATCGCCTTCATGTGCTCGATGCCGAGCGCGTGGAAGAAGATGATCTCGTCGATCCGGTTCAGGAACTCGGGCCTGAAGTGCTGCCGCAGCGCTTCGGTCACCTGCCGGCGCACGCCCTCGCCGAGATCCCCGGTGTTTTCCGCGATGAACTGGCTGCCCAGGTTGGACGTCATGATCACGACGACGTTCTTGAAGTCCACCGTGCGCCCTTTGCCGTCGGTGAGGCGGCCGTCGTCGAGCAGCTGCAGCAGGACGTTCAGCACTTCGGGGTGCGCCTTTTCAATCTCGTCGAATAGCACGACGGAGTAGGGGTGCCGCCGGACCGCCTCGGTCAGCTGGCCGGCCTCGTCGTAGCCGACGTATCCCGGCGGCGCGCCGATCATCCGCGACACCGTGTGCTTCTCCTGGTACTCCGACATGTCGATGCGGACCATCGCGTGCTCGTCGTCGAACAGGAATTCGGCGAGCGCACGCGCGAGCTCCGTCTTGCCCACGCCGGTTGGTCCGAGAAAGACGAAGCTTCCGAGCGGGCGATTCGGATCCTGGAGCCCGGCGCGCGCACGGCGAATCGCATTGGCGACCGCGGTGATCGCCTCGTCCTGTCCGATGACGCGCTCATGGAGCCGTTCCTCCATGTGAATCAGCTTCTGGATTTCGCCTTCCATCAGCCGGCTGACCGGGATGTTCGTCCACTTGGCGACGACGTCCGCGATGTCTTCCTCGTCCACTTCGAGCTTGAGCATGCGGGTGCCCGTCGGCTTGACGGCGCCATCCTGGTCCTGCAGCGTCTTCTCGAGCTGCGGAATCCGGCCGTACTGCAGTTCCGACGCTTTGCCGTAGTCGCCGGCGCGGACGGCGGCATCCAGCTCCAGCCGCGCCTGCTCGAGCTGTTCCTTCAGACTGCTGCTGCCGCTGATCTCGTCCTTCTCCTGCTGCCACTGGGCCTGCAGCCGCGCTTCCTCCTCCTTGAGGTTGGCGAGCTCATTTTCGAGGCGGGAGAGCCGCTCGACCGACGCCTTGTCCGTCTCTTTCCGCAGCGCCTCGCGCTCGATCTCGAGCTGCATGACGCGGCGGCGCACCTCGTCCAGTTCGGCAGGCAACGAGTCGATTTCCATCCGCAGCTTCGAGGCCGCTTCGTCCATCAGATCGATCGCCTTGTCGGGCAGGAACCGGTCGGAGATGTAGCGGTGCGACAACACCGCGGCGGCCACGAGCGCCGCGTCCTTGAACTTCACCTGATGGTGGATCTCGTAGCGCTCGCGCAGTCCGCGCAGAATCGAAATCGTGTCCTCGACGGTCGGCTCGCCGACGAGGACCGGCTGGAATCGCCGCTCGAGCGCCGCGTCCTTCTCGATGTGCTTGCGATACTCGTCGAGGGTCGTGGCGCCGATCGTATGGAGCTCGCCGCGGGCCAGCATCGGCTTGAGCATTTGCGACGCGTCCATCGCCCCTTCGGCGGCGCCGGCGCCGACGACCGTGTGGAGCTCGTCGATGAACAGGACGATCCGCCCCTCCGATTCCGTGATCTCCTTCAGGACGGCCTTGAGCCGCTCCTCGAACTCGCCGCGATATTTCGCGCCGGCGACGAGCGCGCCCATGTCGAGCGCGAAGATCTTCTTGTCCTTCAGGCCCTCGGGCACGTCGCCGCGGACGATCCGTTGCGCCAGTCCTTCGACGATGGCCGTCTTGCCGACGCCGGGTTCGCCGATGAGGACCGGGTTGTTCTTGGTGCGCCGCGACAGGACCTGAATGACGCGCCGAACCTCTTCGTCCCGGCCGATGACCGGATCGAGCTTGCCCTTGCGCGCGAGGTCGGTCAGGTCGCGGCCGTAGCGTGCCAGCGCCTCGTAGGTGGACTCCGGATTCTGCGACGTCACCCGCTGATTGCCGCGTACCTGTGTCATCGCGCTGTACAGCGCGTCCTTCGCCGCGCCCGATCGCTGGAGCAGCTGCGCGGCGGGGGAGCGGCCGGCTTCGGTTGCCAGCGCCAGGAGCAGATGCTCGGTGCTGAGAAATTCGTCCTGCAGTCGTTTGGCTTCGGCTTCCGCCGACGCAAACAGCAGGTTCATGCGCGGCGACAGACGGAGATCCGCGCCGAACGCCTGCGGCAGGTTGTTCAACAGCGCCCGCGCGTCGCCCGCGAACTTCGCCGGTTCGATCTTCAGCTTCCGCAGAATCGACGGGACGATGCCGCCGGACTGCTCGATCAAGGCGACGAGCAGATGCTCCGGCGTCACCTCGGCGTGATTCATCTGGGTGGCGAGATTCTGCGCGGTCGCGACCGCTTCCTGAGCCTTCTCGGTGAGTCTGTTGATGTTCATGGCTGTCATGCCGCGCTGTGCGTGTTCGCCGCGGCCCCGGACAATTTGGCGAGCGCCTCGTAGTGCGAGCGCTCCTCTGCCGAGAGCTGCGCCGGCATCTGGACGTCAACGCGTCCGTACAGATCGCCTTTCTCGTCTGCCTTCCCGACGGTCGGCATTCCGAATCCTTTCAACCGGAACACCTGGCCGTTCTGCGTGAGCGGCGGGATTCGCAGGCGCGCCGGCCGGCCGGCAAGAGTCTGTACATCGGCCTCACCGCCCAGTACGGCGGTCGTTACCGGCAGCGGCACCTTGACGTACAGATCGCGCCCTTTGCGTTCGAACACCGGATGCGGCGCCAGGCGGATCCGCAGGTACAGATCGCCCGCCGCTGCGCCACCAATACCGTGCTCACCCTCGCCGGCGACGCGAACGCGCGATCCGTCGCCAACGCCGGCAGGAATCCGCACGTCTACCGTGCGGACCTGGCCATCGTATTTGAGCGACAGCCGCCGCGTCGTGCCGTGGAACGCGTCTTCGAGCGTCAAGTCGAGCTCGTGCTCGACGTCGCGGCCGGCCCGCTGACGGGCGCGTGAACCCCGCGCCCGGCCGCCGGCACCCTCGAAGCCTCCGCCGCCGCCCCCGCCAAAGAAGGTCGTGAAGAAGTCCGAGAACGGGCTGGCGTCCCCGAACATCTCCTCCATCTCTTCCTGGGTCATCGTCCGGTAGCCGCCGCCCGGCGCACCGCCGACGTTGACGTTCCACTGCCCGGCGAACGGACCGCCGGTGCCACCGGCGGCGCCGGCCTGTTCGTACAGGCGCCAGTTCGCGCCCAGCTCGTCGTACTTTTTCCGCTTGGCGGGGTCGCCGAGGACTTCGTAGGCCTCGTTGATCTCCTTGAACTTCGCCTCCGCGGATTTGTCGCCCGGGTTCACGTCCGGGTGATACTTCCGCGCCAGCTTCCGGAAGGCCTGCTTGATCTCCTTTTCGGAAGCGGTCTTGGCGACGCCGAGCGTGGAGTAGTAGTCCTTGAATTCCACGATTTACAGTCCAACGGCTTCGGTGAGCCGGCGGATCTCCGTCAGCAGCTGACGGCGTCCCGCGCCGCTCGTCAACGCGCTTTCGTCCATCAACGGACGAATGCGCTGCATCGCCTCGGCGACGACGAGCAGGCGCTGAACCCCTGCGAGATTGATTCCCGACTCATCAACCAGCCGCTTGATCAGGCGCAATCGTTCGAGCTCCTCGCGTGAATAGAGCCGCATGCTGCCGATTGTGCGCGACGGCTGCACCAGCCCGAGCCGCTCGTATTTTCTGAGCGTTTGCGGATGCATCCCCAGCATCTCCGCTGCCACGCTGATGAAGAAAAGCTCCTGCCGGCTGCTCGGTTGCGTTCCCATGCCTCCCAACCTTGATACAAATCGAGTATAGACATTGATACGGGTCGAATCAAGGTTAGCCGTGCTCCGCGAATGGTCGAGGCGGAAGCCTGCGATACGATGGGACGTCGCTTGGACATCGCTCCTTCAGATCTCGTCACAGTCGGTCTTCTCGTCGCCCTCGAAGGACTCCTCAGCGCGGACAACGCCATGGTGTTGGCCGTGCTCGTCCTTGGCCTTCCGAAACGCGAGCAACGCAAGGCACTCCGCTACGGCATCGTCGGAGCCTTCGCCTTTCGCATCGCCGCAATCCTGCTGGCCGTCTGGCTGAAGGACATTCAGTTCGTCATGCTGCTCGGGGCGACGTATCTGTTGTGGTTGCCGTATCAGCATTTCGTGGGCCACGCCGACGCGGAGGAGCGGCGGAAACCGCGGGCGCCGACGTCCTGGCTGGGGATGACCCCGTTCTGGTCGACCGTCGTCAAGGTGGAGCTGACGGACATCGTGTTTGCCATCGACTCGATCCTCGTCGCCGTCGCGCTTTCGGATAAGACGTGGGTCATCATCACGGGCGGCATCCTCGGCGTTATCGCAATGCGGCTGGTGATCGGGCAGCTGCTGGTTCTCGTGAACCGCTATCCAGCGTTGGTGGATGGGGCGTTCGTCATCATCGCCTGGGTCGGCATCAAGCTGATTCTCGAGTACCTGCACTCAGCCGGATACGTCCACTGGGAGATTCCGAAAGAGATCTCGCTGGGCCTGGTTGTGGTGATCTTCATCATTTCGATCATCATTGCGAAACGTGAAGGACCAAAGGATCGCAGCGGCGGATCCGTCGAGGCGAGCGCTGAGAAAATCCTCGTGGAGGAGGGCCGCGACGATGCGGGATGACCCTTAACGTCTCACCGTCGGCGTGAGCGTCGTCTCGATTCGTTTGCCGGCACGCGTGTAGACGACTTTCACCGGCTGATCGATCTTCAACAGATCGAGCGCGAACGTGTAATCGTAAATGTTGGTAATCGACTGTCCGGCGATCTCGACGATGACGTCGCCTTTTTGTAGTCCGGCTTTTTCCGCCGGCCCTCCGGCCACGACGCCGCCGAGCAGCAGGCCCTTCACTTCCGCTGTGTAGTCCGGAACGGTGCCCGTATACACCCTGAGGCCCGTCCGGCTCACGGTCTGCGACGACTGCTCGACCCTGGTGAACTGCGGCGGCGCGTCCACGTCCATCAGCTGCCGGGTGATGGCCGCAGACAGATCCACTACGCGATCGAGATCCTCGTAATTGATCTTGTCGGCGGTGTCAGATGGCTTGTGGTAGTCCGTGTGAGCGCCGGTCGTGAAGTTCAGGCTCGGCACCGACGCCTCGTTGAAGCTGCTCACGTCGGTCGGCTGGTACGGATCCGGCTGGATGGTGATATCGAACCCCGCGCGGACGTTTGCGCGTTCGATGAGCGACGCCCAGACCGGGCTTGTACCTGTCGCCTGCGCTGCCAGCTTGTTGTTGGTCATCCGGCCGACCATGTCGAAGTTCAGGTAGGCGGCCATCTGCGATACGGGAACGGGAGGTGCGGCGAGGAACTCCTTGGACCCGATGAGCCCGATCTCCTCGGCGGACCATAAGGCAATCAGCAGGTTCCGCTTCCGCTGCGGCTGCTTCGAGAGCGCTTCGGCGAGGGCGATCACGGAGGCCGTGCCGGACGCGTTGTCGTCGGCACCGACGTGCGCGCGGCCGGCCTCGTCGCGCGATGCCAGCGAGTTGTCGCCGCCTCCGCGTCCGAGATGGTCGTAGTGCGCGCCGACGACTACCCAGGGCTTCTGCACACCGCTCGTCGAGCCCGCCGCCGGCAGGTAGGCGATGACGTTGCGGGCGGTCTTCTTTTCGCGGACGACTTTCGTGGCGAGCTGCACGCGTGTGTTCAACGCAAATCCCGCGACATGCGGATTGCCTGAATCGAGTTCCTTCTGGACATCCGCCAGCGCACGGCCGCTCTTCTGGAAGAGCGCCGTCCCGACCCGCGCATTGACGCTGGCTGCCGGGAGTCCCGAACCCGCGATCGCCGTGTCGAACGAGAGCGGGACAAGCGCGCCCGCATTGGGTGAACGTGGCCCGGTCACGACGAGCATCGCTTTCGCGCCCCGCTGCCTGGCGGCGTTCGCCTTGTAACGCAGGTCTGAATAGCGCGCAAGCGCCGCTTTCGTCTGCGCGTCCGCGTCCTCGGGAAAGTACCGGAGCACCAGAACGATCTTGTCCTTCACGTCGAGCCCGGCATAGCTGTCGTACCCGAAATTCGCGGACTCGGGAACAACGAGACCGTAGCCGGCGAACACGACCTCGCCTTCAGCCATTCCGTCATCGGAGAACGACAGCGCGCGCACGTCGGCGGCACCGTACGAAGAGCCGGGAGCGCCGCCAGGGGCAAACGACAGGCTCGATCCGCCGTCCCGGCTTCCCGCCGTGAACTCGAACGCCTGGAACATGTCGCGCCGGCCCGGGAGCGGCCGAGCCCCAATTCGCTGGAGCTGCGCGGCGATGTAGCCCGCGGCAAGCCGTTCGCCGTCCGATCCCGCCTCGCGCCCGCCGAACTTCTCGGACGCCAGCGTCTCCACGTGCGCTCGAGTCGGCGAGGTGGTGGTGACCTGCGCCGCGGGTGCGGCCACTGCGCCCGCGACGAGAGCAGTCAGGAATAGATGGCGGTGCCGTTTCATCACACGTCCTCAAAGATCCGCCTGAAGGCGGACACGACGAAAAAGCTTACGGTCGCCTCGCGGGCGCGCTCTTCAGGGCGGCGCGAGCGGCATCGTGATTCCACGACGCCAGATAGATCTGTCCTTCGCGTCCGCCGCCGCGGTTCGAGGTCCACGCCAGCTGCCGGCCATCAGGCGAGGGCACCGGCAGCCCGTCGAAGCCATCGGTGTACGTCACTCGAACTGGCTGCTTCTTGCCATCGACGTCAACGATGAACAGCTCGAAATTCTCGAAGCCCAGTTTGTTGGACGCAAAGATGATGTATTCGCCGGACGGGTGGATGTATGGTGCCCAGCTCATCGCGCCGAAGTCCGTAATTTTCCGTTGATCCGTGCCGTCGAGATTCATCGTCCAGACGTCGGCGATGAGGCCCGCTTCATCGAACCGCCGCCAGACGATCCGTTTCCCGTCCGGAGAGAAGAACGGCCCGCCGTCGTAGCCGGTCACCTTCGTCAGGCGCCGGGCCCCGGCGCCGTCGGCGTCCGTCCGCATGATGTAGATCTCCCCGAAGTAGCTCGGATCGGTGTCGAGCTGTTTCCGTTCAGCGGGGGAGAGCTCTCGATCGTAGGCGTCCCGCGTCGACGAAAAGACGATCCACTGCCCGTCGGGCGAGAAGCTGGCCTCGGCGTCGTAGCCGCGGCGATTCGTCAGACGGCGATAGCTGCCCGTCTGCCTGCTGCGGATGTAGAGCTCCATCTCGGGGTCGTAGTCCCACGAATACCGGCGCTCCTGGCCGGAGGCGCGGAACTTCAGCTCGTCATCCTGCAGCTGCTTCGAGCGCAGGTCGTGATGCGTCGACGCGAAGAGAATGTCATCCGTCTCGGGGTTGATGAAGGCGCAGGTCGTCTTGCCGGTTCCCGGCGACACGCGCGTCGTGTTCCCGCTGTCCATGTCCATCAGATAGATCTGATAGAACGGATTTCCGGGCTCGCGCTCGCTCTGGAAAACGAGCTGCTTGCCATCCTTCGACCAGTAGCCTTCGCCGGCACGGCGTCCCTCGATGGTCAGGCGCCGGATTCGCGACAGGAAATCGCGTTCGGAGGACTGACTCTGTGCGAACAGGGTCCGGCTGAAGCCGGACACTATGGCGACAGTGGCCGCAGCCAGAACGAACAGAACGGTCGAGCGTCTAAACTGCATTGGCATGGAGCCCTCAGCAGGGCGCCTTACGTAGTGCCTATTATGCGGCTGTCCGGCCTCCATTCGCTTGCCCGCCGAAGCGCCTCTCGCGCACGCGCATTCACGCGCCGTCCCTGGTTCAAGGCGGTTGTCGCGTCGGTTGCGGTCGTGGCTGTGCTGATGGCGACCGTGTGGACCGCGCGCTACGGATGGGCCATCTACCGGCTGAATCGCGGCGTCGGCGACACTGTCTTCCTCGATGGGTCCGGACGCGAGTGGTTCCGCCTCGACGAGCAGCGCCGCGACGTCCCGTTCACCCGCATCTCGGTCCACCTGAAGGACGCGGTCATCGCGGTCGAGGATCACCGCTACTACCTCCATCCCGGCATCGATCCGATCGGATTGGGGCGGGCCGTTTTCACGAACCTGCGGACCGATCGCACGCAGGGTGGAAGCACGATCACCCAGCAGCTGGCGCGGACGTTGTTTCTCTCGAACTCGAAAACGCCCGGCCGCAAGGCCAAAGAGGCCGCGCTGGCCGTCATGCTCGAAGTCTTTCTCAGCAAGCAGGAGATCCTCGAGCTCTACCTCAACCGAATCTTCCTCGGCGGCGGTATTTACGGCGTCGAGACGATGTCGCAGAAGATGCTGCGCAAGCCGGCGTCGCAGCTGACGATTGCCGAGGCGGCGCTCATCGCCGGCATCATCCGCGCGCCGTCCACCTACTCTCCGTGGCACCACCCCGATGCGGCGCGGCAGCGCAGCTTCGTTGTCCTGCAGCGCATGCGAGAGGAAAACAAGATCACGGAGGAGCAGGAGCGGACCGCGCGCGCGGAGCAGATCCGCATCCAGCCGCCGCCCTCCGTCTCGAGCGCGAAGCA
>Ga0247825_10000930_pt1 | contig 18986 bp, 9 predicted proteins | sample 13C_Vanillin_Day_FD_194413 | JGI IMG/M metagenome (GOLD analysis project Ga0247825, IMG submission 194413) | Soil microbial communities from agricultural site in Penn Yan, New York, United States - 13C_Vanillin_Day48 | ecosystem: Environmental > Terrestrial > Soil > Agricultural land | place...
GGCCTGGACGCGGGCCTCACGGACGAGGTGCACGTGCTCTACGTGTCGCCGCTGAAGGCGCTGTCCAACGACATCCGCAAGAACCTGGAAGAGCCGCTGGCCGGCATCGCCCAGCAACTCGAGGCGATGGGCCTGCCGGACATCGGCATGCGCGCGGCCGTTCGCACCGGCGACACGCCCACGGCCGAGCGCGACCGCATGCGCCGCAAGCCGCCGCACATCCTGGTGACCACGCCGGAGTCGCTGTACATCCTGCTGGGCTCGGCCTCGGGCCGCGCGATGCTGCAGTCGGTCAGGAGCGTGATCGTCGATGAGCTTCATGCCGTCGCCGGCAGCAAGCGCGGCTCGCACCTGATGCTGTCGCTCGAACGGCTCGAGTCGCTGTGCGAGCGGCCGCCCGTGCGCATCGGTTTGTCCGCCACGGTCAAGCCTCTGGAGGAGATGGCGCAGTTCCTCCTCGGGCGGCGCGATGAAAGCATCGAGATCATCGACGCGGGCCACGTGCGCCGGCGCGACCTGGCGATCGAGGTGCCGCGTTCGGCACTGGGCGCGGTGATGGCCACCGAGGTCTGGGACGAGCTGTACGACCGCGTCGCCGGCCTGGTGCACGAGCACCGCACCACGCTGGTCTTCGTCAACCAGCGGCGCACCGCGGAACGCGTGGCGCGCCATCTCGCCGAACGGCTGGGCGAGGAGCACGTCACCGCGCACCACGGCAGCCTCTCGCGCGAGCATCGCCTGCGGGCCGAGCAGCGTCTCAAGCAGGGCGAGCTCAAGGCGCTGGTGGCCACCAGCTCGCTGGAGCTGGGCATCGACATCGGCGACATCGACCTGGTGTGCCAGCTCGGTTCGCCGCGTGGGATCAATGCCTTCCTGCAGCGCGTGGGCCGCGCGGGCCACGCCATCGGCGCGGTGCCCAAGGGCCGACTCTTTCCGCTGGCGCAGGACGACCTGCTCGAGTGCGCCGCCCTGCTCCACGCCGTCGAGTGCGGCGAACTGGACCGCATCCGCGCGCCGCAGAAACCGCTGGACGCGCTGGCGCAGCACATCGTGGCCGAGGCGGCGTGCCGCGATTGGCCGCTGGACGAGCTGTACGAGCGCCTGCGCCGCGCGCAGCCCTATCGCGATCTGGAGCTGAAGCAGTTCGAGCAGGTCGTGCACATGCTCGCCGACGGCTACAGCACGCGCCGCGGCCGTCGCGGTGCGTACCTGCACTACGACGCCGTCAACCGCATGCTGAGGGCGCGACGCGGCGCGCGCCTGGCGGCCGTCACCAACGCGGGCGTGATCCCCGACCAGTTCGACTACGACGTGGTGCTGCTGCCCGAAGAGCATCGGGTCGGCACGCTCAACGAGGACTTCGCCTTCGAGAGCCTGCCCGGCGACGTGTTCCAGCTGGGCAACGCTTCGTACCGCATCGCCAAGGTCGAGACCGGCAAGGTGATGGTGGAAGACGCCAAGGGCCAGCCGCCCACGATGCCGTTCTGGCTGGGCGAGACGCTGGGCCGCAGCGACGAGCTGTGCGAGGCGGTCTCGCGCCTCTTCGACACCGCGGACACGCTGCTCGGAGGCGGCGGCGTGCCGGCCTGCACGCGCTGGCTGGGCGAGGACCTGCAGCTGCCGCAGGCGGCCGCGGAGCAGCTCGCGCTCTATCTCGCTTCCGCGCGGGCCGCGCTCGGCGCGCTGCCCAGCCGCAAGCGCATCGTGTTCGAGCGCTTCTTCGACGAGGTAGGAGACACCCACCTCGTCATCCATTCGCCCTACGGCTCGCGCATCAACAAGGCGTGGGGCCTGGCGCTGCGCAAGCGCATGTGCCGCAAGTTCAACTTCGAGCTGCAGGCCAGCGCGCTGGAGGACAGCATCGTGCTGTCGCTGGGTCCGACCCACAGCTTCGCGCTGGAGGAAGTGCGGCACTGGCTGAAGTCCGCCACCGCGCGCGACGTGCTGGTGCAGGCGCTGCTCGACGCGCCGATGTTCGGAACACGCTGGCGCTGGAACGCCACCGCGTCGCTGGCGGTCCGCCGGATGAACGGCGGCCGCAAGGTGCCGCCGCAGTTCCAGCGGTCGGACGCGGAAGACCTGCTGACGGTGGTGTTCCCCGACCAGATCGCCTGCGCGGAGAACCTGGTGGGCGAACGCGAGATCCCGGACCACCCGCTGGTCGCGCAGACGCTGACGGACTGCCTGACCGAGACCATGGATGCCGACGGCTTCCTGGCGCTGCTGGCGCGCATCGAGTCCGGCGAGGTGGAGGTGATCACGCGCGACCTGCCGCTGCCCTCACCGCTGTCGCATGCCGTGCTGAACGCGCGGCCGTACGCCTTCCTCGACGACGGCGCGGCGGAAGAGCGGCGTACCAAGGCGGTCCGCACGCAGCCGGTGTCGGAGCAACTGCAGACCGAGCAGGACGTCGGCCGGCTCGATCCGCAGGCCATCGCACAGGTGCGCGAGGACGCGTGGCCGGTGATCGGCCACGCGGAGGAGCTGCACGACGCGCTGGTGGTGCATGGATTTCTCGCGGTGGAGGAAGCGCCGTTTCCGGAATGGATCGATGGACTCGTGAAGCAGCGGCGCATCACGCGACTGGGCGACCTGCTGGTCGCGGCCGAGCGGTTGCATGAGATGCAGGCGATCTTTCCGGATGCGTCGCCGTCGCCGGTGATCGAGCCGGTGATGCGCCAGCGCCCCGAGCCGGAGGACGCGCTGCGCGAGATCTTGCGCAGCCGGCTCGACGCGCTCGGGCCGGTCACCGCTGAATCCTTGAACGAACCGCTGGGACTGCGCGGCAACGCCGTGCTCACGGCCCTGCTGCAGCTCGAGGCCGAAGGCGCCGTGATGCGCGGCGCCTTCAGCGCGCCCGGCGCGGCCGAGTGGTGCGACCGCCGCTTGCTCGCCCGCATCCATCGCGCCACGCGCGACAGACTGCGCGCCGAGATCCAGCCGGTGCCGCCCGCGCAATTCATGCGCTTCCTGTTCCGCTGGCACCAGCTGGCCGGCAGCGAAGGCGACGAGCGCCGTCAAGGCGAAGGCGGCCTGGCCGACGTGCTGCGCCAGCTCGAAGGCCATGCCGCCCCGGCGACCGCGTGGGAAGAAGACCTGCTGCCCGCGCGCGTGAGCGACTACCTGCCGCACATGCTGGACAAGCTGTGCGCCGTGGGCCGCGTCGCGTGGTGGCGCCCGGCGGAAGGTGGTGAGGCCGCGGGCCGCAAGTCGGGACCGATCCGCGGCACGCCGGTGATGCTGTGCGAGCGCGAGGCGATGGCGCACTGGCAGCTGGCCGTCGGCACGGCGCCGGTGGACGAATCGTCGCTGTCCGGCCGCGCGAAGCTGGTGCTGGAGCTGCTTCGCGAACACGGCGCCAGCTTCTTCGCCGACCTGCAGCGCGACGCTCGTTTGCTGGGCGCGCAGGTCGAGCAGGCGCTGGCCGAGCTGGTGGCGCACGGGCTGGTCACCTCCGATTCCTTCGTCGGCTTGCGCACGCTGGTGATGCCTTCGGACAAGCGCAACAAGCTGCGCCGCAAGAACCGCGATCCGATCGACGATGCCGGCCGCTGGTCGCTCACGCGCCGGCCCCGGCCCGTCGAAGCGAACGCCGGCGCGCTGGCCGCCCCGCACGTCGAGCACATCGCGCGCGTGCTGCTGCGTCGCTACGGCGTGGTATTCAGGAAGTTGCTGGAGCGCGAGGACGGGCTGCCGACCTGGCGCGAGCTGGTCTACGTGTTGCGCCGCCTGGAGGCGCGGGGCGAGGTGCGCGGCGGCCGCTTCGTCAGCGGCTTCTCGGGCGAGCAGTTCGCGCTGCCCGAGGCCGCGACGGCGCTGCGCAAGACGGCGAAGTCACCGGGCCGCGAGCGCGTCGCGATCTCCGCGGTCGATCCGCTGAACCTGGCCGGCATCCTCACGCCCGGCGAGAAGCTGCCGCGTCTGCCGGGCAACCGCGTGCTGTTCGAAGGCGGCGTGCCGATCGCGGCGCAGAGTGGCGGCGACATCCGCTTCCTGCGCGAGCTCGAACCCGCCGAGCAGTGGGAAGTGAAGAACCTGCTGATCCGCCGCGGGCAGCCCGCCAGCTACGTCGTGCCGCACGGGCCGGCCACGATGAACGGCTGAGCGAAGGCGCCCGGCCGCTTCTCTTTCACTTCTTCGGGGACATGATCCCCATCATCAGCTCGGTATTGAGCTTGGCCATCTGCTGCACCAGGGCCCACTGGCTGGTCATGATCTTGGTGAACTCGGGATTCGTGGGGCTCGCCTGTCCCGACATCGCGAGCTGCGCCGTGGATTGCGCGATCTTCTGCTGCTCCGCGAGGATCTGTTTGACGGCGTCGTTGTATTGATCCAGGGTCATCAGTGGCTCCTTGTGCGCGGGACCTCCCGCGGCCTGATCTTAGGCGCGAGTGCCGTAGGCCGGCACGTTGGCGGGCAATGCGACCGGGCCCGCGGCGATGCGGCGCAGCTGCTGGTTGAGTTCGCCGAACTTGCGGCGGTACTGGGCCGGGCTCAGGTGAACCTTGCGCCGGAACAGGCGGTTGAAGAAGCTGGCGTCCTGGTAGCCGACCTCGGTGGCCACGGCCTCGACCGGCATGTCGGTCGATTCCAGCAGCTGCTTGGCTTCCTCCAGGCGCAGCGTGTGCACGTACTCCAGCGGGCTCATGCCGGTGGTCTCGGTGAAGCGGCGCTTGAAGGTGCGCTCGGGCAGGCCGGACAGGGCGACGAGCCGGCCCACCGGCGAATCGACGCTGTAGTTGGAGGCGGCCCAGACCTGGCACTTGGCGACCAGGGGATCCTCGATCGGGCCGCCCCTCGTCAGCGATGCGTACGCGACCGAGCTGACATCGCTGGTGCCCAGGAGGTTGCCGCGCGCCAGCTTCATCGATTCCTCGGGCGAGACGAAGCGGGCCACGATCGCGAGCACCAGCATGGTCCAGGCCGAGCCGCTGCCGCCCATCATGATCCGCTGGTCCTTGCCGGTGACCACCAGCGTGCGCTCGGGGAACCAGCGGGTGCGCGGGTAGTCGCGCGCGAGCAGGTCGCAGTAGGCCCAGTGCGAGGTCCCGTCGCAGCCGTCCAGCAGGCCCGTGGCGGCGAGCAGCAGCGCCCCGGAGCAGGACGAGCACAGGGTGGCGCCGTTGCGCCAGGCCTGTCGCATGTACTCCAGCTCCGGCGCGTAGCGCTCGTTGACGTCGGTGCCCGGCCCCTCCATCAGCTCGGTGACGCAGACGATGTCGGGGGCCGGGACATCCTCGAAGCGGCCGTCGGGCGTCATCCGCACGCCGTTGGTGACAAGGAGGGACTGGCCGTCGCGGCTGAGCACCATCGGCCGGAAGGGCGATTCGACCAGGTGGCCGCCGTGCATCAGCGTCCAGTCGCGCCGCGTGCTCGCCAGCAGGTCGAAGAAACCGTAGACGGTGCCCGCGGACGCCGCGGGGGTACCGATCAGTGCGACCGTAAAGGAACGCTGGCGCGTGTCTGGCACGTTTGACCTGTTCATTGCATGTATGACTTTAGCGGTCACCCTCGGTTTGACACGAAACTTTCGTCACTGGTAATCAACGGAGTTGTACGATGGAAGTTACAGATTCTGCGGGCCTCGCCCTCACCGGCGCCAGCGCCGATTCGCTGTCTCACTACGAGGCCGCCAACCACCAGCTCAGGTGCTACACGGGTGATCCGGTCGCCAGCGTCGACCAGGCGCTGAACGCCAGTCCCGGGATGCCCATGGCCTACGCCCTCAAGGCCTGGCTGCACCTGGTGGGCACCGAGCCTTCCGGCCTGCCCGTCGCCCATGAATGCCTGCGCGCCGGCAAGAGCCTCAAGATGACGTTCCGCGAGCGCCGCCACTTCCGCGCCATCGAGCTGGTGACCGATGGCCGCTGGCGCGCCGCCGGTCGCGTGCTGGAGGAAGTGACGGCCGACCACCCGACCGACGTCCTGGCCTTGCAGGTCGGCCAGCTCATCGACTTCCTGGTCGGCGACTCGCGCATGCTGCGCGACCGCATCGCCCGCGTGCTGCCCGCCTGGAGTCCTTCCATCCCCGGCTACCACGCGGTGCTCGCCCTGTACGCCTTCGGCCTCGAGGAGACCGGCGACTACGCGCAGGCCGAGAAGTACGGCTGCAAGGCCGTCGAACTGGAGCCGCGCGACGGGTGGGGCTGGCATGCGGTGGCCCACGTGATGGAGATGCAGAACCGCACCGCCGACGGCATCAGCTGGCTGGCCAACGGCGCCGACAGCTGGTCGCCGGAGAGCTTCTTCCAAGTCCACAACTGGTGGCACCTGGCGTTGTTCCACCTCGAGCGGGGAGACATCGACGAAGTGCTGCGCCTGTTCGACGGCCCGATTGCCGGCAACCAGTCGCAGGTGATCCTGGACCTGGTCGACGCCTCCGCCCTGCTCTGGCGCCTGCACCTGCTCGGCGTGGACGTCGGCAACCGCTGGCAGCCTGTCGCGGACAAGTGGGAAGCCGTCGGTTCGACCAGCGACTACGCCTTCAACTCCTGGCACGCGATGATGGCGTTCGTCGGCGCCGGCCGCGAGCGCGCGCAGAAGGAAACGCTGCACTCGCTGAAGATCGCCAGCGTGGGCTCGGGCGACTCGGCCCTCTTCGCCAAGGAATGCGGGCTGGACGCCGCCCAGGCCATCCTGGCGTTCGGCGCCGGGCGCCCCGGTGAAACGCTGGACCTGCTGCGGCCCCTTCAGCACTACGCGCACCGCTTCGGCGGCAGCCACGCGCAGCGCGACCTGATCGACCTGACCATGATCGAAGCCGCCTTCCGCTGCGGCCAGCAGTCCCTCGCCGGCGCCTTCATCGCGGAACGTGCCGCACGGCGTCCCCACAGCCCCGCGGTCAAGCGTCTTGCCGCGCGGGTCCCCGTTTCCGCACAAGCCTGAGAGGCCCATCGCCATGCTGAGTTCGTCCCGCCCCTTCGACACCGACTCTTCGCGGCCGCAGCCGCCGGCCCGCGATCCTTCGACGCCGCGCCGCATCCTCCTGGTGGACGACCACGCTCTCGTGCGCATGTCCGTCGTGAGCCTGTGCGCCACCGTCTCCAAGGACCTGCAGGTGATCGAAGCCACTTCGCTGGCCGCCGCCATGAGCCTGTACGAGCGCCACGAGGACAGCATCGACCTCGTGCTGCTCGACCTCAACCTGCCGGACAGCAAGGGCTTCGTGGCCATCCAGATGCTCAAGCGCCGGTTCCCGCGCAGCCGCATCGTGGTGCTGTCCGGCGCGTTCGACGACGCGGTGGCCGCCGAAGCCGTCGTGCTCGGGGCGGAGAAGTTCCTGCCCAAGGGGTCGGACCCGTCGGTCCTCACCGCCACGCTCACCGATCTGGTCGAGCCCAGCAGCTACGGCAAGCCGGCGCGCGACATGCACGCGTCGAACGGCGGCACGCGCCGCGGCTCGCCTTCCGCGGCCAACTCGCTGTCGCCGCGCGAGATCGAGATCCTCAACCTGGTCCTGCAGGGCAAGACCAACCAGGAAATCGTGGGTGCCACCGGACTGAAGCTGGGCACCGTGAAGAACTACATCTCGGGGTTGTTCGTGGTCTTCGGTGTCCCCTCGCGATCCAAGCTCGTGAGTCTCTTCGTCTGAAATCGGTCCGGTGGACTTTGGGCCGCGTTCGCGCGGCCCTTTTTTTTGGTCAGTGCAGGAGCAAGCCGCCGCTGCGCCGCGTCGGCCTCAGCACCGCCTCTTCCAGCAGCGCGGCCGATCCCGCCACGGTGAACCAGCGGCGCGCGCGCGTGATACCGGTGTAGACCAGCTCGCGGGTGAGCACACGCGAATCGCGCTCGGGCAGCAGCAGCGCCACGTGCTCGAACTCCGAGCCCTGCGACTTGTGCACCGTCATCGCGAACACCGTCTCCACCGACAGCAGCCGGCTGGGCAGCACCCAGCGCACGCCGCCCTCGCCGGAAGGGAAAGCCACGCGCAGCACCGGACGGCCGTTCGGGCCGGGCACTTCCAGCGCCACGCCGACGTCGCCGTTCATCAGGCCGAGCGAGTAGTCGTTGCCGGTGACCATCACCGGCCGCCCGTCGTACCAGCCTTTCGACTCCGCGATCAGGCCCTCGCGGTGCAGCAGCTGCGCCACCCGCTCGTTCATGCGTTCGACGCCGTGCGGACCGCGGCGCACCGCGCACAGCAGCTGGAAGCGGGAGTACGCGGAGAGCACGCGAGCCGCCCAGGCATCGAAGGCGGCCATGTCCGCATCGGCCGGCGGCCGCTCTTCGCGCACGACCTGCAGGTAACTCCGCAGGCCCGCGCGGCCATCCTCCGCGCCGCCGTCCAGCACCAGCGGCCGCAGCGCCGCGTCGCTCGCCAGCTCGCGCCAGGCGACGCCCTCGCTGCCCTGCTCGCGCAAACGCCGCACGCGTGGCACGTCGCCGGCGTTCACCGCTTCGGCGAGCCGGCCGATGCCGCTCTTCGCATCGAAGCGATGGCTGCGGCGCAGCTTCACCACGGCCTGGTCGAGTGGTTCGCCGGCCGCATCGACCAGCTCCGCGGGCACGACCTCGCCCGTGGCCTCCTGCACCCATTGCGCCGTCGCGGGCCGGAAGTGCCCCTCGTCCGCGCGCCGGCACAGCTCGCCGAGCAATCCTCCGGCCTCGACCGACGCGAGCTGGTCCTTGTCGCCCAGCAGCACCAGCCGCGCGTGCGCGGGCAACGCGGCGACGAGCGCCGCCATCGCCTCCAGGCCGACCATGGACGCTTCATCGAGCACCAGCACGTCGAGCGGCAGCGGATGGTGCTCGTCGTGGCGGAACCCACCGCGCAGAGGTGAGCCACCCAGCAGGCGATGCACGGTCTCCACGCGCGAAGGGATGGCGGCACGCAGCATCTCCGGTGCGCCGAGCTCCGTGAGCGGCAGGCGATCCACCGCGCTCGCGATCGATTCGTTCAGCCGCGCAGCCGCCTTGCCCGTCGGCGCCGCGAGCCGGATGCGCAAGCGCCGCGTCGGCGCCAGGTGCTGCAGCAGTGCAAGCAGCTTGACGACCGTCGTGGTCTTGCCCGTGCCGGGCCCGCCGGTCACAACGGCGAAGCGCGAGCGCACGGCCAGCGCACAGGCCACCTTCTGCCAGTCGGTCCCCTGGTCGTCGCCCTTGAACAGCAGGTCCAGCGCGGGCCGCAACCGCTCAAGCGGCGGGCCTTGCTCCTGGGAAGCCAGCCGCGCCTCGACGGCGCGACGCACCGAACGTTCGTGCCGCCAGTAGCGACGCAGGTACAGCCGCGTGCCGGCCAGCACCAAAGGCGTGGCGCCCTCGCCGGTGTTCACCAGGCGCTCGTCCTGCAGGGACGCGAGCCAGTCCTCCAGCGGCGTCGCCGCGACTTCACGAAGCAGCGCGTGCGCGGCTTCGGGCACGTCTTCGTCATCGTCGGGCGGCAGCGCGAGCGTCTCCTTCGCGTCCGCCGCCAGCGCGCCCAGGTCCAGGCACACATGGCCGCGGCCGAGCTGGTGGCTCGCCAGCGCTGCCGCCAGCACGCAGCGTCCGGGGGCATGCGGCGCTTCCGACGCGAGGAAGCTCGCGAACGCATGGTCGACCTCGCGCAACCAGCCGGCGTCGACCCAGGCGCGCAGCGACGTCAGCAGTTCTCTCATGCCGAAGCCTCCGCATCCCGCCCCGCGAACAGCCGATCCATCGCCTCCACCAGCTCGCGCGGCGGACGCTCCACGTGCAGCCCGTGCCCCTCGGCGGAAGCCCCGCGCAGGAACACGTACACCGCGCCGCCCACGTGCCTGTCGTAGTCGTAGTCCGGCAACCGCGCGCGCAGCAACCGGTGCAGCGCGAACAGGTACAGCGCGTACTGCAGCTCGTAGCGGTGCCGCAGCACCTCCTCGCGCATCGCATGCGCGGTGTAGGCCGCGTCGTTCGGCCCCAGCCAGTTCGACTTGTAGTCCGCGACGTAGTAGCGGCCCTCGTGCTCGAACACGAGGTCGATGAAGCCCTTGAGCATGCCGTTGAGCTGCTGCGGCGCGAGCGGCGGACGGGCCTGCGCGCCCAGCGTGTGACGCGTCACGAGCGCATCGAGCGCGGCCGCGTCCACGCTCTGAGCGCCGATCCAGAACTCCATTTCGGCCTGGTACGAACGCAAGCCGGCCGGCGCGACCGGCGTGCTGCCCGGCACCAGCGCCGACAACTCCATGCGCGCGTGCAGCCACGCTGCGAACCACTCGCGCAGCACTTCCTCCTGCGCAGCCCAGGGCGCGGGCCGCGAACGGCGAGCGATCTGCGCCTGCCACTCCGAAGGCGCCGCAGCCACCGCGGCGAAGCCCTCGCGCCCGGCCCACTCCAGCAGGTCGTGCAGGAACGTGCCCGCCGCCGCGCCGCGCGGAAAGGCATGCATCCCGCCTTGTACCGGCGCGACTGCGACGCGCGCGACCGGCTCGCTCGCCTCTTCCTCGAGGTAGTTCGCCTCCTGCGCGGACTGCGGCGCCGATGCGCCCGCCGGCCCCGCCAGCAGGCGCGAGTAGCTCGCGATCCACCAGCGCTCGCGATGCGCCTGCGCATGCAGCGCCTGGCCGGGCAGCAACGCCGTCGGCGCAGCAGGCGCGTACTTCTCTTCCGACTCCAGCAACGGCGCCGCGATTGCCGCCGCATCGCACCCGGCCAGCGCGCGCTCGAGCAATGCACGCAACTGCCCCGGCGCCGGCGCGCGGCCCTCGTCCAGCAGCCAGCCGATCGCCGTCTGCGGCCACGCTTCCGCCGGCGCGAGGCCGATCCAGGTCGCGTGCCGCGCGCGCGTCAGCGCCACGTACAGCTTGCGCAGGTCCTCGCCCAGCCGCTCGCGGTCGGCGCGTTGCACCGCCTCGTCGTCGGGACGCAGCGACAGGCGCGCGCGGCCTTCGTCGTCGCGCCAGCGCAGCGGCAGCGAGTCCCCGCTCTCGGGCCGGCACGCCACCACGAAAGGCACGAACACGAGCGGGTACTCCAGGCCCTTGGACTTGTGCACCGTCACCACCTTGAGCAGGTCGGCGTCGCTCTCCAGGCGCACCTGCCGCTCCTCGGCCGTGACCACGTCCTCCTCGCGCTGCTCGGCCAGCCAGCGCACCAGCGCGTGCTCGCCCTGCAGCTGCGCGCTGGCTTCCTGCAGAAGCTCCGACAGGTGCAGCAGGTCGGTGAGCCGGCGCTCGTCGTCCTGCGCGAGCAAGCGCGCGGGCACGTCGAAGTCGTGCAGCAGGCGCCGCAGCATCGGCAGCACGCCCTGGCGCCGCCACTGCCGCTGGTAGTCGTGGAATTGCTCGACGCGCTCTTCCCAGTGCAGCTCGTCCTGGTTCAGGCGCTCCAGCGCGGACCAGTCCAGCGCGAGCAGTTTCGTTCCCAGCGCCGCGCGCAGATGCCGCGCATCGTCCGGCTCGGCGCAGGCCTGCAGCAAGCGCTGCACCTCGGCGGCCGCGGGACTGTGAAACACCGAGCTCTGGTCGGAGAGATAGACGCTGCGCACGCCGCGCTGCCGCAGCGCTTCGCGCACGGCGCCGGCCTCGATGCCGTTGTTCACGAGCACGGCGATGTCGCGCGGGCGCAGCGGCTCGAAGCCGCCCTCCTCCGCGAAGCCCGCCTGGCCCTCGCGCCCGAGGTTCAGCAAGCGCACGACTTCCGCCGCGCACGCCGTCGCCATCGCATCGCGATAGGCCGACACGCCGATCGTCGCGCCGGGATCGTGACACCACGCGGTGAGCGCCGGCGCGTCCCGGCCTTCGACTTGCCAACGCTCGCCGCGACCTCGCGCGGCCACCGGCAGGAAGGGCAAGGGATCGCCGCGCTCGCTCCGGAACAGGAACGCACCCGGTCCGGTCCGCTGCTCGGCGGCGGCGAACAGGTGGTTGACCGCATCGACCATCTCGCGGCTCGAGCGGTGGTTGGTGCCCAGCGTGTACAGCCGCCCTTCCGTGTCGGCGCGCGCCGCCAGGTAGGTGTGGATGTCCGCGCCGCGGAAGCCGTAGATCGCCTGCTTGGGATCGCCGATCAGCACCATCGCCGCGCCCGGCGCGTCGCCGTAGATGCGGCGGAAGATGCCGTACTGCACCGGGTCGGTGTCCTGGAATTCGTCGACCAGGGCGACGGGGAACTGGCGGCGGATCAACGCGGCCAGGCGATCGCCGCGGCCTTCCTCGTGCAGCGCGCGATGCAACTGCGCGAGCAGGTCGTCGAAGCCCATCTCGGCACGGCGGCGCTGCTCCTGCGCCAATCGCTCGGCGACCCAGCGCGCCGCGTGCGCGAGGACGGCGTCGCGGCCTTCGGGCAATGCATTGAGCTGCTCGCGCAGGTCTTCCATCGCATGGAGCGCCGGGTGGTCGAAGGGCTGTCCGACCTTCCAGGCGTCCTGCAGTCCGGCCGGCGTCAACCGCTTCCACGCGCTGCTGCTGTCCTTGAGCGGCCACACCGCATCACCGCGCGCCCACTCGCCCAGGCAGCCCAGCCAGTCGTGGAACCAGGCGGGCCGCAGCTTGTTGCCATGGACCTGCTTGGCGGCGCAGGCCTTGTCGAGCAACTCTTTCAATTCCTCGGCCCACGCAGCCCAAGGCGCCTTGAGCTCCGCCAGCCGCCGCGTGGACTCTTCATGCGCCTCGCGCAACGACACCGCGGGCTCCGGCGCGGAATCGAGCCGCTCCGCGTGCGGCAGCAATCCCTTCAGCGCCTTGCGCAAGGCATTCGGCACCGGCCACCACTCGGCGACGCGCTGCGCCTCCTGCCGCGGCAGCGGATAGAAGAAGGTGCGCCAGTGGTCGCGCACCGCCTCGTCCAGCAACTCGCCCGGATCGGCCTGCAGCGTCTGCGTGAACAGGCTGCCGCTGTCGAATGCGTGCTCGCGCAGCATGCGATAGCACCAGCCGTGGATGGTGTCCACGGCGGCCTCGTCCATCCATTCGGCGGCCAGTTGCAGCCGGCGCGCGCAGGCGGGCCAGGCCTGCGGCGGATACGCCATCAGCAGGTCGTGCAGCAGGTCCTCGCCGGCCGGCCGCGAACCCCCTTCGGAAGGATCGCGGCGGAAGGCCAGCGCGGCCTCGGCCAGGCGCGCGCGGATGCGGTCGCGCAGTTCCTTGGTCGCGGCTTCGGTGAAGGTGACGACCAGGATCTCCGGCGGCGTGAGCGGCACGGCCGACTCGTGCCCCAGCACCAGCCGCAGGTAGAGCGCCGCGATCGTGTAGGTCTTGCCGGTGCCGGCGCTGGCCTCGATCAGCGCGTTGCCATCGAGCGGCAGGGACAACGGATCGAGCTTGCGGGGAGTGGTGCTCATGCGCCGTTGCCCTCCTCGGCGGGCGGCTTGCCCACCGCATCCAGCGCGGGCTGCAGCAGCTCGCGCACGCGGCGCTTGAACTCGCCGCCGGCCCAAAGCGAATCGAACGCCGGATGCGCGCGCTCGAGCGCGACCGCTGAATCGCGTTGCCGTCCCTTGGCTTCGGGCTCGATCTGCTTCGCATGACAGTCGCGTGCCGCGTCTTCCGCACGCGATTCATCACCCCCGCGGTCCATCGCCTTCAACCACACGGCCGCGACCTGCACGTCGAACGGCAGCGGCCGCCGCATGCCCTCCTGCCAGGCTTGCAGGAGCGTCTCCCAATGCGAGAGCGCTTGTTCCGGCGACAGCGGCTGGAAAGTGGCCGCGCCCGCCTTGCTCAGCACGACGGTGGTCAGCGGCTCGCCGCCCAGGTGCCCGGCCAGGTGCGCCACCCAGTACGGCAGCAGGCGCTCGTGGCGCCAGCTGCGACCGTCGACCAGGCCACTGAACTCCAGCACCAGCCGCGCGCGGCCCTGCTCGCCGGCACGAAGGCCATCGAGCCAGTCTTCCACGCGCAACAACCCGTTCTCGTAATGCACGGGCTCGTCGTCCAGCCGCCGCGGCCAGTCGCCCAGCACACTCGCATACCGCTGGAACAGCCGCTCCATCGGCTCGGCCAGTTCCTCCTGCACCTGCTGCGCGAAAGCGCCGTGCGGCAGCTGCCCGCGGCGCGCGATGCGATCGAGCTGCGTGCGCAGCGCGGCTTCGCGGTCCAGGCCCGCATCGACCGCGGTGCGCTGCACACGGATCAGCTCGGTCTGCAGCTTCCAGTGCTCCAGACCGTCGAGGCCGAACGGCTCCTCGTCCTGCGCCACGGGATCGTCCTCACGGAACGAGACGCCCAGCCTCTGCTGCAGAAACGCTTTCGCCGGATGCTTGAGGAAGTCGCCGAGCTGCTTGAGCGTGAGTGGCTGCGGCGTCGGCATCGGAGCCAGCTCCACCGCCGTTGACTGCGTTACCGCGCCTTCGAGGCTGGCGCGCCACTCACGCGCATAACTGAACAGCCCCGGCGTGCCCCCGTCGAAGTAAGCCGGATGGAACGGTTGCAGCCTGTGATGCGTCGTGAGCGCGTCCAGCAAGGCGGCGCCCGCATCCTCTTCCCGAGCGCCCTCCAACCCCCACCCCGCCGCGAGGTGATCCCGCAACTGCGCCACCAGCACCGAAGGCGGACGCTCCTGGTTGTCCTGCGCGCTGCGCCCGACCCAGCTGACGTGCAGGTGCTCGCGCGCCGACAGCAGCGCTTCCAGGAACAGGTAACGGTCGTCCTCGCGCCGCGAGCGATCGCCCGGCCGGTGATCGCCGGCCATGAGGTCGAAGTCCATGGGCGTGCGGCTGCGCGGATAGTCGCCGTCGTTCATGCCCAGCAGCGCCACGCGGCGGAACGGGATCGCCCGCATCGGCATCAGCGAAGCGAAGGTGACCCCGCCCGCGAAGAACGGCTGCTGCAGCGCGGGCGGCTCCAGCGCGCCGAGCCAGTGCTCGCGCACCACGGCCAGCGGCAGCGGCTCGACGAGGCCTGCCGCAGCGCACGAACTCTCCCACTCATCGAGCGCCGCGCGTGCGCGCAGCAGCGTCAGGCCCTCCGAACTTCCATCCGGCGCGACGAAGAAGTCGTCGAGCAGCGAGCGCAACGTCGCCGCCCACTGCGCAGGCGCCACCGGCTCGCGCAGCGCATTCCACAACTCTTCCAGCGACTGCGCCAGCCGCACCAGCGGCCCGAGCAGCGCCGCTTCCAGCCCGCCCACGCCCGCCATCGGCTCGATGCCGTCCCACGCCTCGCCCGCGCCCACCGCGTAACCCAGCACCATCCGGCGCAGGCCGAACGACCAGCTGTTCTGCTCCAGGTCCGCGGGCAGTCCGAGCGATTCGCGGTGCGAGGCATGCAGCCCCCAGCGCACGCCGGCCGATTCCAGCCAGTAACGCACCAGCGGCAACTGCTCCTCGGCGATGCCGAAGCGCTCGCGCAGCGCGGGCGCCTGCAGCAGGTCCAGCACCTCGCCGGCCGCGACGCGCGATTGCGGCAGCGACAGCAGCTGGTCGAGCGCCGCGATGATCGGCTCGCGCAATCGCTGGCCGCGATCGGACAAGCCGAACGGGATGTAGCGGTCGTCCTCACGCTCCACCCGGCCAAACACCGCCTGCACGTGGGCGGCGTAGTCGGCCACGTCGGGGACCATCACGATAACGTCGCGCGGCCGCAGCGTCGGGTCTTCGCTGAACGCGGCCAGCAGGTGGTCGTGCAGGATCTCCACCTCGCGCTGGCGGCCGTGGGCGACGTGGAAGGCGATCGAGCGATCGCGCGACGCATCCACCGCCGGCCATTGCCTGCGCGTCTCGCCCAGCGGACGCAGCTCGCGGATGTCGTCCTGCAGCTGCCGCAGCAGGCTGTCCTGCGGACCGGCCTCGAACAGGTCGACGCGCTCGCCGATCGCGGAAAACCGGCCGCGGTAGTCCTGCGGCTGGTCGTAGTCGTCCAGCAGCCGGATGAAGTCGCGCCCCTGCCGGCCCCAGGCCGCGAGCAGCGGATGCGTGGACAGATGCAGCGTGTCCTCCGAAGGCTCGCCGGTCCAGCCGGGCCGCCGCGACTGCCGGCGCGCGCGCTGCAGCGCCTGCTCGGGGACGATGTGCGACCAGTCGTGCTCGCAAGGGTTGTGCACGCACAGCAGCACCTGCGACCAGCGCGAAGCCGCATGCAGCACCTCCAGCGACTGGCGCGGCAGCGTGGAGATGCCGAACACCGTGATGCGTCGCGCCATCCCCCGGGGTGCCGCGCCGCCCCATGCCGCCACCGCGGCGAGGAAGCGGCGATGCACCTCGGCCCGGCTGCTGGAAGCGCCGGCCGCGCCCGCGTCGGCGAGCAGTTCGCGCCACAGCTGCGGCTGCCAGCGCACCGCTTCGGCCACGGGCTCGTCGCGCCCGTCGGGACGCACCAGCACGTCGTCGCCCGCGGCCCAGCGCGCCAGCCAGTCGGCGCGATAGACCTGGTACTGGTCCAGCAGGTCGGCCAGCCGCAACGCGAGCTGGTGGCGCTTGCGCAAATCGTCGTCGTCCTGCAGGAACCGGCGCAGCGGTTCGAACGCAGGCCGCTCCAGCAGCGCGGGCAGCAAACGCATCAATCGCCACACCAGGCGCGGCTTGTCGAACGGCGATTCGGCCGGCACCTCGTCGCGGCCCAGGACCGCCCGGTACACGTTCCACAGCGCGCGCGCGGGGAGTTCGGTGTCGATGGCGGCGGCGATTCCCGCGCCGCCCTGCGAGGGATCGGCCGCGAGCGAGAGCTTGAGCCACTGCGCGATGCCGTTGCTCTGCACCAGCACCTGCTCGTTCTCCAGCGGCGCGAGCGGATGGCCGCGCATCCAGGCCACCATCAGGTCGCGCAGCGACTCCGGATGGTTGCCGTGCACGACCATGAAGCCGCCGTCCCAGCCGGTGGGCGGCGGCGTGTCGAAATCGAATGAGGTTTGCGCGGCGTCGGCGGCGGTCGAGCGGCGGGAAGGCATCCTGAAGGCGAATCGGGCGCGAGCGGGCGCCCGGGCATCGTACCCGCTCGAGCGGCGGGTCCCGCCCGCCGTCAGCCGGCGATCAGCTCGCCCAGAGCGCCACCATCACCACCAGCCAGGCGACGACGGCCGCGCCTATGCCCGTCCAGAAATAGGGGGTACCTACCAGTCCTGCGTCTTCGGGGGCCATGTTCGTACTTCTCCCTGGCCCCCATGGTCGCCACGGCCGCGAGGCGCGGCCGTAGGACAGTTTTGCGGCTCTGCGTGCGACGGGGCGAGTGCCGGGCTGGCTCGGCGCGGCGCCGTCCTACAAGCAGAGCCTCTTCCGTCGCCTACCGCTCAGGCTGGCCCGCGTTCATCCTCGAGGCGTGAACAAGATCAACATCACCCTCGACGAACACGACCTGATGGCCCGCCTGTTGCAGGCCCGCGGTCGCGATCCCTCGGGCTTCAAGGTGGACGTACAGCCCGACGGGCTGGTGCGCGTGTCCGGCCCGCGCGGCATGGCCTTCTATTCGCGCGACAACTGGCTGGCGCGCTTCTCGCGCCACCTGGAAAAGTCGTTCTTCGACCCGGAAGTGCCGGCGCCCGCCGGCCCGCGCCTGGAACGCAAGGGCGATTCCCGCCTGGCCGCCCAGGCCTGAGCGCCGGGCCCGCGCCCGGCGGGCCCCTTCAATCGTCGACCAGCAGGTTCGACAGCACCGCCATCCCCCGCTCCCAGTCCGCCGCCATGCCTTGCAGGAGGTCGTCGGCCGCGAGCGGGCGTCCCGAATTGACGGCGCGCGCGCCCTTCAGGATCAGCGTCTTGTTGGCCGAGCCGATCGCCTCGAAGCGCTCGGCGGCCTCGGCCAGTTCCGGATAGCCCTGCTGCGCCAGCCAGCGCAGGTTGGCGGCCAGAAGCTCGAAGGCCGCGCCCGCCTGCCGCACCGAGGCGAAGGCCCACTGGTGGTAGAACGCCAGCCCTTCCGCGCGCATCGCGGGCAGGTCCTGCGCCAGCCGCGCCGCGAACCGCGAGAACGGATTCACGCGCGGCCGCCAGGCGAAGTGCTGCTGCAGCATTTCGAACGACAGGTCCGACAGGTCCGAAGCCGACCGGCGCACCAGCCGGTCGATGCGCACCACTTCCGCGAAGAACGGCATGTGCGCCGGATCGGGCGCGGCATCCACCCGGAACAGCTGCCGGAAATCCTCGCCCTCGAGCTCGTAGTAGCCGGCGTTGTGGAAGTAGCCGAGGCGCTCGCGGCCCAGGTCCAGGTCGGCCATCAGGATGGTCGTCTTGGTGTGGCTGCGGCGGTAGTCGGTGCCCGCGGTGTCGGGCAGCCAGAACGCATCGGACTCGGTGCTGATCAGCTTGCCCGCGCCCAGGTGCTCCTTCGCATGCTCGATCAGCGGCCGCCAGACGGTGAGCTCCTGCACGTCCACCCCGTACAGCGTGCGCAGCTCGGTGAGCGGCGGCTTGAAGAAGGTCCACTGGTCGCCCTCGAAGTCCACCGCCACCGTGAACGGCAGCATGGCCAGCGGCTCCAGTCCCAGCGTGTGCAGGAAACCGATCCAGAGGTCGGCGTAGCAGTTCTTCTCGGGCCAGGCCGCGTTGTCGCCGTGCAGCCCGTGACGCCGGTAGCTCTCCGGAGTCAGCCCGGGCAGGGCGGCGAGGGTGTTCAAGCGGTCTCCCGTCGTTTGCGACAGCATCACGGCCAGAGTTGCTCCCGCACGCGAGCGGGCCAGTCGGCCGGATCGAAACCATGCGCCTTGATCAGCGCCAGCGTCACGCGCTCCAGGCCGAAGCCGAGGCAAGCGGTGTGCGCCACCGAGTCGTCGGCGTTGCGGATGCCGAACTTGGCGCTGAAGTGGTCCTGGTGCCAGTTGAAAGAGCAGATGGCCGTGGGCTTCTCGCGCGAGATCACCGGGCAGAGGATCTCGAACTTCAGGCGCTGCTCGACCTGGCCGGCGGCCATCATCTTGCCGGCGCGGCCGAAGAACGGATCGGACGCCACGTCGCTCTGCACCGGCAGGCCCAGGCCTTCGAGCAGCTTGAGGCCGCGCTCCAGCCAGGCATCGCGCCACTGCACCACCTGGTCGGGCTTGCCGACGCGGATGAACTCGCGCATGCGGAAGTGCTGCAGCCGCGTGGGCTCGTCGGAAGGCTCGTGGCGGAACACCCAGTTCATCACCGTCACCAGCTTGCCGCCCTCGGGCAGCAGCCCGGTGAA
>Ga0247825_10000931_pt1 | contig 18974 bp, 18 predicted proteins | sample 13C_Vanillin_Day_FD_194413 | JGI IMG/M metagenome (GOLD analysis project Ga0247825, IMG submission 194413) | Soil microbial communities from agricultural site in Penn Yan, New York, United States - 13C_Vanillin_Day48 | ecosystem: Environmental > Terrestrial > Soil > Agricultural land | place...
GTCTTAGGATGCGGCTGTAAGTGGCGGAAAGTACGGGCGCTCTCGGGTCGTATTGGGGTCGCTTTGGGGTTCCGGCAAGCGGAGGCAGTACCCATGCGGGCTCGCGCAGGCATCGTGTCGCTGGCGCTCGGGATCGTGGGCGGAGCCATGGCGCTGGCGCACGCGCAGGATGCCGAGCGGGCCGGGGCCGCCGACGCCATCCGGCTGCGCGCCGAGGAGCTGGCGCAGGCCGCCTCGCGCCGCTTCGACGAGGTGATGGGGGAGAAGCAGACGCGCCTCGCCCAAGCTCAGGGCCAGCCGCCCGCGGGTAAAGCGTCGTCGACGGATGATCCGCTGGCGCCATTCGTGCGCTGGCTCGAGCGCTCCAACCGCGAATACCAGACGCTGATGCGCAGGCTCTCGCAGGGCAGCGCGGCGCCGGGCGGCGGCACCGGCACGCCGGCGCCCAAGCCCGCCGAGACACCGGCGGTCGCGAGCAGGCCCCCGGCGGGCGGCACGACCGAGGACCTGGTGGCGCGCACCAAGGAGCGGTTCCAGTACATCATGCGGCGGCTCGCCGAGGCCGCCGCCCCGCCGCCCAAGAGCGAGCCGGACGCGCAAGCGCCGGCGGCGGCGGCGGCCAAGCAGCCCGAGAAGAAGGGCGAGAAGGCGTCGGAGGCCGCCAGGCCCCCCGCGCAGCCGGAGGCCACAGCGAAGGTGGCGGAGGAGCGGCGGCTGGCCGAGACGCGCCGGGCGGAGGCACAGCGCGGGGCCGAGGTGAAGAAGACGGAGGAGGCCTCGAAGGGCGACCAGGCGCGTAAGGCAGCGGAGGCCAAGGCAGCGGAGGAAGCGCGCAAGGCGGAGGAGACGCGGAAGGCGGCGCTTGCCAAGCGCGAGCTCGAGGCCAAGAAGGTCGCGGAGGCCAGGGTCGCCGAGGATGCCAAGCGCGCCGAGGAGGCGCGGCGCGCAGAGGAAGCCCGCAAGGCCGATGAGCTGCGCCGGGCTGAGGAGACCAAACGGGTCGCGCAGGCCAAGGCCGCGGAGGATGCGAGGAAGGCCGAGGAGGAGGCCAAGCGCGCCGAGGACGCCAGGAAGGCCGACGAGGCGCGGCGCCTTGCACAAGGCAAGGTGGCCGAGGAGGGAGCCAAGGCCGAGGCCGCACGCAGGGCCGAGCAGGCCAAGAAGGCGGAGGAGGAGAAGCGCGCCGCCGACGCCAAGGCGGCCGAGCAGGGGCGACAGGCGGAAGCCAAGAAGGCCGCGCAGGCCATGGCCGCGGAAGCCATGCGCAAGGTCGCGGAGGCAAAGAAGGCCGCCGAGGAGCGCAAGACGTCCGACGCCAGGAAGGCAGCGGAGGATCGCAAGGCGGAGCTGGCCAGGCGCGAGGAAGCCGCCAGGAAGGCCGCCGAGGAGGAGCGCCGGCGCATCGAGGAGCGGCGCCAGCTGAAGGCCAAGCAGGACCAAGCCAGGCGCGTTGCCGAGGCCGAGGCGCGCAAGGCCGAGGAGGTGCGTCGCGCCGAGCGCGAGGCTGCGAGGAAGGCTGCAAAGGAGGCCCGGCTGGCTGCCGCCGAGGCCCACAAGGAGGCGAAGAAGGACCCCAAACCCGGAGCCAGGGCCGGTCCCGACGCGCAGCCCAGGATCGCACAGGCTCCAGCTCAGGCCCCGGCCAGGGAGGCCAAGGAGCCCGCCAAGAAGGCGCCGGAGGCAAAGACAGAGTCAAAATCGGCGCCGAAGAAAGAGGCCAAGGCCGATCCCAAGGGCGGGGCCAAGCAGGTCGAGCCCGGCACCAAGGCGACCGGACCGGGCAAGGCCAAGCCCGCCCGCATCGCCTCCGCCGTTGCCCCCGGGCGTCGGGCCCCGAGGGGGAGAGCCGCCGCCCACTCGTGCTCGGCGGCGGGAGCGCAGGCGCGCGTGCCCGGCTGGTATGTCGTCAGAAGCGGCGACACGCTGTGGGCGATCGCGGCGCGTCACTACGGCGCCGGCCCGCGCTATACGCGCATCTACGCCGCCAACCGGCGCAGCATCCGCAGCCCGCATCGCATCTTCCCCTGCCAGCGCGTCTATCTGCCGAAAGCGCCGGCGCGGCGGGCATAGCCCGTCCCCTCAGGTCTTGGTCGGCGACCAACCGTAGTAGCGCGCCGTATTCGCACCCATCAGCTTCGCCTTGTCGCTCTCGGAGATGCGGTTGGTGGCGCGGAAGGCGTCGACGCCCTGCTCGAGCGTGAGGAAGTTGATGGCGCGCGTCCAATCCGTGCCCCACAGGCAGCGGTCGATGCCGAAGGCGTCGATCACCCGGCATACCGGGTCCCAGATGTCGTTGTAGGGGTAGGGCTCGCGCGACAGCGTGCAGGCGCCGGTGATCTTGATGGCGACGTTCTTGCAGCCGGCAAGGGTGAGCACCTTCGGCAGCTCCGCCCACGGCTCGGCCGGCACCGGCGGCTCGTGCGGCTGCACGAGGCAGAGGTGATCGACGATGATCTGCGTATCGGGATGGCGGCGGATGAGATCGATGCCCTGGTCGAGCCGCCCGGCGATGTGCAGGTTGGCTGGCAGGGAGTGCCGCGCCGCCGTCGCCAGCACCCTGTTGAGGCCCGGATCGGCTGCATCGGTGGGTAGCCCGCTGCGCGCCAGCAGCATCCGCACGCCCACCGTGCCGGGCGTGCGCTTCCAGTCGGCGATGACCTCCTCGACGGCCGGGTTGGCCGGGTCCATCGGCTTGACGAGCGCGAACCGCCCGGGATGGCGGTTGCGCACCTCGACCGCGTAGCTCGCATCGTAGCGGTACATCGTGAAGGCCGAGACCAGGATCGCGCCGTCGACACCGGCGGCGTCCAAGCGCGCCACCATCTGGTCGCCCGTGACCTCCGGAGGACCCGCGAGCGTTGCGTGCCACGGCCGTCCCGGATGGTTGCGCTCATAGGAATGCACCTGGGCGTCGATGGTCAGCATCTGGGGTTCTCCCGCGTGAGGCGGACCACGCGGGCCGCCAGGAGGATGAGGTCGCCGGCACGATATAGCGCGAGACGGCACCTCTCAATCCAGTATCCCTCAATCCAGCATGATGCCGGCCCCGCGGAAGCCGCCGTCGACGCCGAGGACCTCGCCGGTGATGTAGCCCGAGTGCGTGCCATCGAGCAGGAACTCGATGGCCATGGCGATCTCCTCGGGCGTGCCGTAGCGGCGCAGCGGCAGGTAGCGCAGCCACAGCTTGCGGTCGGCCTCAGAGTGCAGCTCCTTCACCATCGGCGTGTCCACCGGGCCCGGCGCCACCGCATTGACGCGGATGCCATAGCGGCCGAGATCGTTGGCCAGCACCTGGGTCAGCACGATCACCGCGCCCTTCGAGGAGCCGTAGGCGCTGCGCCCCTTGCTGCCGCGAACGCCCGAGATCGAGCTGATGTTGACGATCGAGCCGCCACCCCGGTCCTTCATGATGCGCGCCGCCGCGCGGGCGACGATGAAGGTGCCGACCACATTGACGTCGAGGATCTTGCGGAAGAGGGCGACTGGCGTTTCCAGCGCATGGATGTCGGCTGCGATACCCGCCGAGTTGACGACGCCGTCGAGCCCGCCCAGCGCCTCCGCCGACATGGCCACCACCTTCTCTGCCGCCGCCTCGTCGGTGACGTCGAGGGCCGAGGTGAACACGCGCTTGGGCGCCCCGAGCTCGCGGGCAACGTCCGCCAGCAGCTTCTCGTCGCGGTCAGCGAGGGCAACCTTCCAGCCGGCTTCCAGCAGGCGCTTCGCGGTGGCAAGCCCAATGCCCGATGCCCCGCCCGTGATGAGCGCTACACGCCCGTTCGCCACCTTGGCCATTCGCATTCCTCCCCCGCTTCGTGTGTTCCCTCTCCCCGCCTTGCGGGGAGAGGGCGCGCCGTTATCGCGTATTCGGCCGGGCGAACATCGCCTCCATCTCGCGGCGGACCTTGACGGCGTCTGCGGCCGCATCGAAGGCCACGTCCGACCACTTCAAGGGCTGGCCCTCGGCCACGTCGCGCGTCATCGCCACGCCGTGCGCAAGGCCGAGCGGAAGGTAGCCCTCGCTGAGCGATACGTCGGCCGGCGTCTGCCTGCCCCACACGCAGAAGCCGCCCTCGCCATCGAGCACCTCGCCCTTTTTGAGCGCGCGCTTGGCGGTGGCGACCACGTCGGAGTTGAAGCAGATCGGCGCCCCCGTCGGCTCCTTCCTCAGCGCCGCCGAGGCGACCGAGATGCCGAGCTCGAGCCCGATCATGTGCGTCGGTCGATAGAGCGCCGCGTAGCGGCCGCTCTTGTCGGGCAGGCAGTTGTACTCGACGAAGCATTGCCCCGCGTAAGGGCTGTCGCTCTCGATCACCACGTAGGTGCCCATGGCGATGTGGGCGGGCACATCCTTACCGTCGCGGTAGAGCGAGGAGACGACCTCGGTCACGCCCTTCTTCTCGAGCGTGCCGCCGTCGGACTTGGGCTTGCACACCTCCGCCAGCTCGAAGCGCGACGACGGCGGGAAGCCGAGGCCGCCCGACTGCGGCACCAGCCCCGTGGCGTTACATACCGCGGTCATCTCGATCCCCGACTTGGTGCCGTCGATGAACGAGTTGAACATCTTGGGATTGATGTGGCTGCGGTCCTTGATCCTGAGATACTGGTCGAGAATCTCCCACACGGTGTCCGGATTGGACCGATGATAGGTCGGGTGGTAGCGCGTGCCCTTGCCGGCGGCGACCACGTTGAAGCCGCAGGCGCGTGCCCAGTCGACGTGCTCGCAGATGAGCGCGGGCTGGTCCCCCCACGCCAGCGAGTAGACGACGCCCTTCTCGCGCGCCAGGCGCGCCAGCAGCGGCCCGGCCAGCGCGTCGGCCTCCACGTTGACCATCACCACATGCTTGCCGTTGGCGATGGCGGCCTTGCACAGCCGGATGCCGGTAGCGGGGTCGCCGGTCGCTTCGATCACCACCTCCACCTCCGGATGCGCGACCACAGCCAGCGCGTCCTCGGTGATGAAGGTCTTGCCGGTCTTGAGCGCGTCGGCGAGCGACTTCGCCTCCGTCTGCTCCCTGGGCCAGCCCACCTCCACCATGCGGTCGCGGGCCCGCTGCGGCATCAGGTCGGCGAGGCCCAGGAGATGCATGCCCGTCGTCAGGCGCACTTGCGACAGGAACATCGTCCCGAACTTGCCGGCGCCGATCTGGCCGATGCGCACCGGCCGGCCGGCCGTGGCGCGCTCGCGAAGCATGGATGAGAGATTCACTGGGCGTTTCCCTGGGTCGGGGGTAGGGCGCAATAGGCGTCAGCCGTATTGCGCCGGTTGTGCCGGATATCGGCGTAATACGCTATCGCTATTGCGCCCTACGGGCCAACTCCGCATCATGCAGCAAACCCCAGGGAGGCGCGCATGCAGGATCGGCCGGAAAAGACAGCTCCGCGCACGTTGCGGCTCAATGCTCACGACAATCTGATCGTGGCGATCGACCCCGTTGCCTCCGGCACCTCCGTCCAGGGCGTAGCGGCCACCCAGCGCATCATGCGCGGGCACAAGATGGCGGTCGTGCCGATCGCCAAGGGCCGGCCCGTCCTCAAGTTCGGCCAGATCATCGGCTTTGCCACCGAGGACATCGTGCCCGGCGCACATATCCATACGCACAATTGCTCGTTCGCCGAGTTCGAGCGCGACTATGCGTTCGCGCAGGACTGCAAGGACGAGCCGCTGCTGCCGCCCGAGGCCCGCGCCACCTTCGAAGGCTACCGCCGCAGCAACGGCAAGGCCGGCACGCGCAACTACATCGGCGTGCTCACCAGCGTGAACTGCTCGGCTTCTGTGGCGCGCTTCATGGCCGAGGCCGTCACCCGCTCCGGCATCCTCGAGCAATATCCCAACGTCGACGGCGTCGTCTCCTTCGTGCACGGCACGGGCTGCGGGCTTGCCGGCTCGGGCGAGGGCTACGAGGCGCTCGAGCGCACGCAGTGGGGCTATGCGGGCCACCCCAACCTCGCCGGCGCGCTCATCGTCGGGCTCGGGTGCGAGGTGTTCCAGATCGAGCGGCTGAAGCAGAAGTACGGCCTGATCGAGGGCGACAACTTCCGCACCATGACCATCCAGGACACCGGCGGCACCAAGAAGACGATCGAGGCCGGCGTTGCGCGCATCAAGGAGATGCTGCCGCTGGCCGACAAGGCACGTCGGCAGACCATCTCCGCCTCGGAGCTCTGCCTCGCGCTCCAGTGCGGCGGCTCGGACGGCTACTCCGGCATCACCGCCAACCCGGCGCTGGGCGCTGCCGTCGATCTGCTCGTGCGCCACGGCGGCACGGCCGTGCTCTCCGAGACGCCCGAGATCTACGGCGCCGAGCACCTGCTCACGCGCCGCGCCCGCAACGCGCAAGTCGGCCAGAAGCTCGTCGACATCATCCACTGGTGGCAGGACTACTGCGCCCGCAACGACGGCTCCATGGACAACAACCCCTCCCCCGGCAACAAGCAGGGCGGCCTCACCACCATCCTCGAGAAGTCGCTCGGCGCCGCAGCCAAGGGCGGCACCACCACGCTGACCGAGGTCTACCGCTACGCCGAGCCCGTCACCGCCAAGGGCTTCGTCTACATGGATACGCCGGGCTACGACCCCGTGGCGGCCACGGGCCAGGTGGCAGGCGGCTGCAACGTGCTCTGCTTCACCACGGGCCGCGGCTCGGCCTACGGCTGCAAGCCCACGCCCTCGATCAAGCTCGCCACCAACCATGACATCTACCGCCGCATGCTCGACGACATGGACATCAACTGCGGCGACATCCTCGACGGCGTCTCGATCGAGGCGAAAGGCCAGGAGATCTTCGACACCATCCTGCGCGTCGCCTCCGGGGAGAAGACCAAGAGCGAACTCCTGGGCTACGGCGACAACGAGTTCGTCCCCTGGCAGATCGGCGCGACGATGTAGTTCGGCCCCCTCTCCCCGCACGCGGGGAGAGGGGGGCATCAGCCCGCAAAATAGCTCTCAATGAACCGCCGGTAGATCGCCGTCAGCGTCGCGAGGTCGGCGACCGGGACGCGCTCGTCGACCTGATGCGCCGTCGCGTTCAGCAAGCCGACCTCGACCACGGGGCACAGCTCCTTGATGAAGCGCGCGTCCGAAGTGCCGCCGTTGGTGGTCAGCGCCGGCTCGCGCCGCGTCACCGCCATGGCCGCCCCGCGCATGGTCTCGACCAGCGGGCCGGGCTTGGTCAGGAACACGTCGCCCGACCCCTCGAAGGCGAGCTCGAAGCGGGCGCCAACCTCGCTCGCCGCCTTCTCGCACTCGGCCCGCACCCAGGCCTCGAGGCTCGCGCGCGTGTGCAGGTCGTTGTAGCGGATGTTGAAGTTGGCCCGCGCCGAGCCGGGGATGACGTTGGTCGCCGTGTTCGGCACCGAGATGATCGTGGCCTGCAGGCTCGAGGGCTGAAACTGCGCCGTGCCCTTGTCGAGCGGCGCGGTCGAGAGGCGGTCGATGATGCGCGCGAGCTTGGGGATCGGATTCTCAGCGCGCTCGCCGTAGGCCGAATGGCCCTGCTTGCCGATCACCAGCAGCTTGGCGTTCAGGTAGCCGCGGCGACCGATCTTGATCTCGTCGCCGATCGTGGCGGAGCTGGTCGGCTCGCCGACCACGCACCCGTCGAGCGTCTCGCCGCGCGCCTTGAGCCAGGCCAGCAACTTGGGCGTGCCGTTGATGGCGACCGACTCCTCGTCGCCCGTGATCAGGAACGACAGCGAGCCGCGCTTCAGGCCGCCGTTGTCCCTCAGGTAGTCGAGCGTGGCGGAGAGGAAGCAGGCGATGCCGCCCTTCATGTCGACGGCGCCGCGGCCGTAGAGCACGCCGTCGGCGACCTCGCCCCCGAAGGGCGGATGCGTCCACGCCGCCTCGTCGCCCACGGGAACCACATCGGTATGGCCGGCAAAGCAAAGGTGCGGCGCCCCGGTGCCGAGCCGCGCGTAGAGGTTCTCGACGTCGGGCGTGCCCGGCTCGGTCATGGTCATGCGATGGCACGTGAAGCCCAGGGGCTCCAGCGCCTCCTGCAGCAGGGTCAGCGCGCCGCCTTCGGCCGGCGTCACGCTGCGGCAGCGGATCAGTCCCTGTGCCAGGGCAAGACAGTCGGCGGTCGGCGGTCGGGCGTCGTTCGTCATACTGGAGCTCGCTCCCAATTTCCTACTGCCTGCCGCCGACTGACTGACCCGCTTCCGACCCCAGCGCCTCCAGGATGATGATCTTCTGCCAGATCTTCTGCGACAGCCCGGCGGCGATGCGCTCGATATCGCTCACCGCTTCCGTGACGATGGGGTCGGGAAAGCCCTGTGCGAACAGCACGGCCACCTTGGCCGTCAAGGACAGCATCTCCGAGCAGTAGTCGAGATAGCGGGTCAGCTCGAAGCGGGACAGCGTGCGGGCGGGCGATGATGAAGTCTTGCCGCCGACGCTCACCGCCGTGCTCGGGTCCTTGGTGAGCTGGTGCATGTCGATGACGTGGATGATGGAGCGCAGCTCGTGCAGCGCCGCGAGCGCGCGCCGGCGCTTGAGGCGCACCTCGATCGACACCAGGAAGAACAACGCGGCGCCCAGCAGCACGACCAGGTTGGCGGCGGCCTCGAGCCCCTGAACCACGCTGAACACGCTGTCGGCGGACGCGCGCGAGAAATCGATCAGGCTCACGATGTAGGCCAGCCCGGCCAGACCCAATGCGAGCAGGGCAATGATGGCCGTCCGCAGCGGCATGTTGCGACGGGTGATGCTTTCGGCCCGGTTGGAGTTTTCGCCCGCGATGCGCAGGAGCTCGGCGCACACGTCGGCAAGGCCGGCGCCGGGAAAGCGCTCCGCGATGCGGTGGTGCAGAAGGCCGATGGTCTCGATGACCTTGTCGGGGGCAAGTGACCGGTAGGGGCGGGCCGCTTCCATGCCGATTGCCTAGGAGAGTTTCCAGGCTCGGTCAACGTCCGCAGCCCTCAGCCGGATCGCGCCCTGCGGGACCGAGCCGCTCCAGGACTCCGGCGAGAACGCCGAGATCGACGGCGTCGTAGTCCCGGCATACGACGACGCCGGCTGCTCGTTCGAGGAAGGCGCGATGCGCCGCCGCGCCGCCGGAGAGCTGCGCATGTGCGGCCGGCGACACGAATGCGACATAGCGGTCGCCGCTCGCGCTCAGATGCTCGACCTCGCGCGCCAGCATCTGCGTCAGCCGGTCGATGAACACGACGATCAGCGTCGCATTCCGCGCCAGCTCGCGGACCAGATCCCACCAGTCGGCGGCAAAGACATGGACGCCGACGATGCCGCTTCTTTCGAGGATCGTGCGTGCCGAGGCATCGAGCCGCGTATTGCCGAGCAACACTGTCGACAGCCGCGCCTGCAACATCCGCAGTATTTCGAGCTGACCCGTCCAGCTCGAATTGGCGCGCAGGAGCTGGTCCCAATCCTTGGCCGACAGGCTCAGACTGCTTCCCGCGGCCGCGGCCATCTGCTGGTAGCTTTCGACCTGCCAGCTCGTCGAGATCGACTGCTCCTCGATCGTCCTGAGACCATCGACCTCGGAATCGAAGCTGCGAAGGAACAGCGCGTAGGGCGCGCCCGAGGCGGCCAACGCCCGGGCCGCGGCGACGGCCAGGCTCTCGGCATCGATGAGAGCGAGAAGCTCGACCTCGTTGGTCGCAAGGTTCTCAGGCTCCATCCACCAGGTGGCCAGGGCCAGACCGGCAGCGAGGACGGAGAGCCACACGAGCAACCAGAATGGCCCGGAAGCAAGCTGGTCACTGAAGAACAGCGCAAACGCCGGCGCAACCACGGCGATGATCGTGGACACCGCGATTGTCGCGACGCGCCCCCGCTTTGCGCCCCGGTTCGCGTCCCGGATGCGACGCATCAGCTCGGCGCGCCGTGCCGCGAGCTCGGCAAGTGCCTCCGGCTCCTCCACAGGCTTCGATCCCTTGCTAGTCCCGCACGGCTAGGCCTGCCCGATATGTCCCACAGGAGCAAAGCCCGGGCAGATCGCAAGATTGCCCTGCGATCGAGGCTATTTGAACAGCGAGGACAGCGAGAAGGACGAAGCCGTGACCACGGGCGCCCGCTCGGCGATCTGCGGATATGGCTCGTCGATGTACACGTTGACGCCGGTGGCGCGCCCGTCCTTGATCAGCGATGCGACATAGGCCCAGCCGTTCGGCCCCAAGCCGAGGCAGGCTTCCGACATCTCGCCCTTCAGGCGCACATGGATCGCAATATTTCCCCGCTTGAGGATGGCAGCGGTTTGCGCGGGGGTGTAGCGATCCCTGTGCCATAGCTTTCGCAGATAGATGCCGGCGACCATGCGCTTGCTCGTGGGGCCCCAGCTCACCCGCCTTTCCTTGTCGCCGCTGAAAGCATATTCGCCCGGAGGCAGCGGCCCGATGGCCCGTGCGGCCAGACAATCCGGATCGGGATTGTTGCGGCACACCTCCCTGCCGGAGATGGCCCAGGCGATGGTCTTGCCCTCGACCAGCGGGTTGTCGGAGATGACGAACAGACGGCCGGTCGTGATCGCGTAGCCGAGGCGGAAGCCCGTCACCGATTCGGGGACCGCGCGGACGACATCGTCGAACGGATTGCAGATCTCGCCGTCCGTCAGCTTTCTCTCGTATCCCTTGTGCTGGATCGTGACGAAGTCGACCCCCGGTGCGCAGTCCCAGTGGGGCAATACCTTCTTGTCAGCAAGAGGCGCTGCCGGCACGGGGGTTTCGGGTTTGGCCTTGGGCACCACTGCAACAACAGCGGGCTTTTTTGCCGGGGAAGGCGCCGGTGCCGCAGCCTGAGCGTCAGGCTTTTGCTTGGAGAGGTTCTTGATCCGCTCGCACTTGGGGGACAGCTTCGGGGGTCGGATCTGCCTTACGGCGAACTGTCTTGCAATGGCGCTGGGGGCACCTTGCTTGATGTAGGCCTCGATCAGCGCCTGCTGCACCTCCAGCTGCTCTTGTGACAGCTCGAAGATGCAGTCCTCGTAGATCTGGTCCCCAACCTTCGTGAAGAAGTCTGCGATATCGCCCGCCGCCGCTGCTGACCCTCCTGGGGGCGGACCGGGCTGTTGCGCCACACCGTGGCCACCGGGCAGCAACGTCAAGCTGGCCGCACATGCAAACAGCGACTTCAGAAACCGTCCGGTTCTCATCTCTTCGAGAAACCCCTAGTGTCCTGGAAGTCCGCTTCCCAACCTAGCCCAGTGCGATGATGCCGACTTCTCCAGCATCGCACCAGCCCAGGCCGCTGTTTCGGCGCGCCGTCTAGAAATAAGCGAAATCGTCGAAGCACTCGGGACAATGGCCCCACTCAGCAAGGCGCCTGCTGGCCCGTGCGGCGCTGCCCGCGCTCCGTGGGTGCAGACCGCGGCACTTGAGTGACATTCCATAGAGCCCCCCGATGACAAGCGTGCCATGGAGCCCCCGCACGGGCGGATGCTCCGTGATTCGCAAGGAGAAATTTGGGCAGGCGCCCGTCATTTGTCCATGCAGGACGGCGTCGCACCGGCCTGGGGCGAGGCCCACGCGGTCGCCAGGGCCCGCCCGGCTCAGTCGCGCAGCAGCTCGTTGATGCTGGTCTTGGCGCGGGTTTTCTCGTCGACGGTCTTGACGATCACGGCGCAGTAGAGCGACGGGCTCGGCTGGCCGTCAGGGTAGGGCCTGCCCGGCAGCGACCCCGACACGACGACCGAGTAGGGCGGCACCTCGCCGACGTAGACCCGGCCGGAGGCGCGGTCGACGACCTTGGTGGAGGCGCCGATGAACGTGCCCATGGCCAGCACCGAGCCTTCGCCCACCACCACGCCCTCCACCACCTCGGAGCGGGCGCCGATGAAGCAGTTGTCCTCGATGATAGTGGGATTGGCCTGCAGCGGCTCCAGAACGCCGCCGATGCCGACGCCGCCCGAGAGATGCACGTTCTTGCCGATCTGGGCGCAGGAGCCGACCGTGGCCCAGGTGTCGACCATGGTGTTGGCCCCCACCCAGGCGCCGAGATTGACGAACGAGGGCATCAGCACGACGCCGGGCGCGATATAGGCCGAGCGCCGCACGACTGCGCCAGGCACGGCCCGGAAACCCGCCTTCTTGAAGTCGTCGGCCGTCATGCCCGCGAACTTGGAAGGCACCTTGTCCCACCAGCTCGCCCCGCCCGGAGCGCCGGCAATCGTCTCCATGTCGTTCAGGCGAAACGACAGCAGTACAGCCTTCTTGAGCCACTGGTGCACCACCCAGCGGCCGTCGGTCTTCTCGGCCACGCGGGCCTTGCCGCTGTCGAGCTGGTCGAGGGCGGCCGCGACGGCATCGCGCACCTTGCCGCGCGTGGCGGTGCCTACCGTCTCGCGGGCGTCCCAGGCGGCTTCGATGGTCTGCTGCAGGTCGGTGTTTGACATGGGCGAAGGTTCTGGCGCGATGCCGCGGTTCCTGTCAATCGGAACAAGGATGCTGCGCTGCACTATCGACCTTTCCACACGCTGCTTTACGTTTCGGCACGTCTCGCCTAGTGTCCGTGCAAATAGGGAGAAGGGGCTGCGGGCTTTCCATGCGGGTGCGGATATTCTCTTGGGCCATGGCGGCTGCCGTGGTCCTGGCGCCGGGGATCGCTGTGTCGCAAGAGGTGGCACTGGCGCCCACCCTCGTAATTCCGGCTGCGCCGCCGGTTCTCTCCCCCGACTGTCGTAGCAAGCTCTCCATCGGCGAGCGCTTCCGCCGGCCTCTGCGGGCGCTCAACCGCGCCGTGCGCGCGAAGCGCAACGTCAAGGTGCTGGCGATCGGCTCGTCCTCCACCGTCGGCGTCGGCGCGTCCTCGGCGTCCGCCACCTACGTCGCCAAGCTCGAGACCTCGCTCGAGGGCTCGATCAAGGGCATGAACTTCGACGTGGTGGGGCGTGGCCTGTCAGGCGAGGTGGCCCAGGGTGCCGCCGACCGCATGAAGAAGGAGGTCGACGAGACCAAGCCCGATCTCGTCGTCTGGCAGGTCGGCACCAACGATGCGTTGCGCCACGTCAGTCTCGACAAGTTCAAGACCTGCCTCAGCACCACACTGGCCTGGCTCGCCGAGCATAAGATCGACGTCGTGCTGATCGACCCGCAATACGGCGCCGTCCTCACCAAGGACGAGCACTACGAGAGGGTGGTTGCAGCCGTCGCCGAGGTGGCACGGGAGGCGCGCGTGCTGCTCGTCGACCGGTTCGAGGCCATGAAGGAGCTGCAGCGCGAGCGCGGCGATACCTTCTACCTCACCGGCGACAACCTGCACCTCAACGACCGCGGTCACCGCTGCATGGCCGAGCAGCTCACCCGCGCCATCGTCGCCGGCCTGCTGCAGGCCGACTCCGAGCAGCCCACGTCGGTGTTCTATCCCTGATCGCTGTCGCGTTGCGGGGGCAGGCGCACTTCACTTGATCTGAGCGGCGATCAGACGCTTGGCGTTGTCGCTGTCCCATTCGGCGGGGCCAAGCAGGCGGCCGACCTCGCGACCCTGGGCATCAAGAAGGAGCGTCGCGGGTAGGCCCGCCGCGCGCAGCGTCGTTGCCAGGCGCGCGGTCGGATCGGCATAGAGGGCGAGCTTGCCGGTCTTGGTCTCGTCGAGGAACTTGCGGGCGCCGGCGAGCCCGGTGCGATCTACGCTGACTGCCACCACCTGGAACTTGTCGGAGCCCATCTCGGCCTGCAGCCGGTCGAGCGCCGGCATTTCCTTGCGGCAGGGCAGGCACCAGGTCGCCCACAGGTTCAGGAGCACGACCTTGCCGCGCCAGTGGGCGAGCGTGCGTTCCTTGCCCTCGGCATCCAGGAATTTGACCTCCGGCAGCTCCTCGGGCGACTTGCGGAAGATGAAGGCCGCCATATGCCCCCGGCTCAGCGGATTGACCCCGGCCCCTGGTGGGGCAGGGGCTGGCGCGGGCACAGCAGACTGAACGGCGTTGTCAGGACGGCCCAGCGTCACGTATACGACGGCAAACCCCGCCAGTGCGGCTATCCCCGCGGCCAGCAGTGCCGCGGAGATCCCCGGCCTCCAGGCGCTCGGCGGTGGCTTCTCGGCTAGCATCTCGTCATCCGCCTCGCGCAGCAGCAACCTCGGGCCAAGGCAGCGTCGTGACCGACAAGACCGCCAACAAGATGTGGGGTGGCCGCTTCTCCATGTCGCCCGCCGAGGTCATGGAGGAGATAAACGCCTCCATCGGCTTCGACAAGGCATTGGCCCCCCAGGATATCCGCGCCTCCAAGGCGCACGCGGCCATGCTCGCGGCCCAGGGCATCATCTCCAGGGACGACGCCCGCAAGATCGGGGCCGGCCTCGACCGGGTGCTGGAGGAGATCGAGGCCGGCAAGCTCGTCTTCTCGCGCGCGCTCGAGGACGTGCACATGAACGTCGAGAGCCGACTCAAGGAGCTGATCGGCGAGCCGGCCGGCCGCCTGCACACCGCCCGCTCGCGCAACGACCAGGTGGCCACCGACTTCAGGCTCTACGTGCGCGACTGGATCGACCAGGCCGATGCCGCGCTCGCCGGCCTGCAGCTGGCGCTCGCGCGCAAGGCCGAGGCGTGCAACGATCTCGTCATGCCGGGCTTCACGCACCTGCAGCCGGCGCAGCCCGTGACCTTCGGTCACCACCTCCTCGCCTACGTCGAGATGCTCGCCCGCGACCGTGGTCGCCTTGCCGATGCGCGCGCGCGGCTCAACGAGTGTCCGCTGGGGTCCGCCGCGCTCGCCGGCACTTCCTTCCCGATCGACCGGCATGCGACCGCCGAGGCGCTGGGCTTCGACCGTCCGGCCGCCAACTCGCTCGACGCGGTGTCGGACCGCGACTTCGCGCTGGAGACGCTCGCCGCCGCGGCGATCGCGGCCATGCACCTCTCCCGCCTCGCCGAAGAGATCGTAATCTGGATGACGCCCCAGTTCGCCTTCATCAAGCTGTCGGACAAGTTCACGACCGGCTCCTCGATCATGCCGCAGAAGCGCAATCCGGATGCGGCCGAGCTGGTGCGCGCCAAATCGGGACGCGTCGCCGCCGCCTTCCAATCGCTGCTGATGGTGATGAAGGGGCTGCCCCTCGCCTACGCCAAGGACATGCAGGAGGACAAGGAGGCAACCTTCGACGCGCTGGCGAGCCTGCGCCTGGGGGTTGCGGCCATGACCGGCATGGTCGAGGACCTCGAGCCCAACGCCCAGTCCATGCGGGCGGCGGCCTCTGCCGGCTACTCGACAGCGACCGATCTTGCAGACTGGCTGGTGCGGAGCCTCGGCATGCCCTTCCGCGAGGCGCACCACGTCACCGGCCGGATCGTCGCCGCCGCGGAGGCCAAGGGCATCCCCCTCGATGCCCTGCCGCTCGAGGCCATGCAGGCCATCAGCCCGCGCATCACGGCCGAGTGCCTGTCCGTCCTGTCGGTGGACAGCTCGGTCAGGAGCCGAACCAGCTATGGGGGAACGGCGCCACATAACGTCCGCAAAATGGCCCGAGGCTGGATAAAGCGGTTGGAAAAGGCGCCCAGAAAGGGCTAAGAAGCTTGTATCGGCCTCGAAACGCCTGTTGTTTCAGGGGCCAACGTTTGTTGCGGACTGTGAGCAGGGATCAGATGCACGGCCGTCTGCGGCTCGCTTTTGCGGCTGGGTTGCTGGTGCTGGGTGCGCTTGGCCTCAGCGGCTGTGGCGTGCGCGGCTCGCTGGAAGCACCGCCGGGCGAGAAGGTCGAGACGGGCGATGCCGTTCCCGGCACCCCGGGGCAGCCGGTACCGCACAGGAAATCGATCCTCGATCCGCTGATCCGCTGACATGCACCACTTCAGCTATGTCGGAGGCGTCCTCCATGCGGAGGATGTGAGCCTCGCGCGTGTGGCCGCCGAGGTCGGCACGCCCTTCTATTGCTACTCGACCGCCACGCTGGAGCGGCACTACCGGGTGCTGGCCCAGGCCTTCTCCGGCCTCGACGCCCTCATCTGCTACGCGCTGAAGGCCAACTCCAACCAGGCGGTGATCGCCACGCTCGCCCGTCTCGGCGCCGGCATGGACGTGGTGTCGGAGGGCGAGCTGCGGCGTGCCCGCGCGGCCGGCGTCTCGGCCGACAAGATCATCTTCGCCGGGGTCGGCAAGACGCGCGAGGAGATGGCTTATGCGCTGAGGGAGGGCATTCTCGGCTTCAATGTGGAGTCCGAGCCCGAGCTCGAGGCCTTGAGCGAGGTGGCGGCGGGCCTCGGCCGCACGGCCTCGATCGCGCTCCGCGTCAATCCCGACGTCGATGCCAAGACGCACGCCAAGATCTCGACCGGCAAGGCCGAGAACAAGTTCGGCGTGCCGTTCGAGGATGCGCCGCGGCTCTACGCCAAGGCTGCCGGGCTGCCCGGCATCGCCGTCGCCGGCATCCACATGCACATCGGCAGCCAGATCACCGACCTGGCGCCTTTTCGCAACGCCTTCATCCTCATGCGCGAGCTCGCATCCACCCTGCGCGCGGACGGCCACAAGCTCTCCCATCTCGATCTCGGGGGCGGCCTCGGCGTGCCATACGTTTCCGGCAACGAGGTGCCGCCTTCGCCGCAGGAATATGCGCAGGTCGTGCGCGAGACGCTGGGATCGCTGGGGCTCGCGCTGGTGCTGGAGCCTGGCCGCATGATCGTCGCCAACGCCGGCGTCCTGGTGGCGCGCGTAATCTACGCCAAGCGCGGGCGCGACAAGGCCTTCACCATCGTCGATGCGGCCATGAACGACCTGATCCGGCCGACGCTCTACGAAGCCTACCACGAGATCTGGCCGGTGCAGGAGGCGCTGCGTGGCAACGAGCCGGTGGCGCAGGACGTGACGGGGCCGATTTGCGAGACCGGCGACTACCTGGCGCTCGATCGCAGACTGCCGCCCTTCGGCGCCGGCGACTTGCTGGCCTTCATGACTGCGGGCGCCTACGGCTCGGCCATGTCCTCGACCTACAATTCCCGCCTGCTGGTGCCGGAGGTGCTGGTGAAGGGCGACACCTACGCCGTCGTGCGCCCCCGCCAGACCTACGCCGACCTGATCGGCCAGGACCGCCTGCCCGACTGGCTCTGCTGAGGCCGGCGGTTCCCGCAGCGCAGCACCCACTCTCCCAAAAACAAGTGTGGGCTCCCCGAGGAGCGGGGAGCCCACACAGGCGCTCTCGCGCCGGCTCGAAACCTCGGGCCAGCGGCGTTCAGAACTTCATCTTGTCGAGCTTGTCGAACAGGGCCTTGGCATCGAGCTCGTCGCCGGCCTGGCACGCATCGTAGGCGCGCAGGGCCATGCGGCTCACGCCAGCCAGCTGCTCAGGGTTGATCTTGGCATACTTCTCGCGCTCGAGCTTGTCCCAGAAGCCCTTGTAGGCCTTGCCGCAATCCATCTTGCCCTGGGCAATCGCGATCCCGCCGGGGGCGGCGAGGAGCGCAACCGCGAGTACTGCAGATGCGAAACGCTTCATGTGTAGTCTCCCTATCCAATCCTTCAGCCGCGTGGGGACTCCCGCCGCCAGCTGATGCGAGATACGGACGCCCCCCCGCCAAAGTTTCAGGAGGGAGGAAAAAAATGTCGCTTGGTCCGCGAATGGATCAGCGCTACGAGCCGGCGCTGCGCGGGCAGTGCTGCGGGCCGGCTGGGCTTTCCGGGCCGTTGCGGCCCTGACGGAGCAATCGCCCGGAAGGGCCGGAAAACGGCCCCGAACGTGCCGCTTGACCTCACCTGGATTCTGGCCGACAGGCTAGCGTGCGGGAGTGGCCGACGGAGAGCCTGCACCCACCCTTGTGGGTCGGCGGCGTGGGACGGGGTTCAGAGGCAGCATGCCCCTATCCAGACAGGACCTCATCGAGGCGCTGGAGCGCACTGCCGGCGGGGACGTGGCCGCGTTCCGGACGGTCTATGCGGCAACCTCCGTGAAACTTTATGGCATCATCGTTCGTATCTTGGGTCGCTCTGACGTGGCCGATGAAGTCCTGCAGGAGGTTTACGTGCGCGTGTGGCAGCGGGCCGGCGACTTCGACGCCGCCGCAAGCTCGCCGATCACGTGGATGGCGACGATCGCGCGCAACCGGGCGCTCGACGAGGCGAGGCGCGGCACCATGCGCTCGATCGAGGACGCACCCGAGCATCTGGAGGTGCCCGGCGAGGACGACCCGGCCGCCAGCTACGAGCGGACGGAGGAATTGCGGCGGCTCTATCGCTGCCTGGACGCGCTGGAGCCGGAGAGGAAGGAGATCCTGCTGCTCGCCTACTATCGTGGCCTGACTCGCGAGCAGATCGCGACCCGCGTCGGTCGGCCGGTTGCAACGGTGAAGACATGGCTGCGCCGCAGCCTTGCGCAGCTCAAGGACTGTCTTGGTCGATGACTGAGGAGGAGGACATTGACGCGCTGGCGGCCGAGTACGTGCTCGGCTCCCTGGACGCGGCCGAGCGCGCTCGCGTCGCTGCTCGCCGTGCAGGCGACCGCCAGCTCGCCGAGGCGATTGCGGCCTGGGAGCGACGGCTCGGCCCCCTGAGCGAGCGCGAGCCTGGGCTTGCTCCGCCGGCTCATCTTCTCGACCCCATCCTGTCGCGCATCGCCGCCGCTGAGGCCAACTCCGGCGCCGGCTCTGCCCGGGTGATCCCCCTTCGCCGGCGTTCGAGCCGCAGCTGGGCGTTCACGGTCGCCGGCACGGCACTGGCTGCGTGTTTGGCGTTGGCTGCGGTCCTGCTCAACGAGCCGTTCGGTCCGGGCGCCCCGGCGCGGATGGATTGCGGCTCACTCTACAAGAGTTTCTGGGAGAAGCGCGACCGTGAGATGTATCAGCGCATCTCGCCGGAGCAACTGGCAGGCGTGAGCCGCATGGCCTTGCGCGCCTTCGATGCCTGCGAGGCTGGCGACGAGCAGGATGCCAAGGCGCTGTTCGAGCGCCTGGACCGCATGCGGTACTAGCGAATGAGCCGATGTATTGCGGCAACAGGACAAGAAGCCGGGCGGCGGGCGAACTGGGAGGATGGTGACATGACACTGAATCGGCGGTTTGCAGGATCTGGCTCCGCGCCGCACATTGCCGGCC
>Ga0247825_10000932_pt1 | contig 18965 bp, 14 predicted proteins | sample 13C_Vanillin_Day_FD_194413 | JGI IMG/M metagenome (GOLD analysis project Ga0247825, IMG submission 194413) | Soil microbial communities from agricultural site in Penn Yan, New York, United States - 13C_Vanillin_Day48 | ecosystem: Environmental > Terrestrial > Soil > Agricultural land | place...
GGTGCGACGATGCGCCGCGCATTGATCGCTATTGGACGCCGCCGCTCACCGATCCGACGTCAACGGCTCCGGACGAGCATGAACTCGAGGAATTGCTCGACCGTGCGGTCGCTCGTCAAATGGTCAGCGACGTGCCAATCGGTGCGTTCCTGTCCGGCGGCATCGATTCGTCGCTGCTGGTGGCGTTCATGGCGCGCCACTCCAGCCAGCCGGTGCGCACCTTTTCGGTGGCGTTTTCCGAAGGGGACGTTGACGAATCACCGATTGCGACGTTGGTGGCGCAGCGCTTCGGAACCGATCACAGCGTCCTGCGGGCAGAGGACGTAGGTGGGGAGGCGTTGCTCGAACTTCTTGGCAACCTCGACGAGCCGTTCTGCGATCCGACGCTGGTGCCCACGTATCTCCTCGCGAGCTTGACGAAACGCCACGTCAAGGTTGCGCTGTCCGGTGACGGTGGCGACGAAGTCTTCGGCGGCTATCCAAAGTACCTGTGTCACCGCCACCGGGCTCCTCGCTTACCGCTGTCATCGGCCATTTATCGGTTGCTCCAGGCGCTTCCGTGGCGGCCGCGCGGAGTGGGACGGCTCTTGCCGCGGTTGCTGTCGGACAACGACCAGGTTCGGTACGCGTGGACACGCTACGGCGACTTTCCTGTCTTCAGGAAAGACCTGCGTCAACTGATCACGCCGGAGTATCACGACGCGCTCGAGATCGAACGGCATTTCGATCCGTGGGAGCGGCGGGCGAGACGGTATGGGACCGATTTCGGGACGGACGTACTCATGCTGGCCGATCTCGAGACGTACCTGAGCGAAAACTGCCTGGTGAAGACCGATCGCGCAAGCATGCTCGCATCGCTCGAGGTCCGCGTTCCTTATCTCGATGAGACAATCCTCGATCGAGTGCTGCCGCTCCCCGCGGACCGGAAGATTGTCAACGGTCAGTTGAAGGCGCTGCTCCGGCCGATTGCCCGTCGCCTCCTGCCGAGGGAGGTCTGGGACCGGCCGAAGCACGGCTTTACCGTCCCGTTGGACGTGCGGCTGGCAACGGCATGGCGCCCGGCGGTCGAAAACCTGCTCGAGTGGGGTGAATCACACCTGGAGATGTTCGACTACGACTACCTGCGCCGGCTGCATCGGATCAATCTCGCGGAGGGCGGGATCACCCGCGAGTTGTGGAATCCGATCGTGCTGATGGCCTGGGCCATGGAACGGTCCCGCCGCGCCTCGCAACATCGAGGTCATGAGCATGAGATGCGCGTGAGCACCCTCGATGCCGCACCGTTTTCGGGGACGAGGTGAGGATCGCGTTCGTCGACCACTACGTACACGACCACCTGTCCGGTCGGGCGAGCACTGTGTCAGGCGCGGAACGGCAGCAGTGGCTTCTGGGTCGTGCGCTCGCGGCTCAGGGGTGGTCAGTCGTGTTCGGCGTGGATCGCGGCCTGCCGCCCGGCGATCGGACCCGCTACGACGGTGTGGAGTTCGTCGGAATCGGCGGCGGGTCAACTCTTGCGAACTGGCGCCGGTTTCTCGCGTCGGAGCAGCCCGACTGGTCCTACTGGCGAGGGGCGTATCACCTGTTAGGCCCGGCGATGGAACTGGCGAAACAGTCCGGCGCCAAGACCATATTTGCGGCGGCGTTCGATAGCGACGTGATCCCGACGCGTGCACTGAGTTTCCGCCGGCGTTTGTGGCCACTTTTTGCCTGGGCCCTCGCACGCACCGATCGAATTTTCGTCCAGCACGGGGGACAACTGGCGAACCTCCGGGCCCCGTGGCGGTCGAAGGCACGGATTGTCTACAGCATCGCCGGTGGCCCTTCCGCTGCGAAACCGCACGCGCAACGATGCGCATACGTGGCCTGGGTAGGAATGCTGCGGCAGCCGAAGCGTCCGGATCTGCTGCTCGAGATCGCCCGCAAGGCGACCGATGTCCGCTTTGTCGTGTGCGGTGCGCCATCGTCGCACCGATCTCCTGCGGGATACGGCGAGCGCATGGCGGAGGCCCTTCGCACGTGCCCGAACATCGAGTATCTCGGTCAGGTTCCACCGGAACAGGCGCATGCCGTGATGGCGGATGCGTCGGTATTGCTGTCGACGTCCGATGAAGAAGGATTCCCGAACACGTTTCTTCAGGCGTGGTCCTGCGGAACCCCTGTGGTCAGTCTCACGGTGGATCCAGACCGGATGATCGAGCAGTGCCACCTCGGAGGGGTCGTGGGAACTCCGGAAAGCGCGGTTGTGACACTGCAGGAGTTATTGGCGTCACCGGAGCGGCGCGATGCCATAGCCGCACGTGCCATGCGTCACGTGGCTGCCGTCCACAGCGAGGAATCGGTTACGGCAGCGTTTCATCAGGCGATTCGGACGGCTTAGTGAGCGTTGGCACTTCGCACGTGCTGCCCATGCGAGATACCTCGCACGGGATGAAGATCCTGGTCGTGCATTCGCAACTCGGCGTTCTTCGGGGAGGCGGCGAGAACTTCACCAGGAACCTGTTCAGTGCGTTTGCGGCGCGGGGCCACCAGGTCAGCGCTGCCTTTGTGGCGGACCGCAGCGGGCAATATTCACTCCCGCTTCCGCTGTCGATCGAGCCGATCCCATTGCCCGGCTGGTGGTCGAGATCGTTCGGCCAGACGACGCTGATGTTCATCGGGGCGCGTATCCCGCAGGGGCTTCTGGTGAAAACGGCGTGGGAGCGCCTTCAGGATGCCTTGGGCTGGCGCGTGGTCAGGTGGCACAACCGGCGATTCCGCAGATATGTGCTCCGGCGATTCGCCGGCCATTGGTCTGAATTCGACGCGGTGTACGTTCACGGGAACGCGGCGCTTGCAGGAGAGATCGCGAAGCACCTTCCAACCGTCGTTCGCCTGCCCGGTCCGGCGGACGAGGGCGACGTCGGTTCATTGCGTGCGGTTCATGCGGTGTGCGCAAACGGCGACGCGCTCAAGCGTACCCGGCAGATCCTCGGTGAGAAGGCGCTCGAACTGCCGATCGGGCTGGACGATCAGGTCTTCGCGCCGGGGCCCAGTTCGGTGAGGTCCACGCTCGGATGGACGGACAACGACGTCGTCATCGGCTACGTCGGACGGCTGACCCGTTTCAAGGGGGTGGATGTCCTGGGCGCGGCATTTCGGGACCTCCTGGGCACAGCACCCGAGGCGCGGCTGCTGATTGTCGGGAGGGGCGAGGAGGAGACGAATCTCCGCTACACCCTCCGCGACGCGTTCGCCGACCGCAAGGTGCACATCGAGCGGGACATCGACCACGAGCGATTGCCCGAATGGTATCGAGCGATGGACGTCATGGTGATGCCCAGCCGGTACGAGAACTTCTCGAACGCGGTTGTGGAAGCGATGGCCTGCGGCGTTCCGGTGGTGGCGTCGAACGTCGGCGGTAACACCATGCTCGAATCGACCGGCGGAGCGTGGTTGTTTGACACGGAATCCCCGAGCGCGCTCTCGGTCCGCCTCGCCGCGATTCTCAGTGATCGCACTGAATTGAAGGCGCGCGGGTGCCAGGCGCGGGAGTCGATGCAACGAATCTGTACCTGGGAGGCGACGGCGACTCGCCTGGAAGAGATCATCACGTGCGTAACCCAGGCGAAACGATAGCGGCCAACCCGGCACTGCTCGCGCGCCACGAACCGCTCACGGTGTATCGGTAGCCGGTCGATGGTGTTGACGAGCAGCGGGACGGTGCCGGCGATCGACACGGCGGTCGAAAGGGCCTGGTCTGCAAACGGCGACCAACCGGTGCCGAAGTGCCGCCTCTGTTATCTAGTGGGCGAACTCCACACGGGCGGGTTGGAGCGACAGCTGTACTACCTGCTGAAGGAGATGGACCGGGAACGCTATCAACCGGCCGTTGCGGTGTGGAACTATCGCGCCGACGACGTGCACGTTGCGCCGATTCGCGCGCTCAATGTGCCGATTTACGGCTTTCCCACTGAATGGTCGTCGTCGGTCAAGCTGAAGGCATTCCGCCGGCTGGTTCGCGACCTGGCTCCGGAAGTGGTCCACGCGAGCACCTTCTACATAAATTTCGCGGCATACGCCGCCACTGTGGGCACGCCTGCGATTGCCGTCGGTTCGATCCGCGGCGACTTTCTCGAGAGCAGGGCGGAATGCGGGCCGCTGGTTGGCCGACTGAGTGCGCGGTGGCCACGGGAGCAGATCAGCAACAACTTCGCCGCCCTGGACCGCGCGGGCCGGTCGCCGCGTATGTTCGGGCCGCGCCAATGGCACGTGGTCCCGAACGGTTTGGACCTGTCCGATTTCGCGGCTATTCCGGTGTCAGCTGACGGCCCCGCGGTGATAGCGGCCGTTGGCTACCTGTTGCCGCCCAAGCGATGGGAACGATTGCTGGCGGCAGCGGCCGTATTGAACCGGCGCGGGCTGGAGTTTTCGGTTCGCATCGCCGGTGACGGACCGCTGCTCGAGAATCTCAAGGCCGAGGCCCGTCGGCTTGGCGTGGCGAACCGCGTGGTGTTCGCCGGCCGCGTGGACGACGTTCCCCAGTTTCTTCGCCAGTCGACGTTCCTGGTGCACACGGCCGAACACGAGGGTTGTCCAAACGCCGTCATGGAGGCGATGGCATGCGGTCGTCCCGTTGTGGCGACCGACGCCGGCGATGTGCCACGCCTCGTGGACGAGGGCAAGACCGGTTTCGTGGTGCGTCGCGGCGACGAGACCGCGCTGGCGGACAGATTGGTGACGCTGATCCGCGATCGAAACCTCTGCCGCCGCATGGGCGAGCAGGCCCGGGTCAAGGCCGAAGCGGAGTTCGGCCTGGACCGCCTGGTATCAGAAACGCTGGCGGCCTATCGAGCGGCCGGATGGCAGCCTCCTCCCGATCCAACGTGGACAGAGGCGTGATGCAACGGGATCGAGGCGCCTGTCGATCGATGCCACCGATCCCGTGTGATGTCGCGAAGGTATCCATATGATTGAGACCTGGAAAGCACCGCACATTGTCAAGGGCGCGTTGACGTGGGTGCCCTTCCTCAACACCTGGCGCCAGCAGCACGTGTCAACGGGGGGGTCTGACTCGCCAGAGTACTGTTATTCAGTCTGGCTGCGGCACCTGGTGACGCTGAGCGAATACGGGTTCAACGTGAAGGGTTCGCGCGTCGGCGAGCTTGGTCCTGGAGACAGCCTTGGCGTTGGCGTCTCGGCGGTCTTATCCGGAGCTGAGTCGTACGTCGGCCTGGACGTGATCCCGTACAAGACGTCCGCGAACCTGGCAAGCATGTGCGACCAACTGGTGAGCCTCTTTGAGCGCCGGGCCCCGATGCCGGCAGACGACCAGTTCCCGCGTCAGCGACCGAAGATGCAATCGTACGCGTTTCCCGAGCGGCTGGTGGACTTGACCGACTTCAGCGCGAAAGCCGCACGGATCCGCTGCGAGATCAGCGACGGCATCGCAACTGGAGCACGAGACGACCGGCTGTTGAACTATCGCGCACCGTGGTCGGCCCAGCATGTCGAGCGTGGATCGCTGGACGTGGTGTTGTCCCAGGGCGTGCTCCAGTGCGTCGACCAGCTGGACGAGACCTACCGCGACATGTTCGCGTGGTTGAAGCCAGGAGGGTATGCGTCGCATGCGGTCGGCTTCGCCGCCACCTATCTCTCGCCGCGATGGAACGGTCATTGGGCGTATTCGGATTGGGAGTGGCGTCTGGTTCGCGGCAAGCGTGAGTTCCTCTTGAACCGCGAGCCGCTCAGCACCCACCTCCGCAGCGCCCGGCGTGCCGGGTTCACCGTGCTGCGTGTCGGCAAAGAGTTCGAAGAGGGCGGGCTTCCGGTCCACCGGCTGGCTGCCCGGTATCGCCGGATGGACCCGGAGGACCGCGAAACCAGGTTTGCGATGCTGATCCTGCAGAAGCCTGCCGGGGCATGAGCCTGGAACTGATGGAGTTGTTCCGGTTGCCCTGGGATCGGAAATTCTCGTGAACAGACATTCGATGGCGTATCCCGGTGCGACGCTGACGGCCGGTGACCGAAACCGGGGTGCGGGCGCCGCATTCTTTCGAATGCCCCCGCGCTTCCTGGAGCTCGGTTTCTACGCGTACCTGTTCTACTCAATCTTCAGCGACGTGGTCGGCCTCTCGATTCCGCTCGGGGGAGTCGGGATGCTCGCCGCGATGGTGGCGTACAGCTTCGTTGTAGTCGATGCTGGACGTCAGATCAGCAGCCTGCGGCTCGTGGGATTTCCGCTGGCGTGCGGCCTGTCCCATATCGCTGTCCAGATGGCAGTCCACGGCGAATCGCTGGAAGCAACCTACGTGCGGGAATTTGTTCCCTGGATGTTGATGTTGATCCTCGTCCAAACGCTGGCTCGACGCGATGGGTTCCTGCTCCGATGCTCGCTCGTCGCGGTCATGATCGGGCTGATGACGCTCCCGTTCCTGAAGATGGGTGTCTACGAGGACAGCGTGTACAGAGCGCAACTCGATCGCTCAGCCGGATCCGTTGGCGGGCTGGCGAACTCGAACGCCTTGGGGGACTGGTTCGGATTCTGCGCCGTGAGTCTGGCGATCATCGCGATCGAAAGCCGGCGTGCGTCTCTCCGAGCCGTCGCCGGGGTGCTGGCCGCGGGATGCTTGTTTGTCGTTGGACTGACAGTGAGTCGCGGCGCGCTTCTCGCGGTCGCGCTCGCGGTGCTCATAGCGCTCCGGCGGTTGCTCAAGCGGGGATTCGTGCCGCTGTTGTCCATCTGTGCCCTCGCGTGGATTGCCTTTGCGTCGGGCCTGTTCGACAACATTGCTGCGCAATACGGCTTACGAGGCACGGAGGAGTCGGGGCGATTCCTGGTGTGGCCAATCGTCATCGCGAGGTGGATGGCGTCTCCGATCATCGGTGTAGGCGTGTCGAACGCGGTCACATTAGTGGCGAAGGCCGAAGCATGGTACACCCCCCATAACGGGTTCCTGTTCATTGGGCTCGTCTCCGGCACCATCCCGCTTGTGTTCTTCGTGCTTTACTGGATACAAGCGGGCCTGGGTGCACTTCGCCTGGGACCTGAGCAGCGCCAGGATGCGCCGTTTCATCCACCCCTCCTCGCGTATGCGCTCCTGACGACGCTTTCATCGGGACTCACGTTCATGGTGCCCTGGGTCGTGGTGACACTGGCGTCGATCAACGCGGGAGCAGCGGTCCCTGACACCGTTCGGCGCCGCCGGCCAAGTACTCGAGCCGAGCTGACATGGGGGCACCGCCGCTCGACGTACGCTGGTGAGCGCGGCACGTGAACGTACGGCGATCAACGTCAGCAACCGTGCGTCCGGCTGGCCTGCCCGGTGCGGCACAGGATAATGGAGCACGTTCAGGGCGCTGGCCGGTGAAGCCGCGATGAATGGAATCGTGACCGGAGCGCTGCGTGCGAGCTGGAAGCTGCCGTTCATCAATGGCCTGACGTCCCGCCGGCCCATTGTGTTGCTGTATCACGGCACGCCGCCAAGCGAGGACGGTGTGTCGATGCCGGCGGACGCGTTCGAACAGCACATCCAGTTCCTGACGCGCCATTTCGACTGTGTGCCGCTGGGCGACCGCCGGAAGCGGCGAGCGTTCGACCGAATCCGCGTAGCCGTGACGTTCGACGACGGGTTTCGAAACAACGCCACGATTGCCGTGCCGGTCTTGCGCAAATATCGTGTCCCGGCGACATTCTTTGTGTGCTCGCGGCATGCCGGGACGGGCCGCTATCTCTGGTTTGCGTATCTCCAGGCTCTTGAGTCGCATTTCCCTGGTGACGGCTTCTCGTTCCGCGGCCGCTTCCTGGACATGTCGCCGGCGCAGCGTTCCGCCTCGATGGGACGGTTGCGCAACTGGCTGCTGGAACTGACGCCCCACCCGATGGCGATGTACAGCGCCATCGAGAACGAACTGCCGCGGCTGGAGGACTTCATCAGCGCCGAGTATCTGTCCGAGCACTATGCCGGCATGACCGCTGAACAGATTCGGGAGGTCGCGTCCGATCCGCTGTTCACGATCGGCGCGCACACGGCGGATCACCCGTTTCTCACGAAGTGCCAGGCGGACGAGGTGATTCGCCAGCTCGAGACCAACCGTCAATGGATCGAGGGCATCGTGGAAAAGCGGTGTGGCGGGGTGGCGTATCCGGCTGGCGACTATGACGATGACGTGCTCGACCACTGCCATGATCTGGGATTCGATGAGGGTTACGCGTTGACGCCGAGAAGCGGCAACCGGCCTGAGCTGCAAGTGCCGCGCGTCGGCGTGTATTCGACGTCTCTCGACGTGCTGGGCATGAAGGTGCAGTGGGGGAATGTCTTGCGCGCGGTGCGGTATCCAATCGGGTAGGGCGGGACGTGCACGACAACCCTGAGCGCGCCCCGACCGTTTCGGCTGCATTACGGCGATGTGTGGAATAGCGGCGATCATCAAGCACGAACGGACGCGTTGCCCGGCGTCCGTCATCCATGCGATGCGTGACGAAGTGGCGCATCGTGGTCCAGATGGCTTTGGCTCGCAGTTCTTCAGAGTGTGTCAGCAGCTGTCTCCACGGCTTCCCGACGCTGATTGCGAATGGACGGTCGGCTTGGGACATCGGCGCCTCGCGATTCTCGACCTGAGCGCTGCCGGGCATCAGCCGATGTCGTACCTCGGGCGGTACTGGATCAGCTACAACGGAGAGGTTTACAACTTCGTCGAATTGCGGTCGGAGCTCGAACGGCTCGGTCACGAGTTCCGGTCCACATCCGACACCGAGGTCATTCTCGCGGCCTACGCCGAATGGGGGGTCGACTGCTTCTCCCGGTTTCGGGGCATGTGGGGCCTGGCCATCTTCGACCGCGATCGCCAGCGGGTCATCGTCAGCCGCGACCACCTTGGGATCAAGCCGCTGTATCTCTGGAAGGGTGACGGGATCGTCGCCATCGTGTCGGAGATCAAGCAGCTGCGACATGTCCCGGGATTCACGCCGCGGCTCGATGAGGCGGTTGCGTCGGAATTCATCAAAACCGGTTACGAAGACTCGGAGCGCAGCTTTTTTCGCGGTGTCGAACCGCTCAGGGCAGGAACCTGGGCGAGTATCCCGATCGGCACATTGGTCCCCGGCGCGCCAGAGGACTACTGGCATCCGGAGACCATCACGCCGTCCATCACCGATCCCGCCGAGGCCGGCAGGCTTCTGGCGGATCAACTCCGGACGTGCGTTGGTATTCAGCTGCGCAGCGATGTGCCGGTCGGATGTTCGTTGAGCGGCGGACTCGACTCGAGCGCCATCACCGTGCTCGCGCACAGCCTGCAGCAGGGCAGCGGCCAGGCGCTCGAGACGTTCACCTTGACGTGCCCTGGCGATCCCATCGACGAGCGGGCCTACGCGGAATCTGTCGCGGAGCAGACGAGCGCGCGGTCACACTTCGTGACCCTTGATCCACACGTGTTCCTGTCGGATCTGGACAACTTCGTCTGGACTCACGACGAGCCGGTTGGCAATCTGTCGATGTATGCCGCCTACAACGTGGCGCGACTCACACGCGAGGCCCGCATCAACGTGACCCTGAACGGGCAGGGCGGCGACGAAGTCCTGTCCGGCTACTGGCAATCGTACTTTCTGCACCTTCGCGAGCTGGGGCGATCGGGGCAGATCAGGACGCTCATGGACCACCTGTGGGGAGCGCGATACGGCAGCGGCAACCCGGATCTGCTGGGACAGATACCCGTGATGCTCCGCCGCTACATGGCGCGTCGCAAGCCTCCGCTCGCGATCAGGTTCGGTCAAGACACCGCCGAAGAGAGCGGTGCGTCGCGCGTCTTGACCCACGTGTTGACGCTGGACGGTCAGCAGCGACGGTTATTTGAAATGCGGAAGCTGTTTTTGCCCCGTCTGCTCAAGTGGGACGACCGGAACTTCATGGCGTTCTCGGTCGAGAGCCGGTATCCGTTCCTGGATCACCAGTTGATCGAGCTGTGCCTGTCGTTCTCTCCCCGTGCGCTCTATCGGCGCGGCTGGACGAAATGTCCGCTGCGGGTCGGCCTGGCGCGCCAGCTCCCGCCGCTCGTGCGTGATCGGCGGACGAAGATCGGCTTCGAGACCCCGCAGGATCGCTGGCTCTGTGGACCGCTTCGGCCGATGCTGGAGCAGTGGCTCAACAGCGACAGGCCGATCTGGGATCACGTCGATCGGAGGGAGGTGCGACAGCTTGCCGAAGAGACGTGGCGCGTGGCCGGCAGGCGCGACGAGGTTGGGCAGACATTGTTTCGAGTGTTCATCTTCGATCGATGGCTCGACGTCTGCCAGGTGAGCGCGGCGTAAGAGAACGTGCCCGTGGCATCCAGAGAGCCTGTGCCCGTACCGTCGTGGCAGGTCGGCCGCTCGATTCACGACGACGACTTCTGGTCGCCGACGCGATTTGCCAATCTGTTTTTGTACCAGCAACGCTCGAGGCAGCTGGTCCGGTTGCTCACGCGCAACGGCATGCTGCCGTTACACGAGAAGCGCATGCTGGATGTCGGGTGCGGCACTGGCGAACAGCTCGTGGAATTCGAGGGATGGGGCGCTCGCCGGCAGAATCTGGCTGGCATTGATCTGAACGAGACCCGTGTCTCGCGCGCGAGGGCGCGATTGACCTGTCCACCAGTGACGCAGGAACGTGGCGCCGATATCCGCTGTGGCGACGCCACGAACCTTCCGTGGCCCGACGGCATGTTCGATGTCGTGAGCCAGAGCGTGGTGTTCACGTCGGTGCCGGTACCGGAAGTCAAACGGGCGGTGGCTGCCGAGATGTTGCGGGTGCTGAAGCCTGGCGGCGCCGTGATTTGGTACGACTTCCTGTACGACAACCCCAGCAATCGGACCGTGAAGGGGATTGGCGCACGTGAGATCCGTTCGTTGTTTGCGGGATGCGAGGTGACCTTGCAGCGCGTGACGCTCGCGCCGCCGCTGGCCCGCCGGTTGGTGCCGATCTCCTGGATGGCCGCGATGGTGTGCGAGGGCCTGGTCGTGGCGAACACGCACTATCTCGGACTCATTCGCAAGCCCACGGTGCAATCGCGGCCGGAAAGCACCTGAAAATGCGAGGAGGCCTGCCGATCATGATCGGCAGGCCTCGCTTATCGTTTCGCGTGGTTGTTACTGAGCCAGGACGCGCAGGTTCTTCGGTGCGGTCAGCGCGGTGTCGACGCCGTACTCGAAGGCGCCGATATCGAAGCCCGCGCCCTGCGGCCGGGCGCCGCCCGCCACGTCGGTCGTGACCTGCGCCACGAAGGTGCCGGCGTCGATGGCCGGGCTGCCCGCCAGCGGCGTGAAGTTGCCGGCCGCGGCGTCGGTGAACATCGGATTGGTCGTCAGGTTGTGATCCACCGTGAGGGCCGCCTGGCCGCCGTCGTTGCTGAAGTCGACCGCGTTCGCATACGTGATGTTGTTGCGAATGACGTTGCCGCCGGCGTAATACATCGCCTGAATCCCGGCGAGCCCGCTCTTATACACGGTGTTGTTGAAGACGAGCGTGTTCTCGGCGTTGCTGTACACCTTGATGCCGCCGCCGCGGTTGTTGTAGACGAGGTTGTTGTAGACGAGGTTGTTGGCGCTGTTCGCCGGAAACGCGCTCGACCCGATGTTGATCGCGAAGTTGGTCCCGCCGCGCAGGCCGTTGTTGTAGACCTTGGTGTTGCGAATCACGTTGTGGCTGCCGTAGACGTTCATGCCATACGCGTTGTTGCTGTAGAACTCGTTCCCATCGAACAGGTTGCCATCGGTAAACGAGTAGATGCCGTAGCCGGTGTTGATGCCGGGGCCGCCATGGTAGTTGTCGCCGGTGGCCTGGCCGGCGTGATGGATCTTGCTATCGAGCAGTTCGTGGTTCGAGGTGAACGTCGGGGTCGAATTGTGGGTCGAGAACGAGATGCAATCGTTCATGCAGTAGCCGATGTCGAGGCGCTGGAAGCGGATGTGGTGCGACCCGCTGGCGACGTAGATGGCTTCGGGGCGATTGGCGACGATCGGATTCCCGGGATCGCTCTGCCGCGACATGTCGATCGCAAAGTCCTGGAACACCAGGTGGTGCGGCGCCCCGTTGGTCAGGCGGATGCCGGCGGACCCGTCGGGTGGCCGGATCGTGACGGCCTCGCCGGGAAAGCCGGCGACGGTGATCGGGCTGTCCCAGGACGTGCCGCTCGGGATCGGGACCAACTGCGAGTCGATGACGTCGGCGGAGGCGGTGTAGACGCCACCCCGGATGTAGAGGGTATCGCCGGCCGCCAGCCGCGAGACCGCAACGCTCAGCGACCGCCACGGCGCGTTCACGGTGCCGGCGTTCGCGTCGTTGCCGGTCGTCGCCACGTAATACGTGGCAGCATTGGCGGCGGCGGGTGCGGACAGCAGGAACGCAGCGATCGCGACCAGAACGAGCGTACGGAATCGAGCGAAGCGGGTATCGACCTTCATTTGTTCTCCTTGAGTGACCGGGACACAGGCTGTTCGCAGCGCCAAACGAGGGGCGCGGCGTGTCAGGCGTCGAAGCGCGGAAACTTCAGCGAGCTTCGCGACCTCGGTCAGATGTTCAGGGTGTTGTCTCTCTTTAGAGCAAGTCGAATGCCGGGGTGTGCATTCGCTGTAAGTCTTTGTAATGCATTGACTTACAGAGACAATTGAACGGTGGATACGCTGGAGAGCCGATCACTGATTACAGTCTTGTCGATCGTCTTACGGTACTGCGCCGTGCCGTCTCGGAGGGTGCCGATCGAGCGGTTTGGTCGACAGGATGCGACCGTTTTCCGGCACGGTCAGTTCGCGTTTCGGCAGGGAGAGGGCTGGGCATGAGCCTCGCGACGATTTCGGGGTCGTGCCACCCTGGAAGCAGCCGCGCGGCATCTCGGGAGATGGATACAACAAAAGGTATTGGTGTGCGCCCGCGGCTGTGCGTCGTCGGACCGATGGTGGGTCGTAACACGGGTCATGCGCCGACACCCGGCGAAACGCTTTCCGACCTGTTCGCGGACGTGGGCTATCCGGTTATTTCCGTCTCAGCGTTCCCCGACCGCTATCGGCGGCTCCTGGACATCGTCAGCACGCTGGTTCGACGTCGCGGGAGTGCCGACGTCATCGTCCTTCAGGTGTACGGAGAGCGAAGTTTCGTCGTGGAAGATATCGCCAGCTGGCTCGGACGGAGATTCGGGAAACGGATCGTGATGTTCTTGCACGGCGGTACGTTGCCGACGTTCATGCCCAGGTTCCCGAACTGGACGCGTCGTGTACTTGGCCGAGCCGACGCGCTCGTGGCGCCGTCGACGTTCCTGGCTCGGGCCGTCGCGGCCCAGGGCTTTTCCGCACAGGTGATCCCGAACGTCATCGACCTCTCGGCCTACCCGTACCGGCATCGCGAGACCGTCAGTCCACGATTGCTGTGGATGCGTCACTTCTATTCCTACTACAACCCTGAGATGGCCGTTCGGGTGCTGGCGAAGCTGCGAACGACGATGCCCGGGGCGACGCTGGTGATGGCGGGCAAAGATCGAGGGAACGAGGCGGACGTCCGGCGGCTCGCGCACGAGTTGGGACTGGACGGCGCCATCAGCTTCCCGGGGTTTCTGGACACGCAGAGCAAGATGCGCGAAGGCAATGCCGCGGACGTGTTTCTCAACACGAACAGCATCGACAACATGCCGGTGTCCGTCATCGAGGCCTGCGCGATGGGCCTGCCGGTGGTCGCGACGAACGTCGGCGGCATCCCGGATTTGCTGACCGACGGTGAAACCGCCTTGCTCGTGCGCGACGGGGACGTTGATGCGATGGTGCGCGCGATCAACCGCCTGCTGACGGAACCTGGCCTGGCGGCCATGCTGTCGGTGAACGGCCGCCGTTTGGCCGAACGGTCGTCCTGGGAGCAGGTGCGTCCGTCGTGGGAGCGCCTGTTGGCGGACGGCGCGCCGGCCGCGCCATGATGAGATGCAGAGCCTGCTCGTTGAATTCGATCGTGCGGACTCAGTCGTCTGCATTGAACGCAGGCACACGTTGAAACCCTTATGAGAACACGTCTGATTCGGTGGTTGGCTTGTCCACTCTGTCGTGGCGACCTGGGACTTCACGTTGCCAAGGATGAGATGGCGCCGATATCGGAGGCCGATCGGGCAACCCTCGTGGCAGTCGCCGCTATGGATGAGCCTGATGAGAGTGAACGGGACATCGTTACCGGCGCCCTTACTTGCGACACATGCGCCGTGTACTATCCCGTGCACAACGGCGTGCCCAGAATGCTGCCGTATCGGACCCGCGCGGCGGACGTCCACGCGAAAGACAACGCCGGGTGGATCCGCGAGCATCTCGCCGGCTTTCGGCTTCCAAGCGCAGCGGCACCTCCTGGCGAGGAGGGCGTCCTGCGCAACTTCTCGACCGAGTGGACGGAGTACAAGTGGACCGGCGACAGCTATTGGAACACCACGCCGGGGGCGATGCTGGCGAACAAACGCTATGAGCTCGGCGTGCCCCGCCATCGCCTCACGCAGCGCCTGGTGCTGGAAGTCGGCATCGGGATCGGCGGTACCGCGGATGCGCTCTCGCGCGCGGAAGCGTGTGAGATCGTCGGGATGGACCTGAGCTACGCCGTGGACCAGGCCAGGCACTACTTCGGACACAATCCGCTCCTGCACATCGTGCAGGCATCGGTGTTTGCACCGCCGTTCCGGCCTGAAACGTTCGACGTGGTCTACAGCCACGGCGTGTTGCACCACACGTATTCGACGCGTGCGGCATTCGGCCACGTCGCGAAGCTTCCCAAGCGGTCGTCCGGGATGCTGTATGTCTGGCTGTATTCACATGAGCAGGAGCGCGCGACATTCCTGCGGCGGACGCTGATGATGATCGAGCAAGCGGTGCGTCCGATCGCGTCGCGACTGCCGACCGCGGCGCAGACGCTGCTCCTGTTACCCACGCTGCCTTTTTACGTTCTGTACCAGAACATCTACGGGCGAAGCTGGCTTGGTGGAAACAAAGCCGCCCGTTATGGGTGGAACGAGGCCCTGCACGCCGCGCGCGACCGGTTGACGCCTCCGTTTGCGTATCGTCACAGCTACGAGGAGGTCATGGGATGGTTCCGGGCGGAGCACTACACGAAACTCGAATTGTTGCGTGACGAGACGCCGCCAGCGGATGTGCCGGTCACGTATCCGCTGAACGTCGGCATCCGGGGATTCGCGCGGAATGCCGGAGCGGCCGAGTGAGCGGTGCCCGCGTCTCCGGCCTGCCTCACGGCAAGCGACTGGGCGTCTTTCTCTTTTCTTCAATGGTCAACGGTCTTCCGGGTTCACGGGCCAGCATCTGATGGGAGTGCCACGCTTGGAAAAAGTCGGGCGGGTCGCGCGGAGTGTGTTGAGTCTCAACCGGCGCCGCGAGTTCGCGCATCTCTCGCGGATGTTGTCCCTGCGTGCGTCCGACCGCGTGCTTGACGTGGGCAGCGGCGATGGCTTCTGGACCGCCCGGTTCGCGCCACACTGCGCGCGAATCGTCGGCCTCGAACCCGATGATCAGCTGCTCGGCATGGCGAAGCGGCTGCACCGTGCGCCGAACCTGACCTATGTCCGCGGCGTTGCCGAGGCAATGCCATTTGAAACCGGGAGTTTCGATAAGGTCGTCAGCGTCAGCTGTCTCGAACATTTTCGTAATCCGGCGGCAGGATTGCGGGAAATGGTGCGGGTCCTGACGCCTGGAGGCCGGATTGGCATGTCCGTGGACACCCTGCTGGCGGAAAATTCGCCAGCGGAGTTCCGCGAATGGCACCGGGAGCGCCATTACGTCACTGAGTACTTCCGTGTCGAGCAACTCGGGGCGATGATGAGTGCGGATGGCGTCCGCTGCGAGCCCGAACGGACGATACACCTGTTTCGCTCACGGCTTGCGGCGCGGGTGCGGGAGAGGTTCATCCGCCATCCGGCCCAATGGCTGCCATTGTTTCCGGTGCTGTACGGGGTGGTGCTCGTTGCCGATCGGGCCGTCGACGAGACTCACGGGCAGATCGTGATCATGACGGGAACGCGCGGCCCGGTGTCGAGCGCGCCCAACGCTTCCAGGCAGTCGGTGTAGCCGCTGTCGTTCCAGCAAGGAGATCGGGCCATGCAGTGGTTTGTCCATCGCGTCATGACTGGCCCCGCTGCCGTACCAATCATTCTTCTCCTCGCAACCGGTGCATGCGGAGGAGGGAAGACCCCGACGTCGCCGACCGATGGTCGACGAGCGACGACATTCTATGTCTCGCTTACGGGTAGCGACGGGAACGTCGGCACGCTCGAGGCACCGTGGCGGACCCTCCGCAGCGCGGTCGCCAAGCTGCAGCCCGGCGACACGCTGTACATCCGGGGTGGTGATTACAACACCGCCGCAGACACGATTGACTCGCAGACAGGGACGGTCCCAAGCGGCACGTCCTGGTCCAATGCGATCACCATTGCCGGATACAACGGCGAACCGGTGAGGCTTCGGCCGCCGGGGGGATTGTCGGCGATTCGCCTGACCGCGGGCGCCCCGCGCTATCTGGTGTTTCAAGACTTTGCGATCGACATGTCGCTGCAGGGCGACCCGGCCAATCCGCGAGTGGCGGATGCGCCTGAAGCGATTTACGTGGCGTATGGCGCGCATCACATCCGCTTCCGGCGGCTCGATATCGGGCACACGATGAGCAACGCGATCAACTGGTCGACCAACAATGCGCCGGTACCCTTCTCCAGTTTCCTCGAGCTGCTCGACAGCAAGATTCATCACGCGGGCAATGCGACCGGCGATTCCGGTCACGGTGGGGACGGCGTCAATACCGGATACGGCCTTTACATGATCACGTCCGACAATACCGTTGAAGGGAACGAGTTCTACAGCAACAACGCGAACGCCATCGTCGCCTACGGCGACCGGCACACCATTCGCAACAACTCGCTCCACGACAACGGCCTGCGAGGTGGGACGAACTACGGCGTGAGCCTCGGCTCCAGCGCGTACCCCCGGAACAGCGACGGCAACGTGATTCAAGGCAATACGATCTTCAACAACCAGGGCGGGATTCTGGTCTACACGAACGCGACGAACACGAGAGTGACAGCGAATACCGTGTACTCCAACAAGTTCGAAGGAATCATGGTCCAGTACGCCACGGAGACCCTGGTGTCGGACAACACCGTCTATGGCAACGGGACGGACTACGTCGATTTGGGAACCAAGACAACCCTGAGAAAACCGAACGCGGCTGGCAGGCGATAAGGACGCCTTGATATCGGACGGTAACAACACCCATGGCTGACAAAATGTGGAATCTGACGGCGGATCAGTGGTCGAACGTCCTGAAGAGCGGGGACGACGCGGCCGCCGTCGGTGCGCGGTTGCGCAAATCGGGCGCGTTCGTGCCGTGGTCTCATCTGCTCGTCGAGGAGTCTGCAGACTGCGAGTCGACGGTGGATTTGGGCAGCGGTCGTGGCGAGCACTCAGCGGTGCTCGCGCGCGCGGGGCGCCAGACGACGCTCGTCGACTGGTCGTTGGAGAATCTCGCCTTCAGTCGGTCCCTGTACGATTCGCTTGGCCTCACAGGACATTTCTGCCGGGCGGATATTACGAAACCGCTGCCGCTGGGCACTGGATCGGCTGATCTCGTGTTCAGTTGCGGCGTCTTCGAATATTTCAACGCGCAGCAGATTGAAGCGATCACGACCGAGGCCTTTCGCGTCGCGCGCAAGCGCGTCATTTTGATGGTGCCGAATGCGGCGGCGATCGGTTACCGCCTCGGCAAGTGGTACATGGAGCGGACGGGGAAATGGGAATGGGGCGGGGAAGTGCCGTCGTTCACCCTGAAGCCGTACTTTCGCAAGGCCGGGGCGCAGTCAATCCGGGAGTTCTCGGTGGCGAGCCGGCATTCGATCGACTTCCTCGCGCCGCTGCCTGGAGGCGCACGTGCGGCAGACGTGCTGACGCGCACGCTGCACCTGACGCATCACCATCAGCGCAGCCGGTTGCGGCAGGGGTACCTGCTGGTCACGACGGGAGAGAAACGCTAGATGCGGATTCTCGTCGTCAGCAACCTGTATCCGCCGCATCATCAGGGCGGGTACGAGTTGCGATGCAGCCAGATTGTCGAAGGTCTGCGGCGGCGGGGCCATACCGTTCGCGTGGTGGCGAGCGATTACCAGATTACTGAGTCGGGTCACGGAGCGCTCGCGCGTGAGGACACCGTCAACGACGTGCCGGTGTCGCGTTTCCTTCGCCAGCATCGGCTGGATCCGACACTGGCCGACGGAAAGCTCTACTTCCTCGACGTCGTGAAGCGGCAGCGCGCCGACCTGATTCGGTTCGCCGAAGTGCTCGATCAGTTCGAACCGGACCTGGTGAGCTGGTGGAACCTCGAAGGGGTGACGAAAGCGATGCTCCGGATGTCGCAGGACCGGGGCATTCCGAGCGTCCACTGCATCGACGACAACTGGATGATTCGAGAGTTCGGCGCCGACGGCGCCGTCGACCTGCCATTCTGGTTCGGTTTCTGGGCCGGTGAGTGGGGGCCACGGCCGCTCAGGCCGGTCGTGCGCCTGGCGCTGGCCAGATTCGAACGGCAGTTGACCGAACGCGGCATCCCGACGCGCCCGTTCGGTGTGCCACCCGCGCACGTCTGCTTTATCAGCGAGTTCTGGCGGTATCTGCACCAACAGGCGGGCCTCGACGTGCAGTCGTCTGATGTGATTTACGGTGGCGTCTCGCCGGAGCGATTTCTGGTGCATCGCTCGCCATCGGACTACGCGGGCAATCCGCTGCGTCTCCTGTATGCCGGATACGTCGACCCGCGGCGCGGACTGCACACGATCGTGGAGGCATTGGCCCTCGTGCCCCCAGCGCAGCGATCGCGAATGCATTTGTCCGTGGCGTCGGGCGGGCCGACGGTGCCCGACGAGTATGGCCGCCGGATCACGGCTCGCATCGCGGAACTGGGGCTCTCGGCGCATGTGACGTTTCTCGGTCGCGTGTCTCACGCCGAAAT
>Ga0247825_10000933_pt1 | contig 18961 bp, 17 predicted proteins | sample 13C_Vanillin_Day_FD_194413 | JGI IMG/M metagenome (GOLD analysis project Ga0247825, IMG submission 194413) | Soil microbial communities from agricultural site in Penn Yan, New York, United States - 13C_Vanillin_Day48 | ecosystem: Environmental > Terrestrial > Soil > Agricultural land | place...
GGTTACCCCGGCCACGTTCACCACTATGTGGCGTTCCCGCAGCGATACCGTCTGCCCGCCGGATGGCGGGTCTTATGGTTGGTTTCTGTCGGGCGTCTTTTACGTCTCGTCCGCAACTCGCCGAAGACGCACCACCGTCAACAACCGCCGCGAGGGCAGCGAGGTTGAGGGCGGCATTGTGATCACGATCAGCGCGGAATCCGCACGAATCGCAGGTGAACACCCGAACATTGAGGGGTAGTTTGGCTTTCACTACCTGACAGTTCGAGCAGGTCTTACTCGACGGATACCAACGGTCCGCCACGTGCAGTCTTGTGCCGGTCCACTCGGTCTTGTAGGTCAGTTGTCGTCGGATCTCGGCGAGCGCCGCATCACGCAGAGCCCGGTTCAGTCCACGCTTGTAGGCGCCACCGGAGCGGGTCATCCCCGTGACATTGAGGTCTTCGACGACGACGGTGCCGACGTCCCGCACCAGTCGGGTGGTGAGTTTGTGCAGGTGATCGCGGCGCGCGTCGGCGGTGCGGGTGTGTACTGCCCTGATCTGGTCTTGGGTGCGCAGCCACCGCTGTGAGGGCTCTTGGCCGGTGAGGCGATCCGGGCCGATCTGGCGGGACGCGCGGCGCTGCAGACGACGCAACACCTTCGCGTGCTTTCGTGTGTGTTTCGGGTTGTCGATCATCTCTCCGGTCGAGAGGACCGCGAGGTGTTTCACCCCCACATCGACGCCGACCACCGAACCGTCCACACCACCATCGGCAACGGCGGAGGCACAGGTGGCGGTGGGCGGGAGTGCCCTGGCGGGGAGAGTAGTTTCGACGGAAAACGACACCTGCCACCGGCCGCGTCGATACGACACGGTCGCAGATCGGATCCGCGCCGTCCCAGCGATAGTCTTGCGGGCCAGTTTGCGGGTGGATTCGCACGTCCGGATCGCCCCGATCCGGGGCAACTGCACATGACGGCGGTCACCGCCATCGGTGACCAGCCCGAAACTGCCCGTCGTGAACCGGCACGACAGCACCGCCCGCTTACTTCGGAACCGCGGAAACCCCATCGAGCCTTTCCGTTTCCCGGACCGGGCGTCGGACCAGTTCGACAACGCGGCAGCACAGTTCGCGATCCCGGAGCTATACGCCTCCTTCGAGTTCTCTGGCCACCACACTTTCCCGGTCTCGGGGGCGACCGCGACGTCGTTCTTGACGGTGTTCCAGAATTTGCGCAGACGGTATGCGGACCACGACATCGACGGGGTCAGCTCCGCGTCGGGAACACCGTAGGACCGTTCCGCGGTCCGTTGATCGAGGTTCGCCTTGACTTGTGACAGTGCCCAGTTGTAGGCGAAACGCTGTGCCCCGCAATGCGACCGTAACGCCTCGACCTGTGCCGGGGTGGGATCGAGAACGTAGACGTACGCCCGGATCACCGTCCGAGACGGATCCGGCGCAGTGATGTCGGCAGTCCGATCCTCGAGTGCAGCAGCGGCCGTCATGGGCGGTCCGTCGCGGCGGCCACGGCAGCGGCGGCACGCCGACGTGCACGGCGCTGCCCGTTCAGGCGGGCACGCAGCGACGTCACCACCCCGGTCATGTCCCACCAGATCATCAACCACCCCCATCGTCGGCCAACGCGAGCAGAGTACGACCTTGCACCGACAAAAACGCCTCGATGCATTCGAACCCGAGCCTGGCCGGGCTGCTCCCGATGCACCACGATCGTCGTCACGTTCGGATCGGCACACAGCTGACGAAGTTTCGTGCGCTTCCCGTTCAGGCCGGAACCGACCTCGGTGACTGTCTTGGACACACTCAGACCACGTCTACCGCACCGGATCACCACCCAGCCCACTTGCCGCTCCCAGCCGGCTTTCTGATCAGATGACGACACCCGGCAACATGGCACCACCGCGCCCGAAGTTCCGACAGATGGTGTGCCGACCGCAGGATCTCCCACCAGGATCGTGCCCGACGGCAACTGCTGAGCTCGGTCAGGAAGCGTTCCCGCGAAGTCTTATACCGGATCGCCCAGCGCGGCCACCTCCCAATCGGACATCGCAACGATGTGTCCGCCCGACCAGATTTCTTCGCCGTGTCCGTTGGTGCCCTTGCATAGCGTGATCTGCGGGCAGTCCCTCGGAGCTGATTGTAGACGGTGAGCGACGCCGGCCGGCCGACACCAGTGTGGCTCGGCCGACGCTATATCTGTTCAACGGTGCCGGTGGCGGGGAAGACGGCGCCAATTGGTTCAACCAGACCGACGTTCTCGGCTTCCTCGCTGACAAGAATGCCAATGTGGTCATTCCCGCCGAGGGACGGTTCAGTTACTACACCGACTGGGTGAAGGACGACGCTCTGCGATCGTCCTGGCCGCAACTGTCGGCGTCTCTCGGTTTGCCGGTGTAGTTCGTCGGGGCTTGGCCGGTGGTTCCTGCACCGGGCCGATCGACGGGTACCACCGCTCGGCGGGTGCCGAAACGTGTCAAATGCGCGGCGAAAGGTACCCGGGGGCTCGTTCTCCCGCGAGACGCTGGGACTTCGAGCACACTTGTATCTGTTCGAAGAGCGATAGCCGACAATGCGCCCTCGACGCTCGGAGGTGAAGCCATGGCGGTCCGTCTCATCGGTTCGGTAGAGATCGCACCCGGACAAAGTGCCCGGTGGTTCATCCATGGATTCACCGCCCTGGAGGTGGCGCATTTCAGCATCACAGTGTTTCCGCAGCTCGTGGGAGGGGACGCGCATGCAACTCTTACTCAAGGAGAGAAGATCGAACACGTTGATCTGACCCAGGCCTACAGGATTCATATACAGAACAACTCGGCGCGCGAACAATGCCTGGTCTTTGTTCTCGCGCAAGTCGAATCGCTTCAATTGTGATGCGCGAGCGCAATGAAGGTGCGCCACCGTCGACCGGATGATGCACGTCTTTACGGGTTGCCCGAAGGATCTGAGAGAAAATGCCAGAACTGCAGGTCTCTGTTGTCTACGATCATTCCGGTCGCATCCTGTCGGTTGCGCGTGTGTCTGATGACGCGAAGGTAGTCGTCCTCAGTGGAGACGGTCAATCACTCCTGGTCGTCGAGATCGAGGAGGAGGACTGGGATGAGCTGATTTCGAGTCGAAGAGTGGACATTGACAGGAAAGTTCTCGTCCCCGTCAGCCCGAATCCCGCACCTCATCCTGCCAGGCGTGGTGGATGGAGGTCGATGGGAGAATAGGGCAACGAATCCGAACTCCCAACACTAGCCCGTTTCCGTCACGCCGTGACCGACGGCCTGTTCGAATCCGCGGCGGGTCATTGTCTGGTATCCGGATATTTCCGGTATGTCGTCCAAATGTAGCGAGTGTCCCTCCGGCTTGAACGGCGATATCGCACGCTCGATCAATTGAGCCAGCCCGGTGCTCAGCGCATGGACCAGTTCTTCCTCTCCGCCGGTTCCTTCCAGCTGCAGGAGCTCGTGGATGCAGGCGCGGATCTGGGTGACCGGTTCACCGCGAAGCATCCTCAGGCGACGCTCGACCGGGCCGGGAGGTTCCGGAACCCCGAAGAGATCTGCTGGTACGACCTCGTCCAGGTGAGCGATGCGCTCGAGGTCTTTGTAAAAATTCTTCCAGCAGGCTTCTTCTTGCGCCAGCATCTCTTTCGGCCAATGGAGGTCGTATCCGACGAGGCATGGGCGCGCAATGAAGTGGTGCAGGTAGAACTCGCACGACATGCCTTCAGTCTTGGGAGCCATGAAGGCGAAAACGAACGGGCACTCCTCATCGGCGCCGGCATCGATAGTGAGGGTGATCGCGGGTTCGCCGTGCTCGATGCTCCATCGCACGTGCTCCGATCCAGGAACCAACCCCGGTGCGGGGGCTCCGACTATCGGGACGATGGCCTCCGGGAACGCGATCGGGTGAAACTCGTTGACCCCAAATGAGAATCGTTGTCCGTCGAACTCGCGATCAGCACGTACCGTGACCGACTCGCTCGCGTGGTAGCGCGCCCCGATCCACGTGCCGGACCGGCAGAACTTCGGGTTCTCGTCATAGTTCTCGCTGATCAGGCTGTAGCCCTCGATCGGGCCCCTGACTCGGCTGATCTCATGCAGATGACTCATGACCGCCTCCTTCACAGCGGGTGGCTGGGTCGACAGCCCTTTTCGTTCTCACGTTATAAGCCGCTGAGGACAGATGGAAGAGAAGCCGACTACCTGGACTGTTTCTGATCTTCTGGATGTGTGGTGCGGCGGTGTAGCCCGGCGCATTTCTTCGGGTGCTGGCATCGTGTCATTTCCTCGGATTCTGTCCGCAAGCGGGATTACCCGCTCATGGACCGAATCGCTACGTCGACGCATGGCAGGCACGCAAGGGCGCGCAAAATACCTGTTCGTTGGCGATGGCGCCAGGATTTACTGTGACGAGAGGTTGCGGGTTCACCTCGAATGTGTCATTTGAGCGATATACATGCCTGTTGAACTGCGGAGTTGCGTCAAATGTACGACTGCTGGCAAGTAGCTGTGAAGTTGCTCACTTGACGTCTCAACTGGGGATCAAACGTGCAAATATCACTTCCGGCAGCAAACAGGGGCGCGATCGTCATCCTCGCCGCAAGTCGTGAGAACACACGAGCTGACCTACCTCGTGTATGGCTCTAGTACGGAAGGCGCGCATGGTGACGGCATTCGATTCTCCCCTCGATCCCTCGCCGGGTCCGCCGGAGGTGGGGGCGCCCACGGTTGCGGACGGCCGACTCGGCAGCCGCCGCGAGTGGCAGGCGGCCTACATCCGGCGTCTGCTGATCTCGGACACGCTGATCGTGATCGTCGCGGTCGCGCTCGCGCAGTGGGTGCGGTTCGGCGACAGCGGGACGCTGACCACGAGCGGTATCGGTTACGGCCTCAGCTACGCACTCGTCTCCGCTCTGCTGATCGTGGCGTGGCTGACGACCCTGACGATCTTCCGAACTCGCACGGTGCGGGTGATCGGGAGCGGGCCGGACGAGTATCGACGAATTTTCGTCTCGACGGTGCGGCTGTTCGGGTTCATCGCGATGCTGGCGTTGCTGTTCCGCCTCGATCTGGCCCGGCTCTACCTCGCCATCGCCTTTCCCGTCGGCCTGGTGGCCCTGCTGGGGAGCCGGTGGGTGTGGCGTCAGGTCATTGCCCGGAAGCGGTCGCGCGGAGAGTTTCAGACGTCGGTCCTGGTTGTAGGCAGCGAACGCGCCGTCCGGACTCTCGCAGAATCCTTCGTCCGCGGTACGGCCGATGGGTATCGCGTGGTGGGCGTCTGCATTCCAGGGCACTCCGGCGAGCACGGCGACAAGATCACCGTGGCCGGACGTGACATCCCTGTGCTCGGTAGCGAGCTGGATGTGATCGATTCGCTCGAGTTCTGTCATGCCGACACCGTGGCTGTCACGGCCACCGAGCATGTCGGGCACGACGGGATGCGTGCACTCGCCTGGAACCTCGAGCCACACGACGTCGACCTGGTCGTTTCTCCGGGAATGATGGATGTGTCCGGTCCGCGTCTGTCGATGCGACCGGTGGCGGGATTGCCGCTGATTCATGTGGAGATGCCGCAGTATCACGGCGCGCAGAAGTTTTCGAAGCTCGCGTTCGACATGGTCTTCGCGGCACCGGCGCTAGTGCTGACGAGTCCGGTGATGATCGTGGCTGCTCTCGTGATCAAGCTGACGAGTAAGGGTCCGGTCTTCTACAAGTCGGAGCGAATGGGCCTGGACGGTCGGCCGTTCCCGATGCTCAAGTTCCGCAGCATGGTGGTGGACGCCGACAAGCAGGTGGCGGCGCTCATGACGGCGAACGAGGGTGCCGGGGTGCTCTTCAAGATGCGTGAGGATCCGCGGGTCACACCCGTGGGCAGAGTTCTCCGCAAGTACAGCCTCGACGAGCTTCCGCAGTTCCTTAACGTGCTTCGCCGGGAGATGAGTGTGGTCGGCCCGCGCCCGCCTCTGCGCCGGGAGGTCGAGGCGTATGACGGCACGGTGCGGCGGCGCCTTTTGGTGAAGCCCGGCATCACGGGCCTGTGGCAGGTGAGTGGGCGGTCCGACTTGTCGTGGGAAGAGACTGTGCGGCTCGATCTCTCGTATGTGGAGAACTGGTCGATGATGGGTGACGTGCTCATCATCGGCAAAACGGCGCGGGCCGTCGTCGCCGGTGACGGGGCGTACTAGACCATCGAGAATCGGTGCGCGCCCGTGCTGTCGAACGCATCGAGTTTCAGTACAAGTTAACGTAACTGCGCATCGCAGATAGCGAGTGATCACGCCGCAACTCCGGGGCGAAGTCGAGTGGCGCGCGAACCGCGATCGGGTTTCAATCATTCCGCCGTATTCGGACTTGGAGGGGGACGTCGAACATGGGGATCGACACTGCGCCGGACGCGGTCATTCTGGTCGGCGGCATGGGCACCCGGTTGCGGCCGTTGACGCTGTCTGCGCCCAAGCCCATGCTGCCCACCGCGGGCGTGCCGTTCCTGACGCATCTGCTGTGCCGCATCAAGGACGCAGGTTTGACCCACGTGGTGCTCGGCACGTCGTTCAAAGCGGAAGTCTTCGAGCAGCATTTCGGCACGGGTGAAGAGCTCAGGCTGGAGATCGAGTACGTAACCGAGGACGAACCTCACGGCATCGGGGGCGCAGTCCGGAATGATCAGCCGCTCGCTCGGGCTTTGGTCGGCAGCGGATGACGGGAACTACTCGCCAGCAAACGGACTGGCCTTACGTTCCTTCGCCACGAGCATGGACAATTGACCAGTAGAGCTCTTGATTGGGCTGTGCCACCAGCGTCTCCGCCTTCTGCCGGTCAGCGTTTACGGAGCTCAACGGACTCCGCTCGGGCGGCTGGTGGAACTCCAGTTCGCTGATAGATCCACGCGCAAGACGCGCGTGACATTGCAGCACATTCTGAATTCTTCGAGAAAGGCGTCACCATGGGGGAATTGGATTCAACTGTGTTTCGTACGGCTGTGGTGCCGGCGGCGGGAATGGGTACGCGATTTCTGCCGGCGACAAAGACGGTGCCGAAAGAGCTGCTTCCTGTGGTGGATACCCCCGGGATCGAGCTGGTGGCCGGCGAGGCCGCCGAGTCGGGCGCCGAGCGGCTGGTCATCGTGACGGCGCCGGGCAAGGACGGCGTGGTGGCGCACTTCGTCGAAGACCTGGTGTTGGAAAACAACCTTGCGGCCAGGGGTAAACACACTCTGCTGGAGAAGGTCCGCAGGGCGCCAGGCCTCCTCGCGGTGGAGTCGGTAGTCCAGCAGGAACCCTTGGGGCTCGGTCATGCGGTCGGTTGTGCGGAAGCGGTGTTGGGTGAGGACGAGGACGCGATCGCGGTCCTGCTGCCTGACGACCTCGTTCTGCCGAACGGGGTACTCGACGTGATGGCGCGTGTGAGAGCTAAGCGCGGTGGAACCGTGCTGTGTGCCATCGACGTCCCCAAAGAGGAGGTGAGCGCATACGGAGTCTTCGACGTAGAGGCGGTGCCCGATGCCGCGAATCCAAACGTGCTGAAGGTTAAAGGCATGGTGGAGAAGCCGACACTCCAGGACGCCCCGTCGACTCTCGCGGCCGCCGGCCGCTACCTCTTGGACCGGGCGATCTTTGATGCGCTCCGCCGTATCCGCCCGGGAGCGGGCGGCGAGTTGCAGTTGACCGACGCGATCGCGCTGCTGATCGCGGAGGGGCACCCCGTACACGTCGTGGTTCACCACGGTGCGAGGCACGATCTCGGCAATCCCGGCGGGTTTCTCCGGGCTTCGGTGGACTTGGCGCTCAGTCACCCTGAGTATGGTTCCGACCTGCGGAAGTGGCTGGAACGGAGAATCAAGGCGCAGAGCGATGGTTCCGTTCGTTCGTTTGTCGTCTAGCTCCGGCAGGCCTGGCGCTGGTCAGGGCGACGTTACCGCATTGTTACTGCCAAGTTCGAAGTGAGCAAAATACTCGAACATTGGAAACGGGGCCAACAGTCGGGGTTGACGTCTGCCCGCGTCCTTGTCTGTGCGCATGCCGGGCTAGCACAGATCTTCTGTTTGACCAGGGTCGAAAGTCCCTCTCTCCGAATAAAAATCGAAGGTGTGAACCTGGTCACTCCGGGGCGTCTGGAGTGTAACGACAATTCCACTAGTGCGATTATTAGCTGGCAGCAAACTCCGGGGGCGGACTTCCTCTACCGCCACGCAGTCGCGAGACAGTGACGCTCGCCGACTCTTTTGGTCCTAGTTGGAAGGCTCAGATGGTGACGTCGTTCGGTGTTTCGCTCGACTCGGCAACCCCTGCTGGGGGCATTACGCCCGCATCAGGTCTCGGGGGCGGGCTCAGTGGCAGGCGCGTCTGGCAGGCCGCCTACATCCGGCGCTTGTGGGTCTCGGACACGCTGATAGTGATCGCCGCGGTTGCGCTCGCGCAGTGGGTGCGCTTCGGCGACAGCGGAGTTCTACAGACCTCAGCCTTCTCTCAAACACTCAGCTATGCGCTGGTGTCTGCATTGCTCGTGGTGTCGTGGCTGGCCGCACTCATCATCTTCCGGACCCGCACGATCCGCGTGATCGGGAGCGGACCGGACGAGTATCGACGAATCTTCGTCTCCACGGTCAGGCTCTTCGGCTTGATCGCCATCATCTCCCTTCTGTTTCGCCTAGACCTTGCTCGCCTGTATCTCGCGATTGCCTTCCCGGCGGGGCTGGCTGGTCTGATGGTCAGTCGGTGGGTGTGGCGTCGGGTGATCGCCCGCAAGCGGTCCCGTGGCGAATTCCAGACCTCCGTGCTCGTGGTGGGTGGTGAACGCGCGGTGCGGAGCTTGGCGGAATCGTTCGAGCGCGGCACGGCCGATGGCTACAAGGTGGTCGGCATGTGCATCCCAGGCCATACTGGCGCGCGCAATGACAAGATCGTTGTGGGAGAGCGCGATATCCCGGTGTTGGGCGACGAGAGTGACGTGGTTCGCGCGCTGGGCTTCTGCCACGCAGACACGGTCGCAGTGACTGCCACCGAGCATCTGGGCCACGAGGGCATGCGCACTCTCGCGTGGGACCTCGAGCCACATCATGTGGATCTGGTGGTTGCGCCCGGAATGATGGATGTTTCCGGTCCGCGTCTGTCGATGCGACCGGTGGCCGGCCTTCCGCTCATCCATGTGGAGAAGCCGCGGTACCACGGTGCGCAGAAATTTTCGAAACTTTCATTCGATTTCGTGTTCGCCACGTTTGCGCTGATCCTTACCAGCCCAGTGATGATCGCCGCTGCTGTCGCGATCAAGCTGACGAGCAAGGGCTCGGTGTTCTATAGGTCGGAGCGAATGGGCCTGGATGGAAAACCGTTCCCGATGCTCAAGTTCCGCAGCATGGTTGTCGACGCGGACAAGCAGGTTGCGTCGTTAATGAACTCGAACGAGGGGGCCGGCGTGCTGTTCAAGATGCGCGAGGATCCCCGAGTGACGAAGGTTGGTAAGTTCCTTCGCAAGTACAGCCTCGACGAGTTGCCGCAGTTCATCAACGTGCTGCGCCGGGAAATGAGTGTGGTGGGGCCGCGTCCGCCCCTGCGTCGTGAGGTGGAGGCCTATGACGGAACTGTGCGCCGCCGCTTGCTGGTTAAGCCGGGTATTACCGGACTGTGGCAGGTGAGCGGGCGCTCCGATCTGTCTTGGGAAGAGACCGTACGACTGGATCTTTCGTATGTTGAGAACTGGTCAATGGTTGGCGACATCCTCATTGTGGGCAAGACATTGAAAGCTGTGGCGGCAGGCAGCGGTGCTTACTAATTCGAGCTCGTGACGCCGTTCGGGACTATGTGTCCGAAATAGAAGAAAGAAACTACAAATGCGCATCGCTGTATTCGGAACCGGTTATCTAGGCGCGACCCACGCCGCGTGTATGGCGGAGTTGGGCCACGAGGTGCTCGGTGTCGACGTTGACGAGGCAAAACTCGCGAAACTCGGGGTGGGCGAGGTTCCTTTCTATGAACCAGGCCTAGAGGAGGTTCTGAAGCGGAACATCGCCGAGGGAAGGCTTCGCTTTACGTCTTCGTATGCGGAGGCCGCAACTTTTGCCTCGGTTCACTTTATAGGTGTGGGTACCCCGCAAAAGAAGGGCGAGTTCGCAGCGGATGTTCGGTTCGTTGATGAAGTCATCGAGACGCTCGCTCCGCTACTGACGGAACCTACTGTCATTTTTGGCAAGTCAACCGTCCCGGTTGGCACTGCGGCGCGCCTAAACGACAGGGCGCGAGAGCTGGCGCCGGTCGGTGACGGAGTCGAAGTGGCGTGGAATCCAGAATTCCTCCGCGAGGGTTTCGCTGTTCAGGATACCCTGCGGCCCGACCGTCTTGTCCTGGGGATCCGTGAAGTCTCATCCGGTTATGCGGAGTCCGTTGCTCGTGAGGTCTACGCGCAGCTACTTGAGGCGGAGATTCCACTCCTGGTGACCGACCTTGCAACGGCGGAGCTAGTGAAAGCATCCGCGAATGCCTTCCTCGCGACGAAAATCTCGTTCATCAATGCAATTGCTGAGGTCTGTGAGGCTGCCGGCGCTGACGTGACGGTCCTGGCCGATGCAATCGGTCACGACGAAAGGATTGGACGCAAGTTCCTGAACGCTGGAATCGGCTTTGGAGGTGGCTGTCTTCCCAAGGATATACGCGCCTTCATGGCCAGGGCTGGTGAACTCGGCGCCGACCAAGCGCTCACCTTTCTCCGCGAAGTTGACAATATCAACATGCGCCGCCGAACGCGCATGGTTGAGCTGACTCGGGAGGCATGTGGAACACTGCTTGGTGCCCGAGTTGCCATTCTCGGTGCAGCGTTCAAGCCTGATTCCGACGATGTACGGGATTCCCCGGCCCTAAATGTGGCTGGCCAGATTCAGTTGCAGGGCGCAACGGTTAATGTCTATGACCCGAAAGCAATGGACAACTCGCGAGCCTTGTTCCCAACCCTCGGCTATTCGATGTCGGCTCGTGAAGCGTGTGCTGGTGCCGATGTAGTTCTCGTTCTGACCGAATGGAAGGAATTCAGACAGTTACTCCCCGGTGATTTGGCGCCAATTGTTCGAGCAAAGACAATAATCGACGGTCGAAACTGCCTAGATCCGACCATTTGGCGGCATGCGGGATGGACTTACCGAGGAATGGGGCGACCATGAACCGTTCGGTTATAAACTCATTGCGACCGCAGCGTGGTATCTCGCCTTCGAGTCGAGAACAGTCATGCGTTTTCCGCAGGCGATGACTTCAGGAGTCGGCGGCGGAGTCTCCCGCATGATTAGGAAGGTTTCCGGCGTAAATCCCTTGCGTGCGCGCCGCCGCGGGTTGGTCACGATCAATGTCGAAAAACCTCGGCCGACTGTGTGCCACAAATGACACGCCCGACGTCCTCATCAACCGCCGTACAAGAGGCCGCCCGCTCGAGGGACTTCGTGAAAGGGACCTTGTGGCTCTCGGTTGGCACACTGGGTATGCGTTTACTTCCCTTAGTCCTGCTCTTGCTCGTTCTCCGCAGTGGACAGCCCTCCCACTATGGCGAGTACGCGATGGCTAGCAGCATCGTGGCAATCGCGACGCTCGTCGCTGAAGGCGGATTGGCACTAGCGACTACGTCCCATGCGTCAATCTCTGTTTTAGAGGAAGGTGCGCTTGCTGCGCAAGCGTTGCGTGCAGGAGTCGTCTACTACTTCCTGTGTGTGCTAGTTGGCCTTGCGGTATCGTTCAAGTCCGGATTAGCCAATGTGCTACCTTTTACGATAATGCTGGGCGTACCAATCCCTTTAGCCGGATTTGCGGCGGTGTGTTTGGGGCGCCTCCAAAGAATAGGTGTCTACGGCACAGTAACCAAGTATCAGCTTCTTGGCGGGTTTGCCGGGATTTCCGCAGGATTCGCAGTCTATTTGTCTGGATACGACATGCTTACCCTGATTATTCAGGGCGTCGTTACTGGAGGGACCTTCTATGGCCTACTCATTCTATCTCCGGCGGCTCGGCTGCGACCGAGGGGCAATAGGGACATCGCGAGGAACTTCCGGCATTCGCTAAATTATGCGCTCGGGTCCAATTTTGTCGGCACTGTTGGTAGACGGGCAGACGATATCATTATCGGTCTATTTCTTGGTCCGGCCGCACTTGGGCAGTATGCCCTCGGATATCGTGTAATGACTATCGGCACCGAAGTGTTGTTGCATCCTGGCGAGCGAGTATCGATGGTCCACGTCGGCCGAGCCGCGGAGGATTCGAGGTCCAGAGCCTTGACTGTTCTCGCTAGCAATCAGAGACGGATCGCCAGTATTGCGGTTCCCGCGTTCGCCGCAGGTGGAATAGTCGCATTCCTCTTAATTCCGCGAGTATTTGGCGAAACATGGTCAGAATCCGCGAAGTGCGCGTTGTTGCTCAGTTTCGCAGGAGCGGCGCAGGCGACCTATAATCTAACCTACGCGGGATTGTTCAAGGTGGCATCACCGCGCGTAGCATTTCGGTATCAGGTCTTTCTAATCGCGACACTTCTTACGCCAACTTTCGCGGGAATGGTTTGTGGCGTAGTGGGAGCGGCGAGCGGATTTCTGCTGGGCAGCCTGCTCGGATTAGGGATCGCCGAGTGGTCGCTACGCCGCGTTAAGTCCGCACCGCGTCACCGACTGAAACGGACACGTCGATCGAATCAGAAATTTAGGAGGAGTTTCAATGTTCAATAGGGTTCTAATTACGGGCGCAGCAGGATTCATCGGCTCTGCTATCGCTAGAAGAGTCATCGAGCTTGGAGCGAAACAGGTAGTTGGTCTTGATCGCATATCGGACTATTACGATGCGGAGCTCAAGCGTCGGAACATCGCAACCTGGCTCGGTGACGGTCACGTTCTAATAGAGGAGGATCTGTGTGATGCGGACCTTCCGAGCATTCTCGACGGTGTGGACGTGGTGTTTCACCAGGCAGGTCAACCCGGCGTAAGGCCTTCGTGGGGCAAGTCGTTCGACTTGTACCTTCGCGATAACGTTCTCGCCACGCAGAAGCTGCTTGAAGGCGTCAAAGCTGCTGCACCGACAGCCAGGGTTGTGTACGCGTCGTCTTCTTCCGTCTATGGGAATGCGGACGTTTATCCGACTTCGGAGGAGGTCGCCCCTCGTCCAGTCAGTCCTTATGGAGTAACAAAGCTCGCTGCTGAACACCTCACCTGTCTGTATGCCCACAATTTCGGGCTGTCGACGGTGTCACTTCGCTACTTCACTGTCTACGGCCCCGGACAGCGCCCTGACATGGCATTCACCAGGTTTTGTCTGGCCGCTCAGCGTGGGACCGAAATCGAGATCTACGGCACGGGGACGCAAATTCGTGATTTCACCTATATCGACGATGTTGTGGAAGCCAACATTCTCGCGGCTACTCGCGATGTTCCAGGCGGGTCGGTAATCAATATCGCGGGTGGAGGTTCTAGCACATTGAGCGAATGCGTCGACATAATTGGCCGGCTTTCTGGTAGTCCTATTCCGCGGAAGCAGTTTCCCGTGGCAACGGGTGACGTCTATAGGACCGGCGGAAGTACTGCTAGAGCCGCGCGCTACCTGGGGTGGTCAGCCAAAACTCCGCTGGAAGAGGGCCTCAGAAGCCAGCTAAACTGGGCGCGAGAATTGGATTATTCGAAGAACGCGGTGTCGTAAGTGGTAATCCTGACGCCAAATTATCAATGGATTGAGGGCACGTGGTTGCGGAAAAAGTGATCTACTTTGTGTCGCCATCCAGCGAATATTGGGGCGCTGAACGAAGTCTGTTCTCGATCGCTACTGGACTGAGGGACGCCGGTACAAAGGTCGCGTTAGTTGCAAGCTCGCCGAGTCTGATTAATCGCTGGCGACGCGACGTTGGTGATGAGGTCGTAGGCGTCCCCTTTTGTGCCCGGAGCGGAAATCGACTTGTTCGAGCACTCGGCTTTTTTCCGGCGCTGGCGTCGCTACCTGCTGGCTCGACGTCAGTTCTGTTCGACATAGATTTGATGATCCCCGCTGCGATCCTGAGGCGACGCTGGAAACGGCGACACCTTGTTTCGGTACTTGATCTTCATACGGTTAGTACATCGACGAAGGGACGTCGAGTCATTCGCCGCTTGGCTAAAATGGTTGACGGATGTATCGCTGTCAGCGATTTCGCCGCGCGACAAGTTGACGAGTCGACCAGAACTGCGGTCGTGCATCGCCCCATGGACAGTCCCGGTACCTGTGCTGCTGCACCATCCAACCACAAGCCCACAATCGGCATAATCGGGCGGATCGATCCACAAAAGATGGTCGAGTTCGGACTGCATGCTCTCGGATCTGTGCGAGAGGATATCGATGTCAGACTCCGAGGGGCACCGATGGACGGCGGAGCGCATTACCTAGTTGACATGGTGAACTTGGGGCGAGATTTAATGTCCACGAGATTCAAGTATGAGGGTTCTTTCCCCAATGCCACCGTATTTAGCGGCCTCGACTATCTACTGTTTCTTAACCCCGTTGAGCCCAGTGGACGTGTCGTCGCTGAGGCCCAAATGCGTGGGGTTGTTGTCATCGGTCCCGACAGCGGGGGTGCGGCGGAGTTCATAGACGATGAGGTCACTGGGTACAAGTTTCGGAATGGTGATGTGAATGACTGCGCTGCGGTGATTGAAAAGGCTGTTCGCAGTCCACAGCGGTTTCAAGAAATCGCTGAGGAAGCACGAACCCGTGCCCTAGGAGCGTATAACTACGAAAATCAATGCCGAGCCTACGCTAAGCATCTTAGTGACGTTCGGACCGCAGTCTGCCGATAACTAACTGCGCACTCTCACTGCTGGCTTGAAATGTTTTCGGTCGGGTCATCTCCGGCCTCATCTGGACATAGCGTCCAGCAGTTTAGTGTTTTCTGACGGCGGATGAGTTGATGAAAATGCAAGCCCGTACAAGTGTCGAAGGATGGAAGATGATTCGGCGGACCAATTTGACAGAGGCGGATCCTAAGAGGCCGCCAGTTGCGTGGCTTGCTTCGATAGAGTTGTCATCGGACATTGTGGAATCGGGCAAGGAACGCGGAATCGGGGTGACATGGCTGAATCACTCTTCAATTCTACGAGCCGACTGGGACAGTCTTAAGAGAATTGATCGGATTGGTATCGACGGTACGTTACTACAATTGTTGTTGCGATCGCACGGAATTCGAGTTCGACGCACATCCGCGGATATGTGCATTCCCCAAGTGCTCAAGTCCGTCCCGCACGCAAGGATTGCACTCATTGGCGGAAGTCCTGGCGTAGCGAAACGTGCAGGTCTGCGGCTTAACAATGTGGTCTGCGTATCCGACGGATACGAGGAATTAGAGAACATCCTAAACTTTCCTAATGTCCTGACCGTGTCGCCACCGGATATAATAGTCCTTGGTCTAGGTGCCGGCTTGCAAGACCGCGTCTTGGTGCAGTTGCGGGCGTTGGTGCCCGCTGCGATAGTCATCACCGCAGGCGGTTGGCTTGATCAACTGGCCGGGAGCGAACAATACTTTCCGCCCTGGGTGCACGCAATTAGGTTGGGTTGGTTGCTGCGCCTTTTGCGCGAGCCTCGCCGGCTGATTAGGCGATATACCATTGAAGCGTATCAAGCGACCCAGAAGAGTCCGCTACTGGTCTCGAGGCTGCAGTCGATTTCGACCGATGAATACAAAGAACTCGGAATCAGGGGTCACGGGGCCGATTTCGAGGCTCAAGGTTAGAGGTACAGGCTAGTGATGTTAGAGGACCGCGCCAATCAGTGGCATCCGGTGCGTCAGTTAAACAGTGGAGGTTCAAATGCGTGTGCTGCAGGTTGTTACTCAACTCGAGCGTGCTGGCGCCCAGACTCTGAGTCACTGGTTGGAGACGACTCTATCGAGCGATTTCGAAATCGACACTCTGTTCTTGTATAACAAGTCCGGAAGTGACTTGTTCGCTGACGAGCGCGCGCTGATGGGCAGTCGACCTTCGAGTATATTGGAGTGGCTTCGCCTGGCGGTAGTGCTGATTAAGAGACTACGACGTGAACGAAATGAGTTGCTAGTTTGCCATACGCACTTTGCAATTGCGGCTTGTGTGCTTGCTTCTCCACTCGTTAGATTTCCGAGCATCGTGGCTGTGCACCACTGGCCTATTGAAAACTATCCGCTTGTTTGTCGTCTCCTTCACCGTGTCGGTGAAAAGGCGAATCTGATTCGCGTTCAGGTCTGCGTTTCTGATTCAATATCGCGTCGCAATGCCGACATCGTAATATCAAATCCAATTCCAGATGGTTTGCCCACAAGAGACGATTCCATGGCGGAGGTCGACCTCCTCATCGTTGCTCGTCATTCGCACGAAAAATCCATCGACACCGCGATCCGGGCACTTGAGACCCTCGACGACCGTCGGTTGACTCTCGTAGGTGTAGGGCCCCTTACGGATGAGTTGCGCGAGCTTGCAAGGACTTTAGGCGTACAGGACCGGGTCACATTTTTGGGGACCGCGCCGAACCCAGAGGTTCGAAGACTGATTGCCAGTTGCAACCTTCTAGTACTCCCATCGAAGTGGGAAGCTATGCCAATGGTGTTACTGGAGGGGCTGGCAGAAGACGCCCAGATCCTGGTGAGTGACATCGCAGCACATAATTTTCTATTGGATGCCGGAGCTGCTCATGGTTTTGAGGTTGGTGACGTGAGTTCCCTAGTGGCGGCTGTGCTGGCAGTAGGCGCCGATGAGGGGTTCGGCAGTGGGGTTGCCGAAGCACGCGCGGTATTGCGCATGGCGATGTCAGAGTCCGCGACTGCAGATAGGTGGCGAAAGGTACTCGGAGCGGCTGCCGAGACTTCTGTGAAACAGCAGGTTACGGCATCGTGACTTACTCGTGGTTTGCCGGGAATCGGGGCACCGCGACGGTGGTCGGCCTAGTCTTGATTCTTACCTTCGTCGTTGGTGCGGGGGCATCTTGGATCCCGCTGGTTGCGGTGTTCATATCTGCGTTTTTTCTGTGTGCAGCTATTTCGATTTGCAATCCCCGATTCATGGTTCATCTCCTCATCGTCGTTGCGTTCTTGGCGAAGCCTGCGTTCCTGCCTGAGACTGTCAAAGTAGGACCCGTAGGTCTATACGTCTATGAGGTCCTGCTCATATTGACGATTATCTGGATTGTGCTGGACGGATCCTCACGGCTGAGCGGGGTCTCGCCTGCGATTCTATTGAGGAAGACCGGAACTCCGGCCCTGCTGTTGGGGGTATTCCTGCTATCGACTGCTCTCGCGGGCGCTCAAGGCTACTTGCGCGGGGTTTTTCTACCTATCCTGGCCACTGACATGCGGGGTATCGCGGACATGGCGGCGGGTTTCTGTATTGCGTTGTATCTATATTTTCAAGAGAATCCAAAGCAATATCTACGCACCTTCCTGTGGGTGGTTATCGCATCGTGCGCGATCATCATTCTCGCGGCGGCAACGGGGATTGAACTGCAGGGCCGATCAGAAGTTGCCGAACTGTATAGAGTAGGCGGTGGAGTCCTAAGCGGGGGCACGGGTGCGGTTCGGTACCTTACGCCCGCTACCCTTCCCGCCCTACTCGTGCTTTGCGGATGTATCGCCTGGTTGATACAGGGCCGCCGATTGAGTAACACGGCGCGGGTGGCACTTATGTCCGCAGTAATTGTTTGTTTTCTTAGTTACTCTCGCTATCAGATTATCGCACTTGCGGTTTCTGTGACATTTTCGCTGATCGTAGTTCTGGTTCGTCGTAACTTCAGTGCCCTTCCCAATTTCGCACTGAAAGCCGCCTTAGTATGTGGGGCGGTCGCCTTTCTTATCGTTCCCGTGATCTCGAATTTTCCCGCGTACCGCGTCGTTCAAGAAAACGTCGATGCGTACTCAACTCGTGTGCTATCTGGCCTCAATCCGTACACCCGTGCCAACGATAGTTCGACGCAGGACCGGGTCGAGGAGAACTCATTGATGCTCCAGGCGATTGAGTCCGCGCCGCTATTCGGGAACGGCTTTGGGTACGCATATAAGCCCGCAAGTGGGCCCGCATCACAGTTTGCGGCCAATGGCGGACAATACTACGGGCACAATTACTATCTATGGATTACTATGAAGGCTGGTCTCCTGGGAGGTCTGAGCTTTATTGGTTTGATTGGAGTCGGAATAGTTCGAGCGTTGAAGCGTTCGGTGTACAGTATCGACTCTGTGGTTGTGGGAGGCTGCCTGTCAGGTATTGCGGCCACGATGGTTATCGCGCCGCTAGTAAATGGCTATCCGAGTGGCCTACTTTTTGGCTCGGTTCTCGCTCTGTCCGTAATCGGAGTGAAGATGATCAACAATGTGGGCGCAAATTATGAGACGAAGCCTGAATCTCGAAGTCCTGAGCTTCGTGATAGCACAGATGAGGATCGTACATTGAGGATGCAGAGATGACTTCACGTATGGCAGTGTTCGCGTCAACACCCGATGGTGGTCATCCCGAATATGTGGCCAAATTGCTGTCGGGTGTCCTCTCTGCTGCTGAGAGCCTGGAAGTGGTGTGGCCGGTACGGTCAGATCGCAGTTCCCTCTCCGACGACGACCCGAGGATCATTTTCGAGCGAGGCGTGATTCCTTCGATGCCTCCGCGAGATGGCCTGAGTCGCTGGCGATGGCTCGTATCGCGAATCAATCCGATGCGACGGCATGATGTAGGTGAACTGAGATGGCTATATAGCCAAGACAAGCGATTTGACGTGGTGCTGATCCAGGAGGTCCAGAGGTTCACTTTGCCATTGGTCGTCTTCTTGGCTCTGAGGAAGGCCGACCGAGTGATACTTCATCTGCACAACGTCAGACGCCACGATTACCGTGGAAGTTTGTTCGATAGGTTGGATGAGGTGCTCCTAAGAATAGGGCTGAGAATATGTAGCGCAGTTGTTGTACATTCGGAGAAGAATCGTGCCTTCCTGGTGAATCAGCACGGAGTGCGAGAGCGAGTATTCGTTGTGCCGCACGGGATAACGC
>Ga0247825_10000934_pt1 | contig 18951 bp, 14 predicted proteins | sample 13C_Vanillin_Day_FD_194413 | JGI IMG/M metagenome (GOLD analysis project Ga0247825, IMG submission 194413) | Soil microbial communities from agricultural site in Penn Yan, New York, United States - 13C_Vanillin_Day48 | ecosystem: Environmental > Terrestrial > Soil > Agricultural land | place...
GACCAGCAGGGGGAATCTCGGTGGCCGGATCAAACGCGCTGAGGTAGCGGGCGAAGGCTCGGACGGTGCTCAGCCTGACCGCCCACCACGTGCGCTTCGCACTCGATGGTTGCTTGGCCCAGTCCACGGCATGGTTGATCGTCAGGTGCTCGGCGCCGACGGTGTCCAGGTAGGCCACGAACTGTGCGAGCATCTGGCCTTGGTAGACGAGTTTGTAGCCCATGGCGCGGCGGGTGGCCAGGTAGTCCGCCGCCGCGCTGCGATAGTCGGTCATCGGGCACCACCCGGCCAGGGTGTGGCGAGGTCGCGCAGAGCCAGATGATCGACCTTGGCGTAGATCGCCGTGGTCGCGATGGTGTGGTGGCGCAACACTTCCGCCACCTCGGGAAGCGAGGCGCCCGCCTGCAGCAGCTGCGTCCCGGCCGTGTGGCGAAGGCGGTGGGAGCCGAAGCTGCCCAGCCCGGCACGTTCGCTCGCGGCCCGCGCTACCTCGCTCACCCCGTCCGGGGTCAGCCCACGGAGCGGGGCGCACGCGCGGAGGAACACTTCTCGCTCGGGCCGGCGTGGGCGCCCCCGGCGCAGGTATGCGGCGATGGCCGCTCCCACGTCCGGCGGCAGCGGCAGGCGTTCCTCGGTGCGGCCCTTGCCGCGCACGACGATCTCGCCGGTCCGCCAGTCGATGTCGTCCAGGCGAAGCGCGGACACCTCGGCGGCGCGTAGCCCGAGCCGCACGAGCAGCAGCAAGATCGCGTAGTCGCGCCGCCCGAGCGGGCGCCGCCGGTCGCAGCTGGACAGCAACGCCGCGACCTGCGTCGAGGTCAGGCCGCGGGGCAGCGTGGAGCCGCTCCACCGCGCCACCGATGGGACCGCGCCAACCAGCGACACGCTGATCAACCCCTCGACCAGGGCGAAGCCAAGGAACGACCGCAGCCCGGTAGCGAGGCGTTCGGCTCCTCGGGTGCTGACCTGCCGGCACTGCGAGGTCATGAATTCGCTCACGTCGGCAGCGCTCAGCTCGTGCAGTTCGCGGACCGGGTGGGCTGCCAGGAACAGCGTCACGACCGGCACGTAGTTGGCTGCCGTGTCCGGCACCAGACCGCGCTCCACCGTGAGGTAGTCCCGGTAACGCTCGATCAACACCTGCTGCTCAGACCGCACCGGCAGAGCAGCCGGCGCGGTAGCCACGCCGATGTCGCTCAGGTAGTCAACGAGCCAGGACAACGATCTCGCTGTGGGCCGCCGCGAGCGGTTCTTCGCTCGACGCGCGGCAGCGAATTGCTCGATCAACTCCTGACTCAGGTCGCTCGCGGTCAGGCCGCGCCGGTGCAGGAACTTGCTCAACCCGCCGGCCAGCTGCAGATGCCGCTCAACCAATCGGGGCGTGTAACCCAGCCTCGTCAACCACTCCGCCATCCCCGGCGCCCACGGCGCCAGCGGACCTGTCATAGCCATCGTTAACTCCTCTCGAAACTTCCTGAGAGGCGAAGCCTGCCCGCCGCAGCGCGCCGTGACTATGCGGATCGATCCGCTCAATGCTGACGCCTGACCAGGCCCGCGTCGACGCGACCGGGCGGACGCCGCATATTGTCGGGCTCCTCATAGGAAACTTTATGTGGAACTCCACATAAGGCCTCCTCACCGGCCGGATGGTCGATGATCGCGTTCGCCCGGTCGGTGGCGGTAGCACAGGCCTTGCACACCGGGCGCAGTCCGCGGTCGCGGATCTGGCGGGTCAGCGTCGGATACGACAGCCGATACCCGAGCTCTTCGAGCTCGTCGCACAGGGTGCGCGCCCACAGATGCGGGTCCTCGGCCAGCTGGCAGGTGACGTAGTCGACGAACGGTTCGAACGGGTCCGGTTCGCGGCGTTTACGCACTCCGGGGGTGCGTTCGTCGTTCAGGTACGCCCGGACGGTCTTGCGGTCCCTGCCGGTGTGGCGGGCGATCGCCGAGATCGACCAACCTCGTTTGCGTAGGGCATGTACTTCCACGTCGTCCTCATCGAGGGAGACCCGCCCTGAAAGCCAACGACATGGTCGCTACCGTTCGACGGAGAATCACCCAGGCAGAGCGGGGCCGTCGTGGCCGCAAGAGCGGCGCCGAGTGGATCAACCGGCGCCGCCGATACGGGGGCTGAGCGGCTGATCGATGAGCAGCGGACCAGGTAGTTCGAGAAGCTGACTGCCGCGGACCCGAACGGGGACATCGCCGCCGCATGGATCACGAAGGAACTGCTACGTGCTGTGTTGTCCTGTACCGATCGCGGCGGGCTCAGCTACGAGATCCGGGAGGTGTTGTACCTCTTCTACACCTTCTGCGCGGCCTGTCGTGTCCCCGAGATCACCAAGCTGGCCGAGACGATCTCGGTGCGGCAGGAGCCGATGATCCTCGCGATCACTACCGACCTGTCGAATGCCAGTGAGGGTTACAACCGGATCGTCCAAACACGTTGGCCGGATCGCGTTCGGCTTCAGGACACCGGAGAATCAAAGCCGCCGGGTACGGTGGGCTCGCACCGTCAATCACGATGGGTGCCGCCCAGGCCAGGCATCTCCGCCCCCTCCTAACTCGGAAGAGCCCCATTCGGGACGCTGACGCGGGATACTGGCCCGTTGCCTGATGCTTCGCAACATCCACTTCAGGAGACCAAGGGTCATCAGCAGATCGACGCGCCGAACACCCTCAAATCCCAGGTTGCCCGCTCAAATTGGAGAGCCTCTCTACCCCTACCCTTCGAGCGGGGACCTCTGATCGAGGTTAGAACAAAACTCCTCTAGAGATTAAAGATCCACAAATTCGGTTCAGAAATCCTACTCATCTACAAGTTCCATATCTGATGGCGAGGCGGATTGCAGACGTACGGTTAGCAACTTCAATTCCTCCTCGTAATCATGTCTATCGTTTGACGAAACAAATTTTGCGCCCAGCAGTCCAAATATGGCGTCCCTCTTGACCCTAATGTGGATTCTACTTTTCAAATTCTCAATTAAATCACAATGACTAACTGCGCTTTCGAAGTCATTTTGGGCAATTGCAAGGCGCGCATTCAGGCCATGGATTACATCCGAACTCTTTTGCGCTTGCGATTGGTGCATTCGCGCCATTGTCTGCTGCGCGCCCGAGTAATCCTCCGCGAGAATTTGGCATAGTGCAAGATTTGCCTGCACCTCGAACGGCGGCCGAGGCGCAGCACTATACGCCCTCTCTGCGAATATGAGTGCGGTAGAGGCGGATCCGAAGCGTAGCTCGACTCTTGAAGCACGATGGTTGGCAAACATGGGTGAATCAACTTCCATTAGTTCAGGAAGGAGCTGCCTCGCAGTTGCTTCGTCGCCATCCATGCACGCGATCTTTATCCGCAGGCTTATCAAATACCGATTGCTCGGATCTCGCGTCTGCGCATCCGCGATAAACTTAGTTGCATTTGCAAGGTCGCCCGAGTGAAGATAACAATCGGCCAGATCGCGAAGTATTGAAGTCCCGCCTCGGCCCTGACTTCGAGCTCGTTCATAATATTTGATCGCCTGTCTGTAATCTGCGCGATGCCTTTCTGCAAAACCGCAGAGAAAGTTCGCTTCGCGTTCTTCTCCCATTCCACGGATCTTGGTGATCGATTTGAACGCCTCGTCGAAATTCCCTAGTTTGACTTGAGATTTTACTATCCATTGAACAGAATCCACTGTTGGCTTCACCTCAAACGCTTCCTTTGCAAATTCAAGTGATTTTAAATAGTCGCGTTGATGGTACGAAAGTGCGGCGAGGTTAATCCAGTCGCTTACAAGCGAATAGGCGTTCTTTGTCGCTTTTTCTCCAGCCCTTTTAAGAGCACGAAAAAGGACTCGCGAAAGATCCAAGTACGATTCAGTCGAGTCAGAGTTAGAGAGGTATTCGTCGAGGCTTTCTGCGAGAAGTGAGTACTCATCAATCGTACAGGGAGGATAAGAGTCGAGAATATATTGGCGCGCCGGCTCGCTTACGCGGTACCACGACGTCACACTGTCATGACACGCGATCGACGCATCAATAAGCTCGACAACGGCGTCGATCGCGTTATCGGATCGACCGGCAAAGTTGGATAGTACGGCAATCGGCAATGGACTATTAGCCGCAAGAACAGCTGCTAGTTTCTGCGAGGTGGAGCTAAGTTGAAGATTTTCCAAATATCTCGACAGCTGACGCGGATTATAGACGCCGCGGGGAAGAACGCCTTTGTCGAAGGTTGCGGTTCCGTACTCCTTCGCGCGACTGACAATTATTGGTACGGCGGGAGGGTACCCATTTGCCGCTGTTGCAAGTACTTCTGTATCGCCATGATTAAATGCGACATTCATGTTGCGCGCTACGAGCGCTACCAATTGTCGAATATCCGCAGCAGGAAGAGGATTTACGGAGATTACAAAAGGCTCATCGAATTCTATACTTTCCCACTTCGGTCGTCTTGAGGTAATGATTCCCAAAGGAAGGTCGATTTCTCTAGCGAGCGTTGAGAGTAGTGCAGCGAGATCCCCGTGAAAATGACCAGAGTTGTCCAAAAGGCCACCCTCGTCGTAGAGCGCCACTAACTCCCTGTGCCCCACCGCGAGATAACAGTCAGTGGTGAACCTCTTTGTTAGTTCATCCGCGTCTAGAGCCGCAATATCGCGGGCCAACCCGATTGATTCTTGGGGAGAATTTGCAGGCTCTACGAGATCGGCTAGCTTTGTCGCCAACTCGGCAGTTGAGTCGCCAACCTCAACCCGAACTACGAGGATGCGATCAATTTGTATCGAGTCCTTCGCTGCACGTAGAAGTATGGATCGCCGGCCAACCCCTGGGAGACCCCGCAATACTACAAAATTGGAACCACGTTCGCGGTGGATAGGAACCAGCGCCGATTGAGCTTCGCGCAGTTCGGATGATCGGCCGACAAAATGGGGCGATTGCACTTCGTGCACCACGTCGTCGATTTCTGACCGTATTAGGCGGGCTATCGGCTTCGCCGACCAGGATTGAATAGATTTGAACCTTCCCATCCAGGGCGGTAAATCTCCGACGGACAGACGTGAATCCAGCAAAACAACTAACACGTGCCTTATCCGTCCGGATGCAGCATAGATCCGTGCCTCTGAGTATTCATGTTTCACCCAGTGAGAATTGAGAGACGCCTTTGATACAAACGCTACGAACACCGCAGATTCTGCAGCGCTTCGGTCCATGGCTTCAACGACTTCATCCCCGGGCTTGAATGAGATTCGATCGATTATCACGAATGGTCGACCGATGGAGTTAGCTACCGCGTCGACAATTTCAGCATCTTCGTGTGAGTACGATAGGAATGCGCGGATTTTCATGGGTACCGCCTCTCCGCTCAGTTGGCCTTGAGATCTAGGTTAGAGTAGCGGTCCGCTAGCCGATCGCATTTCGGCAATTCATTGAAACTGCGAATACCCTCAAGTCAGCGCTATCCTCAGGAAAACCAGGACGTTGGTAGCGGGCGTGTCGACTTGAGCAGAAGAGCAGCCCGATTGAGGGGGTAACTTGACTATATGGTCCACAATCAGCCGAGTGTTCTCGTACCCCCAGTATTGCGCGATATCCCAGGGTGGGGTGTACCGGCGCGCCATGGAGCAGTTCTCGGGATGGTTGTCCAGATCCAGTAGCGGGCATTTATCGATGAGGTCGGCGGTCGCCGCAGCGTGCACCCAGGGTCCCGGGCATTGCATCTCCCCTTCAGGCTCCGGGACCGTGTTCTCGACCGTCACGGAGTTACCGCTCACAGCCGTCTTTGCGTCCGCCTGCTCGCCGCCCGACGCAGACGCGGGAAGCGCGAGAGCCGCGAGGAGTCGAACGCCACCACCAGGGGCCGCGTGAAGCAAGCTTCGCTGTACCCCCATGGTTCCCCTCCGCGTGTACTTCAGCAAATGTTGAGCATCCGATCCAGCACACCCACGAGTGATTTGCGATACCGCCGTCGTGTTTGACAGGCGTCGGCATGGCGTCCACCCCGGCTCAGAAGGTCCGGGCCGCAGGGATATCAGGCGGCGTTACTGTCGGATTTTGCTGCCAGCGCAACGACGCTATAAGCAATCCCCGGGCCCCTCGACCCCCAATCTGATCCCGGTGCTCACCCTCGACCCGAAGCCTGCCGCGGGCATATCCGGCCGGTTTTCGGCGAGTACTACCGCTACCCTGATCTGATCTGAGGATCCTTCCAATTTCTCAAGACGGCAGAGCTCAATTCAAGGAGTATCTCGGCTCCGTTGCCCGCACGGATGACCCGATGACATCACCCAGAACAGCGTTCCGGCCGTCCCCCAATGCCCATCACGCCTCGAATGGCGCGGGTAATGGCGTCACGTATTGTCCGGTCCGGTGAGAATGGCCTGGATCTCGGCCCGCGCCTTGTCAACCCAGTCGGCGGCGGCGGCGCTGTCGAGCACGGTGAGCGCTTCCTGCAGTCTCGATCGGTGCTCGGCGCGGTCTCCGTTCAGGTCGGCGAGTTGGGCGTGTAATCGCATTGTGAGGACAAGGACATCCCCGCAATCGTCGCCATCGGACATCCCCGATCGCAACAGTTCGATGGCTTCGGTTTGCTTGTCGTGGGCATCGGGATACCGTTTAGCCTCCATGAGGTCGACGCCGTAGGTCGCGAGGTAGTACCCGAGGCGTGACCGCTCAGTGGACGAAACGGCGGCAACCTTCCGCATCCAGCCGATCAGGTCTTCTTGCACATCTAGGGCCGCTTCCGGTTGGCCCGAGAGCTTCAGTCCGCGGCTCAGCTCCCACTGCCGGTGCACGAGAGCCACCATGTCACGGCTGGTCGGATCCGGTTCGGACGCGACAGTTTCAGCGAGCCGGTCGACAATCGGTGCGGCCAGCGCCGCCAGCATGTCGAAACGGTCCTCTCCATCAAGTGTCTTGAGGAACTCCAGGCACTTGTCCCTGCAGAGGCGCCCTGGGTCGAGAAGCCGCAGCGGGCCCACGAGTAGCTGCACAGCTTGCTGCGTGAACTGCGTGTCATCCGTCACTGTGAGTGCATCGCCGAGCGTAGCGAAGGCACGGTCGACGTTCGCCTTCACCGTATCGGGATTGGTCAACACACCAGCGGCGAATCGGACAGAGTGCATCAGCAAGCGCGGCGCCGCATCGACATCGTCGGCAAGGACTGAGCGTGCAGCGGCCAGGGTGATCTCGGCGGAACGCGGACCGTAGAACACGACGTCCGTGTCGGCGAGCGCGATCGCATCGGCAGCGGCGGCGGCGGTGTCGATCTCGGCCATCTGGATGATGATCGCACGTGCCGTCGAAGGGCTCCGTCGAGTCGCGTCCGGCAGGAGGGCGCGGAACTCGTCCCACGCGGCCGCAGTGTTCCCCAGTGCCTTGTTCGCCCGCGCCCGCTCGAACCGCGCGGACGCTTCGAGTTCCTTGTCGCCCGCGAGAACCGCACCCTTGATCGCATCCACCGCGGCGGGGAGAGCGCGCGCGGGTTCGCCCAATTTGTTGCAGGATTGTGCGAGGATCCGGGCTGCATTGGCAGCGCCCGCTGTATTGCCCGCGCGCCCATATTCTTCGCCTGCGATTTCACCCCATCGGGCCGCTGCGGCGAAGTCGCCGTTCCGACCGTGAATTCGCGCAAGCTGAGCTGCCGTCCATGCCGTCGTCTCGTCGGACCCGTACCGCGAGCGGAACTCGCGAAGGTCTTCCAGCGCACCGATCTCGGCTGACTTGTCAGTGTTGTCCCGTTCATCGGCTACCTGCCACAGGCCATAAAGCGCGTCGTCGACAACTTCGATAGGATCCAGCTTTGGGGCGAACGCCGACCAGGTGACGGTCTGCGCGGAGCGCAGCGCCGCCGCGGCCGCGAATGCGTTGTGCGCCTCGTTTAGTCGGCCGAGCATCAAGTACGAGCCGCCAACCTGAACCCGCGCGAAGGCTTGCAGCGTCGAGATGCCGGATCGTTTGGCCAGTGCAACGAGTTGTTGACCGCATTCCAGGGCACCAGCGTGATCCTCGGCGTCTTCCCTCCGGCTGATGTCGCGCATCGTGGTAATCAGTCCGATCGCCTCGGTAAAGCCCAACTTCCGTTTGCCCACCCTGATCCGCTCCGTCCGGCGGGGTTGGTAAGGTCGCCGCCGCTCGTACCGCGGGAGGCTGGCGTCGAGTTGGCGTTTCACCGAGTCATATTCGGCACCATGGCGTTCCATGAGTTGTCCTACGGACGTCTCGGAGTCGATCAGCAATGCGAGAAGCAAATCGTCGGTTCCCATAACGGTGTGACCTCGCTCGCGTGCGATCGACTTTCCGCGGGCAAGCATGCGTTTGAGGATCGTTAGGGAGGGCGCATGCTGTTCTTTTGGCTCGTCCGAGTCTGCCACCGGCTCAGCCTCGGGCGCTTGCCCGCCACGGCCGATCCATTCCGCCGGAGAAGGAGAATCGCCGACATACGCGGCACCGTGTGGGCATGCGACACTCGCCGGACATTGCCACAAGCCCTCGCCAGTATCGTCCAGTTCGGGCAGATGAGTGATCTGTGATTGTTCGCGCAGCCGGTCGTGAATCCAAGCGGGCGCCCCGTGTGCAAGGTTATGTGCGGACACACGGTGCGCAAGATCGAGGGCGATCGCAGCGGGGTCCACAGTGTCGTCGAATTCGAGTTCGATGTAGTGGTGCCATGAGCCGAGATGCTTGACCGGGAAGTCCTCGTGCATCCAGATTTGGAGCATTGGCCGCTTGAACCTGCCGAGCCGCGGCCGCCAGACGATCGCGTCGATCCACGGGTACCGGATGTGGCCGACGACGCGTTCATCGGGCGTTTTCACCTTGTCCTGAGCGAACGCGACCCGGGCATCGGTGACGTACATCGTCGACCTGGCGCCGATCGTGCGCAGGTCCCTCTTGCCCACGGACATGACGGCGTGAGTGAGGTCATCGTTGTCCTCGAAGGTGCTCACCCACTGCGCAATCTCACGGACCCCCACCGATTCGATGCGACTCCCGTCGAAGTCTGCAAAGGCGATGGAACCGTCCCGGTACAGCCGCGGGAGATATCGGTCATACTTGCTGTCGGCGTCCCCCAGGGTTGAGGTGCCGAACAGGCCGAACGATTCGGAGAGTTCCATGTCCGACTGTTATCAGTTGCGCCGGGTCACCACAAGGGCAAGCGCTTCACAATTCGTTGCTGAGAACGCCTGCTCGGGGACCGATGCGAAGGTGGCGCAGTGCTAGTCATCCTGACTCTCGCCGGACTCGCCTTGTTGGTCAACGGGGTCTCCTATGTGCGGTCTCCCGACTTCAGGCTGCGACGATGGACACGCAAGTGGGGCATCCAGCACTACGTTGCGTTCGCCCACGCGGAAGCCGCGGGTGTCCGGATCCGGCCGGTCGACCATCCGAAAATGGGCAAGCTCCGTCGGCTGGCGGTGATCAATGCTGTGGCATGGCCCACCGTTCTGGTTGCGGTTGCCGTTGCTCTGCTCACCCGGGGGACGTCATGGTGGGTGAGTTCACTGGTGCTGTGGGCGATCCTCTTGCCACAGCTCAGTCCCCACCTTGTGATCGGCCAGGTCATCAGAGGTCAACGGTCCGGCAAAGCCGGTGCCGCGGTCCGGGGTAGCAGCTACGCGGTGATCGGTTGGGGCCTGTTGTTCGCCGGTGTTGCGGCTATCTGGTGGGCCGCACGGCTCTTCGACTCCGGTGTCAGCCTCTGGCAGTGGGGAATACAGCTGTTCTCGGGGGTTGCATTGCTCGCGGGGGCGGGACTGGCGACAAGAACCGCGAAGCGCATCCTGGCCACGGTCGTGCCTGCTCGGTTCGGGCGGGACGCCACCTACGACGACACCCTGCTCCTCCGCTCGTTCAACGATGACGCGATGCGTTTCCGTGCGCCGAACCCGACTGTGGGCATCCTAGGTGTGTTCGATGGCCTGACCGTCAGGTTCGAGGAGCTAGTGGCCTTCCTCGTGGCGTCCGAGTCGCCACTTGTCGCGATCGGCAAGCCCGGCGAGCTGTTACCCGAACTCGGGGCTGTACGCACCTACGTCTCCGACGACGATTGGCAGTCAGCGGTCGAGGAAACCGCGAAACGGGTCGACAGCATCATGCTGGTTGCCGGAGTCACCAATGGATTGGAGTGGGAACTCACACATCTGCGCGAGTGGGGACTGGCGCAGAAGGCGACCGTCCTCTTGCCGCCGGTCGAGGAATCGCAGGCCTGGAATCGCCTGCACCGCGTACTGAGCCAACTCGGGATCAATTTCGACGAGGTGCAGCAGGAGAAGGAGACCGGCGCCTGGCTGGGCGTGCTATTGCGGACGGTGACCGCGATCGGCGTCGACGAAGAAGGACAACCCTGCTTCTATGTCTCGGATCGGCGGGACTGGGTGTCCTTCGGGGCTACGATCCTGACAAGCCAGCAGATGGTCCGTGGGGAAATGCCGCCGCTGGAGCACGGTTCGATCGCAGAGTTGGTCGGGCTCGACGTGCGTGATTCGGTGCTGACACAGGTTGCGTCCCAGACCATGGACCCGATGGCACTTGACCACATGAGTGAGGCTGCGCGCCGAGTGGTCACGCAGGCCATCGAGCTGGCCGACAGGAGCAACATCGGAGTAAAGGCGGAACACGTGCTTGTCGCGCTCCTTGCCGCTGACAATGAGGCGACCGCCGCGCTGGAAACGATGGGCGTCGACATGCATGCGCTCAGGAGTGCCGCGGACGAACTTGTGGACTATTAGTCGGACTGACCCGGTGTGGGCTATGCCATAAAACTCAGAGATGCGTCGCTTCGGCGGGTGCACTCTCTGACGGCTCCATCTCCCAGCCCAGCCCAGCCCAGCCCAGCCCTCATATCGTCTAGCAGGCCGCCAACGACACGTACGCTGTCCGGGATCCCCAGAACGCCCCGACCTCGTAGTGAAGCCAGGCGTTCTGGGCCCGGGCTCCTACTCGATGCCGATCTGCTTCGCCACGATGACGACCAATTCACCGGCATCGTCGGCATTCATCGGCTCGCCGAAAACGTTCTCGCTCACCTTTAAGATCGCGACCTCGACGTCGCCACTGGTGTTCGGGCGCTGAACGGCGCGATTCAGCTCGGCGTTGAAGTCGTTCAACGCCTTCTCGGCGGCCTTGATAATTCGTGGGCAACTCGTCTAACGAAATGGGAGCCTACGCTTAAGCCTCACACCGACACGGGCGTTGAGCGCCCGCTCAAGCTGCCCCAGGGACTCAGCGTCAGTGCCCGTATACATAGGGATGACCCAATAGCGATTCCAATAGCGCGCTTTCGCCGGTTCACGTAGGTGCTGTCGGATGCGGCGCGCGGCGGCGCCAGGAAGTTCACCTGCTGGCGAAGTCTGTCCGCCGTAACACGCCCTTCCCGCGGCGTTCTCCACGACGTACAAGGCCACAGTCTCGTCCCCGGACTCTTCTCCGACGGGAATCGAGTACGGCATCAACTGTGAGCGGTTCACCGCCGGTCCGAGGGCGTTCGCGAGCTGCCGATACTTGCTCTGACTCATCAGCAGGCTCACAGTAGATCATCCTCGCCATCGAGCGGCTCTGGTTCCGAGATCACCTCGACCGTCTTCTGGATCTTGCGCAGCCGATCCAGCGTGTCCTCGACCTCCGCCCAACCCAGCTTTGTCTCGATCATGTTCTCATGCCTGAACGTGCGAAGGTCCATCAGCTTGTCGCGGGTGTCGATCACGCTCTCGGCAACTGCGGTCCACATGTGCCGTTCCTTGGCTGACACCGGCACAGTGGCCGGCGCCGTTCCCGCGGACTTCGCCAGCCACCGCAGGTTGGTGGAGAACGTGCCGCCGCCCCACTCTGGCTTGTCCACGGGCTCGCCGGTATCCTCGTCTATCCAGCGCGGGGCGCGGCCGCCGCGCACCGCCTTCAGAGCCTCCGCCAGGAGGCGGACGCCCATTTCCTTACCGAGCAGCTTGCTGATCACCGTCCGCACGGGGCCTCGCTCGATCTGGTGGCCGAGGGTCTGTTCTGCCGATCCCGTGCCCGCGAGCAGATACCCACCGCTGAGCAAAGCGAACATTCCGAGTACACCCAGCAACAGCAGGGCACCGGATTCCTCACCGCCGGCGGCAAGTTCCTCCAGGGCGATGTCGCGCAGGCTGTCGACGTCGGTATCGGTCCGTATATCGACCGGAGTCCAGTTCTTGTCGATCAAGTCCTGCCAGACGATGCCCTTGTCGGCCGCCGCACGGACGGACTTGCGCCGGTTCTCGTCCATCCCACCGGTGAAGCTCCGCAGTGCGAGCTCGGCTGCGGGGATGGACCGTTCACTCATGCCGACCCGATTGACGTCGAGCTTCTTGCGCAGGATCGCCCGCAGCTCCTTATCCCGGCGAGTGAACTCGTAGAGCACGTGTGCGGCGCGGAGGTCCCGCAACTCCGGGCTGAGCCCGAGGTTGGTCATCGCGTCGGCCACGCCAGTGCGGCCGACCAGCACATCGGCACTGTCCGGACCGATCAGTCCCGCGGACACCATCTCGCCCACGATCTGCTCGGCCTGCACCGCGATACGGGACACCGCGGCGAGCGGGCGGGCTTCGACATTCATCTGCACCAGCAGCGCCCGCACCGCGGTGTGAAAGCGGTCGAGGCCGTTGGCGTGATCGGTATCGTCGACGTACCCGACGATGATCCTCGCCGGAGTGGTCAGCGAGTTCAGGGCCTTCGCGGCGGCGTTGCGTTCCAAACGATCTCGACGGTTCCTCTTCTCCGGCACCGCCAGACGGTCCTCCGCTGCCTTCGCGATGCGCCGCACCAAGGTGCGGCGCTCCTCGACAGACAGGTTCGCCAGCAGCGTCAACGTCAGCGGCGCGTCGCCGGACTGTGAGATGTCACCAAGGGTCTGACGCCGGTCCGCCGGCAGCCACTCGGGGCGGGCCCTCAGGTTCGACTGCGCTGCGGCCAGCCGACTGTTCCCGTCGACCGCCGACAGGACGAGCCGCTTGTCGACGGGGTCGCTCGCCGTGCCGCACAGGTGCGTCGGCACCAACGTCACGGGCTGTTCAATGACTCGACTACCCACATCCTGCGGATTGGCCTTGAGCACTTCCGCGAAGTTGTCATCGGCCGCCGCCAGCAGGTCGCTCAGCTGCGGGGATTCGTAGACGAGCGCGGCCTCTTCACCGTGGCTGCGCGGCAGCGGCACGGCTCGCGGCCCGCGGCGGGCCCCCGTGTTGGGGTCGGCGTCATAGGCTGCATGGCCCACCCACCGGTCGTTGGACACCGCCACGGTGAGCAACGGAGTGAACAGCCTGGTCTCGTACACGAGGAGCCAGCCGGAACCGGCCCGGACACGCATCGGGGTGGTACCGGTGAGATCATCGGGCGACACGGCGGCGGCCAGTAGCAGGTCGCGAGCTTCCGCGCCTAGGGCGATTTCGCCGCGGGCACACAGCTCCCGAATCTGCTTGCGCGCCCGTTCCGCCGCGGTCTTCGGCGGGACTTCGATGAGAGCGCCGCCAGCGTTGCCGGGCGCGATCGGAATCGGCTTAATCACATCGAGGAGATCGTCGTCCTCATCGTCGGTCGCCATGACGTTGGTATCCGCGGCGACCGCGGAAAGAATCTCCTCCCTGCGCGCGGCGATGCTGTCGAAGGTGGATTGGGTGTTGCGGGTTGGCATGGTGCCTCGTCCCTCTACCAGATACGGAACCGCGTGCTTGCGGCGCCGTCGGGACGCTGTGCACCCACCGGCGTCTCCACGACCGCGGTCGTTGAAAGCTCCGGCGGCACCGGTCGGATGTGGTGTTCGAGCGGTGAGTATGCGCACAGGGACTCCGTTGCCCACCGATCTCGGACCGCGGTCCTGATCGGTGTCGAACACACCAGGCGACTGGTGACGTTAGGCACAGGTTAGCAGTGCGAGTCGGCCAACTCCTGTTAGACATCCCAGGGGCGTATGTCGTCAAGCGGCTTGGGTGGTGTGGCTTGGGTGGCGGTGGTCCCAGGCGATGTGTTCGTCGTAGTGGGTGTGGTCGCGGAGGCAGCCGTGGAGGATGCCGACGAGGCGGCTGCCGAGGGCACGGAGGGCTTGGTGGTGCAGGTCGCCGGCGTCGCGTCGCTGGTCGTAGAACTTGCGGGAGCCAGGGCTGGACGATAGTGCGCAGAACGCCCATTGATCGATGGCGTCGTAGAGGCGCCGGTTGCGGACGTGGCGGGCGAGTACCGCACGTTTCTCGCCGGACGCGATCGTCAATGGGGAGGTGCCGGCGTAGTTTCTGCGAGACTTGGTGGTGGTAGCGGTCGGGATCGTCCCCGAATTCACCGATCACCCGGGGGCCGAGTACGACACCAAGTCCTGGCAGGGAGCGGTAGATGTCGCGTCCGGGTGTGACTCAAAATGTGTTGCCAGTTCGCCTCGAGCGGGCGCGGTCAGCATAGACGGAGCCCCCGACAAGCATTGTCGTCCGACGGTCTCCACCGATATGGGTTGTCATTCGGTGTCTGCAGGAGCATTGAGTTGGGTGTACTTGGTGGCATTTCCTCGCGCCTGATCGATGGGATACTTCCGGCTGTTGGCAGCGAGCTTGTCCTGGACTGCACGTGACAGGTCGATGCCAAGAACATCCGCAAGCCGTAGAAGGTAGATCAGAACATCAGCAAGCTCATCGGACGCATGCTTCCGTTGCTGCGAGTCGAGCTGCTCGGCTTGCTCGGCAGTGAGCCACTGGAAAATCTCCGACAGCTCTCCGACTTCACCGGTGAGCGCCATGATCAGGTTTTTCGGCGTATGGAACTGACCCCAGTCACGCTCGTCGGTAAAGACGCGCACCGCTGCTTGCAACTCATCGATGCTCTTCAATTCCAGCTCCTCGCATGCACATCGTCCTGCCGTGACTTTTCGAGACCGGCGGGCCTGACCACTCCGGCTCCCCGGACTCAGTGAAGCCGCACATTGTGAAGAAGGCCTGGCGGTGCCCGACCTGAACAAGGCCGACGGCAACTCCGGGCACGTTCAAAAGACGCGGGCGTGACAGAACGAAGCGAAAGCAGGGGTCCGCCCGCGGTCATCGTCCGGTTCATGATGCGGCGTTCGTCGCGGCCGGTGACTGTCGCTCGAACCCATGAGCAGATGCCCATATCGCGCTGATGCCGGAAACGTGCAAAAGGTCGATCAGATCACCGCCCGGCTTCTGGGGAACCAGAAGTGCGCATGCTGACGGCTCGACGTAGCGCGCGTAATCAAGGATCTGCCCAAGGGCGAGACGAATCGTCGGCCGGTCCGTGTTTGCCTTCACCTCGACCAGTTCCTCGGCGGTTTCGTCGTAGATGTCGGTGAACATTTCACCTCCGCCACCAGGCAGGACGATGCGATGCCGGGACACTGTATGACCGAGTTCCTTCAGATAAGCCACATATTTGGTCTGCAGCCGAGCTTCGCGGCGGTGCCGCTCGGCGACGGTCGCCTCAGGCACCTCCGTCACCGCGAAACGGTCGGTGTGGGAGGACTCCAGAGACACCCGCGCCACCCGGGCACCGGGATCGCTGGGCTCTGGGGTGCCCCGCAATGAGGTAAGTGTCAATGCCTCGAGTAACGCAGGGAAAGCCTCGTGATCGCCGATGATCGGAGCGATCGCGTCGACGACGTCCGCCACGAGGTGTGGATCGCTCCGGATCCGGTCGTACACCTGCGCGGTGAGTCCGGCAGGGACATTGAGTGCACGGACCTGCTTGTACCGCAGCTTCCGGTCTTCATAGGGACCACCGAATTCCCACCAGGGCATGCTGGTCAGCGCTGTCCACGGATTCGCTGGATCCGGTGCGCTGGTCCGCAACGCAAACGGCAAGAGCACACGCTTCAACTCCGCCTCGGCGTCCGCGAACGGGACCACACGCGGCAGACCCGAGCGCGCACGCGAGATCGCCCACAACACAACGACGTACTGGTATGCGGCGGACTGACCGTTGGTCCCTGCATGCACACGAAGCTCGTTCAGCCTAACGAGCAGCTCACTGGGAGCGGTCCGCTGCTCACCGGAATCAGGGCGGGTTTCGACGACGTCGAAACCCAGACGCGACAGTGTGCTGATCACCGGTGCTCCGCCATTGAACTCTGCCGATGTCAGCAGGACGCCGGTCTCGTGTCGGTGCGCTACCCCGACGATCGCTTTCGAGTCGTACAACGCGCCGTTGTACGACAAGCGATACCTCATGGCCGCCCCGAACCCGTACGTCGTAAGGAACCGTTGCTGCCCGAGTTCATCGTGCTCGGCGACGGCAGCGAGTACCGCCGTCCGGGTAAGCTGCGCCAACGACATGCGCACCACGGTAGATCCTGCCTCACCCACCCGGGCCGCCGACACGTTCAGAGAACCTGGGTTTCTTCGACACTCGACCCGGCAGCCGGGACCAGAGTCCTCAAGATCACCTTGGCCCGAGTGTCTCCCGCTCGAGGCCGACGTCGCCGACGACCAAATGTACCGACGACCAAATGTAGGAAAGGAAACGTAGCGATGACGTTGGTTGCGTTACAACCGGCAACCCCCAATGAGGCACATACGGCCGCCCACTACCGAAAAACCGTGGTCAACCCCATCACGCTGGACGATTACCGCGCTCAGATACCCGTTGATCAGATGGGCGTACTGCGCGGCCACTATCCGACCGGAACCGCCCGCCTCTGGGGCTTGAGCCACGGCAAGCACTCCACCAAGTTCACGCGTTGGCAACAGCTCGCCCCCGGAACGAAGGTGCTCTTCTACACCGGCGGCCCTGACAAAGCCTTCACCGCGCTAGCCACAATCACCTACACGGTCGAGAATGAGAACCTCGGACGGGCCCTGTGGTCTCTCGACCCTGAGGACGACAGCCCGTTCAAGTACCTCTACTTTCTCGACGACGTGCGTGCTGTCGACATCCCCTACACCGAGCTCGTCCCCTTCATTCGAACCAGGCCGGACTGGAAGCTGGACCACCAACGCTCCTTCGGGCTCCTCGATCAAGGGCAGAGCGCTGCTCTGCTCAGCTATCTCGGCATCGTCGATGAACCCTCCCCTGCGCCTGACTCCGCTGCCTATGCCGCCACCGTCCAGACCGGCATCGAGACCACCGACCGCGCGTACACCGCCATCTATCGTCAGGAGCAACGGTTCCTGCGCTCACTGCTCCTCCAGGACAACGCGGCGCGCTGCGACCTGTGTGGTCGCGAGTTCGACAGCCGGTATCTTCGCGCTGCCCACATCAAGAAACGCGCTGCCTGCAGCGAACCCGAACGCCTCGACGCACCGAGCATCGTCATGATCGCGTGTGTTTTCGGTTGCGATGGACTCTACGAGGCAGGGCACATCGGCGTTAACGCTCACGGCCATATCGTGCTCAGCCCTACGCTCCGCCCCGACGGTCCCGAACATGACTATGTACGGACCATGATCAAGGGCCGACGCTGCACCAAATGGGTCACCGCCGCCGCCAGTCGCCGCTATTTCGACTGGCACTTTCGAACCACTTACCGCGGCAGTCTCACGGTTCCAGGCACCTGAGCCGAATCCATACTTCGCCCGTAGCCCCCCGGCGCATGGCACTCCCCACCCGTTCGCACGACCGGAGCAGCACGCTGCTGCGAGTAGAACACACGGATGTCCCATCACCGTTCGCACCGTAGAAGTACCGTCCCACGACAGCTGAGTACCACGCTCGGCCAGGACAGCTCGCGACACGCCGGCCAGGGGGGTCCCACCGGAGAGGTCGTACCGCTCAGGAGGTTCTGATCTTTCGGTCCCGCAGCCACGTGCGAGTCGCGAACCCATCCATCGTTGGGAAGCGAGACATTGCTCGAATATGCACTGTCACGTGAGATCAAGCGGCTGCGGTTATCCCTTCCTGTGCACAGTTTCGCGCCCGACCCTGGATTGATGGTCGTGCGGTAGTCCGGCTGGCCTCGTTCTGCGCAACAGATGCTCAACGTCCACCACAGACCTGCTCAGTCCGGCCGATTGGCTGCATGCGATCATTTCGCCGGTGACTAGCAATGGCCTCTTCGATATTGTTGATATGCAGCCGCCGCCCGACTACGAGCGCGATGCGCATGCGCATGCGCTGCGACGGACCCGCAATGGATTTCGTAGATATCCCGCGCCCACGAAGCCGATGTCTCCACCAAGGGCCAAGCCGATCTTGCCTAACGCGGACGGTCCACCCGACGACCTCCGTCCGCTCGTTCTGTGGTTTGAAAATCAGGCCGAAAGCCGACATCGATTTCGCTGGACCTTGAGGGATTCGATCGACGAGCTGCTCGACGGTCAACGAACAGGTAGATGGTGCTATCAGCATCTGACGAAGACCGAGAGGACATACCTCGGAACAGCCATCGAGATCAATTTGACCCGCGAATTTTCCATCCCGGATGGGGCTGACCTCGACTGGAATATCGATGGATTCGAGGTGGACTGCAAGTTTTCGAAGGATCTCGGTCGTTGGGAGATTCCGATGGAGATGTATGAATGCGCGGCCCACGAGCAGCGATCCGGCAAGGCGAATCACCCCGCCCTGCTGGTGTGGGTTAACGATGACGTCCACCAATGGGCCGCTGGTGTCCTACGCATCACCGATGAGCGGTTACGGTGGAAAGGCCCGGAGAACGCGCGCGAGCGTGTCTACAACCGCGACAACAAGCGCCGCATCAGCCCTGATGCATTCGACTCGATCTACTGGCTGTGGGGTGGGATCCAATCAGATCTACCTACGAACCTCCTCCTCGACATGGACCCCGACACCCGGGAGAAGATTCTGTTTCCGGATTCGAGCGGTCAGCAACGGGTGAACGCTCTATTCCGTCATATCAGTGACCGGCTGGTGAACCGTCAGACTGTACTCGCGGTCGGGCAACAGGACGATGCACCGAAGCGGGTCCGCGACGCCCGCGACGATCTCCGCGACGAAGGGATCATCATCGTCGGGCATCAGCATCCTTATCCGGCAATCTGTAAGGCCCTCGGATTAGTT
>Ga0247825_10000935_pt1 | contig 18928 bp, 15 predicted proteins | sample 13C_Vanillin_Day_FD_194413 | JGI IMG/M metagenome (GOLD analysis project Ga0247825, IMG submission 194413) | Soil microbial communities from agricultural site in Penn Yan, New York, United States - 13C_Vanillin_Day48 | ecosystem: Environmental > Terrestrial > Soil > Agricultural land | place...
CCCCCACGATATGGAGCGGAGAGCGGCTCATGTTCAGGAGCTCGCCGGCTTCTTCAGGAGCTTCTCGGTGAGATCCGGCCCCAGGCTGTCCGCCATGAGCTTCTCCACCACGGCCTCGAACTCCGAGCGCTGGGAGTCGCTGTTGTAGATGAAGCGGATGCCCATGCCGGGCTCGTCGCCATCGCCCTTGGACCAGACCACCTCTCCCAGCAGCTCGAAGGGCTCCGTGCGCTGAGGCACGGTGAGCTTGAAGAGGAACTTGGTTCCAATGGACAGCGGCTTCTTCGTCTTGATGAAGGTGCCGCCCTTGGAGATGTTCTTCGTGTAGTCGGCGAAGAAGGAGTTGAGCTTCTTGTAGTCGACCTTCAGTTCGATGGGCGCGCGCAGGTGCTGGCGCATCTCTGGACCGGTCTTCTGTTCGGGCATGCTGGCGGGGCAGTATAGGGGAGCCTATGCGGCAAGTCCTGTGGTCCCGAGTGTCTCCCCTGTTACGTCGTCCCACCGTCCTCACCCTGGTGGGTCTCCTGGCGCTCGGAGGGTCCGCCCTCGTCTTCCTCCCCCTGTTCGGGCTGCCGGGCTTCGAGCTGTCCCTGGCCCTCTCCATCGCCGTAGGGCTCCTCGGAGGTGGGGTGGGCATCGCCGCCGCCGCCCAGGAGCGCCGGATTCTGAACAACGCACCCGAGCGTCCGGGGCAGGCCGTGGCGCTCGCGCTGGGCACCGCGCTGCTGCTGAACGGGGCGGTGCTCGTACCCCCCTTCCTCAGTTCCACTCTCTATGCACTCTTCTCGACGGAGTGTGATCCGTTCGAGCTGGTGGGCTTCTACCCGCTGCTCACCCTGCCCTCCGCGCTGCTCGCCTCGTGCGCGGGCGTCCTCTGCGGCTTCTGGGCGCGCAAGCCGGGCCGGGCGGTGCTCGCCTACACGGCACTGGTACTGCTCTCGGGCGTGCACACCGCGTGGCCCATCGTCACAGGCCCGCAGGTGTACGCCTTCAACCACTTTCTCGGACATCTCCCCGGGCCGCTCTATGACGAGGCCCTGGTGGTGACGCCGAGGCTGGGGTGGTTCCGGCTGGAAACGCTGCTGCTGGCAGGGCTGCTGGCGCTGCTCACCCGGGTGAGCCTGGATGTGCGCGAGGGCCGCCTCACTCGGCCGCGCCTCTCTCTGGGCGTCTGGGTGCTGCTGGGCCTGCTGGTGGGGGGCGTGGCGGTGCTCGAGGGGAATGGGCCGGCGCTCGGGCTGCGGATGACGCACGAGCACCTGGCCGAGCGGCTCGGCGGCCTGCGAGACACGGAGCACTTGCGGCTGCACTACCCGCGCGGCATGGATCGCGAGGCCGTGGAGCGGATGGCGAGGGATCTCGAGTTCCGCTACGCACAGCTCTCCGGCTTCCTCGGCGGCGCGCCCACGGAGCGGATCCGCATCTACCTCTATAGGACGGACGAGGAGAAACAGGCGCTGGTGGGCGCGGGGCGGACGCAGTTCGCCAAGCCCTGGCTCTTCGAGCTGCACATCAACGATCGGCCCTTCCCCCACACCAGCCTGCACCACGAGCTGGCGCACGTGATGGCAGCCCCCGCGGGCAGCGGCCCGTTCCGCGTCACCACGCGCTTCGGGCTCTGGCCGCTGATGGGGGTGATCGAGGGCTTCGCGGTGGCGGCGGACGATCCCACCCAGGGGGAGCTCACGCTGCACCAGTGGGCCGCGGGCATGCGCCGCCAGAAGCTGGCCCCGGACATGCGCAAGCTGATGGGCACCGAGGGCTTCTACCAGTCCGCCCCCGCCCGGGCGTACACGGTGGCGGGCTCTTTCATCCGCTACCTGGCGGACACCTACGGCGCGGAGAAGGTGCGCGTGCTCTACGCCCACGCGGACTTCCAGCAGGCCTACGGTCGCTCGCTGGACGATCTCGTCACCGAGTGGGAGCGCTTCCTGGACGCGCTGCCGCTGGACGAGGGCGACATCAGCCGCGCCTTCCTGCGCTTCCGCACCGGCGCCCTCTTCACCCGCACCTGCGCCCGCGAGGTGGCGCGGCTCCAGAAGGATGCCCAGGGCTCGCTCGCCAGCGATCCGCAGGAGGCGCTCGAGCTCTACCGGCGCGCCGCGCAGCTCCAGCCCGAGGAGCCCACCTACGTCATGGGCCAGGCCCTGGCGCTGGATCAGCTCGACCGCACCACCGAGGCCGCCCAGATCCTCGCCACCCTGGCCGCGACGCCGAAGGTGAAGGAGCAGCCAGCCCTGGAGGCCGAGGTGGTGATGGATCAGGCGGACATGGCCCTGCGCCTGGAGCAGCTCGATGCGGCGCAGCAGTACCTGGAGCGGGTGCTCGCGCTGGCCCCGAGCCCCGAGCTGACCCGCTCGGCGCAGATCAAGCTCGCCTCGCTGGGCTCTCCCTCGCGCCTGAACACCGTGGAGCGCTACTTCCGCTCGAGGAAGGAGGAGCTGCGCCTGCTGTACCTCTCCCGCGCGCTGGAGACGGCTCCGAAGGATCCCTATCTCAACTACCTGCTGGGCCGCAGATTGCAGCAGGTGGGGGACCCTGGACTGGCGATGGAGTTCATCTCCCGGGCCCTGACATCGACCGGTGAGGAGCTGCCCGAGGCCATCCGCCGCGAGGCCCGCAAGCTGATGGTGGAGTCCTCGTACCTGGCCGGAGACTGCGGCGCGGTGCGCCATGAGCTGGGCGCTCTGCCGGATTTCGGACCCGCCTTCCGCAAGGCAGCTGACGAGTGGGGGGCCCGATGTGACTTCGAGGATGCTGCCTTCCAAGGACCTCTGGTGCCCCGGCAGCCTTTCCGCTAGACGCAGGCGCACACTCGCAGGAGGGCTTATGCGGTTCGAATCGCGGCAGCGGATCATGGGGACGGTGGATGAGGTGGAGCGCGCGATGCTCGACCCCCGCTACTTCGAGTTCCTCCTCAAGCATCACGGTGTGCTGCTGGAGGTCCAGCCCGTGGAGGTCCAGGACCTGGGCGACAAGGTGCGCCGCAAGGTGCGCTACCGACCCAAGCCCGTCATCGCCACCATCGGCCCGAAGAGGGTGCCGCCCGAGTGGTTCGCCTTCGTCGAGACGTCCACCTACGACAAGAAGAAGAAGGAGCTGACCTTCTCCAACGTGCCCACCTCGAACACCATCTCCAAGATGCTGGTGAACACGGGCACGCTGCGGCTGCGCGATGCGGGCGGCGGGAGCACGGAGCGGACGATGGACGGGGAGATCTCCCTGAAGCTGCCGCTGCTGATGAAGCCGCTGGCGCTCATCGGCGAGAAGGTCATCCAGTCCGAGGGCCTGAAGATCCTCGACGGAGAGGCGCCGGTGCTCAACCGCTTCATCGCCGAGGTGCTCCGCAAGGGCTGAGCAGGTTTCTTGCCCGGCTTGGGAATGAGTTGACACCAACGCGGTTGCACCTCTAGAGGCGACCGCACCATGAACTTCCGAACCCTGCTCATCGTCCCCCTGTTGCTGGCCGCGGCCTGCGCGCCACGGCGCATCCCCGGCACCGAGATCGCCGACACCGACGACACCCGCGCCGTCCTCGCCATCATGGAGCGCTACCGCACGGCGCTGGAGGCCCGTGACGCCAAGGCCATCCAGGCGCTCGTGTCCGAGGACTTCAAGGAGGACGGCGGCACGGAGTCGCCCGACGACGATCTCACCTACGACAACCTCTCCACGCACATGTCGAACCTCTTCCAGAAGCTCGACAAGCCCAAGGTGGACATCAGCGTGCGCCGGGTGGACGTCCAGGACGACATGGCCACCGCCGTCTACTACTGGAACGCGAGCTGGCGCATGCCCTCGCTGACCAGCCGACCCCAGAGCGATGGAGAGCTGGAGCAGATGGTGCTGAAGAAGACCAACGGCGAGTGGAAGATCATCTCCGGCATCTGACGGGAGCGGGCCTGGGGCTCACAGCCCCAGCAAGCCCCGGAAGCCCTCGGGTCCCATGGCATCCAGCGCCCGCGCCCGCCCCAGGTAGGTGCGGAAGTCCTTGCGGGTGAGCTGCTCCGGCGGCAGCGGAGACAGGTGAAAGTCGCGGATGCGGCTGGCGGTGTAGCGCACGGCGCCGAAGAGCGCGTGGCCAAAGAGGTTCTCGCGCTCCACCGCCGCGAGCGGCCTCGCGTCCTGGTAGCCGCGGATGAACGCCCTGCACAGCTCCGGCTGGTACACGCCGTTGTCGAAGCACCAGGCGTTCAGGGTGATGACCACGTCCAGGCCGTAGGCGTCGTTGCACGCCATCTCGAAGTCGAAGAAGGCCCCCACCCGGTCTGCCAGCCACTTCACGTTGTCCATGAAGAGGTCCGCATGGATGACGCCGCGCGGCTGCAGGCCCCGGCTCCGCTCCTTCTCGGCCCTGTCCAGGTGCTCCTCCAGCTCCTCGGCCACGGAGGACACCTCCTCATCCGAGTGCCGCCGCAGCCCCGCCAGCCAGCTTCGCACCTGCGCGGCGCTGTACGGGTTGTCCCGGCTGCCGCCGCAGGACTGGGTGATCCGGTGCATCTTCCCAAGCTCCAGGCCCAGGCGCTCCAGGTGCTCCGGGGTGAGCTGGGAGCGCTTGAGCTCCTCGCCCGACAGCCACTTGAAGACGCTCACCCGCCCCCCCTCGAGCTCCAGGAAGGGCTTCCCCTGCCGGGTCAGCAGCAGCGTGGGCGAGGGGAAGTGGGACTCGGTGAGGTGCGTCAGCAGCGCCGCCTCGAAGCGCAGATCCTCCGCCGAGCGCACGGTGGTGTGCCGCACGAAGAGGCGGCCCTCGGGGGTGCGGATCCGGTGGTTGGTGTTGATGGAGCCCTCGGGGATGGCCACCACCTCGTCCACCGCCCCCAGCCCGTAGGCCTCGGCCACCCGCGCGAACGACTCGGGTTTCAACACCGTATACACCGCCATCGCGCCACCTCCCGGAGTGGACAGCCACCCAACCCTTCGCTGCTCCCTCCGTTGACACCAGAAGGGGCCGGGCATATCTAGGCGCGGCTCCCTGATCAATATAAACGTCCGAAACCATTCAAATTTTCCTGGCCGGAGGCAGTCGCGCATGGGTACGGCAGTCGGCGGAAGCGGCGGGCAACGTGACTGGAAGCGGCGGGAGAGTCTGGCCAGCGCGCTGGTGCAGGTGGCGCTGGTGGCCATCCTGCTCGGGGCGGCGGTGGCCTTCGTCGTGCACCGGGGCCGGGTGCGGCAGGAGACGGACACGCGGCTCAAGGCAGCGCAGGGCCTGGCGCAGCGGGGCAACCCGGCGGATCTGGCGCGGGCGCTGAAGGAGCTGGACGCGCTGTTCTCCATCGACGCGAAGGTGTACGGGGCGCATGCGCTGGCCGCGGAACTGCAGGCCGAGCTGTGGCTGGTGCACCGCCAGCCGGGCGCGGAGCAGAAGATGCGCGAGCACCTGGCCCTCGCCGAGGCCTTGGAGTCCAAGGATGTGGAGCGCTATGGCGCCCGGGTGGTGCGCGCTCGGCTGATGCTGGCCGAGGGCAAGGCGGCCGAGGCCGATCAGGTGTTGCGGGCGCTCCGGGATCGCGGGGCGAGCAACCCGAAGCTGTGGCTGGCCCAGGCCCAGGCGCTCCAGACGCTGGGCAACCTGCAGGCAGCGCGGCAGGCGTTCTCCAAGGCCATGGAGGCGGCCTGGAAGGATCCGCGCTACCCGGCCGCCTACGGGGAGGCGTTGCTCGAGGAGGGCCTCTTCGCCCAGGCCCACGAGGCCGTGGGGCGGGCGATCTCGGCCAACCCGGACCACCTCGAGGCGAGAGTGACGGCGGCGCTCGCCCTCCTCTACATGCGGGAGAGGCCAGCCGATGCGGAGCGCTTGCTGCGAGAGGTGCAGACGCGTGAGACAGAGCTGTCGCCGGCCCTGAGGACGCGCGTCCTGGCGGCGCAGGCGGAGCTCGCCCTCGTGCGCGGCAACCCCGAGGAGGCCCTGACGCAGGCGGATGCGGCGCTCGCCGTGCTGCCAGACGATCTTCTGGCCCTCTTTGGCCGGGCCCGGTCGCTCGCGGCCAAGAAGGAGCCCGGCGCGCGCGCGGCCTTCGAGGCTGCAACGGCCCGGCGCAAGACGGCCCCCCTGCTCTACCTGGAGGGCGCGAAGTCCCTCCAGCAGGCGGGGGATGGGGCTGGAGCGCTGGCGTTGCTGGACGCGTACGAGGGAATCTTCCGGGAGATTCAGGTGCCCGCGGGCGAGGGCAAGTCGCTGAGCGCGCTGGAGCGGGATGATCGCTACTGGCTGACACGAGGCTCCGTGCTGGAGGCGACGGGCCGGCAGGACGAGGCGCAGGCCGCGTATAACCGGGCGATCGCCGTGAAGGGCCCGTCGCTCGCGCGCGCGCAGTACGCCAAGGGCTCGCTGCTGCTGGCGCGCAAGGACTACGCCGGAGCGCACGAGGTGCTCGCGGCGGTGACACCGGACACGGGCGCGGGCCCGCTGCCGGAGGCCTATGCCGCCATGGGCGAGGTCCTCTTCGGCCAGGGAGACTTCGCCGCAGCCTGCCAGCACCACTACGTCGCGCTCAGCCGTGATCGCGGCCGGAAGATCCCGCTCGAGCAGCTCCAGGCGCGGGCGGCGGACATCGCCAAGCGGCTGCAGGCCGCCGGCCAGGCCAGCATGGCCAAGGCCTGGAAGACCGAGACGGACTCTCTGTTGAAGTAAGCAAAGAGGGCCCGCGGTTGCCCGCGAGCCCTCTTCTCCCTCACGCGAGGTGACGGCCCGTGCTTACAGGCCGCCGCCCCAGTAACCGCAGATCCGGAAGACGCGCAGCGGGGCGAGGTGGCCCTCGGCGTTGCCCGTCAGCGAGCCCGAGTAGATGCCGCCATCAAAGCTGCCTTCGTTGAAGTGGAAGTCAGCGCCCGGCGCCAGCACCGTGCCGAAGAAGCCGTAGTTGTACGCGTTGATGTACGAGGCGTCCGGGAAGTTGAAGAGGACGCCGGTCGCGTCCACGCCACTGTAGTTGTTGGCGAAGTTGGCGATGGTCGGCGCGTTACCGAACACGTTGATCACCGCGACGGAGCCCGACGGCACGTTCAGCGAGAAGTACCGGGTCGAGGTGAGCTGCCAGGCGTCCACCCAGAAGACATTCAGCTGCGGGTCGCTTCCATCCAGGAAGAGGCCCCCCCACGAGTGGAGCTGCGTGGTCGTGTTCTGGTCGAGCATGGCGAGCTGGCCCGACAGCTCCGTCAGCGCCTCACCCTGCTCCTCGAAGTCGATGGGCGCGTCCTGAGCCGGGACGCCCCGGTAGAACGACACCGTGCCGTCAAGGGTGGTGGTGCCCGAGTAGTACGCGTTGCCGAAGACGGCCCCGTGGCGGAGGTTCAGGTTGCCGCCCGCCACCACCACGTTGTCGGTGTCGTTATCGGGCAGCTCGGCGCCCACGGAGAAGTGCTCCATGCTGAGGTCTCCGCCGACCACCACCTTGCCGCGCACGTCGTGGCCGCCGATGTAGTTCCCCACCGAGAAGACGTTGTAGTCGTTGAGGTCGACGTCCCGGCAGGTCCGCGGCTCGGGGGTGATGACCACGGTGAACGTCTTCACGGGCTCGAGGTTGCCGGCGTTGTCCCTCGCGTAGAACGTCAGCGTCGTCGTGCCGTAGTTGGTGATGATGGGGACCCAGCCATATCCGCCCGTCACGGAGCCACTGCCCGTCTGCGCGCCGCTCAGCACCCAGACGATGGCCGCCACGCCAGAGGTGTCATCCGTCGCCGTGAGGCGAATGGAGACGTTGCCCCGGTACTCGCCGTTCTCATCGGGCGGCTGCTCGATGTCGGCGATGCTTACGGGCGGCGTCGTGTCGGCGTCCAGCGACTGCGACTGCTCCTCCTTCAAGTCCGGACCCAACATCTCCGGGGCACCACAGGCAGTGAAGGCGAGAAACACAAGACCGAGGATGAACTTCTTCACGGGGACTCCTCCTACCTGGCTCAACCACCGCACCGCGGGGCGAGGCAAAGGTTCATTCGTTCAATGCGCCCGGATTGCAGAAATACGTGACGCCCCCCTGTATTGCTGCAGCACCAGCTTAATGGATTAACAAGATCACTAACCATATAAAGCGTAAGGTGATCTTTACGACCACACTGTTTTGCCAGGGATTTCCGTTTTTCAATCTTTCTCATATATTCTGCCTTTAATTGATTTAGCCGCGCTCTCAGAGGGACCGCTGCCACGCCAAAAACAGACAACCGCTGTAATTCGGGGATAAGTTCTTTAGCGAGGAAGAAGCATGGCTGTGCAATGGATGACAGGAGTGCTGCTCCTGACGGCCGCCACCAGCGTGGGATCAGCGGAGATGGCCTGTGGGGCGCAAGGACGACAGCTCACGCCCCGTGCGTGTACGGCTGCCGTGCGGCCCCTGAGCCCGGCTCACTCTCCTGCGTGCTGCCGCGCCATCGCCTTGCCGCGCTGCTCGTTGACGAAGAGCGAGATGATCAAGGAGCAGAAGAAGAAGACCGCGCACAGCAGGATCGAGCCCTTGAGGCCCAGCTGGATCTGGAGGAACCCGAGGCTCATCAGCCCGAAGATGGCGGACAGCTTTCCGAAGAGCCCCCAGAAGCCATAGAACTCCCCCGCCTTGGACTCAGGGCTGAACACGCCCACCATGGCGCGCGCCGCGGACTGGGTGGAGCCCAGGCACAGCCCCGCCAGCGCGCCCATGCAGAGGAACACCGACTCGGTCTTCCACTGCGTCCCCAGCGCCGCGTTGAGCCAGTCCGTCAGGCCCGGAGCGCCCCACAGCAGCACCACCGCCACCATCCAGATGACGAGCGTGATGTTGTAGGTGCGCTTGTCACCGATGCGATCCTGGATGAAGCCGAAGAGCCACGCGCCCACCGCCGCGGAGAGGTTGGTGAGCACGAACATGGCGGCCTGGGAGGACGAGCTCCAGCGGATCACCTGATCGCCGTAGATGAAGGCGAAGCTGATGACGATCGACAGGCCCGCGTAGGCGAAGAAGAACGAGCAGAGGAAGACGATCAGGTCCCTGAAGCTCCGCAGCTCACGCAGCGTCCGGCCCAGGCGCCGCATCCCCGCGCCGAGGTAGCTCTCCCCGGCCGGGAGCACCTTGGCGGTGCCGCGCTCCTTTAGGAGCAGGAAGGTGGGGATGCCGGCCAGGAGGAAGAAGGCCCCGGTGAGCGGGCCAATGAGCCGCACGCCCGCAAGGTTGCTCGCGTCGTGAGGAGTGGTGAGCACGAAGATGAGGCCCGTGGACAGCAGGCCGCCCAGGTAGCCGACACCCCACGCCAGCCCGGAGATCTTCCCCAGTTCCTCCGGTGGACCCAGGTCCGGCAGGAAGGCCGAGGTGAAGTTCTCTCCCACGGCGAACCCGTAGTTGGAGATCACGATGAGGACGAAGCAGAGCGCCACCGCACCGGGCGTGACGAAGTAGAGCGCGGAGGTCGCCACCACCGTCAGCAGGTAGCTGGCGAAGAGGAACTTCTTCTTCGCCGCGCTGAAGTCCATCAGGGAGCCCAGCACCGGCCCGCTCAGCGCCACCAGCAGCAGGCTGGTAGAGAGCGCGGCGCTCCAGAGGAAGTTCCCCTCACGCTCATCACCGACGATCAGCTTGGGGAACAGCACGCTGAAGGCCACGGTGATGATGACGGTGGTGTAGGAGGAGTTGGCGAAGTCGAACATCGCCCATCCCAGGATCTCTCGGAGGGGTGCTCGCTGGGTGCTCAAGGACAGGGCCTCCTGTGCTCAGAACAAGTCCGAGGGGTTCAACCGGCGATCGCGCGCCTCCACCACCCGCCACTCGCCGTCCTGCTCCTTCTCGAAGGAGCCCTCGATGGTCCACGCGTCGATCACGCTCTCGCGTGCCAGCTCTTCCATCACCTGGGCCTCCGAGCGCGCGAAGATGAACTTCACGGAGAAGTCGCCCCGCGTGGGAGACACCTCCGTCACCTCAAGGCCCGTGTGGAAGATGCGGACCCACTGGCCTCGCAGCACCTGCGCCACCAGCACGCCCCTCACCTGGTCCTTGCCCAGACCGCGGCCGGCCTTGAAGCGCTCCGAGACGCCCTCCATCACCTCGGCCACGTCCTTCTTCTCGGCCGCGCGCGTCATCTCGATGATCTTGCGCGTGATGGCCTCGGTGACGGGCGGCTCCTCATGCGGCCACAAGGCCAGCACCAGCCCGCCCACCAGCAGCGCCAGCGCCAGCCCCACCACCTGGGAGCGCGAGATCGTCATCGCCGCTCCCGCGGGCTCACGCCGCCCCAGCCGGTTCCGCGACGATCACCAGCTCGTCCGCATCGATGATCTCCGCGGGACGCAGCGCCTCGGCCGTCTGCTTCTGCCGCTGCTCCGAGAGATGCTCCAGGTACGTCTTGATGGAGGGGTACTCCTTCACCAGCTCGCCGAACGCCGCGCGCTCCATGAAGGCCGTGGCCGTCTTGCGCGTGGAGACCACCGTGGCCGTCGCGGGAGAGCCCGTCATCAGGGAGATCTCCCCGGCCACCTCGCCCTCGCGCAGCACGCCCAGGCTCACTACGCCACCAGCCGGATCCTCCTTCTGCACCACCAGCTCTCCGGCCAGCACCAGGAACAGGCCCTGCGCCGGCTCGCCCTCCGTGAGCGCCTTGTCCCGCGGCTGCAGCGCCTTGAAGGTGAAGCGCCCCAGCAGCGCGGCCCGCTCGGACTCGGGCAGCTGCTGGAACATCGGCGAGGTGGCCATCATGTTGCGCGCCATGCGCTGCTGGGAGAACTCGGCCAGCACCTGCGGCACCGAGGGGAAGCTGCGCGCCACCGTGTTGAGGTGCTCGCGGCGGATCTCGAACACCTCCGTGTCCACCGTCGTGCTCACCGAGGCCGTGGGCGGCGTGCCGGTGATGAGCGACAGCTCGCCGAAGATGGAGCCACCCCCCAGCCGGCCTAGCGTCTTGCGCTCCCCGTTCACCAGCCGCGTCACCTCCGCCTTGCCCGCGACGATGACGTGCAGGCTGTCACCCGTCTCTCCCTCCTGGCTGATCACCACGCCCGGCGGCACGCTCTTCCACGTCATCCGCTGCACCAGATCGAGGAAGGGATCCCGCTCCAGGTTCGCGAAGAGCGGCAGGGGCGGCCGGGCGTTCGGGTCCGCGGCGCCGCCCGTGTCCGGCGCGGCCAGCACCTCCAGGGCGCGGGCGATCAGCTCCTCCCCCTGCAGCTCCAGCAGATCCGCCTCCACCTTGCCCTCGTAGAGCGGGTCAGGGGGCAGCGGGGGGGGCACGGAGGCCCGGCCCGGAGCATTGCGGGATGCGCGAGCGTGGATGCGCACCAGGGTGTCCCGGATGCGGCGCTCCTGGGGGGCCAGCTCCAGCCCCAGCTTGCAGGCGGCCATGGCCGACAGCAGGTAGTCGCGCCGGAGGAGCCCCTCCGCGCAGGCGTGGTACGCCGTCACCGCGCGCTCGCGCTCTCCCAGCTCCGCCAAGCACCGCGCCGCCAGCATGCGCGAGCGATGATCGGCGGACCTGCGGCGCACGGACTCGGCGAACACGGCGAGGGCGCGCTCGAACTGCCGCTCCTCGATCAGGTCCATCCCGAGTTCACGCAGCGATTCACTCATGCCAGCTCTCCCCGAAGGTGTTGGAACTCAGGCCCTTATAGCCTTGTTTGCCCCAGTTCCTTCAGCTGGTCCTGCGCTCTCTTCTTCAGTTCGGAGGTTTCCTCGGCCGTGTCGATGACAATCTTGAATTTTTCCGCTGCGGACCGAGGGTCTCGATCCTTCTCGACATAGGCGCGCCGGTAGAGCTCCTCCAGCAGGCCCTGGAGGCTGCGGATCGCCTCGCGGACCTGATTGTTGTCCGGGTTGAGCCGCAGCGCCTCGCGGAAGTGGTTGTTCGCGCTGGCCACGTCGTTGCGCGCCACGGCGGCCTTGCCCGCGCGCATCTCGGCATCGGCGAGCTGGCCGCGGATGGAGTCCAGCAGCGTGCCGTTGAAGCCGATCTGGCGGTAGAGATCCTCGGACTTCCTCAAGGGCCGGACGGCCGTCTCCAGCGCGCGGGCCTGGACCTTGCGCTGTGCGTCCGCGTAGGTGCTGGCGAACTGGGGGATGAGCCGCTTGAGGTTCCTGGCGCGCTGCTGGATCTCGCTGTCGTTCTTGTTGTCCTCCATGACGCGATCGCACTCGAGCACCGCGCGCTCGTAGTCGCCGTTCTCGAACTTGCGCTCCACGGAGGAGAAGGCATCGGCGAGGATCTGCGCGCGCCGCTGTGCCGCACGCTTGGCGGCCAGCGCCTTGTTGGTCTTGTCCAGCTTCTCCTGCTCGATGGCCTCCGCGGCCAGGATCTCTTCCAGCTCCATCAGCCGCTGGCGGTAGAGCGGCTGGCTATCCGCCGGAAGCCGGGGGATGACGATGCGCAGGTTGTCCACGTCCCGGGCCTCGACCAGCTCCGCGGCCCGCTTCATGTAGTAGTCGACCTCGATGTCCGTCAGCTCCTTCTCGAGCCTGGCGCGCTCCTCGTCGCTCTTGGCGGTGGTGCCCGCGGGCGCATCGTCCAGCTTCTGGCGGGCCTCCTCGTAGTTGCCCTGCTCCATCAGCTTGCGCACCGCCAGGAACGCTTTCATGACGGTGGCCTCGGCCTGGGCCGCCTTGACCAGGCCCTCCTCGTCGATGCCGGGCTTGAGCCGCTCCGCGGCCTCGATGAGCTCGACGGCATCAGCGTACTCGCCGTTGCGGATCGCGTTGCGCGCCGCCTGCATCTTCGCGATCGCCAGCTGCTCCTTGGGATCGATCGTCACCGGCTCGGGCGTCTCGTCCTTGGCGAAGATGATGATCATGATCACCACCAGCACCACCGCCGCGACAGCCCCGCCCCCAATAGCGAGGACCTTCTTCTCGGGGAGCTTGCGCAGGGCGGCCTGGACCGGAGTCATGGGCGCGCCCTCGGCCGTGGCGTTGTCCTGGGCGCCCTCCTGGGCGGCGGGATCCTTCTGCTCGCCCCCCTCCCCCTCGGCCTTCTTCTTGGCCTCCTCCTCCTCGGCCTTCTTCTTGGCCTCCTCCTCCTCGGCCTTCTTCCTGGCCTCCTCCTCCTCGGCCTTCTTCTTCTCCTCGGCCTCCTTGGCCTCCTGCTCCGCCCGGAGCAGCTTCACGGCCTCCAGTTCGTCAACGAACTTCAAGACCGTGCGGCCGATCTCGATCTCGTCGTTGTGCTTGAGCACCTTCTCTTCGACACGCTCGTCGTTGACCTTGGTGCCGCTGGCGCCGCCCAGATCCCGAAGCAGCGTGCCATTGTCCCCGTGGATGAGCTCCAGATGGCGGCGGGACACGGACTGGTCGGTCAGGCGCAGGTCCACATCCTTGCCGCGCCCCACCACCATGCGCACGGTCTTGAAGCGGACCTTCTTGCCTTCATCCGGGCCCTCGATCACATGCACCGAGATGGGCGGACCGGTGCGCGTGGCGTCCGGGTTGTCCTCCTCCTGCTCGAGATCCTGCCCCTCCTCCTCCAGCTCCCGGAACTCCTTGGAGATGACGCGAGGATCCTCCGCTACGGGAGTGCCCTCTGCCTGCTCCTCCGCTTCCTGGCCCTCGTCACCCGGATAGTGGTTGGAGGTGTGGTAGTCCTCCTCCACGGGGTTCTCCATGGACCTTCGGTTGCCCTCCGCGTGGGCCTCTCCTCTCCCCTCATCTGGAGCGGGGGACCGGCTGTTCCTCGCGCGGTTCGTGTAGTACGGCGAAGGTTTGAGTTCGGTGCGATCGTTCTTCGACGCGCCATTGGATGGCTTCGAGGAATTGGCGCTGGAAGAGCTCGGTCGTCGGGGAGGCATGGATATGGGCCATTCTCTGGGGTCCAGCCATCTTAGAGCGCCCGCCTGTCCAGGGGAATGCGAACAAGGGCACCTTGGAACACAGGGCGCTTCTTGGCCGTTGCCGGTGAGATACGGCCCCATTAGGGTCCCCCCACTCTCTCAGTGTTTCGGAGAATACGAATGCCCCGTGCGACGACAGCCAGGCCCAAGCGCCCCACCCCGGCCCAGTTAGCTCCCCTGGCCAGCCGGCAGACGGCCTCTGCCCCCCTGCTGCCCCAGCCGCTCCTCGAGCGCCTGCTGGCAGTGGCCATGGAGAAAGGGGGCGAGTTCGCGGAGGTGTATGTGGAACGCGCCCTCACCACGGCGGTGGTGCTGGAGGAGTCGCGCATCAAGAGCGCACAGTCGGGGGTGGTGCAGGGCGTAGGCGTACGCGTCATCTCTGGGGCAAAGGTGGGATACGCGTACTCGGATGACCTGGACGAGCCGGCCCTGCTGAGGGCGGCGCGCACGGCGGCGATGATCGCGCAGGGGGGCGGCTCGGAGCAGAGCTTCAAGGTGAGCCGCACGCCCTCGCCCAGCTACTACAAGGTGGCGATGCCGCTGGCGGAAGTTGACGTGGCACGTAAGGCGGAGCTGGTGCTGCGGGCGGACAAGGCGGCGCGGGCGTTCGATCGGCGGGTGAAGCAGGTGAACGGCACCTACGCGGACAACACGAAGCGGATCGCGGTGGCCAACACGCTGGGGTACTACACGGAGGACACTCAGGATCTGTGCCGGCTCAGTGTCCAGGTGGTGGCCGAGGGGAAGAACAAGGAGCGGCGCACGGGCTTCTTCGGTGGTGGCGGCCGGGTGTCCTTCAGCCACTTCGACAGCTTCACGCCGGAGCAGGTGGGGCAGGAGGCGGCGCGGCAGGCCATCGCCACGCTGGGCGCCGCGGAGTGCAAGGCGGGGCCGCAGACGGTGGTGCTGGCGCCAGGCTGGAGCGGGATCCTCCTGCACGAGGCGGTGGGCCATGGCCTGGAGGCGGACTTCATCCGCAAGGGCACCTCGCTCTTCACGGGGAAGGTGGGAGAGAAGGTGGCCTCGGATCTCGTGACGGTGATCGATGACGGGACGGTGGCCAACAGCCGCGGCTCCATCAACGTGGATGACGAGGGTATGCCGGGCGAGCGCAAGGTGCTGATCGAGAAGGGCGTGCTCAAGGGCTACATGTACGACACCCTGAACGCGAAGCTGATGGGGCAGCGCTCCACGGGCAGCGGGCGGCGCGAGTCCTTCAAGAGCATGCCGTTGCCGCGCATGACGAACACGTACCTGGCGCCGGGGGATCACTCGCCCGAGGAGATCATCAAGGAAGTGAAGAGCGGGCTGTACTGCGCGCACTTCGGCGGCGGGCAGGTGGACATCACCAACGGCAACTTCGTCTTCGAGGTGAGCGAGGCGTACGAGATCGAGGACGGGAGGCTGGGGCGGCCGGTGAAGAACGCGATCCTGATCGGCGTGGGGCCCGAGGCGCTGAAGAACGTCTCGCGCGTGGGGTGCGATCCGATGCCGGATCCGGGCCTGGGCACGTGCGGCAAGGACGGGCAGAGCGTACCGGTGGGCGTGGGGCTGCCCACGCTGCGTATCGACAACATGACGGTGGGTGGGACGAAGGTCTCCTGAGGAGCGGACGGTGAACAACTACGAGCAGCTCGCAAAGAAGATCGTCCAGCGCGCGAAGAAGAAGGGCGCGAAGCAGGCGGAGGCGTTCCTGGAGGTGGGGCGGCAGAGCTCCTGCCGCGTGCGCGACGGGGAGATCGAGGATCTCACCGAGGCCACGAGCAAGGGCGTGGGCCTGCGGGTGATCACGAAGGACAACCGCCTGGGCTTCGCCTTCACGTCGGACTTCGAGCCGTCGTCGCTCGACGTCTTCGTGGATCGAGCGCTGCAGCTGGCGCAGACGGCGGCGCCGAACAAGCTCAACGGGCTGCCCACGGCGAAGGAGCTGGGCAAGGCTGGGGAGACGGGAGAGCTGTACGACGCAGCCGTGGCGAACCTTGCGGGGGACTGGAAGATCAAGTCCGCGCTGGAAATGGAGAAGGCGGGCAAGGCGGTGGACCCGCGCATCACCACGTTCGCCAGCGTGGGTGCGGGCGACTACGTCTCGGAGGTGTACATGGCCTCCAGCGAGGGCCTGTCCGGGGGCTACGCGGGCACGTACGTGTACCTCTACGCCTCGCCGGTGGCCTCGGAGAACGGGCAGCTCCAGACGAGCCAGTGGGTGGACTACAAGCGCTTCCTGGGGGATCTGGAGACGCCAGAGATGGTGGGCCAGGAGGCGGCGAAGCGCGCGGTGAGGATGCTGGGGGCGCGCTCGGTGAAGAGCCAGCAGGTGCCGGTGATCCTCGATCCGCTCATGGCCGCGTCATTCGTGGACAACCTGTCGTCGGCGGCGGACGGGAACGCGATCTACAAGAACTCGAGCATCTTCGTCGGGAAGCTGGGCAAGCGCTTGGCGCCCGAGTCGGTGACGGTGGTGGATGATGGCTTGCTGAAGCGGGGCCTGGGCACGTCGCCCTTCGACGGGGAGGGAGTGGCCACGCGGCGCACGCCCATCCTGGAGAAGGGGGTGCTGCGCAGCTACCTGTACGACTCGTTCACGGCGCGCAAGGCGAAGGCGAAGACGACGGGCAACGCGTCGCGCGGGTACAGATCGCTGCCGCACATCGGGACGAACAACCTGTACCTGGAGGCAGGCACGCGCTCGCCGGAGGAGATCATCCGCGAGGTGAAGAGCGGCTTCTACGTTACGGCGATGCTGGGGAGCGGGGCCAACCCGGTGACGGGCGAGTACTCGCGCGGCGCCAACGGGCTGTGGATCGAGAACGGCGAGCTGGCGTACCCGGTGCAGGAGGTGACGGTGGCGGGCAACCTGCTGCAGATGCTGCAGGACCTGGACGCTATCGGCAGCGATCTGCAGTTCCGCGGCACCGTGGGAGCGCCGACGATCCGGTTCAAGCAGCTCACGGTCTCGGGGGACTAAATCGTTGGCAATCCCAGGGGACCGAAGGCTTCAGCGGGGAGGATCCTGAGTTGGCCCGTGACAGGATCCGTCCAACGCCAACCCAGCCAGCGCCAGGCTTCGGGAGAGGCGTGGAGGATGCGCCCGTGATCTCCGTCGAGTGACGCAGTGTGTCCTTCCGGGAAGTGATGGCCTGACCAGAGACATCGGCCGGAGGCTGCATCCCACACCTTCAGCGAGTTGTCCCAGGCGCCCGACAGCACCCTCTGCCCATCTGGACTCCACGCGCACGCGGTGACACTGCCGACATGGCCGGTCATCGAGGCGCGCTCCCCGCAGCTCCGCGCCCTCCAGCGAGCCTTCCCGCCACCGGAGCCCCGCAAAGTCCACCCCCGAGGCGCGTGCACGAGGCGCACTCACGTTCAAGAACAGCGCCTGCCGTGCCTGGAGGCCCGTGAGGTCCGCGTCGGCCAGTTCCACGTGCTCGAGCCGCGCGCGGTTGAGCCGCACGTTGGTGAGATCGGCTCTGCGCAGGTTCAGCGGCTGGGTGGGGCTACGGCCTCGGATGTGCCATTCCTCCAAGTTCGCTCCGGTGAGTTTCACCCGTGAGGGCGCGGGCACCGGGTGCCCGTGCTCCAGCGCGACCAGCCAGTAGTCGAACGCGAGAACCGCAGCCCGGAGGGTTTCGCCGCCCAGAAGGGTCTCCAGTGATCTCAGGGCCACCTTGATCTGGGGTTCCAGCGCCAGGATCTGGCCCAGGAAGTCCAGCGTCTCCCGGGAGACTCGGGGCATATCCCAGCGCTCCAGCTTGCCCTCCAGTAACGCGCGGGCAAGGTAGGCCGCGAGGAAGTACTCCTGCAGGGAGGTGTGGGCGAAGCGGAAGTGCTTCTCCTCCGTGGTGGGCCGCAGGACGAAGGTGGCGGTGCGAAGGTCCTCCTTGAGAACAGCGCGGTCCTTTTTCCTGTAGATCTCCGTGAGGATGGGGCTCGCGGCACCAGACCAGTTGGTGCAAAGCGCACCCGCCCCTCCACCGCTTGCGCGCGCCCTGAAGCCGGTTGCCCCACTCACGCCTACGCCCCTGTCAGTATCCTCCTGCCAGCCTTGCCGGCTCACCTCCGCCAGCATCGCTAGCCTGCTTCTGGTAAGTCCGTTAAGGCTATGTCCGCAGGACGCAGGCCGGTTCCCAGCCAAGGTGTGCGTCGTCGGCTGGCTACATCCACTTTGATAGAGTCGACTCGTCACTCGGCTCGCGGAGACCGGGCTCTCTTGCTGATCCTGCGCAACGTTACAGATGAAGACCTCCCGATCTTCTTCGAGCACCAACGGGACGCAGTCGCGCTGCGCATGGCCGCATTCCTGTCGCGGGAACGCGATGCCTTCCTGGCCCACTGGCGCACGAAGGTTCTCCGCCCCGAGAACGTGACCCGCACCATCGTCGTTGGCGGCTTGGTCGCTGGGTACATCGGCAGTTGGGAACAGGACGGCAAGCGCCTCGTCGCCTATTGGATGGGTCGCGAGCACTGGGGCAAGGGCATCGCGACACGGGCGCTCTCGGAGTTCCTCGTGCTCGAGCCGACTCGTCCGCTCCATGCGTGGGTCGCTGTCCACAACGTCGGGTCGATCCGCGTCCTCGAGAAGTGTGGCTTCCGCACGGTGGCCCAGGAGAACCAGCAGCACGCGGACGGAGTTGCTGAGGTACTCATGACGCTTGGTCCGAAATAGTATGAGCCGGGTACCCGCAGGACGCAGGCCGGTAGAGAACTCAGAGTGCCATGCTTTTGGGCAGCCTCCTCTCGTGGGCTCACCGTCTTCATTCCTGCACGGCTCCTTCACGTCCGTGGCCCACCAAACAAGCCGAGAGGGCCAGCGGTTTCGAGCGTGTGTCGGGTGCCTGCACCTCGGACCTACTCAGTCAGTTGTATGCGTGGGACCGCGCGTTGAGTAAGCAGTAGCATCGACTCCCAAGCGGTGCGAACTCGACTCCAGGGGGAAATCATGGCAGCGAAGAAGGCAAGCACGACGACCAGGGCCCGAAGCACCACTCCGCGCAAGCCGCGCCGTAAGAAGGTAGAGCCGCGCTCGAAAGGCCTCAGCGCGGCCGAGGTGGCCAGCGAGGCGGCCGCACAGCCCACCGAGCTCATCCACGCCATCCAGCAGGACGGAGGGCAGGTGCTCTCCGTGTACCGGGATCCGCTAGGCTCACACACCGTGGT
>Ga0247825_10000936_pt1 | contig 18921 bp, 18 predicted proteins | sample 13C_Vanillin_Day_FD_194413 | JGI IMG/M metagenome (GOLD analysis project Ga0247825, IMG submission 194413) | Soil microbial communities from agricultural site in Penn Yan, New York, United States - 13C_Vanillin_Day48 | ecosystem: Environmental > Terrestrial > Soil > Agricultural land | place...
TCCCACTTGCCCGTCGAGTGTCCGAGGAGCGAGGATTTGACGTTGGCCGGATGACTCGCATTGAGACGCACGGTTCGCACCCCGACATCACCCGAGTTGTTGTAGTTGAACACGACCTCGTTACGGCCGATGCGGATGGTGCGCAGCTCGTCGAGCGTCGCGAGGAACGGCGTCGGCTCGAGGAAGCAGAGCCCGTCAGCCTTGGCTTGCTTCTGAATGGCGCGGCCCGCCGGCGTGACCGGCCACTTCAGAATCGCGCCCCAGGCGGCGGTCATCGACTGCCGGGACGGCGCCCAGTTGCCGGCGAGCGATTTCGCTGGCATCAGCGTGCGGGCACGGGAATTGGCCGCGTAGAACGGGTGAATCTCGCCGTCCTGCGTCGTCACGTCGAGCACGCGTACCGTCCTGCCCGGCCCCGAGCGATTGGGATTCGCGCGCACGACAACCGGCATGCCAGGTTTGAGATCGTCCTTCTGGAGGCCATCGACGAGCGCCTGCGTGATGGCGAGGCCTTCACCTTGTATGAGTTGCTTCTTGCCGTCCTCGCCGACGGTCTCGACGATCAGGTAGATGTGCGGGTTCTTCCAGTCGAGACGTGCGACCGTCCCCTTGATCAAGACCTCCTTGGAGTTGTCGAACATCGACATGCTGTGGTGGGCGAGCACGGGTGCGACAAAGAAGGCGGTTGCGGCAAACCCGATTGCGGCGGACAGACGTCTCATGACAGAACCTCCGAGAAGTAACCCACGGGGATGATATCGCAGCCTCTCACCGTCGCTGCGCCTGCTCCTTGGAGTAGTCCACATCCTTCTGTTCCTTGCACTCGTCTTTCGCGTACGGCGCGTCAGCAGGCATTACCGGCACTTCGGTCGTGCTGCTGGCCTTGCTCTTCAGGTAGTCGGGATCCTCCGCCTCCCACGTCCGCGACAGCTGCCATGTCTTCGGATCGAGGGTGAAGCGTTCGACGACGTGCAGCTTGTCGCCGTGGCGCGTATTTCCGTTCAACACACCGGGCAGGAAACCGACCGTGTCTACGACGAGCGTGTCGCCGTCCCAGCGGCCGATCGAATGTCCGGCACGTGTCGGTTTGATGTTGGCCGGACGCTGCTTCATGTTCATGTACACAGTTCGCTTCAGATTCATCTGCCCGTACTCGATCACGATGGTGTCCCGATTCTGCGTGATTCGGTTGACAGGGCCGTCGAACGTCCAGTCGAAGATGATGCTCGTCGTCTGGCATTTGAAGCGCGGGTTGTCCGCTTGCGTCATGGCGTCCGCTTCCTTGATCGCCCGTTCGGTGAGCTCAGCGCCGTTGAACATGCGCGGCCCGGCCGCGCCGCGTCCCCGACCGCCGCCTGCTGCCGCGCCGCCACGACCCGCTGCCGGCGCCGCCGCGCCGCCTGCACGCGCCTGGGCGGGCGCATCATCCGGCCGCTCACCGATCGTGCTGAGACGCTGGAGACTACCGCCGACGCCCCGCGGGTCCCTCATCACGACCTGCTCGGGGGCCCAGTCGCCGCTGATGTTCGGCTCACCGCTCGGCCGACGAGCCGGCCGATTCAGCGTGTTCACCGCGTTCGCCTGGCCCCGAACCTCCTTGACGGAGCCTCCTGCCTTCACGTACTGGCCATAGCGATCCATCCGCGAGCCGTTGGCGAAGACAATCGTCTGCAGATAGCACGACGCCACATCAGCGCGGTCAGGCGAGGCGGTGATGTCCACGATCTCGCCCGACTTGAACAACTCGGGCGACCAGCCGGAGCGCCGCAACACGTGCGCTGAGCGCAGTTCGCAGCGGTGCTTCATCACCTTGCCGTTTTCGGTGGTCTCGAAATAGAGCCACCCGTGCGGGTTCAGGAACTCGACTCGTGTCAGCTTGGCCTTCGTGTACGACACGGTCTTCTGCATGTCGAATGTGCCGAATCCATGGTGCGCGAACGCGGGCGTGGCCGCGGCGAGGAACAGGGCGGCAAATGTTGGCCGTCGAATCATGTGCAGAACTCCAGAGTTAAAAAATAGGACTTAAAGATACAACGTCGGGCGGACTGGAACCGCCATCTCTCGAGCGACGCATTCAGCGTTTCTCAGCCACCATTCAGGACTCGCCGCCCTCGCCGAGCCACGATGCTGTCATGGCGAAAACCTGGCGAGTTGCTTGTGTGCTCTTTCTGATTTGTGCCGCGCCGGCGGGCGCGGCCGAGGATGAACCGCTCTTTTGGCCCACCATTCGACATAGCCGTATTCAAGGGTGGGCAGGCGGTGTCGCGTTCCAGCCGCGTTCGCGCATCTTCGACCGCACGGTGCTGACGGCCACCGCCGGCCGTGGCGGGTTCCTGGCAGGAGTCGGCTTCGGCTCCTTCGGCGACAACATCATGGCCGGTACGGCCCTTCATGTTACCTGCTTGCGCACGACCGGCCGACCGCGGCGTGGCGATCCGCATCAGACGTATGTGGGGGTCGAGGGAGAGATCATGGTGGCCAATATCGGCCTTCGAGGTGGACCGCTCGTGCGAATCGGCAAGTCCTCCGCGCCGTCCAGTCGGCTGCTCGTCGGCTTCAGCATCGGATACGGCTTTTGACCACCGGATGCTCCACCCGACACGGCGCCGTAGGGGCCAACGAGGCTAAAACGCGCTGCAGGATTCGGCTGGGTTTTCAGTTGTCGAGCAGGTGCAGGGGCCGCAGCCCGAGGCAGGCGCAACCAACACCGGTGCAGCCCTCGATCCGACAGGGGCGCTCTCACTGCAGGACGCCGTCAGGCGGCAGCTCGGTATCAGGCTTGAAGACACCAAGCTTCTGGTGCCGGTGCTAGTCATCGACTCGATCAGCGAGAAGCCGTGAGGTCACAGCGTTCAACAACGATCCATTCGCGCGCGTCGCGTTCATGGACGTCTAGCTACGAACAGTGGTCGCTGCGACGCCCTATGAACAGTTCGCTCACGTATGGGATCGCGACTTCATTTCCTGCGTTCGCGTGAGAGCTGATGAGCCGATCCAGTTCCGCCCGCATTAGCTCAGATCCCACGTGATCAATGGCCGCTTTCATCTTTGTTGAGGAGAGACTCAAGCCTACGAACTCGCTATTTGTGACAGTGCGTACCCATCGACACTCAAGCCTTTCAGGTGGGGTGAGACCACTCATCTGTCGAAACTCGGCGAGAACGTCGAAGCTCCGGTAAAACCGCGAGTACCCTGGACTGTACTGCTCGAGCAGAGTCTCATACGCGTTAAGGAATTCGCTGCGCTGCCATTCCCGGTTGTTCTGCAGAACCACGAGGATGCCGCCCGGTCGCAGGACCCTCACGGCTTCCGTATAAAACGCTGGCCGATCGAACCACTGGACTGCCTGCGCAGCGAGCACAACTTGTGCGCAAGACGTTGTGAATGGGAGCGACTCAGCGGAGCCGCGAACCCAGGAGATTTCGGACGCCGGCGGCGTCGTTCGCCGCGCCGCGTCAATCATCGTTGCGCTCGGCTCCACCGCGGCGACGAGTATTGCGGCGTCGAACGCCGCACGCAGCATCCTGGTGGCGATGCCAGTACCGGCTCCGATATCGAGAATCGCAGACGCCGTTCCGAATTCAAGGGTAGCAGTACGGTCTCGTAGAGCCGTGAACAGGTCGACAGGATAGCCAGGACGGCCGGAAGCATACTGCTCCGCCAAGGTACCGAACGGATCATGCGCGGAGATCACTCCTCACCCGCCCATGATCTGCGCCAGCGCTTGCAGGAACGGCTGAAGGATCGCCATGTGGTCAGCCCCACGCGTGTCAGCGGCTTTTTGTAGGCTTGCCACTCGGTTCGGGTCCGGCCTGCCGCGTTGAAGTCCACCGAAGCCACGTTCGCCACGAATGGATCGTTGAAGGTCATGACCGCCAGGTGATCGGGATGGCGCTGATAGGCCCGCAGCGCCTCGGCCGACGCGAACTCCATGATGAGCACCAGGTCCCAGCTGCGCGCATCGTGAAGCTCGTCCCGCCCGATCTCGAGACGCTGGATTTCACCGAGCGCGCCGCTGAGCGCCCACATGCGTTCACAGAAGGCAAGGATGTGCCCTTCAGTCGTCCCCTCGCGATACTTCAGGAAGACATAGTGCTGCAGCATCGCTCAGTCCCCACGGACCCTAGCACCTGAACGGATGATCGGCGGCGAGCTGTTGAGCGTTTCCATGGCGAAACCGGCGGCGGTCCTGTATCGACCCATGAACGCCTCCCGCTCCGCAGCGGGAATGACTGCGTCGATATCGTCGAACACGCCGCCGCAGCGCTCATCGAGCAGATTGAGAAGGCCGAACGGTCCAGCCCCACGATTCCGCAGCACCACCGCCGAGATCTCGGCGCACAGTCGCGTGTCGTACGCCTGCAGCGCCGCTGCCGTCACGCCGTGCTCGAGCATGGCCGCGCCCAGCACACGCGCATCCACGATCGCCTGGCTCGCTCCGTTCGATCCCGTCGGGTACATCACGTGCGCGGCATCGCCCAGCAGCGCGACACGGCCATCCACCCACGTGGGGACGGGGTCGCGATCGATCATTGGATATTCGAAGATCGCATCGGCGCCGCGGAGCATCGCCGGAACGTCCAACCAGTCGTAGTTCCAGCCCTCGAAATGATGAATGAACGACGCGACGTCCACGCGGCGGTTCCAGTCGCCGGTCGTCCATCCGCCCGAGTTGTCGACGGTGATCTCGGCAATCCAGTTGATCGGCGCGAGCCCGGTCACCGGGTCTGGTCTCGCGATCGGGTAGAAGACGACGCGATGGCGGTGGGTGCCGAGACCGACGAACGAGGCGCCGGTCCGGATCGGCACGCCCGGTGTGATGCCGCGCCACATGATCGCGCCGCCCCACTGAATCGGCGGCTGATCGGGGTGCATCTGCGCACGCACCGCCGAATGCAGACCATCGGCGCCGATCAGCAGCGCCCCCTCGATTTCGAGGCGTTCGCCATCACGCGTCTCGACCAGCGCCCGGACGCCAGTGCGCTCGGCATCGTGGCCGTAGCCCGTGACCTCCACGCCCGTTCGAACAGCGCCAGTCCCGAGACGCTCGACGACCGCGTCGTAGAGGAGCATCTGCAGGCCGCCGCGGTGCACCGAATATTGCGGCCACTTGTAGCCTGCGCGCATGCCGCGCGGCTCGGAGTAGACCTCTTTGCCGTTCAGTCCGACCAGCACGAATTCCCTGGTCTGCAGCCCGATGGCGTCCAGCTGCTCCGGCGCGAACCCGAGCTCGTACAGCTCTCGCACGGCGTTGGGTTGCAGGTTGATGCCGACGCCGAGCGGCTGGAGGTGCCGCACTGATTCCAGCACGATGCAGGGGACCCCGATTTGATGCAGGGTCAGCGCGACGCTCAATCCTCCGATGCCGCCCCCGGCAACGAGGACAGGTCGACGATCCATGGACCAGCTAGGATATCAGCACCGCATGCGTCGCCCCCTTCGTCCGCGTGACACGCCGCCAGCGAACCGGCCGCGTCCGCGTGTCCGCGATCGCCGGCAGGCGCCGACGCCGGCGGCCGTGATCGATGCGCAGCTCAGTCCGCAGGGCGAGCCGGTGCTCGGCCTGTATCTCCACGTCGCCTACCACAAGGTGATGTCCACCTTCAGCCGCAAAGTCGGCCGCGGACAAGTGACGCCAGCGATCATCGGCGTGATCACCATGCTGGCGGAGCATCCGGGCATCAGCCAGGCCAGGCTGGCCCGTTTGATTGGCCTGGAACGGGCCACGATCGGCAGCACGGTGGTGCGTGCGATCGAAGCCGGCTTCGTCGTGAGAACGGACGCTCGCGGAGACGCGCGGAGCTACGCACTGGCGTTGTCACCCCGAGGCGAGCGGATGCTGCGCACGCTTCGCCGGCGCATCGTCGAACACGAGAAGGTCGCGGGCGGGCACCTGACGCCCGCTGAGCGGCGGGCGCTGCGGGACCTCCTCCACAAACTCCTCTACGGCCGGTAGCCGCGGCCCGTGGGAATCTGCTTGCGCCCCTCTGTAAGGCCCCATTACTATCCGGTGCTGTCGAACAGTCGACACCGTTCTCAGGATCGCCGTTAAGGCGTTCCGGAAGACTAGGGAGCATCCGTCATGCAGCCGCGTCAACGACAGGCATTTTTTGGGTGGACCGCTGCAGCCAGCCTGATCGGCCTCGCCACCGCCTACGCGGCGGCGGGCCCCCAGGCGTCCGCACCAGCCGCCAATGAGATCAGCATCACCAGTGACACGTGCACGAGCGCGAAGCTTGGCAGCGACGTGCCGGTCGAAAGGATCGGCGAGCCTGTGCGACGTGTGACGCTGGCAGCGCCCACCTGGACAGCCGCGACTGCCACCAGCCCTGGTTACTGCCGCGTCGAGGGGGTGATCGAGCCGGTCGACACCGCCCCAACGGCGCGGCCAATCAACTTTGCGGTGGCGTTGCCGGCGCAGTGGAGCCGCCGTGCGGTGCAGCTCGGCGGCGGCGGCATGAACGGCACCATTCCGAATCTGACCGGCGGCGCTGGACCTGGCTCGCCATCAATGCTCACACGCGGCATCGTGACCTACGGCAGCGATTCCGGACATCAGGCAGGATTCGGCCGCGGCGGCGGTCGTGCCGGGGCGCCACGTGCCGGCGGACCCGCTCCGGCAGCCGACGACTGGGGACTCAACGACGAGGCGATCGCCAATCTCGGCTACATGCAGATGAAGAAGACGCATGACGCCGCGTTCGTCATCATCGAACGTCTCTACGGCGCCCGGCCCCAGTTCAACTACTACATCGGATCGTCGCAGGGAGGACGTGAAGCGCTGACCGTCGCGCAGCGGTACCCCGCCGATTACGACGGCATCGCCGCGAACGTGCCAATCGTCAGCTTCTCCACGCTGATGCTCGCTCCCGAGCTGATTCGCATCAAGGAGAAGCCGCTCGCCAACTTTGTCACCGCGGCGAAGGTCAACGCCATTCGCGGCGAGTTCATGCGCCAGTGCGACACGCTCGACGGCCTTGCCGACGGCATCATCAACAACTACATGGCGTGCCGCGCGATCTTCGACGTCACGCAGGGCAAGCGTGGACGTCACCCCTGGGTGGCGAAGCGCTGCCCCGGCAACATCGATCCGAATCCGGCCGACACCACCGCCAACGCCTGTCTCACCGATGGGCAGATGGCGACGCTCGAGTTCACCTATTCCCGCTACCCCTTCGCCACGCCGCTCGCACACGGAACGAAGACGTTCGGCATGTGGGTGCCCAACACCGATCCGTCGGGCAGCGGCCTCATCGTGCCGACACGTTTCAAAGGGCAGGAAGGCGCCGCCGAGACCTCGCCGAATCATTCGCATCTCGGCGTGCTCGGCGTCACCGGGTTCCTCATGAAGAACCTGACTGCCAATCCGCTTGACTACGTCGAGGGCGGCGCGCTCAACCGGAGGCGCGAGGACCTCTCGGGTATCCTGGACTCGACAAATCCTGACCTGCGTGCGTTCGAGAAGCGCGGCGGCAAGATGATCGTCACGATTGGCACCAACGACACACTGGCCTCACCGGGCGCGCAGCTCGATTATTACGAGGCTGTGCTGGACAAGATGGGCCGCCGCACGGTCGATCGATTCGCCCGCCTGTTCGTCATGCCGCAGACGGGCCACGGCCTCAGCGGCACCAGCTACACCGTCGATGGCACCGGAAAATCGATCACGCCCGCGCCGATTCCGAATCAATATGATCGCAATGCGCTGCTGTTCGACTGGGTGGAACGTGGGAGCGCACCGCCCATGTCGGTGGTGGTCACGGCCGGCGAACGCAGCCTGCCGCTCTGTTCATATCCGGCGTATCCACGGTATGTGAGCGGGCCCGCCAATGCGGCCTCCTCCTATCGTTGTTCGCAGTAACGCGTGTATCACTGGCACTGATGATCGAGGAGACGTGAACATGGCAACACGAAGAACACGACTACTGTCCCTGTCGGTCGCAGCGATCTGGTGCTCGGCGCTCGGTGTCGCGACGCTGATCGCGCAGACCGCGCCGGTGTCGCTCAAGGCACCCGAGGGCTTCGACGTCCGCAAGCCGGGCATTCAGGCCGGCCGCGTCGAACGCATCGAGTACGACTCGAAGGTCACCGGCAACAAGCGTCCGGCGGTGGTCTATCTGCCCCCGGGCTATTCGGCCGCCCGCAGATACCCCGTGCTCTATCTGTTGCACGGCATCGGCGGCAACGAGAACCACTGGACTCAGTTCGGCAACACCGACAGCATCCTGGACAACTTGATCGCCGACAACAAAGCCGTGCCGATGATCATCGTCATGCCGAACGGCCGCGCCTCCAATGAGCCGTCGACGATGTTCGGTGGACGCGGCGGGCGCGCGGGCGGGGGCGCGCCTCCGGCAGGTCAGGCACAGTCTGGGGCAGCGCCGGCTGCCGCAGCGGCACCTCAGGGCGGCGCCCAGGCCGGGGCCGCGGCGCCGGCAGGTGGCGGCCGCGGTGGACGGGGCGGCGCCGGGATGGGCGTGGAGTTTACGGCGTACGCCGCGTTCGAGAAGGAACTGATTGGCGATCTCATTCCCTTCATCGAATCGCGCTATTCGGTGCAGGCGGATCGCGAGCATCGGGCGCTCGCCGGATTGTCGATGGGTGGCGGACAGTCGCTGAACTTTGGCCTGGCCAACCTCAACGCGTTCGCGTGGGTAGGCGGTTTCTCATCCGCGCCGAACACCGCACAGCCGGCACAACTCGTACCCGACGCCGCGGCAACGAAGAAGCAGCTGAAACTGCTCTGGGTCGGGTGCGGCGACAAGGATACGCTGTTCAACATCAGCGAAAACGTGCACAAGTATCTCGACGACCAGAACGTGCCGCATGTCTGGCAGATTGACCTTGGCGGTGTGCACGACTTCGTTGTCTGGAAGAACAACCTGTATCACTTCTCCGCCCGGCTCTTCAGATGACGCGCTTCAGATGAGAACGGCATAAATGGTCGACGGCGGCAGCGGCGCCGGTGCACCCGGCGTCGTCGCGCCCGCGCCGGTTCATGACGCGCGACGTGTTGCCGTCGCCAGCGCCATCGGTACCACCATCGAGTGGTACGACTTCTTCATCTACGGCACTGCCGCAGCCACCGTGTTCGGCCCGCGGTTCTTTCCACAAATCTCGCCTGTCGCCGCCACCCTCGCATCATTTGCCACATTCGGCGTAGGGTTCATCGCCCGTCCGATTGGCGGGATCGTCATGGGGCACTTCGGCGATCGCGTCGGCCGGAAGTCGATGCTCGTTTGGTCGTTGCTGCTGATGGGCTTCTCGACGCTCGGCATCGGCCTGCTGCCCGACTACTCTCAAATTGGCGTCTGGGCACCGGCCCTGCTGATTGTGCTCCGGCTGGTGCAGGGGTTTGCGCTCGGCGGCGAATGGGGAGGAGCCGTGCTGATGTCCGTCGAGCACGCACCGCACGCACGACGCGGCTTCTATGGCAGTGTCGTCGCCCTCGGGTTGCCGATCGGAATCGTCCTGTCGAACGCGGTGTTCCTCGCCTCGTCCGTGCTCGTTGATCCCGCGGCCTTTCTGGCATGGGGGTGGCGCGTACCGTTCCTCGCCAGCGCCGTCCTGATCGGCGTCGGACTGTTCATCCGCATGGGTCTGGGCGAGAGCCCTGCGTTCGCGGAGGTTCGCCGTCGCGGTCACACGAGTCGCGCTCCCGTGATCGACGTGCTCAGGAACAGCGCGACAACGGTCCTGCTCGCGGCCGGCAGCTACACCGGAATCAGCGCCCTCGGCTACATCGGTCTCGTCTACTACGTGTCGTACGCAACGCGCGTGCTCGGCCTCTCGTTGCCGGCCATACTGACGCCGTTGCTCGTCGCGGCGGTCCTGTTCGGGGCATCGGTCGTCGCGTTCGCGCGGTGGTCCGACCGGGTCGGCCGCCGACGGCTCATGCTGTGGGGCAACGGTGCGCTCGTGGCCTGGTCGGCAGTGTTCTTCCCGCTACTCGATACCCGCTCCATTCCCCTTATCTGGGTCGCATTGTGCGTCATGCTGGTCCTGCAGGGCGCCTACATCGGCACGCAGCCCGCTGTGTTCGCGGAACTGTTTCCGGCGTCGCTCCGCTACAGCGGCGCCTCCCTGAGCAATACGCTCGGCACGATCCTCGGTGGCGCCCCCGCGCCTTTCCTCGCCGCCGCCCTCTATGACATGTCGGGCTCGTCGACTGCGGTGGGCGTGTACATCACCATCATGGCGACGGTGTCGTGGCTCTCTGTGCTGGGACTCAAAGAGACCGGAGGCGCATCATGACTGGCGTTTCGCGACGTGACTTCGTCAGACTCGGCGCCGCAGGTGCCGTCGGGGTGCCGTTGGTGCTCGATCCGACCCGAGCTCATGCCGCTGCAACGACCGCCCAGGACATCGTCGACCGCATCCGAAAGTCTGTCGGCGTCGAGTGGCGGCCCGACACGGCCGACACGTTCAAGGCCGGCGATCCCGCAACGGTCGTCACCGGCATCGCGACAACCTCGTTGGCCACGATCGATGTGATGCGACGCGCGGTTCAAGCCGGGGCGAACATGATCATCACGAGCGGACCAACGTTTTATTCGAGAGCCGACCTGCCGACGCCTCCAGCCGGACGCGGCCGGGCGGCGGCGCCACCCTCTCCCGACCCGGTATTCGTGGCGAAGAACGAATTCATCAAGACGAACAAACTGGTCGTCTGGCGCTTCAGCGACCACTGGCGCCTTCGTACGCCGAACCCGTTCACCACCGGTTTGATGGACGCGCTCGAGTGGACGAAGTACCGCGCGACCGGGGATCCGCTGACAGTCACCGTCCCCTCGATCACGCTCGACAGGCTCGTCGAGGACGTCAACCGCAAGCTCAAGGCGCGCGGCGGCATGCGCGTCGTCGGCCAGGGGCGGATGCGAGTGCGCACGATCGGATTTCTGCCCGGCAGCGCGCCGATCCAGATGACGCTCAACCTGCTGCCCCAGGTCGATGCGCTCATCGCCGGCGAGATACGCGAGTGGGAATCTTCCGAGTACGCGCGTGACACGGTATCCGAGGGTCTCCCCCGCGCGCTGATTCTCCTCGGGCGTACGCTGTCCGAGGATCCTGGTATGAGAGCCTGCGCGCAGTGGCTGGAAACGATCGTGCCCGACGTCCGCTGCCGCTGGATGCCCGTTGGCGATCCCTACTGGAGGCCTGCATGACGGCCGGCGACGTCGTCGAACGGATCCGCAAGAACGTCGGCGTGCCGTGGCGCGAAGCGACGTATCGCGACACGTTCAAAGCCGGGGGGCCGGCGACACCGGTGACAGGGATCGCCACGACCGCGTTCGCGAGCTTCGACGTGATCCGGCGTGCGGTCGCGGAAGGGTTGAACATGATCGTTCCGCACGAAGTCACCTTCTGGAACGACCGCGACGACGTCGCGGTCGTCAAGGGCGACCCGCTCTACACGCAGAAGATCGATTTCCTGACCAGGAACAATGTCGTGGTCTTCCGAATGCACGACCACATGCACGATCAGCGTCCGGACTTCCTGTATATCGGCAGCGCACGTGAGCTCGGGCTGGACGCCAAGCACGAGACTGCGCCCGGCTCGCACCGATTCACGATTCCCGAAACGACGCTGGGCCGGCTGGCGGCGGACGTGAAGAAGCGTGTCGGCGCACGGGCGCTGCGCGTGGCCGGCGATCCGAACGCCAGGGTCAGCCGCATCCAGCTTGGCGTGGGCTATGCCACGCCGTCAGTGAACGATGCGGCGGTCGACGTCGTGATCAGCGGCGAACAGCAGGAGGTTGACGGCGGATTCGACAACCCTGAGTACGTGCTCGACGCGGCCGCGCTGGGAATTCCGAAAGGCTGGATCATGCTCGGCCACGCCGTCTCCGAGGAGGCCGGCATGCTGGAAATGGCGCAGTGGATCAGGGGCTTCGTCACCGAAGTGCCGGTGCGGCTCGTCAAAGCCGGCGAACCGTTCTGGGCACCACAATGAGAAGTCCGGTCCGATCGCCCCGGACTGCGATGCTTGGCGTTGTGCTGGCAACCGCCTGCACCACCGCGACACCACCCGAGTCCGCGCAACGCAGCAATGCCCGCGGGGCGCGCGATCCGATCCAGGCCAGCGTCATCGTCGGCTCCGAGGGCAAGGGCATGTTCACCGGCGCGGGAATCCCGCCGGACAACATGCCGATCTACGCGGCCAGGGACGGTGCGACGCCGGCGGGAGTGGCGGCGCTGCCGATCGACATCTTCACGACGAAGGATTTCTACAAGGATCGCGCCCTGTGGACGGACAGGCGCTATTACCGGTGTAACTCCCCCGTCGGCCTCGAGCAGATCTGGGGCGCGTACGAGGTGCCTCTCATCGGCGACGATCCGCCGCGCACGGCGGCCTGGGGGTTCTGCGATCGCGACTATCCGCGTGAGGAGATCGTCAGCCCGTACCGGTTCACCACCGCGAGGGACCACTACGCGGCGCTGATGCAGGACGCTCGCGGCCGCGGCGGACCGACGATCCACACGGCGGCGACACTGCCCGCGTGGACCGGCCGCTACCTGCGTCAGCGGGCGAAAACCGCCACCTGGTTCCACGGCGCGATTCTCCAGGTGCCCACCTATCTGTCGCTGCTGACGCCGGAGTACCAGCAGCGGTTCGTTCAGCAGATGTATCACTACTCGGGCAGCAACGCGGCACAGTGGCCGGGCTCGTACTGCTGGCCCGAAGGGTTCATGCGACGGTTTGCCCAGTACGGCGGCGCGCGCGTGAATCTGGTCATGACACCGGAGCTCGTGCTCGACATCCGCAATGCCGCCAAAACGCTCGTCTCGCAGATCCACATCGGCCGCGAGTTCAATGAGGAGGGAGTCGTTCCCAGGCTCGGGCCCGACGTCCCGCAGTGGCTCGGCGAGACAGTCGGTTTCTGGGACGGCGATGCGTTGATCACCTGGACATCGAACATTCAGGGCTGGATCTCACATGGCGGGTTCGAGTTCAGCAACCGGCTCCAGTCGATCGAGATCTACACGCCACGCACGGAGGGGAACCGTCTGATCGGTCTGAAGCAGGAGGTGGTGCTCTACGACCCGGAGGCGTTCGCGCAACCGCTGCGAATCGTGCAGAACCTCGACAGGCTCGGCGGCACCACCGGCGCCGAGCCGTTCCCGATCATGGAATGCATCCCCCAGAGCTTCGCGGTGGACGGCCACGCCACGCCGATGTCGCCCGGACAGACGTTCGAGTACACGACGCCCGACATCTTCGGCCGCCCCTGGGCGCAGATCTGGGAGCGCTATCACGAGAAGGGAATGGAGCGGCCAAAGCCGGCAACCGGCCGGTTTGGTGTGTGAGTCCCGGTTCATGGAGAAGACGATGACGAGGCATGCCCTCATCAACCGCGTTGCGGCGGTCGTGGCCGTGGCCGTAAGCTGCGCGTCGTCCGTCGGCGTGCGGGCGCACCACTCCTTTGCGATGTACGATCTCAACAAGACCTACGTGATGAGCGGCGTCGTCACGCGGGTCGATCCCAACCCGAATCACCTGCAGATCTTCTTTGCGCCGCTCAACGAGTCCCGCGATCAGGTGCTGCGAGACGGCAAGGGCGAGCCCATCGTCTGGGCCCTCGAGCTGGCCGCCGCGTCGGTGGTCGCCCGCGACGGTGTGACGGTCAACGGGTTCCCGCGCGGCACCATCATCAGCGTCGGCCTGCACCCGCTGCGCAACGGGTTCCCCGGAGGAGGCCGCGGTGAGAGCGGTCTGTTCAAGTGCCCGAACGACACGCCGCCGGCGCCGGGGAAGCACTGTGATTCGGTGAAGGGCTCCACGACGCACGGGAAGGGCGTTCTACCCAGGCCGACCGGCCGCGCGCCGATGCCGCGGTCACGATAGCTCTGTATCGTGAAGGAGCGTGAGTGATGCAGTCGAAGCGGTGCGGAATCGTCCCACGTGTCTGCTGCCTGGCAGTCCTGTCTGTACTTCCGGATCGGGCGGTGGCGCAGCAGACCACGACGCTCACGGCGATGGACTACATCGAAATCCAGCAACTGGTGAACCGCCTCAACTTCGCCCTCGACTACTGCACGAGCGGCGGCCGCGCCTTCGCCGACCTGTTCGTCGAAGGCGGGCAGTTCGTCATCGACCAGGGCGACGGCAAGACGTCAGTCAGGCGCACACGCAACGAACTCATTGCGCTTGCGGGCGGCCCCGATTGCGCCTCACGGAGGTCACCCCCAAGCTCCTACATCCTCCACCTCGCCGAAAGCCTCGTCATCGAGCCAGCCGCTGACGGGGCCCGGGGAAAGTCATACGCGATCTACCCTGCGAACAAGGGCCGCTACCTCAACGCCGACACGGCCGGCCAACTCGGCATCTATCACGACGAATACGTGAAGACGGCGGAGGGGTGGCGTATTCGGTCCAGGCGGCATGAGGTCAACCCGAGTCCCGCTGACTGAACAACATCAGGATCCGCGCGCTGTAGCAGGCGCGAGCTATTCGGATACCGGCCGGAGATCGTCACCGGCGAACACGAGCACTGACCCGCGCGTCGTGCGCGCGACGACACGCTCTGAATCGGCGCGCCGCAGCCGCAGCGGCTGGCCGAGCAACGAGCGCACCGTGACGCGTTCGATCCTGCCACTCTTCCACGACAGATCGATTTCGAAGCCGTCGCGCGCTCTCAGTCCGGTGACGCGTCCCGTCGGCCACGCCGATGGGAGCGCCGGCAGCAGACGGATTTCTCCGGCGTCCTCCTGCACCAGCATCTCCGCCATTCCGGACGTGCCTCCGAAGTTGCCGTCGATCTGGAACGGCGGGTGCGCGTCGAACATGTTCGGATACGTTCGCTCCGGACCGAGCAGGAACGTCAGGATCTGGTACGCGCGGTCGCCCTCGCCGAGTCGCGCCCAGAGATTGATTCGCCATGCCGTAGCCGGCGAACCTTCCGGGAATCTGGAACGACCTACTCGCCTCGCGCTGAGCGCGGTTCAGCGCACTGCCGTCAGCAGGGCCCGAATCTCCTCGACCGCCGCAGGGTTGCCGGCACCGCGGCCGGCGGCGGCCGCCGGGGTCGCCGGAGCGGCATTCGGATTGGGCGGCACGAGGCCATCCGCGTCGGCGAACACAGCAGGTTGATACGCCGGCACGCCATTGAGCACGTCGAGCGGCGTCCGGCCCGACGCATCCTTGATGTCCGTGCGCGCATTCTTGTCCAGCAGGTAGCGCACCAGGCTCGCGTTGCGCGATCGTACAGCCACGTGCAGTGCGGTCATCCCTTCATTGGACGTCGTGTTCACGGGATCGCCCGTCAACGCGCGCGCAAGACGGCCGGAATAGCTGGCCGCCCCGGTGACGCGGGCATTGACGTCGGCGCCACGCGCCAGCATCAAATCCAGCAGCGCCATATCGACGTTGACGCTGCCAGCGCCGACACCGCCGGAACCGCCGCCGCGCGCGGGGTTGGAGTTGTAGGTGCCGCTCCTGATGCCGGCTGCATAGAGCCATGGCGATAGCCCCATGCCGAAGATGTTTGGATTGGCGCCCTTCTCGAGGAGCAGCCGCGAAAGTTCCGTGTCGTTATTGATCAGCGCGCGCAGCAGCGGCGTCGTCCCGGTGCTGAGGAGCGGATCGTTGAAACGCCCGCCCTGCGCACTGGGCCGCCGCATGTTGAGCTGCGGATTGGGATCCACACCAGCAACCAGCAGCAGATTGACCATCTCGGTCGCCGACACCTGCGGCCCGTTGTTCGCCGGGGCGCCAGCGCCACGCCCGGCCAGTGCTCCCCTCCCAGCACCCGCGCCCGGCGCGGCACCACGGCCGCCCGGAGCTGGCAGGGCACCCCGTCCGCCGGCGCCGCCCCCCTCGCCAACGGCGAGGTACAACGCGGTCCGCCCATACACATCCCATACGTGCGGATTCCCGCCGCGCTCCATCAGGAGCCTGGCAATGCCGTTGTGCCCGTTCTCGATCGCAACCATGATCGGGCTGACGCCTTCAGGCGTCGGCAGATTCACGTCGGCACCGCCGGCAACAAGCGAATCCACGCACGCATAGCAACCGCCGCGCGCGGCGTAGAGCAGCGCCGTCAGGCCGCCAGACGCGTGATACTGGCCGCGAGGCTCTGACGTGATCTGGCTCGGCCAGTCGTTGAACCTCGCGCGCGCATTCACGTCGGCGCGTTTCGCGATCAGCAGCGTCACCATTTCCGCCGCGTTGCGCGTGGCCGCCGCCGCCCACATCAACGGCGTCTGAGCCTGGACCTTCTCGACGACGTTCACCCTCGCGCCGGCGTCGAGGAGCATCTGGACGATCGGGAGATCGCCATTCTTGATGGCGGCCATCAACGCCGTCTGACCGTCGGCGTTCGCGCCTTCCGCCCCGGAACCCGCTCCCAGCAGCACCTTCACCATTCGGGCATCGCCCTGCCTGACGGCTTCCGCCAGCGGCGTGTGGCCAAACTCGTTCGCCACATCGACCCGGGCCTTGCGCGCAATCAGCGCGTCCACCAGCTCATGGTCGATCCGGTACACCGCCCAGTGAATCGGCCGCGTGCCGTCGGGCTGCCCCTCGTTCACATCGGCGCCTGCCTTGATCATCGCGAGGGCGGCGGCGCGCCGCCCTTCCTGGATCACCGTAGCCAGTTGACCCGCCTGCATCTGCGATCGAAGAGGCCCGGACGCCGCCGCCAGCATGATCCCGATGATGAGAATGAGGCGCCTCACCTGTGTCTCCATCTACACGACATCCGGATCCAGCTTGTTATGGTTCCCCCAGAGGCCCTTCGCCGCCGCATAGAGAAACTTGTAGGGATCCTTCCACGTGCGCGGCAGATCCTTCAGGACGCCGCCGTCGACCATGTCCTGAGGACCGTCCCCCTGCCGAATCTGCTTGAACAGCCGCTGCCGGACGGTCTCCATCAGGTCGCGCTCGCCCTTGAACTCGGCCCACGTCATCATGGGGCCGGTTCCCGGAACCACGCGCGTCTGGTCGTTGCCGATCTTCAGCAGCGCATCCATCGCGCTGACGCGTCCGCCAATCCACGCGCCGGTGATCCAATCGAGCTCGGGGTCGTCGACCGGCGACGCCACGTCGCCCACGGCGAGCACGTTCGAGTCCCTGAAGTACACGTAGATATCGCCCGCCGCGTGTGCCGCCAGCAGATAGCCGTATTCGATCCGCTCCCCGCCGATCGTTTTCGACCCGGTGTTGAAGAAGACCTCGGTCGGCCAGGCCCCCTTCGGCCGCGCCTTCTGGTAACGGTTCTGATCGGGCAGCCAGTAATCGACGCTCATCCACTGCCGCGTGCGATGGTGCGCCACGATCGTCGCGCCCGCCGCGGCAAACGCTTCGTTGTTGCCGGTGTGCGGCAGGTGATAGTGCGTATTGAAGACGGTGTGGACCTTCGCACTCCCGCCGAGCTTGTTGAGGGCCGGCATGACGCGGTCGCCGCTCCCGGGCGCCCCGGTGTCCACGAGCACGATGCCGTCCGCCGTCGACAGGGCGACGACGTTGGTGCCGCCGCCGTCCAGCACTGAAACGGTGTTCGCGGCCTGAAGCAGGGGCGACGCCCACAGCGTGAGCGCGCTCGCCAGTCCGCCCTTCAGTACGTCCCTGCGATCCACTACAGCTCCGAGATCACGCCGGTGCTGTCCGCGAACGCGCTCTGCTCGATGCCGAACTTCTTCAGCAGCGTCAGGTGCACGTTGGCGAGCGGCGTCCGCTGCTTGAGATCGATATGCTGGCCGCCCAGCTTCATCTGGCCGTTGCCACCGCCGACGAGGACGGTGGGAATTGGCCAGTTGCTGTGTTTGTCGCTGTTGCCCATGTTCGATCCGTACAGAAAGATCGAGTGGTCGAGCAGCGAGCCGTCGCCATCGCGGGTCTCCGCCATCTTCTTCACGAACGCGGCGAAGCGCTCCATGTGCCACGTCTGGATCTTCACCACCTGCTCGATCTTGGGCAGTTCGTTGGCGTGGTGAGAGATCGGATGGAAGGATTCGGGCACGCCGATGTGGTTGTAGGTCTGGTTCGTGCCTTCCGCCACCATGGCGTAGGAAGCCACGCGTGTGAGGTCCGCCTGGTAGGCGATGGCCAGCAGATCGAATATCAGGTCGACCTGCTTGTCGAAGTCGTCGAGCTCCCCGACCGGGCGCTCCGGAATCTTCATGCTGGAAATGTCGGTGGAGGCGACGATGGCGATGCGGCGTTCGATCTCGCGCACGCTCTCCAGGTACTGATCGAGGGCCGCGCGATCCGCCGCGCCGAGTTCGCTGCGGAACGTCCCGGCGCGGTCGAGCACGAGGTCGAGCAGGCTGTCGGATTCGCGGGCGTTCAGGACGCGCTCCCTGGGCGTCGTCACGCCGAAGAGCGCGTTGAAGACCTTCTTCGGGTTGTACTCCATCGGCAGCGGAGTGGTGCCGCGGAACGACAGCGTGATGGCCGTCGCGGTGCCGTTGCCCGCTGCCTGCTGGACGGTCGTTTCGGACGCCAGCTCGATCGTTGGGAGCGTGGTGTCCTGCCCGATCTTCCCGGCAATGATCTGATCGATCGTCGTCGTCGGCGTGCTGCAATTCAGCCAGGAACCGGGGTTGCGGACGTGCACCGACCCGGCGCTGGCGGCGTTCTCGAGATTGCCAATCGTCGACACGTATCTCTTGAACGGCTCGAGCGGCTGCGTGATCGTGTTCAGCGTGTAGCTGGCGCCCGATCCGCTCGGCGTCCACCGATCGCCCTCGGGACCGAACTTGGTGTCGAACTGGACGGCGCCATGCGGGATGTAGAAGAAGCCAGCCCGAAGCTTCGGGTTCGCCGCTGTCTGCGCCATTGCTGTCGCGGCAGGCACCATGGCGTCGAGGAACGGCAGGAGCAACGCGGCGCCGCCGCCCTTCAACACGGCTCTGCGGGGGATGTGCTTCTTGAACACGAACATCGAAGACACTCCTTAGTGGGCGGCGCCCTGCTTCAGG
>Ga0247825_10000937_pt1 | contig 18914 bp, 13 predicted proteins | sample 13C_Vanillin_Day_FD_194413 | JGI IMG/M metagenome (GOLD analysis project Ga0247825, IMG submission 194413) | Soil microbial communities from agricultural site in Penn Yan, New York, United States - 13C_Vanillin_Day48 | ecosystem: Environmental > Terrestrial > Soil > Agricultural land | place...
GCTACCCGGAGCTCGAGGGGATCTTCGTCGTCGACGGCAGCCCCGACAACTCGTACGCGTTGCTGCGGATGCGCCTGCCCATGATGCCATTCCGCTCCAAACTCGTGAGTCTCAGCCGCAATTTCGGATCGCATGCCGCAATTCGCGCAGGGATGACGGCCGCGGACGCGGAGTCGATTGCTGTCCTTGCCGCGGATCTTCAACAGCCGGTCTCGTCGATGGATCAGTTCTTCGAGGCGCTCGACGCGGGTGCCGACATTGTCGTCGGCGAGCGATCGTCGCGCGACGATCGATGGACCTCGCGTGTGGCATCGGATCTGTTCTGGGCACTGTACCGGCGCTTCGTGGATCGCAGAGTTCCTCGCGGCGGGGTGGACTCGTTCGCCTGCACGAGACAGGTGCGCGACGTCCTCGTGTCGCTGCCTGAGTCAAGCAGCAATCTGCTCGGCCTGCTTTTCTGGGTGGGGTTCAGTCGCGCCACGGTGTCGTACCCGCGCGGAGCCAGGATGTCTGGTCGCAGCGGATGGACGATAGCCCGGAGACTGCGCTACGCGTTCGATACTGCCTTTGCCTTTTCGGACCTGCCAATCACGGTCATGATGACGGCGGGTGTGCTGGGCATTGGTGCCGCGATCACCGCCGGCGCGATCCTGCTGGTGGCGCGCCTGACTCACTCGGTGGAAGTACCTGGTTACACGGCGATCATGCTGGCAGTCCTGTTCTCGTTTTCCACTCTGCTGCTCGGGCTCGGCGTCATCGGCGGTTACGTCTGGCGTATCTCCGAGAACACCAAGGGCCGGCCGTCATACCTCGTGAGTTCGGTGGAATCCATCGCGCCGCGCATCAGCGCGTCGGTCGTAGAAGAGCACGCGTGAGGCGTCGGGTTGATCCCGGTGCCGCGATGATGGCGGTGGCCGCCTTCGTGTGGCACATCATCCTCATGAGCGGCGCAGCCAATGACAATTTCATGCACATGGCCATGGCGCAGCAGTGGCTTGCTGGCGACTGGCCCGTTCGTGACTTCTTCGACAACGGCCGCTTTCTCCAGTACTCGCTGAGCGCGCTGGCGCAGTTGACGATCGGCGATCGCCTTCTTGGTGAGGCGTTGATTGCTGGCCTGGCCTGGGCGATCAGCACGTACCTTGTCTTCGTGCTCGTGCGGCGGCTGACCAACTCGCTGCCCGCCGCCTTTCTCGCAGCGCTGTTGCTCATCGTCGCTGGTGCTCGTGGCTACTCGTATCCCAAAGGAATCGTGTACGCCGTGGCTGCCGTTCTGTGGTGGGCCTATGTCCGGCGCCCGAGCGTTCAATCAATCGTTGCCTTCGGCGCCTGGATCGCGGTGGCGTACTACTGGCGTCCTGACCACGGCGTCTTCGCGGCGCTTGGGCTCGTGGTGGCAGCAGTCACGGCGCACGGCTTTCGACGCGAGACCGTCACCCGGGTTGCGCTCGCGGCCGCCGCGACACTTACGCTGGTGATTCCCTACTGGATTTACATCCAGGCGACCGTGGGTTTGCCGCAGTACGTGCGAACAGGTCTGGCGGGGGGACGCGAGGAGCACGAGACTCATGGCCAGCATGAGTGGCCGATCCTGCGGTTGGGCGGGCGTGTGTTCGTAACGGAGCCCCCAGATCGGTACGCACCGGTCGTCTCAGTTCGTTGGAGCGCAGGAAGTGATCCGGCGGCACGGCAAGCGATCCGCGAGAGGTACGGGCTGACGTCGGTGGAGGTGGACGGCGATTCCGAACGTCTCCGGCTGTCACCACGGTCCATCTCCGATGTCGCCGCCCTCGTTCGCGAGCCGATCGTCGAAGACACCGCGGGGATCGATCGGTCCTCGGGCACGCTCGAAGGATCCCGCTGGCCGCCGGAGCAGCGCAGGAGGTTTGAGCACGCCTGGTTGCGTCTGCAGGTCCTTCCCGACCTCGACGATCGGGAGCGGGCCGCGGAGTACGCCGTGGTGTTGTTCCTGCTTCTGCCGCTCGTGCTGCTCCTTGCGAGTCCCTGGATTGCGCCACGCCTGGCGCCGGGGGTCACAGCCTGGCAGTTGTCTGCCTTCGCGCTGTTCACGTTTGCAGTGGCGTTCGCGATGTTGCGGCAGCCTTTCACCGCCCGCGTCGCTGACGCTGTCGTCCTGTGTGCCGTCGCGTTCAGTCTGTGTACCGTATGGCTGTGGCGAGCGAGAGCTGGCGGGAACGTGCCGGCGATTGCATCCAAGGCTGTCGCTGTCGTACTTGTGCTTGTGACGACGACGAACGTGGCAGTTTCGGGGCAGTTCGATCAGATCCTCGATAGCCTGACCCAACATTGGACGACGAACCCGATCGTCGGCGCGTGGGCCGTCGTGCGCCCTGAGCTGACAGCATCGCCTCCGCTCGCGCACTATGTTGACCGGCCGGCGCGAATCACACTCAAGCTTGCGGCGTACGCGCGCGGCTGCATCCCGCCCACCGACCGGGTACTCGTGCTCTGGTTCGAGCCGGAGATTCCCTACTTCTCAGGACGCTTGCTCGCGCAGCGACACTTCAATTTTCCTCCCGCGTGGGCGAGTCTCGCCCATGAGCAGAATGCAACGATGGAGAAGATCACGCGCTACAAGCCTCCGATCGCGTTCGCCATGGCCTCCGCTCTGGACCGAACGGCACGAGTCACCTATCCGCGCGTCGTCGAGTACGTCGAACGCGAGTATCAGCCGGCCGTGACAGTCGAGGATGGTGGCGAGCAGTACCTGATTTTCACGAGGAAGGATCGGCCGCCGGTGGCGAGCTTCGGCGTGCAGGCGTGGCCATGCTTCGTCGAGGATCCCTCACCGTGGAACCGTGTCGGCGTTTCGATCTCGGCGTACTAGCGCCGTGGCTCACGCTGAATTCGGGTGTCCGGCGACGAGGTAGATTTCCGCCGCGATGTCCGGGTAACGCTCACCCACGACCATCGCTGCCTCTATCATTTCCGGCGACCAGTTCGCCTCCAACTGGCTATTCGCGACAGTCTTGATCCAGTACCCACCGGAAACCTCGATTCGAAATCCCGCCGCGTGGAAGTCCCGCCGAAGCGATTCGGGGTCGTACACACGACGATGCCCGTGATGCAGGTCGACGGCGTTGAGGCTATGTTCGCTGTCCAGAAGGCCCATGACGACCCCCATCTGCCGGTGAAGGCTGCGGGCATTGGGGACGAGGGCAAACACCCGGCCACTCGCGCTCAACCAGCTCTTCACGCGTGACAGGATTTCGACAGGACGTTCGACGTGTTCGAGAACGTGGCCGAGAACGATATTGTCGAACGTCCTTCCAGGCACGTACTCCTCGAAGATCGCGCATTCGACGCGGATGCCTGGATGACGCTCGCGCAGCGCGACCGCGAAGGCTTCCGCGCCCTCGACGCAGGTGAAGTCGTCGAAATGACTGACGAGCGACGCCGTTGCCAGACCTTCGGCCGGACCGAGCTCGAGACAGGAGCCCGGCCTCCAATAGCGGGAGAAGATGCGCATGCTATAGGCGACGGTTGTCGAGTTGACGCCTTTGCCGTACCAGCTGTCTGACGCTATCGCCGCAAGTCGATCGTGTTCTGTGGCTCTTTCCATGATCGTCGTCAGGACACACCCTTGAACTGCGTGATTTCCCGCCTCAGCCCCTCAGTCAACGAGACGAACGTCCATTCGCCGAGCACGCGCTTCATGAGCGACGTGTCGAAAAGGGTGGAGTACGCCTCCGCCGGTCGGGGCAACCGCTCGGGAGCGCCGCGATACCCGGCCACCGCCGCGATCGCCTCGATGACCTCCAGAATTGATTGCGATGCGCCGCGCGCGATATTGATTATGCGTGCGCCGTTCAAGGGGGCCGTGCACGATCGAGCGATCGCCTCGGCCACGTCATCGACGTAGAGCAAGTCGCGCTGCTCGCCGCCGTCGCCCGCGATCCGCGGAGGCTGGTTCGCAAGCACTCGGCGTATCGTCTCGGGAACGAGCTTCGCATAACGTTCCTCACCCGGGCCAAATATATGCCCCAGGCGGAGCGTCAGACACTCCATGCCCACCGAGCGCGAATACGCCTCGACCAGCCCCTCTCCGAGCAACTTGGACAAGCCATACAAACCTGCCGGGCCTACCGGGCTGCGCTCGTCCACCACGTGTTCGAACGCCGCGCGTGAGTAGACGTCGAGCGTGCTGCAGAAGATGAACCTGCCGGGGGGGCTGAGGAAACTCGTGAGCAACGTCTGCAGGCCGATGATGTTGGCAGCAATGATCTCCTGCGCGCTATCGCGCGTCGCAGCGCTCTTCGGAGTGAAAGCCGCAAGATGAATCACGGCATCGAACTTCGTCCAGCCGCCGGAGCGCCAATGCGATGGCCCCAGGTCCTCGAGGCTCCTCTCAACCCAGTGGACGTTGTGATCAGCAGGGCCGTCCGGCCGGGATCGCGCGAGAGCCACGACCGTCGTCTCCGGCATGCCTGCGAGCCTGCGAACGGTGGCGGCGCCAATGAATCCACGGGCGCCGCTCACCAGGATGGTCCTAGTCACCTTTCGCCTGGTTGGCCTCCAACTTCGCCAACTCCTCGCTCGTCGTGAGGACGGGCGTGACGTCCATACCGCGAATCCACACCAGCCCGTCGGGCAGAGGATTGATCTTCCGATCGAGCGTAGGGAAGCGCCCTTCGAGGGCGAGGTCGCAGTAGATCTCTGGGAAGTTGACGCCAGCTTTGGTGAAGAAATAGTGCGTGGTGAAGAACCGGCCGATGTTGATCTCGGTCGGATTCGGAGCGCCGCTGTTGTCGTACGTCATGTCGACGCAGAAGATCCCGTGAGGCCGTGAGTCGACGGCGGAAATGGCATCCAGCGCAATCCGGGTCACGTCCTCGTCTGAGCAGGTTTCTGCCACACCGGTGATTCCCGTCACGCCGGAGAGCGTGCGATCGCCGTAGTTCCACTTGTGCCGGCGTCTCGCTTGAGCGACGACCAGTTCACCCTGATACCAGATGGACTGCCAGGTGACGCTCCGGTTGGTGAGCAACTCGGCGGCCGTGAACTCTCCCCAGCCGTCGTGCTGATCGATCCACGCCCGTGCGAAGTCGAAGTTCGTGACCGGCAGGGCGCCTCGCCCTCCTCCTCCCACCGTCGCGCGGACCCAGATCGTCTCACCGAGAGAATCGAAGGCTCCCTTGAGGTCCGCCACCGTGTTCAGGAGAATCGTGCGCGGCACTCGCAGACCCGCGCGCGACCAGATGTCGTACGACTTCCCCTTGTCCACACAGTTTTCCACCGTGTCCGGCGCTGGCAGGAACAGTCGGACGCCGAGCGCTTCGATCTCACTCCGCATACTGGAGACGACGCGCACCTCGTAGTCGCTCTGCACGTGCATGAACGCCGGCCGGGTGCGCGTCAGCAACGCGAGAATGCACTGCCTGTAGTCCGGCGCGTTCGCGTACGGCACGACATGCTTCTCGTCGACGTCGGCCAGCATCAGGTCTGAGGGGACCGACGACGCTCCGATGAGATAGTGTCCGCGCGCCGAATCGCGCAGCGAGCGAATGAAGTTGTTCGAAGGCGCACCACCTGCGCCGCCAATATGAATGCGAGCCAAGCCCTCATACTTTATCAAGGCGGCTGGACTTGCGCCGCAGCTTCTTCCGTCTCCGTGCGCCCCGCAGCGTTGCCAGAGGCGTCGCGACACGATAAGGTGAGCCCATGGCATTGCTGACTCCGGGGGCGGTTGCGAAGCGCCTGCGCCAATTCATGGGTCCGGACGCTGAAGACGTTCCCGAAAAGTTGGCCACTCTCGGAGACGGCGACGCCTCCGTCGTTCCGTTGGACTACGCCGCGCATCCCATACGTCTGCTCGCGACGTCGCCGATGGAACGGAAGTGGCGCGCGCGTTCGTGCAAGAAAGAGCCATGGACCGTCGCGTGGATCGAGGAGTCGATGAGCGGCGGCGGCGTACTGTACGACGTAGGCGCCAATGTGGGCACCTTCTCGCTGGTGGCCGCCAAGGTGTGCGGGCGACGCGGAACAGTCGTCGCATTCGAGCCCGGCTTCGCGTCGTACGCACATCTGTGCGGCAACATCGTCCTGAACCGTTGCGAGGCAATCATCATCCCGGTGCCGCTCGCACTCGCCGGTACCTGCGGGCTGGGCAGTTTCAGGTATCTCTCGCTCGATCCGGGACAGAGCCGGCATGACTTCCGTCCGGAAGCGTGGGATGCGGACGAAGCCGACACGCCGAAACGCTACCTTCAGCCCGTGTTGTCGATGACGCTGGATTCAGCGATCTCGACGTTCTCACTGCCGGCGCCGGCGCATCTCAAGATCGACGTCGATGGCGGCGAAATCGATGTGCTGCAGGGAGCGGTGCAGACGCTCGCGACTTCGACGCTGCGTTCCATCCTGATTGAGATCGATGAGTCTCAGACCGAGCCGGCGCTGGCGATCCTCGATCGAAGCGGATTCGCACTCGATCGCACGCACAAGGGGAAGCACGGCAAGGACACCGCCAGCCGCGTGTGGTACGGGATCTTCAAGCGCAAAGCCTGAGAACCGGCAGACGAGGATCGTGGGCGCGGCGTTGATGCCGAGGCGGTCAAAAGTCCAGCGTCTCGAACGCGCCATCGCGCGTCCAGCGTACCCGACGTACGCGCGAGGTGACGTCGGGTTTCTCTGGATGCACATACGTGAGAATCTCGGAGTAGGCCCTGGCGGCGTGATCTGCAACCAGCAGTCGCGCGATCGCTTCTGCATCACGCACGTCGCGAGCTTCGACGAACACGACGAGCGCCTCGAGGTGAGACTGATGGTCGAGCCTGCGCCAGCGGCCGTGAGGCGCAGTGAACCAGCATTGAAGCGCGTCGGGGGAGAACAAGTCCCGCTGTGCGACCGCCGGACAAGGTGGGATCCCGTAGTCGGGAGCCGCGATGCGCCGCGACGCGCAAGCCATCGAGACGACAGTGCCCATGAGGAGAATGACCGAAAGGGGGCAGGGCGACCAGCGTGCCTGGTCGCTGCCTGCCCACCCTGCCCATCTAGACAACTCGCTTCTTCGCGACCTTCGTGATCTTCGTGCCCCTCGTGATCGTCGTGCCGTTAAAAATCGAACTGCGCGCTGATCTTGAAGAAGCGCCCCACCGTGATCGACGTCGGGTTCAGATACGTTGACGTCGCCGACGGCGCCGAGTAGTTCGTTTGATACACGTCCGGCGTGTTCGAGTTGAACAGGTTGAAGATGTCGAGGGCCACCAGCGTCCTCGTGCCACCGTAGCGCAGGTTCTTGCCCAGCCGGAGATCCGCCTGGTTCAGGCGATCGCCGTACAACTTGCCGGGCTCGACGATGTTGAAGAACTCGATCGCGTTCCCGCTGGAGAGCGGGCGTCCAAGGTCGGTTTCCGCGATCGGCACCGCGAGCACCTGCCCGCCGAGGCTCTGGCTGGTGACGCTTGGGAAGTTGTTTCCGGGATAAGGAACACTCTTCCAGGTGGCGCTGATCAGGACGTCGATCTTCGGCACCGTGTACGACGCCAGACCTTTGAAGTTCGTCTGCCATCCCGACTCACGATGACAGAAGGCCTGCGGCCACTGGCCAAGCGAGGGGTTGAACTGCTTGAAGAAGTCCAACGTCCCACCCCAGCCGGCGAAGATGTACATCTCCGGATGCTGCGAAACCACACCGCATTCGTCTTCGACGACGTTGCCGGTGCTGGTGCCGCCCTGGATCGTCACGTCGCGCAGGCGTGCGTTCACGTTGAAGTCCACGCCGTTGTAGTTGTTGGAGGATCCCCCGATGTTGTCCGTGAATGTCTGGAAGTTGTCGAGGACTCCGAACTTCCCGGGCTTCACATCGCGGAACACCAGCGGGTATCCACCGCCGCCAGGCAGCCTCGAGTCTGTCGGCACGTTATAGGTGAACGTGTCGAAGTCGGCCGGCGTCAACGCGCGATTGATGGTGGTCTTGAGGTTCCCCCAGGTCCTTCTGATGTAGTTGAATTCAACCGAGACCCTGGGGGCGATTTCCTGCGTCACACCAGCCGTCACGTCCCAGCTGTACTCGCGCTTGTTCCATCCGCTCGTCGTATCAGGATCGATGGTAAGCGGGTTGCTCGTCTTCCCGAAATTCGGATTCGAGAACGCGCCGCACTCGCCATTGGCCGCCGGATTCAACAGGTTGCAGTCGGCCACGAAGTTGCCGTTCGTGTCGCCCCACGCTCTGTTGGTGTTGGCGCCGAAGTGTCCGTTTCCCGCAGGGCTGTAGAACAGCCACTCATCAACGGTGTTGGTGGTGGTCACGTATCGTCCGATGAAGAACTTCGCCGCCGTCTTGCCGTTGCCGAACACGTCATAGGAGGCGCCGAACCGCGGCTGGATATCGTTCAGACTCAGCGGGCCGTCCCCCTTAGCGAACGTCACGGCGGTCGGAACGAAGATATTCGGCCCGATCGTCTGGTCGCCGAAGTAGTCTCCCAGGTGCTCGAAGCGGAGGCCACCCTGCAGTGACAGGCGGTTCAGCGTCCAGCGATCTTGGGCATAGATCGAGAAGATCTGCTGCTGCTGGTTCTGGTCCGATGCCTGATCCGCGTACATCGTCAGCTGATAGGGAACGCCGCCGCGGAAGTTGTACTTGAGCTGCGCGTTGTTGTAGAAGTTCTTCGGGAACGTCGAGTCGTTCTGGTGGAAACGCGCTCCGAATTTCGCCGAGTGCGACCCGGTCACGTACGACAAGGCCCCTTGAACGACGGTGGTGAACCCGGTGTGCCCCGACCAGTTGGCCGATCGGTAGTTGAGGCCGGCGTAGGTGACCGGGCCGCTGGGAGTTTGGATGGTCAGCCCATCGTCCTGCACCGGAATCGTCGTTGTGTCATACGAATTCTTCTGTTGGGCGCCCCACCAGAAGTTGGGCCCGATCTGCACGTTGGACTCGAACAGTAGACGATTGGTGACCGGCGACGTCCACGAGATCTGAGTCAGGCTGCTTGGGTGGTTCTCGTTTCTCTGCAGGGCCTCCCTCGTGGCAATGAGACCGGTGAAGGTGAGTCCGGAGCTCGATCCGCCGGAGTCGCAGTGCAGGCAGTTGATGTGGTAATCCGTCCAGCCCACGATCTTGTTGCGCGGCGTCACCTGCCAGGTGAGGCGGACGGAATGGTTCCGCCATTCGCCGTCGTCTTCGGATTGCGTGTTGAAATCCGGAGCGTAGGTCCACTTGGTGTTGTCGCCGGCATTCAAGTTGTCCCACATGCTGGCGACCGTCTGCACGTTCCTCTGGTAGCGGAAGCTGCCGAAGAACCACAACCGGTCACGCACGATCGGGCCGCCGAACGAGGGGTTGATATCCCATAGCTGCTTGGGCTTCAGCGGCGTTGACAGCCCCTTGGCCTTCTGCTCGTCGCTGAGGTTGTCGGTGACGAACGCGCTCCCCGAGCCGTTGATGAAGAAGCTTCCGGCAAACATGTTTCCGCCCTGCTTGCCGATGATGTTCAGCTGCGGCCCGCCGGTCGTTGCTTCACCAAGCCCGCCGCTGAGCGAGAACACGATTTCCTGTGCCGTGCCGACCTCGGGCGCATATCCCGACACGCCCATGCCCTGGTAGCCGCCGCTCATGCCGTCGACGAGGACTTGTCCTTCGTTGCGGCGGCCGCCGTGAATCTGGAAGACGCTGAACACGTTCCCCTGCGATCCACCGACGTCGTTGCCCTGCACGTTGAGTGCGGGCACGAGCTGCGTCAGCGAGGAATAGAGACGAGACGTTGGAATCTCGGCCACCGTCTTGCCGTCGATGGTTTGTTCGGTGCGCGCGCTGGTGACGTCTACGACCGGGGTTTCGCCGGTCACCGTGACCGTCTCCTGCACCCCGCCGACCCGCAGATCGGCGTTCACCGTCGCGATGAAGCTACCGGTCAGCTCGATGCCATCGCGCTTGACCGTGGTGAAGCCGGGCAGCGTGAAGCTGACGGAATACGTACCCGGTCTCAGATCCTGAAGCGAATACTGACCGACGCCGTTGGTAGTGACCGAACGCGTCTTCTCGATGAGCGCCGGGCTGGACGCTTCCACCGTGACGCCCGGTAGCACCGCGCCTGACGCGTCGCGCGCCGTACCGACAATCGACGCTTGCGCAAACGCGGCGGATGGGAACACCACAAGGCTGAGGACGACGAGGGCCCCCTTGAACAATCGTTGCATGCAGCTCCTCCGCGACCGGTGGTACCAAAACGCGGCGATTCACGGAAATACATATTGCGTTGCTACTAAGACGTCCCATGTATCACCGAATCCCGAAGTGCAGTAAGCTTCGCCGCCAGGATGGAGCTGCGTCATCTTCGCTACGTCGTCACCCTGGCCGAGACGTTGCACTTCGGCCGGGCCGCCGCGCGGCTGAATCTGAGTCAGCCGCCGCTCAGCCATCAAGTCCGGCAGCTCGAAGAAGAGCTCCGGATCAAGCTCTTCCACCGCACCAAGCGGCAGGTACAGCTCACGGAAGCGGGCCGCATGTTCGTGCAGGAGGCGCGCGTCATCCTGGCGCAGGCCGCGCACGCCGCCAACCTTGCGTCACGTATCGATCAGGGCGAGGTCGGACAGCTCACGATTGGCGTGGCGGGGCCGGCTGACGCGCCCATCTTCGTCCAGATCCTCCGCACCTTCGCCCAGAAGTACCCGAAGGTGCGTATAGTCCTGCGCAACATGAGCAGCCTGGATCAGACGCAGGCCATCGGCGAGGAGCGGCTGCACGTCGGGTTCGTCGCTTTGCCAATCGACGATGCGGGGCTGGCCACCGAGACAGTGATGCGGCAGCCGATCATGATCGCGCTGCCACCCGACCATCCATTGGCCAGTCGCCAGCGGGTACCGCTGAAAGCGCTCTCGGGCGAGCCTCAGATCATGTTCGCGCGCAGCAACGGTCCGCGCTTCTTCGACGCGGTGCTGGCAGCCTGCCGCGAGGCCGGCTTCAGCATGAACATCGCCCACGAGGTGGACAACCTTTACACCGCGTGCGCGCTGGTCGCTGCCGGGCTCGGCGTGTGCCTGGTGCCTGCGGGCGTGCAGGACAGCCATTCGACTTCGTCGATGGTGCTGCGCCCGGTCACCCCGGCCCTGCCGCACATCGACATGCATATCGCCCTCGCTTACAAGCCGCAGTCCACGAGCGAGCTGGTGCCGCTGTTCGTCGACGTCGTCAGAGAGGTCGTCAAGAAACACAGCGGACCAAAGCCCATGAGAGTGGCTTCGGTCTGATCGGATGGGGAGACCCGTCGAATGGATCGGGGTATCGAGGCGCCGGAACGGATGCGGCGCCTCGAACGGATGCGGCGCCTCATTGTCACGCGCTCATTTCGAGCCCACCGTGGCCTCATACGCCAACGCGACTTTTGTCAGCTCCTCGCGGACCGGAGCCCACGCCTTAGCCGCCGAGGAGTTCGGTGGGAGCTGGAGCGTCGTGTCGATCATGACCGCACTGCCCTTCAACAGCGCGTTCGCCTCCGCTATGCCCTTCTGCTCTTTCCCTAATGCGGTGTTGAGCGCCCGTGCGCTGTTCGTCATCGCGTCGACGTTCTGAATCGCAGTCTTACGGCTCGCCGGTGTGAGGTTCGTATTTGCGGCCAGCGCGCTGTCGTACGCGTTTCGAAAGGCATCCATGTTCTTTTCGACAGTTGCAGCGACGGTTACGAGCTCGGCGTCGTTGAGCCGCCTGGCTTGATCGCCAAGCGCCTTCTGACCGGGCCTGAGCAGCGACGAGTTGTACGCTGCCGAGAGGCGCCGAAAGTCGGCCGCGAGCGCGCCCCACTCCCGGGATCCTTGGAAACCTGCTGGTTGCGTGGAAGCCCACGCGTCGAGCCGCGTGGCGAACTGAAGAAGCGACAGCACCTCACTGCTGGCCGAGTAGTTCGGAGAGAATCTCTCACGGGCACGCCGAACCTGATCCTGCAAGTCGTCGAAGAACTCGTTGGTGTTGACCTCACCGCGGGCGCCCTTAATGGTCGTGTTCTTCAGCTTCTCGTCAAGGGCGGCTTCAAACGCCGCACGCTTCTTCTCGACACTCTCGATTAGCGCCCTGACCTCCTCATCCGTGAGGCGTTCACGTGCGGCTATCGGCAGAGGTCCTCTGGCCTCCTTGGTCGGTGTTTGGGCTGTGGCGACGGGGGCGGAATCGCCATCCTTGACCTCAGCCTTGTCGGAGACCGGCGGGCTCTTCAATGCCTCGTCGCTGGCGGGTGGTGCCGCTTCGGTGGCCGGCTTCGAGTCGGCCGTCTCAGCTGGCGGGGTACCGCCAGCAGGCGCCGACGACTCGGTTGTCCCACATCCGGCCAGCGCGAGAATGCTGAATGCTGCGGCCAGGAGTCTGCTAAGTGTCATCGTTGTCTCCGTGAGGAACTAAAAACTATTCATGTGGCTTCGACCCGCCCGCCCGGAGCCTTGGGATCGCGCCGCGTGGTCCCCTCCTGCTCCTCCGAATAAGCCCGGGTGACTTGGAATCAGCCACGACATGATGTGATGCGCCGCGAGGGGACGTCGGCATGCGCACAGATTCTCGAGAGGACTCGCGATCTGCGTGCGGCTGACTCTGAGCAGGAGCAAGGCATGTGCCTGCCGTCCAGAGCTTCTAATTCAAGCCCTCGAACAGCACGATGTCGTTGGTAACGGTCGATCGCGTGATGGCCAGTCGCTGCCCGTCGCGCGACCATGCAAACGATCGAATCGGGCGGCCGTCAGTGAAGCGTGTGAGCTGACGCGGAGCGCCACCGTTGAGCGGCTGGACCCACAGATTGCCGTCGCTCGCGTAGGCGACGCCGCGACCGTCCGGGAGCCAGGAAACCTTCGTGTCGAAACTGACGGCGCCGATCGGTCTTGGCGAACTGCATCCGGGAAGACTGCAGACGAGCAGTGACGGTACGCCGTTGACCTGCGCGATGAAGGCAATCGATTCGCCATCCGGTGACACGGCCGCGTTGGAGCCATCCGTGAGCTTCGTGGGCGAGCTGCCTCCAATCGCCACCATCCAGATCGACACGGTGCCGTCAGCGATTGAGGTGTAAAGCACGAACCGATCGTCTGGCGTGACGGCCACCTGCTCGGCAGTCACCGAAGGAACCAATCGTGTCTTCCGGCGACCGTTCGCATCCGCGGTCCAGAGGTCCAGTGTGTTGTCGGTGGATGAGACGAACACGATCGTGCGGCCATCGCTCGTGGCCGCGGGCGCGAGGGCTTCGAGGACGACATCCTCCGAAGTGTTTTCGCCTGGCGTCACCCTCAAGATTGCGGGCTTTCCACCTATGACGCTCGTGTACAGCAGTCGATCGCCTGCCCATGCCACACGTTCGACCGCCGTTGGCACTGGTACGCGCTGCACCACGTCGGTCCCGGTCGCCGCCCCGCCGTCACCGACCCACAGATCCATGCGGGCGTCCCGCCGGCCAGTGACCAGTCGGCGGCGATCGCCGCTCAGATTTATTCCCACGTAGTCATTCGGATCGTTGGTGAGCCTCGATAGCGGACCGGCGGGATACGGCTGCCGAATCAACTGGTTCGGTGCACCGAGCTGGGCTGGATGGTTGAGCACGAGCGACCGCGCATCGAGCCAGCTGAGTCCGTCCACCGTCCCGCCGGGGGCTGTGACGTCGTGCATCGATCCGGTGCCGCTGTCCACGAACACGATCCGTCCTCCCTTAGGTCCGCCCGCGGCAACGAGCGCAATGAGTCGGCCGTCGGGTGACCAGGCCGGAGGGAAGCTCGGTCGCCAAGGAGCGGTCAGTGAGATCCACGGGTAGGAATCTCCCTGGCTGGCCAGCTCGCGTTCCTGTCCGCCATCGGCGCCTGCCACGAATAGCTGCGACGAAAGCTCGGGAGTGATTCGAGTGCGCAGGAACGCGACGCGTTGACCGTCTGGCGCCCACCCGATCGGGCTCGATACGTTGGCGACCAACAATCTGGGCGTGCCGCCTAGAAACGGCACTCGCCAGACCTCCCACGACGCCCCGTTCGCTTGACGAACGAAGTCGACAGATGAGCCATCAGGCGTAAACGTGGCGCCGAAGAGCGCCACGCCTCGCTCGGGTGGGACAATCCGCACGTTGTTCGTGGTCGCCGTCTGACGTATCCACAGGCTGGAGTCGTCGCCATCGCGCTGCACGTAGGCGACGTATCTCCCGTCCGGAGAGATCGTCGGCCGCTCCGCATTGCCGCTCGTTGTCAGCTGGGTCACCTGGAGATCGGCGAACGACTGTTGGCTCAACGCCGGTTGCGCGTCGGACCGTAGCAGCCCGTAAAGAGCGCCCGCGGCGCCAAGGAGCAGCACGGCAGCGGCGACGCCGAATGCGCGCGAGTGGCGTTTGATCAGCCCGACGACGACCTGCGTGTCTGACGATGGAATTGGCAAGGCCGAGGGGTCGGACGGAGACGTCACCGATGCGGCAACTCTGGACGTTACCGGTGCCAGCGGTGATTCGCTCGAACCGAGCGAGGCTTTCAGGTCCTCGAGATCGTTCCGCAGATCCTTGGCCGTCTGATATCGGCGCTCTGGATCCTTGGCGAGCGCGCGTCGGATGATGCGTCCGAGCTCGGGGGGAGTCGCCGGGTTGATGTCAGTGACCGACTTCGGCGTGTCCTTGAGGATCGACGACAGGATCGAGAGTTGGGTGTCACCGGCGAATGGCCGTTGCCCGGTGGCCATCTCAAAGAGGACCACACCCAGAGAAAACAGATCGGACCGGCCGTCGATCGCCCGGCCCTCCGCCTGCTCGGGGGACATGTAAGCCACAGTGCCCAGGATGCGTCCTTCGGCAGTGATCGGCGCGGTGTGTGCCGGCGCCTCGGTCGGCAGCATCGACGCGCCGGCTGCGCCACGTTGTGCGTCAACGACCTTGGCCAGCCCGAAGTCGAGCACTTTGATGCGTCCAGCCTGCTCGCCTTCGCCGAGCATGATGTTGCCCGGCTTGAGGTCACGATGCGTGATCCCTTTCTGGTGCGCGGCCGAAGTGGCGTCCGCGACGGCAATCCCGATCGTCAGCACTCGATCGATCGGCAGCCCGGTCGCAGGCAGCGCCTCGGCCAGCGATCGCCCTTCCACCAGTTCCATCGTCAGGAAGACTGCGGTGCCCGCATCTTCGACGGAGTGGATGGTGACGATGTGCGGGTGATTGAGCGCGGCCACGGCGAGTGCTTCGCGCGTGAAGCGCTCGCGGCGATCGGCGTCGGCGGCCGCGACATTGGGGAGCACTTTGAGTGCGACCTCGCGCTTCAGTCGCGGATCGCGTGCCCGATAGACCTCGCCCATCCCGCCGGCGCCGAGCAGCGACACGATTTCGTAGGAACCAACCTGAGTGCCCGGGCTCAACGGCATGGCGCAGATTATGGCAGCAGCGCGTCGCTCAGCGGACGAAGGTCGATAACGGCGTTCGCGTGGCCGCGGACTCCGCTTGCGCTTGGGGAATGGATTGCATAGCCTGAGGCACCATGATCCCGGGGAAAATCGTTCGCTTCCTGGAGCAATACGCCAACGTCGCGTTCGCAGGCACACGCGATCGCGATCTCGTGCCATATGGGCATCGTGTGTGCGGATGGAGCGTCGGGGCCGACCAGCGCACGATGACGGCGTTCATTCCCGAGGAGTTCAGGCCCAATTTGATCGAGTCGCTGCAGGAAAATGGGGAACTGGCAGTGACGGTCGAGGAGTTCCCGTCGCACGAGACCTATCAGTTCAAGGGCCGGTACATCCGCAATCGTGACGTGCTGCACGACGATGTCGAGATCGTCGATCGCATTCGCAGGCGTTTTGTGAGTCGCCTTCGGCCGCTCATGGCACACGCGCCCGAAGAGGCCTTGAACGCCTTCGTCGCGAAGCCATCGCTCGCCGTCGAGTTCGAGGTGCTCGAGATCTACCTGCAGACGCCCGGACCCGGCGCCGGGAGTCGCCTCATCCCTCCGATGGAGAAATGAGAGGGAGATGAGATGCGCCTGACCCGCCTTCCCCCGGAAATCCGTCCTGTACTCGAGAACGGCATTCCGGCTGCCATGGTGACCTGCTCGGCCGACGGGACGCCGAATACCACGATCATCTCGCAGGTCTATTACGTGGACGAGACGCACGCGGCGCTCTCGTTCCAGTTCTTCAGCAAGACGATCCGGAACGTCCGCGAGAATCCGCGCGCGTTCGTCTGTCTGGCGGACCTTTCCGGGCACGCCAGCTGGGTGCTCCAGCTCGAGTTCCAGCGGTCCGAGACAGAAGGCGTCATCTTCGACACGATGGAGATGCACATCGAGGCGATCGCCTCGATGACGGGCATGTCCGGCATATTCAAGCTCCGTGCAGCGGACATTTATCGGGTGCTCTCGGTGGAGAAGCTGCCGTACCCCATGTGGACCGGTGCGTCGTCCGATGACCAATCCTCCACAAGCGCATGAAGACCCGTCGGAACTCGTCCGCAAGACGACCGAGTTCCAGATCCTGCAGCGCGTCTCCGCCGACATCAATTCGACACTCGACCTCGACGAGATCTGCGACGTGGCGTTGCGGACGATGGACGAGTTGTTCGAGTTTCACCACGCCAACATCCTGCTGCTGGAGCCCGACGGGCAGACCCTGAAGGTGGTGGCAAGCCGGGGCTATGAGAATCAGGCCACCGGCGGGCGAGTGCAGATCGGCACCGGCGTGATCGGTGTCGTCGCCCAGAAGCGCAAGATGCTGCGCGTCAACAACCTCGGGCAGCAGCGAGCCTACGCCGCGGCGCAACGGCGCGAAACGATGAAGTCCGGCCTCCAGGCCAGCGTCGGAGAGGCCGTGCCGGTCCCCGGCCTGGCCAACGCGGAGAGCCAGATTGCCATCCCATTGCTCATCCGGGACGAGTTGATCGGGGTGTTCTCGATCGAGAGTCCCGTGCCGCTGACGTTTGGCGATCACGAGCGAGATCTCGTGTCGATTGTCGCCAATCAGATTGCAAGCGCGATCCACAACGCGCGGCTGTACGAGGACCGACGCCGGGCGGCCGCGGCGCTGCAGGAAGCCAATGCGTCGCTCGAAGCGCGGGTCGCCGAGCGAACGGCAGCGCTCGAACGCGAGCTGCGTGTCGCGCAGGCACTCCTCAGCGAAGCACGCAGCCGCGTCGAAGGTCCGCTGCTCGGCGACAGCACCGCTGTTCGTGCGCTGCGAGATGCGATCGCACGGCAGGCCCTATCGACCGATCCGCTTTTGCTGATCGGTCCTCCCGGATCCGGAAAGGAAGCCGTTGCACACGCGGTGCATGGGACGTCGGGGCGCACCGGGGCGTTTATCTTCGTCAGCTGCTCCGAGCTGCAGACTCAGCATCGACATGCCGCCGCAGACGCGACGGCGTCACGTCGTCCTGACACGTTCCTGCTGGCGAGCAAGCTCGAACTCGCCTCGAGTGGCACGGTGTTCCTCGACGCTGTTCACGAGCTGTCGACGGAGCTCCAGCGATCCCTCTACGAGATGATGGTGAGCAACGACCCCCCCGGGACGGCTCGTGAGTCGCGACTCGGGGACGTACGGGTGATCGCCTCGACGACGCGCGATCTGCGCGAGCCGGTCGCCGGGGACTTCCTGCCCCTCATTCGCCTTCTTGCCAGCAACCGCGTCAACGTACCTCGGCTCGTTGATCGGCGGGACGATATCCTGGCGCTCGTCGACTATTTCGTACGTCGGCATGCACGTCAGATAGGGAAGGTCATCGATGGCGTCTCGCCGGACTCCATGCGCCGACTGGAAGTCTACGCGTGGCCGGGAAACATCCGCGAGCTGCGCACCGTGCTGGAGCGCGCGGTGCTCCTTTCCAGAAGCACCGTCCTCGAGATCGATGACGAGCTGCTCGACGAAGGCTTCGCGGTCGGCAGCTACCGGTTGGTGTCGCTCCTCGGCTCAGGCGGGATGGGCGAAGTCTGGCTGGCCAAGCACCGGCTGCTCGCCCGTCCTGCGGCTGTGAAGCTCATTCGTCACGACGTCACGTCGGGCGCAGCACGGGAGCAGCTCGTGCGGCGCTTCCAGCGCGAAGCGCAGGTGACGGCGAGCCTGCGATCGCCGCACACCGTGCAGCTGTACGACTTCGGCGTGAACGACGGAGGCAGCTTCTACTATGTGATGGAGTTTCTCGACGGACTCGATCTTCACCGCATCGTTACACGGTTCGGGCCGCAGCCCGCCGAACGTGTCGTCATGTTCCTGCGGCAGGCGTGTCGGTCGCTCGCTGAGGCGCATGAGCACGGGCTCGTGCATCGCGACATCAAACCGGCAAACCTGTTCGTGACGCGGCTCGGCACTGAATACGACCATCTCAAAGTGCTCGATTTCGGCGTCGTGAAGGAGTCCGGGGACGATGCGACGAGCCTCACGAATCCGGACATGGCGCAGGGGACGCCTGCGTTCATGGCCCCGGAGTTCGTGCTGGCCGACAGACTTATCGACGGGCGGGCAGATCTCTACTCATTGGCCTGTACGGCGTGCTGGGTACTCACGGCGCAGACGCTGTTTGAGGCGAGCACCCCGGCGCAAATGCTCCTGCATCATGCCCAGACGAGACCGCTGCCTCCTTCACAGAGGTCGGAGCTTCCGATACCGAAACAGCTGGAAGCGATTCTGATGAAGTGCCTCGAGAAAGACCCGGCAAATAGACCGCACTCAGCACTCGAGCTCGAGTCTGAGCTGACGGGTGTACGGTTCGCAGAGGCGTGGACGATGAAGCGGGCGCGGGAATGGTGGGAAGCGCATTCACCCGACGACGTGCGGTGAAGTGATCTGTTGGGAACCTTGATCCTGACGCAACGGAACCCGCAGCGACACCAACGTGCCCGTCGGCTCTCGCGGGCTGACCACGCACTCGCCGCCTAGCCGGCGAGCGCGCTCGCCCATGCCAAGTAACCCCAGCGAGTGGCCCCGGGATCTGGACGGTGGCAGGCCGACCCCATCGTCGGCCACCTCGAGCACGACCACGGAT
>Ga0247825_10000938_pt1 | contig 18910 bp, 9 predicted proteins | sample 13C_Vanillin_Day_FD_194413 | JGI IMG/M metagenome (GOLD analysis project Ga0247825, IMG submission 194413) | Soil microbial communities from agricultural site in Penn Yan, New York, United States - 13C_Vanillin_Day48 | ecosystem: Environmental > Terrestrial > Soil > Agricultural land | place...
CCCCCGTCTACCCCCTCCACCGAGTCACCGCAGGCCCGGACCCCCGCGCCTGGCGGCTCGCAGCCCCAGCAGCAGGGCGACATCGACTACAACCAGGCCCAGGGGTGCGGTGCCTCCGCCAGCGGTGGCATGCCGGCAGTGGCCGCGGTCGGGCTGCTCGCCCTGGCCCTGTACACGCGGCGCCGGCATGCGCTGGCCCGGAGCCGTACGCGGAACCCGTAGTGCTTCGCGGCTGGAGGGGAGCGGTCCTCCTTGGGATAAGCTCCCCTCCATGAACCCCATCGTCCACGCGGAGCTGTCCTGGCTGGCCGCACAAGGCTTGCGCGAGCGGCGTGATCGCGTCCTTGTCACTCTTGCGGGGCTGGCCCCGGATCTCGATGGGCTCACGCTCCTGGGAGGAGAAGAGCTGTACGGCAAGTACCACCACGTCCTCTTTCACGGGTACGTGGGGGCGCTCATCACGATGGCGATCTGCACGGCCTTCGCGCGGCAGCGTGCGTGGGTGGCGCTGCTCTCGCTCGTCGCCTTCCACCTGCACCTGCTGTGCGATCTGGCCGGGAGCGGCCCGGGCTGGCCCATCCACTACTACTGGCCCACCTCCATGGAGGCGTGGTTCTGGAAGGGGCAGTGGGATCTGGCCTCCTGGCAGAACGCCCTCGTCGGGATGGTGGCCACGCTGGCGTGCCTGGCGTGCTCCCTGCGCTGGCGCCGCACCTTCGTGGAGGTCCTCTCCGCCCGCTGGGATGCGGAGGTCACTCGCACGCTGCGGCGCCGGTTCCTCGGCGAGCCCTCCTGATCAGGACCTCGAGGACCTGCCTGGTGAAGGAGCCACCGGCTCGGAGCGCCGGGCCATGTCCGTCTGGACCGCCACCTCGAACGAGGCCTTGTTCTCGAAGACCACGAGCGTGCCGTCCTCCTGTTCGAAGAGGTACACCGGCCCGGTGCCCGGCTGCGAGAGCGAGGCGTAGACGAGCCCTCCCAGACGGCGCCACAGCTCGGGGACGACGCGCTCGCGGGCCTTGTCGGTCAGGAAGCCCGCCTGCAGCGCCTGGGCGTTGTACGCGAGGGTGCCGGTGATGTCAGGCGCCGCCGGCGCGCAGACCCAGTGCTCGTTGCGGAAGACGAAGTCCGGCATGGGATCGATGGCGACGGCGCGCACGGCGTTGCCCTTCTCATCGCGCTTGATGATGTAGCTCGCGTCGACGCTGGGGCCGCCCATCGTCCTCATCTTCAGCCGGTACGTCGTGTAGAGCCAGCGCTGTCCGTCCTCGGTCTTCTCGATCTCGCGCACACGATCGATGCGAACCTTGCTCACCGGATAGTTCCAGACCGCGAGCCCCACCGAGGTGTCACACGTGAACGGCAGCCCCATGTTCTTCGTGATGAAGTCATGGATGTCGATGACCGAGTCATACACGGTCTCCTGCCGCGCCTGGACGGCGGTCACCGCGACAGGCGCGGTGCGGCCCATCTCCCTGCGGCGGAAGCGCTGCGCATAGGCCACGTCGACGGTGGCCGACTGGTACATCGCGGTCTTCGGGTTGTACCAGTGCTCGGAGAGCTTGCCGCCGCCCTCCGGGTAGATCTGCATGATCTCGTCAGCCAGCTTGACCCAGGCGTCCCGCTTCGGATCGAGCCGCAGGGTCTGCTTCACCTCCTGACGATCTCCCACCGAATCGAAGGTGACATAGGTGACGGTGAGCGTGAGGCGCCGCCCCAGCGCATCGATGGTGATCTCGTCCTCGTCATCGGCGCCGGCGTCGATCCAGTCCGGGTTGGGAGAGAACGAGCCATCCTTGTTCGGGATGTCTCTCCGGAACCGCGCCGCGGGATCCGGATACTTCTTCGAGGGGTCCGACTTGTGCCACAGCTCGGTGATCTCGGCATCCACGCGCACGCGGCGGAGCCTGCCGAGCTCCAGGAGGAGCCAGTGCCCACCGTTGTTGCGGCTGCCCACGAACTTGGTGGTCTCGACCTCGGACGGCTTCGAGCCGAAGCGCCCGGTGGTGATCCAGCCCTCCTCATGGTCCGCGGCCAGGGCGCCGCAGGCATCCCAGACATCCTCGGCGGAGTAGCGCTGCCGAGCCTGTGCCTTGGGGATCCGGCGGTCCGCCCGGTACAGCTCGACGCCTCGCTTGGGATCGACGCCCATGGCGTTGAGCGGCGCCTCGTTGTGGCAGTGGCCCCACCAGGAGATCTCGACCGGCGCCACCGAGATGCCGCCATCCCGGTTCCAGTCCCAGGGGATCCCCTTGCGCGGGCGCTCACCTCGAGCGAACGGACGAAGGCCCAGCTCGCTGGCGGGGACGCGATGGGACTCGACGTGACGGACCAGCTCCTCGGGGACCTTCTCCGCACCCGGCCGGTCGAAGCGGAGCGTCCCATCGCTGTCTCGGAAGACCCCAGCCCCCGCGAGCTGCGCGTTGCCGCTGTTGATCGGAGCATGGATCGAGAGCAGCTCGTAGGTGGGCGCGGCGGATCTGCTCCCAGCGACGATCGACACGCGGTGCCCAGGGCCCTGGCTCCACGGGAGGCGGTGCACCAGGGCCGCGCCGATCGAGGTCTCCACATCCCGCTCATCCACGGCGCGTGAGAACCCAAAGACCGTCTTGTGGTTGAGCACGTCCTCGATGCGGTTCTTCAGGACGAACCAGGCCTCGGTGCCCGGCGCTGTCTGCGCGAGCATCTTCTCGATGACGGGCAGGAAGTTGTCCCAATACGGCCAGTAGTTCTCGTGAGAGCCGACCTCCATCGGGTAGTCGCGGTTGCACAGCAGCCGCTCCTTCTCGGCGAGGATCACGGCCGGGATGCGCGCCTGGTCCTCACGGCTGAGCGGGGGCCGAGCCACGGCGCTGGCGAGCGTGGAGAAGAAGCTGTGGCGCCGCAGATCCTGGATGCCGTAGCGCTCGTTGCGGCTCGCCGTCTTCACGTCCTCGGCCTCGAACCAGGCGCGGTTCCGGGTGACCACCTCGCGGATGAGCTTCACGAGCGCGGGCAGGTCCCGGAGCTCGCGGAGGGACTCCCGGAGCTCCGTGATGAGCTCCTTCGGCGCGGGATCCCTCCACTGGGGCGCCTCGAAGACGACGGCCGGGTACACCGTGCCGCCCACGCGCGTGGTGAAGGAGATCGTCGCGCCGCTCGTCTGGACGCGCCAAGTGGTGGGATCTCCCAGGCTCTTCCCCGCGCGCACGGCCTCGGCGACCGCCGTGGGAGGACGCGCCAGCTCGGCGGTCCGGGGCGCGGCACGTTCGCCCGGCCGGACGTTCGGGAGACGGGCGAGCGGAGCGTCGATGCCCAGCTCGCGGGCCAGCGTCAGCGCATGCTCCCACGCCTCTGGCTCGAAGCGGACATCCTCCAGACGAATGCCATGCCCACGCAGCATGAGGTTCGTCTCCAGATACTCGGCGGGCTGCAACAGCGCCCGCGCCTCGCCTGCCGTCACGCCTCGATCGCGTGCGTAGTCGACCAGGGCGTCAAACGCGTCTCCCGTGACGAGGCCATGGCCGTTCACGAGCATCTCCACGAAGCGGACACGCACGCCATAGGTGCTCATGCTCCCTCCTTGGCCTCTCGATCGCCCGCCCGGCTGCCTCTCTCCGGGAGCGGCGCAAGGTCCCGGCAATCTGCTCATGGGGGGACTCCCCGTGAAGCGCCTCTTCAGGGCTGCTCACACTGGCTGAGCTGTTGCTGGAGCCGGCTCCTCACCGCGGGCCGCGCCTCCGCCAGCCGGGGATCCGCGGACTGGAGGAGCAGACAGCGCTCGGCACGGCGCTCGTCCTTCATCTGGTCCATCACCGTCTCCAGTATCTGGGCCGCCTGCTGGGGCCGCTGAGCGCGGGCCATGGCTCCCGCGAACCGCAGATCCTCCATCGCCTCCTGCCGATCCTTCGCCGGGCTGACCTCCATGTGCCGCTGGTAGACGCGCCACGCTTCGTCCTGACGGCCCTGCTTGAGCAGGTTCCAGGCCAGATCCTGGTGGGCGCGTGCATGGCGCGGGTTCAGCTCCACCGTCCTCCGCAGCAGCGCCGTGCGCCGGCCTTGGTCCTTCGTCCGGACGCTCAGCTCATAGTACGGCCGCGCGTCCTCCACCTTGCGATCCACCAGCCGCTGGTAGATGTCCATGGAGCGCTGCTGCCAGTTCTGGCGCGAGCGGGAGTCCGCACGCTCCTGGAAGGAGCGGTTCCAGCAGGCCTGCGCCAGCGCGAGCTGTACGTCCATCTGCGATGGGTTCTCGCGCGCCGCCGCCTCGAGCCGGGAGATGGCGCGATCGCACAGCTCCTCATCGTAGCCGTCCGACTGGCACCCTTGCTGCGTGAGCTGTATCCCCTCGCGCGCGGCCGGGGACAGGGATGCGGCCTGGGCCCAGGCCAGCAGGGGCAGGAGCGCCACGAGGGCACAGGACAGGTGCGAGATCTTCATGGTGGATCCTCCTCCGGTGCCTCAGCGTTGAATGTGGACGTGGTCCGCGGTGATGTCGTTGCAGTCGAGGAAGATGGCCGCGCCCCGCTCGGTGAAGGAGCTGCCCTCACCGACGATGCGATCTCCCGCCGCCTCGAAGACACACATGAGCTGCCGTGGGTCCTTTCCAGGCACCGAGAGGGAGCGTGGATCGAGGTCCAGCGCCCGGCCCCGGGTGTGGCGGCTGTTGAGCGACTGTGAGCCGATGGCCCGGTTGCGCTGCGGGTTGCGGAAGGCGCTGGTGACGAGCTTCGAGATGTCGACCTGGACCTTGCGGTTGTTGGCGCGCGTCTCCGCGATGCGGTTGCGCCCCGCGAGGATCGGCCCCGAGCACGTGCCATTCACCCTGGGTCCACCGCACACGTCATCCCCTCGAGGGTCCGTGTCTCCGAGCGGGCCCGCCTCCAGCACGGCGGGCCCCGGGGAGACGACCACCGTGTCCGGCCTCAACCCCCGGGTTCCCACCCGCTGCTCCTGCACGTCATCGTTGAGGATGCGGTTCACCTCGGTCTGCACCTGGGTGAGCAACTCATCCAGCTTCCCCGCGTCCTCCTCGACGATGAAGGTGTAGTTGCCCGTGTTGAGGAGAGCGCGCTTGGGAGCGGAGACGTGGTTGAGGCCTGGCTGGAAGCTGGTCCCGTAGTCCACGTATTCCTGCCGCACGATGTCGGGCTCGTCCTGCCGGATGAAGGTGCTGGGAGGCAGGCGGGCCTCCAGCGTCTTGCCTTCCACCGTGGCGGAGGCAATCACCTCGTACTCCAGAGGCGGGTTGGGCTGACGGCTGCCGTCACGCCTCTGCGCGGAGTTGCCTCGGAAGGTGATCTCCTTGCCCTCGAGGGTGGCCGGGACCGCGGGGCCGGTCTGAGGCCCCACCGGGCGCACCGTCCAGAGGATGTGGTCCTCCGCTCCATCGGGGGCGTTGATCAGGCGAGCGCGCACCGTGATCTGCTCCCCAGGCGAGAGAAAGGTGGTCCGGGGCGCTGGCTGGCCCGTCCTCTTGGTGAAGGCCTCGGTGATCTCCAGCGCGACCCGCCGTCCCCCGCCGACCTGGACTTCATCCTCGGCCAGTGGACCGCCGCCCCCTGTTCCCTCCTGCTTCCCACACGTGCAGCCAGCGATGATGCCCGCGCAGAGCACCCACGCGAGCCGCCTCGCCTGGTTCAGTCCCATGGCCTGCTCCCTCTCTGAAAGCCCCAATCAAGGTGCGTCTCCCCGGACGCGCCTCCATGGCCCTGGCGCCGCCGCCGTCCATGAGCGAACGCGCGCCTGCTCGTGCCGCGGACTGCGTGACGCCAGCCTGCCCTCCAGGGCAGACCTCGAGCGGCGGGAGCCCCTGTGGCGCGGAGGTGCACTTCCCTCGGGGAGGGATGGGGACGAGGCTGCCCACCCAAGGGCCATCCCGGAACAGGGGCTCCCAGCAGGAGGAGTGCGCGCAACTGAAATGTGACTTCATCCTGGAAGCTGCCAGGATGAAGGCATGCTCTTGTTGGGACTCCTGGGCGTCGGGGCGATTGCCACCGCCATCGATGCGCCCATCACCTCTGTGACCATCTACAGCGATCAGGCCCGCGTGGTACGCACCGCGCAGCTCACGGTGGCTGGCACGCAGCGCGTCGAGCTGCCCCAGCTCCGAGGCGCGGTGGATGCCGACTCCATCCGGGTGGAGGCCGAGGGTGCCGAGGTCGCCCGCATCGATCTGCGGACCGTCAGTCCCGAGGCCCTCCTCGCCACCGAGGCCCGCAAGGTGCTCGACGCGCTGGATCGGCTGGACGATCAGCTCTCTCGCACCCACGCCGAGCGGTCGGCGTGCAGCTCGCAGCTCTCCACCCTCCAGGGGCTGCGCCCGTCCCCATCAGCCAGCGGGGACAACGAGAAGGCCCCGCCGCCCCGGCTTGATCCGTCCGGGTGGAGCGCGGCCACCACCTTCCTGATCGACACCATCGGCAAGCTCCAGACCCGGCTGCGCGAGCTGGATGCTCGGGTGGAGGAGCTCGAGCGCGAGCGGGAGCGCCAGCTCCACGAGGCAAGCCGGCTGGGCAGCGCTCCGCGGAGCCCTGGCCTGCAGGTGGCACCCACGCTCTCGGGCAATGGCCCGGTGAAGCTCACCCTCACCTATGCCACCCAGAACGCGCGCTGGTTCCCGCGCTACGAGTTGCAGCTCGTCCCCGAGACCAACAAGGTGCAGGTGTCCTTCTTTGGCCTCGTGAGCCAGGAGACCGGCGAGGACTGGCAGGAAGCGGCGTTGATGCTCAGCACCGCCATCCCCACCACCGCCACCACCCTGCCCAAGCTCGCCACCTGGAAGGTGGGCCTGCAGGATCGCTTCATCCCCACTCCGGCACCGGTGGCCGTGCCGTACCGTCCGCCGCCGCCTCTCCCCCCGCCGCTGCCCGAAGAAGTCAAAGAGAGTGATCAGCTCCTCCAGCGCCTCCAGGCACGCGCCCAGAGTGCTCCACAGCCTCGAGACACTACCACCATCGACGGCGACTCCCTCAGCCCGGGCTACGCCGTGGGCGGAGTGGCTCGCGACCGCTCCGGCGGCAGGGTGGTCCCAAGCCGCCCTCCCGCCCGGCGACTGGAGTCGGCACCTGCCGCGGCACCCGCCGCACCACCGCCACCTCCACCGATGGAGGCACCCGAACCCGCGGCGGAAAGCTACGCCGAGTCGGTCGAGGAGATCGTCGTGACCGGGAACCGCACCAGCGACGCCCGCCGTTACGTCCCCACGGACACCGTCGGCGTGGGGCTTGCTCCGCCCGCGGCCTGGCGGCGGCCCGTGGTGGATCCCCGCCTGCCCGCCTCGCTCGCTGGAGGCTATGACCTGGCCTTCCGCTCCTCTCGCAAGGAGACCGTTCCCAGCGGAGGCGGCGGGCGGCGTGTCCCTCTCTTCACCGAGACATGGCCGGTGAAGACCGAGCGCAAGCTGTTCCCCGCGCTCACGCGGAACGCCTTCCTCGTCGCGGAGCTGCAGAGCCCCTCCAAGCAGGTGCTGCCCGGCGGCGAGGCGAGCCTCTTCGTCGGCTCGGATCCCGCCGGCACGGCCACGCTGAAGCTCGTGGCGCCCGGTGAGCGCTTCACCCTGCCGCTGGGTGTGGATCGGTCCGTGCGGCCGGTGCGTAACGTGAAGCTCGTCCAGGGCACGAAGGGTTTCCTCGGCAAGGAGGAGGAGACCGCGTACCGCGTCACCCTCGAGGTGGCCAACCCCTACCCCTTCCCGCTCCCCGTACGCATCCACGATCAGTGGCCGCTCACCAGTGATGAGAACGTGGAGATCAAGCTCGTCCGGACCGAGCCCTTCGCCAAGCAGGACGCGGTGAAGGGCACCTTGGAGTGGGAGCTCACCGTGCCTGCCTCGGGCAAGACGGTGGTGTCCTTCGAATACACTCTGCGCCACCCGAAGGGCTGGCGCATGCACCAGTCCCAGTGAAGAGGCGGCCATGCACACTGTGTCCTTGATGTTGTCAGTGCTCGCCGCCACGCCCTCGGTGAGCTCCGTCGTTGTGTACCCGGACCGGGCCCAGGTGACGCGCACGCAGACGGTGAGCTGCGTGGGCCGCAACACCCTGGCGCGCTTCGAGGAGATCCCCCCGGCGGCGGATCCAGCCAGCTTCCGGGCTCGCGGCGAGCGCGCCACCGTGGAGAGCCTCCTCGCCTCCGAGCGCACACGGCAGGCCCGCTATGGCGCCGAGCGCGAGCGGCTGGAGAAGCAGCGGGAGGGGCTCGAGAGGGAGCTGGCTGCCCTGGATCATTCCCGCGCACGCGCCCAGGCGCTCGACTCGCTGGGCTCGAGCTACACCGAGGTGGCCGTGGCACGCATCCGCCGCGAGCTCAGCGAGCCGAAGCCGGACACCCGCGCATGGGCCTCCGCGCTCGACACCGCCCTCGGCTCCCGAATGCGCGCCGCCGCCGAGCAGGAGTCCTACGCGGCGAAGCTGCGCGTCACCTCACGCACCCTGGCCGAGGTAAAGACGAAGGAGGTGCGGACGATGGCGGCCTCCGAGCGCATCGATCGCAGCGTGGAGGTCCAGCTGGACTGCCCCGCCGGGACGCAGGCCCGCGTGGAGCTCACCTACCTGGTGGGCGGCGCCTCCTGGCAACCCGCCTACGAAGCCCGCGCGGACGAGCAGGGCCGGGCGGTGGAGCTGTCCACCTACGCCACCGTGAAGCAGAGCACTGGCGAGGACTGGAAGGATGCAAAGCTGGTGCTCTCCACCGCCGTGCCCGACGAGAACGCGACTCCACCGGAGCTGCGGCCCCTTCAGGTCTACACCGAGGAGCGCAAGGAGGAGCGCAAGGTGCTCGTGCGCCGCGATGAGTACCAGGAGCACGCACAGGCGGGCGCGACCACCCCCTCCGGCGGCGAGTCGCTGCGCACCACCGCCCAGGGGCTCTCCGTTCAGCTCGCCGTGCCGGATCAGGCGGACGTGCCTGGGGACGGCTCGGAGGTGCGGCTGCGGGTGGCACGCACGCGGCTCCAGGCCTCCTTCGCCTGGCGCTCCATCCCCAAGCTGTACCCCGTGGTGTTCCGCGTGGCCCGGCTCACCAACACCGCTCCCTTCCCGCTGCTGCCGGGCGCGGTGGATGCGTTCCGGCAGACGGGCTTCCTCGGCCGCCAGCCCCTGGAGCGCGTGGCGCAGGGCGCGCCCTTCGAGCTGACGTTCGGCATCGAGGAGGGCCTGCGCGTGGAGCGCCAGGTGGTGGAGGAGGTGGCGAGGGATACGGGGCTCTTCGGTGGCAAGCGGCGCTTCAACTACGCCTACCGCTTCGAGGTGGCCAACTACCGCAAGGGCCCCGAGGAGCTGGAGGTGGCCGAGCACGTCCCCGTGTCCGAGCTGGAGGACGTGAAGGTGGAGCTGGACACGAAGAAGACGACGGCCGGGTACGCGCTGGACGCCACGGACGGCATCGCCACCTGGAAGCTCAAGCTGGCCCCCGCCGAGAAGCGCACGGTGGACCTCGTCTTCCACGTGGACGTGCCCTCCAGCTACGACTCGGGCGGGCGCTGAATTTCGCTCTGAGTGGAGTCCTGGAAACCCTGATACAGGGAACGTAGAGTTCGAGCCGTGCCTCGCTGTCAGACATGCGGGAGGCGCTGGGAGGGAAGCCACGTCCGCTGTCCACAGGGGGGAGCTCCCGTGGAAGCCCCAGCTCCTTCGCCCGAGAGCTCCGCGGCCCCGGAGATCTCCATCCTCGGCTATCGCGCCGAGCGCCTCATCGCGCGCTCCGGGTTCGCCACGGTGCTGGCAGCGCGCCGGCTCTCGGATCAGCGCCTCGTGGCCATCAAGGTGCCCCTCGCGGGAAATCCCCTGGCCGCGTCCCTGATCGAGCGCGAGGCCGAGGCGATGAGGCTCATTGGCGCTCCCATCGGGCCCGCCCTGTACGAGGTGGCTTCCATGGAGGGCGGGGGCCGCTGTGCCGTCATGGAGTACGTGCCGGTGCCCACGCTCGCCGAGCGTCTGGCCCACCTCTCCGGTCCCATGCCGTTGGAGGAGTTCTCCTCGCGTGCGCTCGCGGTCACCGAGACGCTCGACCAGCTTCATAGCCAGGGCTTCATCCACTGCGATCTCAAGCCCGAGAACCTCTTCCTCGACGACGCGGCTGCTCGCGTGCGCCTCGTCGACTTCGGGCTGGCACGCTCCTCGGCCATCCCCGCCTGGCCTGGACAGTCCTCCGAGGAGAACACTCACACCTTCGCGGGGACCGCCGAGTACATGTCTCCCGAGCAGTGCGCGGGCTCCCCGCAGCTGGACGCGCGCACGGACGTGTACGCGCTCGGGGTGCTGCTCTACGAGATGCTCACCGGGCGGACACCCTTCTTTGGCGCGCAGACGGAGGTGCTCCAGTCCCACCTGTCTCGGCGGCCGCAGCTCCCCTCGGAGCTGGCGCCCGTTCCGGCCGGGGTGGAGGCGGTGGTGCTCCAGTGTCTGGCCAAGGAGCGCTTCCGCCGCTTCGACAACATGGCCGCCCTGCGGGGCGCGCTGCGGGAGGCGCTCTCCCAGGCGTCCCACGCTGCCCATCAGGCTCCGGCTCGCCCCGCCTCCACGGGGGAGTCCCCGCGTCCTCCCCAGACGCGCCGCTCGGTCGCGGTGCTGCTCTCATCCTCCAACGCCAACCCGCTCTCCATCCAGAAGGTGCTCAGCGGCCTGGGCGGGCAGGTGGCCTGGCGCGACGGCGCGCGGTTCGCCGGGGTGTTCGATCCCAATGCCGGGGAGAACCCGGTGCAGCGCGCCATCCACGCGGCGGAGGCGCTGGAGGAGCAGCGGCTGGCCTCCTCCGTGCTTGTGGACGTGGCCACCGTCACCGTGCAGCAGCGCCCGGGCTCGCCCCCGCGCTACCTGGGCAGCATCTTCACGCGCAAGGAGCGGTACCCGGCCGCCACGGACATCATCCCCCTGCTGCTCACCCCCGCCGCGGCGGACGCCGTGCCCGACATGCGCTGCGTCCCCGTGCCAGATCGAGGAGGGCTGCTGCGCCCGGCCCCGCCCGAGGAGGTAGAACCTCGCACGGACATCACCGTGCTCAAGCTGGGCAGCAAGGTGCTCGTCGGCCGGGACGAGGAGCGCCGGACGCTCTCGGAGAGCGCGCGGACGGCGGCACAGGAGCGCGCGCCCACGCTGGCCACCGTGCTCGGCGAGCGCGGCCACGGCAAGAGCCACTTCAGCGCGGACCTCACCCGCCTGCTGCGCGAGCTGCTGCCCCAGGCCCGCGTCCACTCCGTGCGCGCGCGCGAGCCGGTGCAGGGCGATCCCTCCAGCACCCTGCGCACGCTGCTGCGCCTGGCGCTCACCGACTTCGCGGGAGAGGAAACCGGCACGCAGGAAGAAGGGCGCACCACCTTTTTCAGCCGGCTGGGGCCGGAGCTGGCCACGGAGCTGTGGCCCGGTGTTGCCGCCACGCTGGGCTGGTCCTCGCCCGACCACCGCGAGCTGCAGAGCCGGGCCGCGGCGCCAGGTGCCCTCCGCTCACTGGCCGTGCGCGCCACGGGCGAGCTGCTGGCGTCCCTCGCCCGCGAGCGCCCCCTGTGCCTGCTGCTGGACGACGCGCACTTCGCGGATGACACGGCGCTGGATGCCCTGGAGTACGCGTCTCTGGCCGAGGCCAAGGTGCCGCTCTGGGTCTGCGTCCTGGCCCGGCCGGACTTCGTGCGGAGCCGTCCCTCCTGGGGTACGCGCGCCGCCCGCCGCGTCACCCTCACTCTGGAGCCTCTGTCGCCCAGCGACGCCCAGGCGCTGTGCCGCATCCTGCTGCGCCCGGTGGAGAACGTCCCCGCCCAGGCGGTGGAGCGCATCGTCGAGCGCGCCCGCCGGGTGCCTCTCTTCCTGGTGGAGCTGGTGCGTGCCCTGAAGCGCCAAGGCCTGGTGCGCCAGCGTGGCCCCGGCGGGAGCTGGTATCTCGCCACGGACGAGTTGGACACACTGCCGGATCTGCGGCTGGTGGAGTGGCTGGCCGATCGCGAGCTGGGCGCCTTGCCTCCCGCCCTGGCGGCACACGCGCGCCTGTGCGCGCTGATGGGCTCGGACTTCACCGCCGCGTCGGCCGAAGGCGTGGTGCGCGAGCTGGAGCGCGAGGGGCTGGCCGCGGACTTCCCGCTGGATCCCCATCACGCCACGCGCCGGCTGCTGGATCTGGGGCTGCTGGTGGAGCACCGGCACGAGGAGCTGAGCTTCCGCAACGAGCTGGTGCGCGAGGCCGTGGTCCGCTCGCTGCCCGAGGCGGATCGCATCCGCATCCACCGTGCCGCCTTCCGCTTCTTCGAGAGCCGTGGCGCCGCCAATGAGCGGCAGCAACTGCCCCGCCTGGCCTTCCACGCCGCCGTGGCCGGGATGCGGGACGAGGCGCTCGCGCTCTACCTGGATCTGGCCGAGTCCACCCGTGGCCGCCATGCCTACCTGGACGCGGAGACGCTCTACACGCGCGCGCTGGAGTTGCTCGATCCCTCGGACGAGCTGCGCGGGCTGACCCTGTATCGGGGGCGCGGGCTGATGCGCTACCGCATCGGCCGGTACGAGGACTCGCTGGCGGACTTCACGCAGGCGCGCGACCTGGCCCGGCGGGTAGGGGACGTCCGCGCCGAGGTGGAGGTGCTGCTGGACGAGGCCATCGCGCTGGACTGGATGAACAGCTACACGCGCTCGGAGGAGTGCGTGCAGCTGGCACGCACCCTGGCGGCGAAGGTGCCCTCCTCGTACGTCCAGGCGCGCGTGCTGCTCGGCGTGGGGCGCAACTTCTTCCGCCAGGGCAAGTGGGAGGAGGCCTGCCCACCGCTGGAGGCCGCCGCGGATCGCGCCCTCCTGCTGGGGGATGCGGGCTATGAGACGCGGGTGGTGGCCCAGCTGCTGCTGGCCGTCATCCTCCCCAACCTGGACCGCATCACCGAAGCCGAGGCAGTGGTGGAAGACATCATCGCCGCCTCCACCCAGCGTGGTGACCGGCTCCACCTGGGCGGCGCCATCAACAACCGCCGCAACCTCTGGATGGCACGCAAGGACCTGACCAACGCGCTCAAGGACCAGGAGCGCTTCATGCACCTGGGCCGCGAGCTGGGCATGGTGGGCTGGGAGTACTTCGCCGAGCACAACCTGGGAGAGCTCCACTACCAGTCCGGAGACACCGCGGCGGCCGCGCCCCACATCACCCGTGCCATCGAGCTGGAGCGCCAGCACCCGGAGGTGGCCTCCCGGCCGTGGGCGCTGCTGCTGCATGCGAGGGTGCTGGCCTGGGAGGGTCAGTACGCCCAGGCACGCGAGCGGCTCGGGCAGGTCCGTGAAGCGCTGGCCCAGCGCCACCACGCCGTGGGGCTCAGCTCCTCCGAGGAGGTACTCTTCGACATGGTGGAGCTGACCACGCGGGAAGCTGGTCCGGAGGCGTGGCGTCAGCTCCTGGAGCGCTCCGCCAAGGTCTCCATGGAGCAGGAGCCGCTGGAGGTGCTGGAGATGGTGGGGCTGGCCGCGCTGCGACGGGGCGATCGGAAGGAGGCCGTCCGCATGCTGGAAGAGGCACTCCAGCGGGCCGCCAGCATCCCCAACGTCATGGAGGGGCGGCTGCACCGCACGCTGGACCGGGCCCTCAACTCGGGATGACGCCGAGAGAGCGGAGCGCCGCGATGGTCAGTCCCATGAGGGACTCGCCCGCGATGGTGCCCGCCCCCAGCGCGGGAAGGTGCTGCCCCAGATCCTGAGGCCGCACCCGGCGCACGAGCGCGGCCAGCAGCGCGCCGGTGGCGATGGTCACCGCGTAGTACGCGGGCAGGATGAAGCCAAGGCCCACGGCGACCGCCGAGGGAATGAAGCGCGCCAGCTTTCCGCGAGAGGCCAACGTCAGCGCGGCGCCCACCCCGAAGCCAATCGCCGCGGCCCCTGCAGCGTAGGGGGGCAGTCCGGAGAGTCCCTGGGTCGCCAGCTCCGCCACGGCGCGGAACTGGTGCGCCGTGGGCACGGGCAGCACCTTGCTCCCGAGCCCATACGTGTTCACCAGCACCAGGTAGGCGGGCACGCCCACCGCCGCACCGATCAGTACACCCAGCAACTGCGCGTGGAGCTGGCGTGACGGCGAGGCCCCCAGCAGATGCCCGGCCTTGAGCGACCAGAGGCTCACGCCCGTCTGGGCCACGGCGCCAGCCACCACGGAGCCAGCAGCGACATTGAGCGCGGGCGAGCCCTGGAAGAGCGCGCCCGAGGCGGCCTGGGCAATCTGTCCCATCTGTCCGACCGGGGCGACATCCATCTGCCCCGCCGCGCGCCCGCACACCGCGCACAGCGGCAACACGAGCGCCAGCACCAGCAGCATATGGAGCAAGGAGAGCCCGAACACCTGGTTCCCCAGCACGAGGACCAGCCCACATGCCGCCAGCCCCACCCCGATCATCCGGCGGCTGAGGCCCTCGCCCAGGCCTCCCAGCGCGCGCAGGTCCCTCACCGCCCCGAGCAGCGAGCGCGCCTGCATCGCGAGCGAGATGATCGCCGAGCCCACCATCATCCCCACCCCAGGCCAGGTGAGCCATGCGGCGAAGGCCTCATAGCCTCCGCTGGCAGCCACCACTCCCCTGTCCACGAGCGTGGGCGCGATCACTCCCCAGGCCAGCACCGCCCCCAGCAGCAGACTCAGCCCCATGGGGAGCCCCACGATGATGCCGATCCCCAACATCAAGGGGTTCCATCCGAAGCCCCAGGAGAAGGTGGCCGCGGGCAACCCCGCCAGCCGTCCCGGCGATTCCACCATCCCGGGCACCCATGCGAGCACGTCTCTCAACCACGTCAACACCATGGAGCCCAGCCCCGCGCCCACCAGCGCCCGCGCGCGCCCGGGCTGTTGCACCCGTCCCGCCTTGTGCATGGCGGTGACTACCTCGGCGGTGGCCACGCCCGTGGGAAACGCCAGGGCCTCCTCCACGAGCAGCCTCCGGCGCAGCAGGTGCGTGGCCAACACGCCAATCACTCCCAACGAGACTCCCCAGACCACCACGCTCCAGGCGGGCACGGAGACGCCCATCAACGCCAGCGCGGGCAGCGTGCCCAGCAGACCGGCGGCGGCGGGCATGGCCCCCATGGAGGAAGCAGCCGTCTGGACAAGGTTCGTCTCCAGCACGTTCGGCGCGCCACCGCTGCGCCGGCTCAGAGCGGACAGGCCGCTGAAGCCCAGCATCGCCGCCATGATGGAGCCGCTCTCCCACCAGCCCGTCTTCAGCCCCATGTAGACGTTGGAGATCGCCAACAAGGACCCGATGAGGCAGCCCCCCACCAGCGCACGCACGGTGAACTCGGCGCCCTCGGCCGGCGCTCCAGGAACTGACACCAGCGTGGCGGATTGCGAGGAGGGATCCGCGGCGGCTGGAGGCTCCTGGGGCCCCGGTGAGACACTCATCGCTGTGCCTCGCCAGCGCGCCGGGTGATGAGCATTCGCAACTCCTCGAGGTTCAGGGGTTTGCCAATCTTCGGGTTGGACACACCCTGCAGGAAAGACACTGCCCGTGGAGTGAAAGCGCCGCCCGTCATGAAGACGACACGCCCGGACACCTCCGGCGCGGAGCGGGACAGCTCCGCGTACAGATCCATGCCAGTCATCCCCGGCATCATCACGTCGCAGAGGATGACGTCGAACCCGCGATCGCTGGTCAACATCCTCAGCGCGTCGTGCGCGCTGTTGGCCGTGGCGACCTCATGCTCGCTGCTCAGCACGCGCCGGAGCGAAGACGTGACGTGCGGCTCGTCATCCACCACCAGCACGCGCGCGCGCGGCGCCTTCACGTCCGTGAGGGCCGCACGTGAGCCCGTGCGCTTGAGGGGCTCCGCTTCCACGGGCATCATCCGCAGCACGACGCGGAAGGTGCTGCCCTTGCCCGGCGTGCTCTCCGCGGAGATGGCGCCTCCCATGGACTCGACAATGCCGTGACAGATGGAGAGTCCCAGCCCCGTGCCCTCGCCCACCGGCTTGGTGGTGAAGAAGGGATCGAACACGCGCTTGAGCACCTCCGGCGCCATCCCGATGCCCGTGTCGCGCACCTCCACCACCACCTTGCCCGGCTCCCCCGCGCGGATGCGCACGGACACCTCATGCTGGTCCGCCGGCGCTCCATCGGGGATGGCCTGCGCCGCGTTGAGCAGCAGGTTGAGGAAGACCTGCCCCAGCCGGGACTCGTTGGCCTCCACGGGCGGCACGGCCTCGAAGTCCATCACCAGCCGCGCGCGGTGGCGCAGCATGTTATCCGCCATCTTGCAGGCCAGCTCCACCGCCCGCCGCACGTCCACCGGGCCCAGCCGCGCATCCGCCTCGCCGCGCGCGAACGTCTTCAGATCCTGGACGATGCTCGCGATGCGCTCGGCCCCATCGGTGGTCTCCTGCACCAGCTCCTGCAGAGGCTCTACGGTGCCTTGCGGCGTCACGCCCTCCAGCTTCTCCAGCCCCGAGCGGATCAGGTGCAGGTTCACGAGCATGTAGGCCAGCGGGTTGTTGATCTCGTGGGCCACACCCGCGCCCAGCGTGCCCACCGAGGCCAGCCGGTCCGCTATCACCAGGCGCGCCTGCATGTGCTTGCGCTCGGTGATGTCGCGGTGGACCAGGATGCAGGCGATGGTGCGCCCCTCCGAGTCGCGCAGCGGCACCGCCACGCACTCGCAGGCGCACCCCGTCCCGTCACGCCGCTGGAACTCCACCTCTCCCGTCCAGCGCCCCGCCTGCTCGATCGTGGCGAGCATCCTCGCGGTGAGGGCGTCCGTCTCGCTGGGGTGCAGCACCGCGAAGAGCGTCTGCCCCAGCGACTCCGCCTTGGGGCAACCGAACATCCGCTCCGCGCTCGGGTTCATGTCGGCGATGCGGCCCGAGAGGTCCGTGATGACGACCCCGTCGTAGAAGCTCTCGAAGATGAGGGCGTGGCGCCGCAGCTCCTGCTCGGCCTGCACGCGGCTGGTGATGTCCATCACCGTGCCGGTGATGCGCATGGGCTCGCCCGCCGGATCGCTCAGCACATCCCCCTTGCAGGAGATCCACCGGCCACCGCTGCCCGCGGGCTCGATCCGGCACTCCAGCTCCACCTGGCTGCGCTTCTCCAACGCGGTGGTCAGCGCCTGCCTCACGCGGCCCAGATCCGACGGGTGGACCAGCTCCTCCAGCTCCATGGGGCGGCCCGACAGCTTGCCCACCGGCAGCCCGAGCATCCGGTCCACATGCTCGGACCACGTCACCACCCCGGTGGTGACATTCCAATCCCAGATGCCCACGCGCGCGGCCGACAACGCCTGCCGCATGTGCTCCTCGCGCGGCTCGAGCTGATCATGCGTGGAGAAGCGGAACACGGTGCCGGTGCCGATCTGCAGCCGGTCTCCTTCATGCAGCTCCACCTCGGAGGAGATGGCCAGGCCGTTGAGGTACGTGCCATTGGTCGAGTGCAGATCCGTGACTCGGCACGCGCCCTCGGGCGTGCGGAGGATGCGGGCATGCCGGCGCGACACGCCATGGTCATCGATGCGAATGCTTGCGTCCGAGCCGCGCCCGACCACATGCTCACCCGGTGTCAGCGGGTACGCCTTGCCAATGGAGGCCGGCGACGCCGTGCTGATCAAGATCAGGCAGGCACCCGCCGAGGGCGGCGGGGCATTGAGCGGGATCACCGCATGTGTGGTGACATCATCCAGCAAAGTCATGGACTTTCATCCCCCGGGAGCCTCCCGGGCATCCCAACAGCCTCTCCGTCTACCATCCAACGTACCGCGTGTGCGGGCACCCCGAAGAATCCACCAATGGACAGGGCCTCCGCCAGTGGGGCAGCCTGCTGAGCAATCCCGGACATTCTAGGTGCCCAGGGAGAGCAGATCTGGCAAGCCGTCCATTTTCTCGCCTGAGTTGGAGCAGGTAGTTAGGTTGTGTGCGATGGGGGACTCTGAGGACACCTACCGCATTCAGGGGCGTAAAGCCCAGGTCCCTTGGGACACGGCCAACACGCCGCCCAAGGGGGCCGAGAGCCCTCAGTACGCGCTTGCGGGCGAGTACATCTTCAAGCGGTTGATTGCCTCGGGCGGCCACGGCAGCGTGTACGAGGCCGAGCACCGCATCCTCGGGAGGCGGGCGGCCGTGAAGGTGCTCCACGCGCACCTGGCGGATCAGGGCGAGATGCTCCAGCGCTTCGTGCGCGAGGCCCGCATCGTCAACCAGATCCACCACCCGAACGTGGTGGACATCTACGACTTCGGGATGATGCCGGACGGCAGCCCCTACTTCGTGATGGAGCTGCTGCAGGGCCGCACGCTCAGCCAGCTCATCCACGAGCGGGGCAGGATGGCGGCCGAGCGCGCTCTTGCCTACCTGGAGCCCGTCTGCGCGGCGCTGGAGGCCGCCCACCGGGCGGGCATCGTCCACCGGGACTTGAAGGCCAGCAACGTCATGGTCATCGACGACGGCGAGCGGCCCCAGGTGAAGCTGCTGGACTTCGGCATCGCCAAGGTCATCGAGACGCAGGGCCCGGGCGGAAGCCAGGACGGGCTGACCCTGGCCGGGCAACGGCTGGGCACCGCGTACGCCATGGCGCCCGAGCAGGTTCGCAACAGCACCATCTCCCCCGCCACGGACGTGTACGCGCTGGGCGTGCTCCTGTTCCAGCTGGTGACGGGGCAGTACCCCTTCCACTCCAAGGATCGGCTGGAGCTGGAGCGGCTGCACCTGGAGGCTCCCCCGCCGCGCGCGAGCTCCATCGCGCCCGTGTCGCCCGCGGTGGATGCGGTGGTGCTGCGCTGCCTGGAGAAAGAGGCGGAGCTGCGCTACCCGAATACCGGCGCCTTCCTGTTGGCGCTGCGTGAGGCGGTGGCGGCGCCCGGAGCCGAGGCGCCCGCGGGCCAGCTGCGCCATGCGCTGGCCGTGCACGCCGAGGTGGAGCTGGCCGAGGCCAGCGAGGACGATGAGCTGGTGCACGCCGCGCTGGCCGAGGTGTTGGATCTGCTCGAGCAGCAGCTGCGCTCCTCGGGCT
>Ga0247825_10000939_pt1 | contig 18872 bp, 15 predicted proteins | sample 13C_Vanillin_Day_FD_194413 | JGI IMG/M metagenome (GOLD analysis project Ga0247825, IMG submission 194413) | Soil microbial communities from agricultural site in Penn Yan, New York, United States - 13C_Vanillin_Day48 | ecosystem: Environmental > Terrestrial > Soil > Agricultural land | place...
CGGGAATTCGATGCGATCCTGGCGGGCTCCTTGGTGCTCCGCGGCGTGCGCGCCGCGGCGCAGGGTGGTGTTCCGCGCGAGCTGATCGACGATCTGGTCGCTGCCAACCGGATCCTCGCGAAGCAAGGCGTGCTCGACGGGCAGGGACATGTCAGCGTCCGTCACCCGTCGCGGCCGGACCGTTTCCTGCTGGCGCGCTCCGTGGCGCCGGCACTCATCATCGCTGACGACATCCTCGAGTACGACCTCGACGCCGATCCGGTGGACCCGCGGGGCCGCGCGTCCTACCGCGAGCGCTTCATTCACAGTGAGATCTATCGCGCCCGCCCTGACGTCACGAGCGTCGTCCACTGTCACACGCCGTCGCTGCTGCCGTTCGCCGATTCCGACGTGCCGCTGCGGGCGATGTACCACATGGCCGCGTTCGTGGCGCTCGGTGTCCCGGTGTTCGATATCCGGCGGGAGGCCGGGATGACCGACTTGCTGGTCGGTGATACACGGCTCGGGCGCGCGCTCGTCCGGACGCTGGCCGACAAGTACGCCGTGCTGATGCGGCACCACGGCGCGGTCGTCGTGGCCAATTCGATCCCGAACGCCGTTGCACGCTCCGTCTACCTCGATCAGAACGCGCGGATTCAACTGCAGACGGCGTTACTCGGCGGCCGCGCGACCTACGTCGATCCGGCGGAGGCGAAGCTGCGCATGGCCGATCCCAACGAGTACACGCGCGCCTGGGACCTCTGGAAACGCGAACTGGACCAGTGATTCTGGTGTTGATGGGACCGGCCGGTGTCGGGAAGACGACGGTCGGTCGCCGGCTCGCCCAGGATCTGGGATGGCCGTTTCTCGACGCCGACAGCCTGCATTCGCCCGAAGCGGTCGAGAAGATGGCCCGCGGTCGCGGGTTGACGGATGCCGAGCGGGAACCGTGGCTTCTGCGCGTCCGCCACGCGATCCGTCAGCTCCGCGAGACGGCTACGCATGTCGTCGTGGCCTGCTCGGCGCTCAAGCAGCAATACCGCGAGCTGATCGCGACGGGTCTCTCCGACGTCAGGTGGGTGTATTTGCAGGCGTCACCGGCGCTGCTGCGGGACCGGCTGGCGGCGCGAACCGGACACTTCGCGGATCCCGGCATCCTCTCCGGTCAACTGACGGACCTGGAACCGCCGACAGATGCGCTGGTTGTGTCCGCTGCTCTTCCCGTTGACGACGCCGTGGCCGCCATCCGGGCCGCGATCGGGTCGTAGTACGATTCCGAACGATTGGTCGGCTGCGCAGCCGTTGTTCGCTGACCAGCCGGAACCAGGAGCGGAGCATCGTGGTCAAAGGGAGTGATGTCAGGCCGGTCGAGCATGGCGTCGATCGGCTGTTTGTCGATCGCTGGTCGCCGCGGGCCATGACCGGCGAATCGATTTCGCAGGAAGAGCTGCTGACGCTGTTCGAAGCGGCTCGCTGGGCACCCTCGTCGGGCAACCAGCAGCCGTGGCGCGCGCTGTACGCGCACCGCGACACGCCGTCGTGGCCGCTGTTTTTCGAGGTGCTGAACCCGGGAAACAAGCCGTGGTGTCTCAATGCGGCGGTTCTGGTCCTCTTCATCTCCCGCATGGTCAGCGAGGACGGTAGCCGGCAGATCAAGACGCATTCCTACGATACGGGCTCCGCCTGGGCCAGCTTTGCGCTTCAGGGCTCCGTGAGCGGTCTCGTTGTCCACGGTATGCAGGGTTTCAACTACGAGCGGGCCCGCGAGGTGCTTCAGGTGCCGCCGGAGTATGCGCTCGAGGCGATGGCCGCGGTCGGCCGGCCCGGGCGAAAGGAGGACCTGTCCGAGAGCCTGCAGGCGCGGGAAGTGCCCAGCGGCCGGCGGCCGGTGGCGCAGTCGGTATTCGAAGGGGTGTTCACATCATGAGCAGTCTTCAACAGCGTCTGTTGATCGCAGTGAGCCTGGTGGCCGTGCTTGTCGCCGGGGTAGTGGTGTCGGCGCAGCGTTCGGCATCGGCGATGGTGACGGCGGCGACCGCGTTCCTCGACTCGCTGACGCCGGAGCAGCGGAAGCTGGTGATGTTCCCGCTGGATTCGAGCGAACGGACGCATTTCAACTTCATTCCCGACGAAGCGTTTCCGCGGAACGGGATTCAGATGAAAGCGCTGACGCCCGCGCAGCGGAAGCTGGCGCACACGCTCCTGCAGACCGGCCTGAGCCAGCGCGGATACATGACCTACAACGGGATCATGGAGCTCGAAACGGTCCTGAAGGCCGTCGAGGAAGCCGAGCGCGCCGCGCGCCGTGGAGGAGCACCTCCAGCCGCGCCGGCTGGTCCCGGTCGTGGCGGACCTGGTGCGGCGCCTCAGTTCAACCGTGACCCGCTGCATCACCACATCTCTGTCTTCGGTACTCCAGGACCCGACACCGCCTGGGGATGGCGGCTCGAGGGCCACCATGTCTCGCTCAACTACACCGTTGTACGGGGACGCCTGGTTCGTGCGGCGCCGACATTCGCCGGCACCAACCCGGCCGAGGTCAGGGATGGCCGGCAGAAGGGGTTGCGCATCCTCGGCGAGCAGGAGGATGCCGCCCGGGCGTTCCTGACGTCGCTGACGCCTGAGCAGCAGAAGACCGCGATCATCAACGCCGTCGCGCCCAACGACATCGTCACGGGAAACAAGGTGAAGGTCGATCCGCTCGAGCCGGCAGGTCTCCAGTCGAAAGCGTTGGTCGCGGAAAAGCGCCTGCAGCTGCTGGCCGTGGTCCGGACGTTCTCCGATCTCATGGCCGACGAGATTGCCGCTGAGCGCCTCGGCCGGATCTACAGCGCCGGCGTGGACAATCTCTGGTTCGCGTGGGCGGGTGGTGTCGAGCGGGGCGAAAAGCATTACTTCCGCATCCAGGGGCCGACGTTCCTCATCGAGTTCGACAACACGCAGAACGACGGCAACCACGTGCACTCGGTGTGGCGCGACTACACCGGCGACTTCGGCGCTGACCTGCTGCGCGAGCACATTGCGGCGGAACACACTCCGAACACGAACTGACGAGCCAGGCACCTGTTCGTGCGATTCGGAGACTTGTTGGTCCGATTCCGATACTCGCTGGTGCCATGCAGACGGCGCGGTTGGTGCGATTCAGATCGGTACTGGAGCGATCCTGAAGCTCCAGGCGGGCCGACGCGAATCACGACGCACCGATTCGGATCAGAGTGCACCGAGAGGGAGCGTTCCTCGTGCCGGCAGCGATCGACGTTGCACCAACACTGATTAAGATTGCACCGACAGGATTCAGCACCGCACCGACGAGCATCGGCAGCGGTCAGTGCGTCAACGAGTAGAGCAGCGTGTTGATGCCGAACGCATAGCCCGGGACGGAGAAGTTGTAGAAGTAGGTCGGGTCGTCGCCTTCCCGTTCGAAGGAATCGCCGAAGTCGGTGTTGTGCGTGGCCAGCACCATGATGCGGCCACGGCTGTCGAGGATTGCGCGCGTATGGACGATGGCGCTGTCCTCGAAGCGTTCCGACGTGTTGCCGCCGCTGCCAGCCCAGAAGTTGATCGACGAAATCTGCGGCGTCTGCTTCACCTCGAACTGGGCATGGAACAGCGGGTGCTCGGGAAGCAGATCAATCCACGGATATTCTGAAGGCGGCATCACCCGCGCCATCTGCTCCGCCCACCATTCCCACGCGTAGGATCCCCAGAAATCATCGGCCCAGAGGAAACCGCCCTTGAGCAGGTAGTCGCGCAGGTGCGCCGCTTCGACCTCGCTGATCGACGCCGAGCCGACCTCCGTCATCATGATGAAGGGGCAGTCGAACATTTCGGGGTCGGTCAGTTGGACGAGCAGGGGACGCGGTTCGCCGTCGGCGTCATGACTGACCGGGGTCTTGGTCAGCTCGGAGAGCCGGATCGACAGGTTGATATCAGCGCGCGGGTAGTCGACGCTCCAGTTGCCGCCGCTGTCGCCACGGCCGTCGCTGCTGAACGCGACCCGGCAGAAGTGCCACAGCCCGTCGAAATCCTCGGGTCGCGCCTTGGTGACGAAGCCGAAGTTGCGCTGTCCGCGGAACTGTGCGTCGACGCGCACCGCTATCGCGAGGGCGGCGATGCCCGCAAGGGCGACGAGCCATCGCGACCTGCGTCGGGTCACGCGCCAAGTCTAGCAGGATGGCGAACAAAAGGTGGCTTGCGGGTGCTTCAAATCGGTCCCGGTGCGATCTCGATTTGTGTCGTGCGATTCAGATCCGGGCAGGTGCATCCCGGGCAGCCGTTGTGCGGTGCAGATCGCTGCAGGCGCGCTTCAGATCGGTTGCGGTGCAATCCTGCAGTGTATCGGTGCGCCGGCGCGTGCCCGGATCGCCGCGATGCGTATCGAGCCGCACCAACGGCGCTCACGTTGAACCGACACCGCTCGCCGTGGCGCCCACAAGGATCGGCCCGGCACCGATTGGATCGGCATCGCACCAACCACGCTCACCGTTGCACCACATCGACGATTTTCACGATGTTCAGGGTCAGACCCGAGAACCGTTCACCGCGTTGAGCACTTCATCGACGTGCCCGTCGACCTTCACGTTGTCCCAGCGCTGCTGGACCTTGCCGTCCGCGCCGATCAGGAACGTGGTGCGGACGATGCCCATGTATTTCCTGCCGTAGCGTGACTTTTCCTGCCACACGCCGTACTTCTCGGCGACCTCGTGGTCCGCATCGGCGAGCAACGGAAACGTCAGCCCGTGCTTGGCGGCGAATTTCGCCTTGCTCTTTTCGTCGAGGATGCTGACGCCGAACACGGCGGCCTTGCTCGGCTTGAATTTTGGCAGCGTCGCCTGGAAATCGCACGACTCCGTGGTGCATCCGGGCGTGTCGTCTTTGGGATAGAAGTAGAGGATGACCGGACGGCCGGCGTAGTCCGACAGCCGATGCGTCTCGCCGTTCTGGTCTTTCAACGTGAATGCGGGCGCCTTCCTGCCCGGATCGATGAGTGGCATGTCGCGATTATCATCCGATCTGCATGTCGAGTGGACCGGGAGCACGAACAGCAGCAGTGGCAATCGCATGACAGGGCGCCCAGCGATCGTTGCGGCCGACGGCACGTACTCCTACGACGATCTCGACGTCGCGTCCCGCCGCGTGGCGGCATCGCTCCTTGGCGCCGACGGCGACCTGGAGCAGGCGCGCGTTGCGTTCCTGATTCCACCGTCGTTCGCGCATGCAGCCGTCCAGCGCGGGATCTGGCGTGCTGGCGGAGTCGCGGTGCCGCTCGCCACGTCGCACCCGCCCGCGGAACTGGCCTACGTGATCCGCGACTCCGCTGCGACGAGGGTAATCGGCCTGGCATCGCAGCGTGAAGCGCTGGAGCCGCTCGCCGCAGGAGCCGGCGCACGCTTCCTTTCCGTGGAAGACGCGCTCGAGCACGGTCCAGCCGACGTACTGCCGCACATCGGCGCGCCGCGGCGCGCGATGATCATCTACACGAGCGGTACGACCGGGCGCCCGAAGGGGGTCGTCAGCACGCATGCGGTGATCGGTGCGCAGATCTCATCCCTGGTCGGCGCGTGGGGATGGCGCCCGGCCGACCGGCTCCTCCTGTGCCTGCCGCTGCATCACGTCCACGGCATCATCAACGGGTTCGGTTGCGCGCTGGCCGTCCGCGCCACCTGCGAAGTCCTCCCGGCCTTCGACGCCACCATCGTCTGGGAGCGGCTTGCGTCGGGTGAAATTACGGTATTTACCGCTGTTCCGACCATCTATACGCGCCTGATCGCTGCATGGGAGGCGGCTTCTCCGGACGTGCAGCGGGCGCGATCGGAGGGTGCCCGCCGCGTTCGCCTGATGATGTCCGGCTCGGCTGCGCTGCCGGTGCATGTCCTGGAGCGGTGGCGTGCCATCACGGGCCACACGTTGCTCGAACGCTATGGTATGACCGAGATCGGGATGGCGCTATCGAATCCGCTGGACGGTGAACGGCGCGCCGGCTTCGTGGGCGCGCCACTGCCAGGCGTCGACGTGCGGCTTGTCGACGAGCGCGGCGGTGCGGTGCCTGACGGCACAGCCGGTGAACTGGAAGTGCGTGGACCATCCGTGTTTTCCGAATACTGGCAACGGCCGGACGAGACCAAGGCGGCGTTCCGGGACGGCTGGTTCCGAACCGGCGACGTCGCCGTCCACGAGGGCGCGTCGTTCAGGCTGCTCGGCCGGACCAGCGTCGACATTCTGAAGACAGGCGGGTTCAAGGTGTCGGCGCTCGAGATCGAGGAAGTGCTCCGCACCCACCCTGCCATTGCCGACTGTGCCGTAGTCGGCGTATCCGACGACGAGTGGGGCGAGCGCGTGTCGGCGGCGGTGGAGTTGAAGATCGGCTCCACGCTGTCGCTCGAGGCTCTGCAGGACTGGGCCCGGCCGCAACTGGCGCCGTACAAGATTCCCAGGGCCCTGACGACCGTCGCCACGCTGCCGCGGAACGCGATGGGCAAGGTGGTCAAGCCAGCGGTTGCCGCGCTGTTCAAATCGGGCTAACCTCCGCACATGTCCACGCCGCGGCGACGTACTATCCTGCTGCTGATCGTGCTGGCGACGTTTGCCCTGACCGGGGTGGCGTTTGCCCAGCGCGGATTTGGCGGAGGATTCCGCGGCTTCCGGGAAGGTGGATTTCCGTATATCGCGGCCCCCGAGCAGATGCCGGACGCTGCGTTCGTCGTGTGCCGCCTGGCCTATCGGCAGATCCGGCGGGAGGAATCGGGAATCGGGTGGCAGACCGATTACCCGTATGCCGAGATCAACCTCACGACCCGGCTGTCGGAACTGACGAAAACGCGCGTCAGCCGCGACGACGAAGACGAGCCGCGGCACTACGCGGTCCAGCCGCTCGACAAAGCGCTCTTCAACTGCCCGCTGCTGGTGGCCTCTGATGCCGGCACGCTTGGCTTCACCGACGCCGAAGCCGAGCGGATGCATGAATATTTCATGAAGGGCGGATTCCTCTGGGCCGATGACTTCTGGGGCGAGGCGGCCTGGGAATCGTTCGCGAGAGAAATCGGCAAGGTGCTGCCGCCGTCCGAGTTCCCGATCGAGGACATCGACCTGGCGGATCCGATGCTGCACGAGCAGTTCGAACTGGCGAAAATTCCGCAGATCACGAATATCCAGTTCTGGCGGCGGAGCGGCGGACGTGAGACGTCCGAGCGCGGCGAGGAGACGCGAACGCCGCACCTGCGCGTCATCCGCGATTCACACAACCGCGTCATGGTGGTCGCCACCCACAACACCGATGTGGCGGACTCGTGGGAGCGTGAAGGGGAAGATCCGGAGTTTTTCTACCAGTTCTCACCGGACGGCTACGCGCTCGGCATCGATGTGATGCTGTACGCGATGACGCACTGACACGGGCTTCAGGCTACAGGCTTCAGATTCCGGACTGGCCGCCATGTGCTTCGACTCAAGGCAAATGTGCCCGCGTTCCCGAAGCCTGATGCCCGAAGCCTGAAGCCTGAAGTCCGAAGTCCGAAGTCTGAGGCCAATTACCGCACGCTGACCACTCCCACCACCGGGCGATGATCCGAGCCGTAGTAGTCACGCAGCGACCATCGCCTGACCTGCCAGCCATCGGGAACATCGAAGAACAGGTAATCCAGTAACAGCCGGTCGCGCACGGTCGGCTGCATCGGGGCTGTCGGCGTATCCGGGAACCGCGCGCTGAAAGCCTTGAGCGCAGGCTCGTCAGGACCGAGCCAGGTATTCAGGTCGCCTCCGAGGATGCCGTGCCCCGGCGGCAGCACGTCGATCAGCGCACGTGCCTGCCGGCCTCGCGGGCCGTCGCTGAACAGCAGCCCGCGCAGGAGGCTGACACGGTTTTCGAGGTGGACGTCGGTGATGAAGAGTTCCTGACCGGCGACCACAGTCGACGCGATGATGGCGCCGCGTCGAACCCGCTCACGCGGCAGTTCGAAGAGGCGCACGCTCGACAGAGGCAGGCTGGACAGGACCGCGTTGCCGACCATCCGGCCCTTGCGCAGTCGAAGTGGCTCGAACACGAACGACAGCTGTCGATCCTGTGCAATCGGGGCCGGGTCGTGGAGACCGCCGTCCGTCACTTCCTGCAGGAGCAGAAGGTAGTTCTGGGGCACGCTCCCGGTGAGCCGGCCGGCGGCCAGGTCGCCAACAAGGCGAGGCAGATCACCGGCGCCGATATGCATGTTCCAGGTGACGATGGCGAAGTCGGTTGAAAGGGCCGGAGCCGTGACCGGCGGCTGCGCAGCATTCGCGCAGGCGCTCGCCGCGATGGCGAGCGCGGCCAGCAGCGCGCGGGCGACGCCGGCTAGCGCTTCCAGAGCAGGTATGCCGGAACGCCTGCGAGGATAATCGCCAATCCGGGCCACGTGGTCGCCGTCTGGTACGTGAAGAGTATGACGAGGATGACGGCGGCACCGGCGATGTACAGCGCCGGCACGATGGGGTAGCCGATGGCGCGGTACGGCCGCGCCAGGTTCGGCATCTTGACCCGCAGCCTGAACAGGCCGGCGATCGTCAGAATGTAGAAAATCAGCGCCGCCGAGATCACGTAGGTGAGCAGGTCGCCGTAGAGGTTGCCGTACGTCCCCGTGGTGACATTGAACGTGCGCGGCAGAATCAGGACTGCCGCCCAGATCCCCTGAAGCAAGAGGCCCCACGCCGGGACCTTGTGTTCATTCAGCGTGCCCACACGGGCGAAGAAGACGCCATCGCGGGCCATCGCGTAGTAAGCGCGCGCCCCCGCCAGGATGAGCCCGTTGTTGCACCCGAAGGTCGAGATCATGATGGCGATCGCCATGATCATCGCGCCGAAGCCCGGGAAAATCGCTTCGAGCGTCGCCGTGGCTACGCGGTCGGCCGGCGCGTGCTGGATGGCGTCGAATGGCAGCGTGACGAGATACGCGATGTTGGCCAACAGATAGAGCGAGATCACAATCCCGGTCCCGATCGCGAGCGCGAGCGGGATGTTGCGGCGCGGCTCCTTCACCTCGCCAGCCGTGAACGTGATGTTGTTCCACGCATCGGCCGAGAACAGCGAGCCGACCTGCGCGACGCAGAGCGCAATCAGCAACCCGGCACCAGTCGCGACGTCGATGCCGGGAGCAACCGGGGTCGCGCCACGCGGAGTCCAGAAATCGCCGAAGTTCGGGCCGACGGCAGCCTCGTTCCATCCAAACACCAGGCCGACGGCAATCAGCGCCAGCAGCGCACCCGTCTTGGCCGTCGTGAACGTGTTCTGGATCACTTTGCCCCACTCGAGCCCTCGCGTATTCGTCCATGTCAGGAGCGCGACGAGCGCGATGCCCAGCAGCTGCACGGTCGACAGAGACACCGCGTAGCCGGGCGTGATGTGCAGCGGGCGGATGATGTAGTGGTCCTCAGCAAACCACGGGAAGAGATACCCCGTGTAGCGGGCGAAGCCGACCGCCACCGCGGCGATCGTCCCCGTCTGAATCACCATGAACAGCGTCCACCCGTAGAGAAAGCCCCACAGCGAGGAGAACGCCTCGCGAAGGTAGACATACTGGCCGCCGGCGCGCGGCATCATCGCCGCCAGCTCGCCATACGACAGCGCCGCGGCAAGGGTCAGCCCCCCGGCAATGAGCCACGCCACGAGCAGCCAGCCCGGACTGCCGGTCTGCCGGCCCATCTCCGCGGACACCAGGAAGATGCCGGACCCGATCATCGATCCGACGACCACCATCGTCGAGGCATAGAGCCCGAGGCCGCGCGTGAACTCGGTGTCCAGTTCGGTGGCGCGGCGGTGTTCCACGGCGGTGTCAGTCATAAATTTCGATCAATGCGAAATGCGAAAGGCGAAAGGCGAAAGGCGGAACGCCGCGCGCTCAGACGCGAATGGTCTTCGCTGACAAGGACCTGCCGTCTTTTGCATTGGCATTTCGCATTTCGCATTTCGCATTATTCAACGTAGGGGATCGTCTGCGGACCCTGCGGCAGTACGCACAGGGTTGCGCCGGGACCAGCCCGCCGCAGGGCGGAGCGCACGGCGTCCTCGACGTCAGAAATCGGTTCGAAGTGGGCGTCGCGAAGCGCTGCGTCGGAGAGGCCGCTCGTTTTGACGAGCACACGCGCCTTTGTCTGGATCTGCGCCTGGATCTGCACCTGCCACTGATCGGGACGCGCGTAACCAGGCATGTTGATCATGGCGAGCAGTGACTGCGGATCCGGCTGTGATGTGAGGATCTCCCCGTAACTGCCATGGTTCGGCAGGCCATCCCGGCACTCCGCCGCGCAGATGATGGTGCCGCCCGGCTTGACGATCTTGGCCGCCGCCGACATCCCCTTGACCGCCTGATAGAGGTTTTGATCGAGCGGATAGCCTGAATTCGTGGTCAGAACGACGTCGAACGGTGCCGGCACGGCGCGCATCGCCGTTTCCTTGGCATGGGCACAGGCGCGCCGATGCTCGGACAGGATGTCGCCCGCAAACGCCGCGGTGATCTGTTGATCGCGGTTCAGCGTCACGTCGATGGAGAAATCGACCGGTACCATCCGGGCGATCTCCCGCACATCGTCGTGGATCGGATTCCCCTCGGTCGTGCCCCACGTGGCATTCGGATGGCCGATGCGGCGGGCATCGTGGAGCGTCATCACAGTGTCGAGCGCAGCGAGCCCGGGGGCGACCATCTTCGGGCCGCCGCTGAAGCCGGCGAAGAAATGCGGCTCGACGAAGCCTGTCGTGATGCGAACGTCCGCCGCCAACCACTGGCGGTTCAGCCGGACCTCAACGCCGGAGGACGTGCGTCCGACGTATTGCACGGACGATGCGTCACGGCTGTCGTGGTTGATGACCTTGCATTGTCCCGCGATGTCGGGCCCGAGCATCCGCTCGAGCTCGGCCGGCGTGTTGGCGCGATGCGTGCCCGTGGCGATCAGGATGGTCACGTCCTGGCGCCGGACGTCCGGTAGTTCGGCGAAGATCGCTTCGAGCGTCTCCCGCCGCGGCTGTGCGCGCGTGATGTCGCAGACCGAAATGGCGATCCGCTGACCCGGTTTGACGATCGACGGGAGCGCCCGGCTGTCGAAGGGCGCCCGCATGGCGGTGACGAGCGTGGCATGCGGATCTGGCGCCGGCGCGCGATAGACCGGTTCGATTACAGTAGCGTTGTCGTCGGGGAGTTCGACCTCGAGGCCGCTGGTTCCGTAATCGAGCTTGAGCCGCATGAAGGTTGATCTGGTCCGAATGGCGACACAGATTATGTCGCGCCTGCCCGCTGAAACCCGAAGGGCGAAGGCGGGAGTGTAGCATCGCAGGAACCATGCACGAGTCCGTTCTCGCAGAACTGCGCCGTGTCTGCGGCGCTGAAGCCGTGCTTCACGAGCCGCTGCAGCTGCTCACGTACGAGTGCGACGCCCTCCCGCACCTGCGCGAGACGCCAGCAGTCGTGGTGCTGCCGCAGTCCGCGGAGCAGGTCCAGGGGATCGTGCGGCTGTGTGCGCGGGAGAACGTTCCCTTCGTCGCCCGCGGTCACGGAACCGGGTTGTCGGGCGGGGCCCTGCCGGTTGCCGGCGGCATCGTGATCAGCCTGGCGCGGCTCAACCGGGTGCTGTCGGTCGACATTCCGAACCGGCGCGTAGTGGTCGAGCCCGGCGTGACGAATCTCGAAATCACGCGCCAGGTGGCACCATTCGGCTACTACTATGCGCCCGACCCGTCGAGCCAGCAGGTCTGCTCGATTGGGGGGAATGTCGCGGAAAATTCGGGCGGAGCGCACTGTCTCAAGTACGGATTCACGACGCACCACGTGCTAGAAGTCGAAGCGGTCATGCCAGACGGGTCGCTGGTTCGCATCGGCAGCAGCCTGCCGGATACGCCCGGCCCGGATCTGCTCGGCCTGGTGATCGGATCAGAGGGAACACTCGCGGTCGTCACGAAGGTCACGGTGCGGATCCTGCGGAAGCCCGAGGCCGTGCAGACGCTCCTCGCGGCGTTCAACAGCATCGGCGCGGGCGGCAAGGCGGTGTCGGACATCATTGGCGCCGGCATCATTCCCGCGGCGGTCGAGATGATGGATCGCCTCGCCATCGAGGCCGCCGAGGCCGCCGTCCACCCCAATTTCCCGCCCGCTGACACGATCCTCATCGTCGAACTCGACGGGCCGGCGTCCGAAGTCCAGGAGATGTTCGGGATGGTCGAGGCCATCTGCCGCAGGGCCGGGGCGACGACGATCGAGATCGCGCAGAACGACGAGCAGCGGATGCGCATCTGGAAGGGCCGCAAGGCCGCCTTTGCCGCGATGGGGCGCATGTCGCCGAACTATTACGTCCAGGACGGTGTCGTTCCGCGGACGCGGCTCCCGGAGGTCCTGGAACGCATCCGGGCGCTCGAACAGCGGTCCGGCCTGCGGATCGGCAATGTCTTCCATGCCGGCGACGGAAACCTGCACCCGCTGATCTGTTACGACCAGCGGATCCCCGGCCAGGCGGATCTCGCCGAGGAAGTTGCAGGAGAGATCCTGACGTACTGCGTCGAGGCGGGCGGTTCGATCACCGGTGAGCACGGCGTGGGAGCGGATAAGCGGGAGTACATGCCGCGGATGTTCTCGGACGTGGATCTGGACGTCATGCGGGCCGTTCGCGATGCGATCGATCCGAAGCGGCTGTGTAATCCCGGCAAGGTGCTGCCGACGCCGCGCCTCTGCGGCGAGGTGCCCGGCCCCTACCGCGAGCACCCGATCGAGCGCGCCGGCCTCGGCGAGCGATTCTGATGGTCGTCGACGGCGTTCAGTCAACCGAAGTCGTGACGCCGCGCGATGTCGCGGAGTTTGCGGCGGCCATGTCGTCCGCGAGCGCTGGGCGCCGCGCGACGGTCATCAGCGGCGGCGGTTCGAAGCTGTCATGGGGGCGTACCCCGGCTCACGTCGACGTCGTGCTGTCCACCGCTCGTCTGGACCAGCTGGTGGCCCATCGCTACGGCGACCTGACCGCCACCATCGAAGCGGGTGCCACGCTGGCGGAGGTCAACCGGCAACTCGCCAGACATGGCCAGTGGCTGCCACTGGACAGTGCGTTTCCGGCCGCGACGATTGGCGGCATCGTCGCGACCAACGATTCGGGGCCGCTGCGCCATCGATTCGGTACACCACGCGATCTCCTGATCGGCGTGACGCTGGTGCTGGCCGACGGACGTGTCGTGAAAGCCGGGGGCACCGTTGTCAAGAACGTTGCCGGTTACGACCTGGGACGCCTCGTGAGTGGCTCGTTCGGCACCCTCGCCGCGATCGCGACGGCCACCTTCAAGTTGTCGCCGCTTCCGGCGACGTCGGGAACCGTGGGCATCGTGTATCGCGAGCGGGGTGCGCTGGCGCGCGATACGCAGATGCTCGCCTCGAACCAATTCGAGTTCACGTCGCTCGACCTGCAGGTCACGCCGGGATCGGCCGGCCCGGAATACCGGTTGCTCGTGCGTGTGGCCTCCGGTCCCTCGGCAACCGACGCTCAGATAGCGGCCGTGCAGCGCCTGGTCTCGGCCGAGTCACAGATCATCAGCGGCCGAGCGGAGCGCGATCTCTGGCGCGACCACGTTGCTGCTCCGTGGATGGGCGGTGGCACCACGGTTCGACTGGCCTGGATGCCGGCGTCGCTCGCCGACGTGTTGACGATTCTCGAGCGTATCGGCCGTGAGACGGGCACTGGCGTGACGTTGACCGGGCGTGCCGCCGTCGGCGCCGGTCTGTTGCGGGTGGACGGCTCGCCCGATGCGGCTGCTGCATTCATCGGCCGGCTTCGTGACGATGGAACCGTGGGGAACGTTGTCGTGCTGCGGGCGCCGTCCGCGGTCAAGGCGGCGGTGGACGTCTGGGGTACGCCAGGAGAGGCGGGGCCCGTGATGCGCGCCATCAAGAATGCGCTCGATCCGGCAGGCATCCTCAATGCTGGCCGTGGACCCATCTAAGGACGTCAATGCACAAGGCGAAATGCTCAATGCACAATGGCAAGGCGTCATCGATGCATCGAGCTGGGATCAGCCTTCTTCCTTGTGCGATTGAGCATTGAGCATTGACTAACGACTCTCCAAACCCGGCGCTGATCAATCAGTGCGTGCACTGTGGTTTCTGCCTGCCCACCTGCCCGACCTATGTTCTATGGGGCGAGGAGATGGACTCGCCGCGAGGACGTATCTACCTGATGAAGGCGGGTGTCGAGGGGCGGACGTCGATCGACGCCAATTACGTGCAGCACTTCGATGCGTGCCTGGGGTGCGTGAGCTGCGTAACCGCGTGTCCGTCGGGCGTGCAGTACGGGCCGCTCATCGAGCAGACGCGCGCCGAGATCGAACGCAAGTACGACCGGCCGGCGCTCGATCGGTTGTTCCGGACGGCGTTGCTGTCGGTCATCCCGTATCCCAGGCGCATGCGCCTGGCGCTGCTGCCACTGCTGTTGTTTGGCGGCGTGATGCGGCGGCTGACGGGCCGGCCCGGCGATTCGTCTCTGCAGCCGGCACAGGCCGACCAGCTGGGCTCGTCTGGTGTCGGGCCCCGCCGTATCGGCGACACGTTGTTCAACCGGCTGCGGGCGGCGATCACGCTCTCGCCGCCGGTGACCTGGCGAGGCCTGTTTGCGACCACTCCGGCACGCACGCCGGCCACGGGTGCCGAGCGCATGAGCGTGGCGGTGCTCACGGGGTGCGTCCAGCGGATCTCGTTCGCCGGCGTGAACGAGGCGACGGTGCGCGTGCTGGCGGCGGAAGGATGCACAGTTGCCGCGCCGCCGGCGCAGGGCTGCTGCGGCGCTCTGGCGCTCCACGCCGGTTACAGCGGGCAGGCGCGCGAACTGGCACGGCACAACATCGAGGTCTTCGAGGCGTCAGGCGTGGATCGCATCGTCGTCAACGCGGCGGGGTGCGGATCGGCGATGAAGGAGTACGGCCACTTGTTCGCGGATGACCCGCAGTGGGCGGCGCGGGCGGCGGCGTTCAGCGCAAAGGTGCGCGATATCTCGGAACTGCTCTCGGAACTTGGCGAGCCGCGCGCGGCCCGGCAGCCGATTCAGGCGCGCGTGGTGTACCACGACGCCTGCCACCTGGCTCACGGTCAGGGCATCCGGGCGCAGCCACGCGCGCTTCTGCAGGCGATTCCCGGCGTCGAGCTGGTCACCCCCGCGGAAATGGACATCTGCTGCGGGAGTGCGGGCATCTACAACCTGGTGCAGCCTGAACCCGCCGCGCAACTCGGCGCGCGTAAGGCACGCAACATCGCGGCGCTCTCTCCAGACCTGATCGCCACCGGCAATCCAGGCTGCACGCTCCAGATTGCAGCAGCCGCCCGCAACTTCGGGTATAACTGGCCGATCTTCCACCCCATCCAGTTGATCGACGCCTCGATTCGAGGGGTTGATCCGAGGCGGGACAACTAAATCGTTCGAATCGTTCGAGACGTTCGAATCGTTCGAGTCGTTCGAACGTTCGAGTCGTTCGAACGAAAGGAGACGCGCTCAGTGTGGCAGCACAACTATGAACCCATAAGCGGGAATCTCGGGTTGTCGGCCCTCGTGGCGGCCATCCCGATCGTCGTGCTGTTCCTCATGCTGGGGGCACTGCGGAAGCCCGCGTGGATGTCGGCGGCGGCGGCGCTCGCCTCGGCATTTCTGGTGTCGCTCATCGCCTACGGCATGCCCGCCAAACTCGCGGTGATTTCCACTGTGTACGGCGCGGCCTATGGCATTTTCCCGATCGCGTGGATCGTCTTCGCGTCGATCATGCTCTACCGTCTGGCGGTGGAAACCGGCAAGTTCGAAATCATCAAGGACTCCGTCGGGAGCCTCACCGACGATCGCCGGTTGCAGGCGATGTTCATCGCCTTCTCGTTCGGTGCGTTCATCGAGGGTGCGGCCGGCTTTGGTGCGCCGGTGGCCGTGTCGGGCGCCATGCTGGCCGGTCTCGGCTTCAATCCGTTCTACGCCGCCGGCATCTGCCTGCTCGCCAATACCGCGCCGGTCGCCTTCGGATCTATCGGCATCCCGGTGACCACGCTTGCCAACGTGACCGGCCTGCCGGTGCTGTCGCTGAGCGGCATGGTCGGGACGATGTGCGCCATGATCTCGGTGGTCATTCCCGGGTACCTGATCGTCGTGATGGCGGGCCGCAAGCGCGCTCTGGAGGTGCTCCCGGCGATCCTCGCGTGCGGCCTGTCCTTCGCCAGCGTGCAGTTCTATGTCTCCAATCACGTGGGGCCCGAACTCACCGACATCCTGAGCTCGCTGACCTGTATCGTCGTGATGGTCGCGGTACTCAAGCTCTGGAAGCCGAAGAACATCATGCGGCTGGAGGGCGACAAGCCCGTGGCCGTGACGATGGCGAAGCATTCCGGCGCCCAGATCCTCGTCGCCTGGTCGCCGTACCTGCTGCTGGTCGTGTTCGTGCTGCTCTGGGGCGAGCGCGAGATCAAGCCGTACATCAATCAGCTCGGTGACAGCCTGTTGCCGGACTGGCTGCCGACCGTGCCGGCGACGGGCCTCCTGGCCAAGCGCCTGATGGTGCCTGGCCTGCACAACGTGATCGAGCGGATCCCGCCGGTCGTCGCGAGCCCCTCTCCCTACAACGCGTTCTACGAGTTGAACTGGCTCAGCGCGTCCGGCACCGCCTGCCTGTTCGCGATCCTGGCGACGGCACTCGTCCTCCGGGTTTCGCCGGCGCGGCTCGGCAAGATCTACGTCGACACGTTCAAGCAGTTGAAACTGGCCCTGCTGACGATCGCGTGCATGCTCGGACTGGCGTACCTGATGAACTACTCCGGGATGACGTCGACCCTCGGCCTGGCGCTGGCCGGCACGGGCGTCGCGTTCCCGTTCTTCAGCGCGGTGGTGGGCTGGCTGGGCGTGTTCCTGACCGGCAGCGATACGTCGGCGAACGCGCTGTTCGGCAACCTGCAGGTGGTGACGGCCAATGCCCTCGGATTGAACCCGATTCTTACCGCGTCGGTGAATTCCGCCGCGGGCGTCATGGGCAAAATGATTTCGGTGCAGAGTATCGCCGTCGCCGTCGCCGCCACCGGGATGACCACCGACGACGAGAGCCGGCTGTTCCGGTTCACGATCAAGCACAGCGTGTTGCTCATGATCGTGATGGCGATGATTTCGATGATGTTCGCCTACGTGTTCCCCGGCTGGGTACCCGCGCCACCGCCCAAATAGGACGGTCTTGCAATCGACGATTGACCAAACCGAAGATTGATCGTTGAGTAAGGGAACGGCTGCTCCGGCTCCCCAGCGGTCATTCGAAAACTGGTCAATCGTCGTTATGACGCCTTAATGCGTAGACAGCATTAATGGTGTGGAATAAATTAAGTCGTCATGCACTCATCTTCGGGCGACCCCGGTCGTCGCCGTTTTCTCGCGCGCATCATCACTACGATCCACGCAGCCATTGCTACCTCCCTCGGCGTCGTACTCGGGGGAACCGTCCTCTCGCCCTTGTTCGGCAAGCAGGAAGAGAACTGGCTCCCCGCGGGGACCCTCACGAATCTCCCGGAACGGGACCCGCTGCCGGTGACGCTTCGCGTTGCCCGGGAGGATGGGTACAACCAGGTCATTGAGCGCCGGTCGATATTCCTGGTGCGAACCGGGGAGTCTGAGGTCGTCGCGATTGATTCGACCTGCACCCACCTCGGCTGCCGGGTGAGCTGGGACGTGGACGAACAGTTGATCAAGTGTCCCTGCCACGGCGGTGTCTACGACCGCATGGGCGCGGTCCAGTCCGGCCCGCCGCCGGCGCCACTCGCCCGCCTGACGACGAAGGTCGACGGCGATCAGATCCTGGTGCAGGTGTAATGAATCTGCTCACCGGCATCGTCGACTGGCTCGACTCGCGGACGGGCATCCGTACCGCCCGGAAACACCTGCTGGATGAACCGATTCCCGCGGGCGTGGGCTGGTGGTTCGTCACCGGCAGCGTTCTCATCCTGCTGCTGTCGGTGCAGCTCGTCACCGGCGTCTTCCTGACGATGTACTACGTGCCGTCGCCGGAATCGGCGTACGACAGCGTGCGGTACATCATGGAGCGCGTCACGTTCGGACGCGTGCTGCGCGGCCTCCATTTCTTCGGCGCCAGCTTCATCGTCATTGCCGCGGTGGTCCACATGCTCCGCGTCGTGGCGCTCGGCTCCTACAAGAAGCCGCGCGAGGTCACGTGGTTGACCGGCGTGGTGCTCCTGCTCGTCATCCTGGGCTTCGCCCTGAGCGGCTATCTGCTGCCGTGGGACCAGAAGGCTTACTGGGCGACCACCGTCTCGATCAACATCGCCAAGAGCGGCCCGATGGGGCAGTGGGTGTCGGGCATGATGATGGGCGGGACCACGCTCGGGTCCTTGACCCTGCTGCGGTGGTACACCGCCCACGTGTTCCTGCTGCCGGGAGCGCTGATTACCTTCGTCATCGCGCACCTGTACCTGATGCGGCGGCACGGGATTTCGGGCGCGCTGAAGCCGGTGGCCGGCGAGGCGAAGCCGTTCTACCCGTATCACGCGCTCAAGGACACGGTTGTCTGCGCGGCCGTGTTTGCGGTGCTGCTGACCTTTGCCATCGTCTTCCGGCCGCCGCTCGATGCCGTGGCGGACCCGACGGACTCCACCTACGTGCCCCGGCCGGAGTGGTACTTCCTCAGCCTCTTCCAGATGCTGAAGTACTTCCCCGGCCCGCTCGAACCGGTGGCGACGATGGTGATTCCGGGACTGGTGGTGGGGCTGCTGTTGCTGCTGCCGTTTCTCGATTCGCACCCCGACCGGCATCCGTTCACGCGACCGCTCGTGACCGGCGGATTCGCCGTGATCGGGACGGCGATCGTCGTGCTGACCTATCTCGGCTACAAGGACACGCCGGCGCATGCGGACCCTTCCCGGTGGACGCCGATGGCCATTGCCGGC